>OGDE01001427.1_pt1 | contig 14938 bp, 10 predicted proteins | sample 1570321 | NCBI WGS metagenome assembly OGDE01 (sample SAMEA2581976, study PRJEB24529) | metagenome | biome: Human gut stool | place: China | collected 2011 | reverse complement strand
TTTGTGAGACTACCAACTTTTTTATGAACTATTTCTTATCCCGAACTGGGGTAAAAGTACAATCATCGCAATAATACTATTGATTTTACGTTCTTTTCAAAGAAAGGGTTTGTGCAATCGTGCCTTAAAGGCTAAAAGCACTACCTTTGAATGCAATAATAAGTAACAACACGTTTAAGGTCACAATTTGTGACCTTAAAAAAATAGAAATATGGCAAACAACATAGATAAAAAAGAACCAGTCACAAATTGTGAGCAGTCCAAAATAGATATTATAAAATGCGATAACCATGAACTCGCAGGTAATATCGAACCTCTAATAAAAGTAATTAGAGGACAACAAGTTATGCTTGATAAAGATTTAGCAATACTATATGGGGTAGAAGCTAAAGTTCTCAATCAGGCTGTTAAACGCAATGTTGAACGCTTTCCTAATGACTTCCGGTTTCAATTGACAAAGGAAGAATGTTTAAGGTCACAAATTGTGACCTTAAACGAAAAACAAGGTCAACACCTCAAATATATGCCATATGCTTTTACAGAACAAGGCGTGGCTATGCTTAGTAGTGTTCTTCGTTCACAAACAGCTATTGAGGTCAATATACAGATCATGCGAGCTTTTGTTTCCATGCGCCACTTCATGGTGAATAATGCTTCTGTGTTCAGTCGCTTGGAAACTATTGAGTACCATCAACTGGAAATGCAGCAACATCAGCAAGAAACAGACAAGCGCATAGACGAGGTGTTTCGCAGATTGGACGAGGGCAATGCAAAGCCGAAACAAGGTGTGTTCTACAATGGGCAAGTTTATGATGCCTACACTTTCGTGTCCGACTTGATTAAGAGTGCGAAGAAACGTATTGTCCTTATCGACAACTATGTTGACGAGACTGTACTGACATTGCTCGATAAAAGAGATAATAACGTGTCTGCAATCATTTACACTCAGCAGATAAGCCGTCAGTTCCAACTCGACATAGACCGTCATAATGCTCAATATGCACCGATTGATGTTGAAACATTCCGTTTATCACATGACCGCTTCCTTTGTATAGACGATAATGTGTATCACATAGGAGCATCCATAAAGGACTTAGGCAAAAAGTGGTTTGGTTTCTCCAAGATGGAGATACTTACACCAGACGAATTGGTGGAAAGAATCAATAGAGAGTAAGACGCCTCTATATGTAAAGCAAATAATATGATATGAGAAAACTTGTGGATATTTCATAAGAACAAAAACTTAAAATAATGAGATTCTTTGTTTTATTTATTACGATATTATTATGTTCGAACACGATTAAGGCTCAAAGGCTATATAGTGAGAGTGGCGATTTTTATGAGAAATCAAAGAGGAGTGTTGTTGATCATGCCAAGTTGGGAGTATTTTATGAATTAAAGTTCCGCAAAGATTCTACCAAGTTGGATGATTATACTGAAGCGCAAACAGTATTGATGGTTTCAGATAAGCACTTACTTTTTAGTGATTATAATCGATTGGCATTCGATTCAATAAATGACTATTTAGCCAGTAGCAAACAAAATAAAAAGGACCAAAAGGCTCGTGAAGAATGGATGCAAGCTATTAAAAAATGGACTTTTTTCTTTGTTACGCTAACTGATTTAGAAGAACAAAAAACCACGGTACAGACTTACGATGTATTGCGAAGCTACGAGTACACTTACCCAACGCCTCAAATGGACTGGCAATTGGTATCCGGGGATTCTATAATAAATCAAAGAGCTTGCAAAAAGGCCATTTGTTCTTTTGCCGGTCGAAATTATATTGCATGGTACACTGAAACGATAGCACTTCCTTACGGACCTTATCTTTTTACAGGATTGCCTGGGCTGATCATGGAAATCCATGATGAAGGTCGCAATTGGATTTTTACAAATAATGGATTTGGAGCAATGTCTCAATACAGCGATATGTATCTATATAAGAAAAAGTATATCAAAGATTTGATTGTAACTACACATGAAAATGCTTTGACCGGTTATCGCAATGATATTGAAGATTTTGATAATCTAAGTATTGAGATTTATAATGTAAAAATTGAGAAAAATGGGAAAATGGTAACTCCGGAAGCAAATAATCCGAAACGTCCCAGTAATATGCTTGAACTAAAATGGTAAGAATCTTTAAAATACTATTTTTGCTGATTCTGTTTCCTCTGTCTGGCTGGACACAGGAAACAGAAACTGTTTTTAAAGGGACCGTTACAAATACAAACGGCAAGGGCATTGCAAATGTGTTATGCAAGGCATTGAATACTAATGACTCGTTATTGGCTTATTGTATTACCAAGAACAATGGGCAATATTCATTGCAATACAAGAAGAATGCAACCAAACTGACATTCTCTAAAATGGGTTATGCCACACAGACCATACCGGTTCAAAAGGATAAATATCAATATACTGTTCAGTTAGAAGAAAAGACTTGTACTCTGGACGAGGTGGTTATAAAGACCGATGCCATCACCCGAAAAAAAGATACGCTTAACTATTATGTAGAGTCATTCCGCCAAAAAGAGGACTACAGCATTGAGGATGTGCTCAAACGTATGCCGGGTATCGAGGTGATGCCTTCCGGACAAATTCTGTACCAAGGCAGTAGCATCAACAAACTGAACATTGAGGGATTGGATCTTATGGGAGACCAATATAATCAAGCCACCCAAAATATGCCTGCGGAAGCAGTATCCACCATTCAGGTAATGGAGAATAACCAGCCCGTCCGTTCCTTGGAAGGGAAAGTTCATAGCAACCATGCAACGCTCAACATTAAATTGAAAAAGAATTACAAGATGCGTCCTTTTGGTGATGCAGAAGTGGGAACTGGAGGCACGCCTACAGTATGGGACGGCAGTATGACGGGCATTCAAGTGGCAAAGAAAAACCAGCTATTATTTACCGGAGCCTTGAACAACAGAGGGGCATCATTGCGCGGCATCCAAAACGGCATGTCAAACTTCAGTGGCGTCTATACGCAAGAGCCACTGCCCTCTCCATTCCTCTATTCTTCCACAAGCCGCCGTCCACCCATTTCCCCCATTTACTATCTTGACAATCGTTCCTATTTTGCTGGAGTGAACTATATGCACGCTTTCACGCCTTATTCCACGCTGCGTTTCAACCTGCTTTACAATCACGAAGGAGAAAACCGTGAGGATAGCACCCGAAGCGAGTATTATGCGGCCGACACAATCAGTATTTACGAAAACAATCGGCAAAAGAGCTGTGAAGATGTAGTAAAAGGACAGGTGCGTTACGAATTGAATGGCAAGAAGGTGTACGTGGAGAACGTCCTTTCGGGGCAATGGCAGGATGTCAGCTCCTATAATCAAAATGTATCCAATTTAGGCTCTTTGGGAGAGGACATACATCGCAAACCTTATTTTATTCAGAATGTCGCCAATGTCAACCTGACCACTCCAAGTCGTGTCTATAGTTTGGCTTCCATTGTGCGTACCTATCAGACGCGCGAGCGACTTTCTGATTATTGGACAGCAGATAACGAATACAAACGGCAGAGCTATTATCTGAATCATTGGTTTATGCGCCACCGGCTCTCCACGGCTTTCGATATAGCGGACAATCCCTTGACGTTGGGTTACATTATAGAATACAAGCACAACCGACTACACGACCCCCAACAGACGGCTACTTCGTCCTATTGGCTGCACACACTCGAACCATCGTATCAAATTCGGTGGAGCGGTGGAGACGTCGAACTACTTCTTCCTGTGGAATATACCATTTACCGCTGTGGCTGGCGAAAAGAAAAAGACCAAAAAGTTCTTTTCTCTCCTTCGCTCGATTTCACTCAACAAATTAGTTATCTATTGCGAATGGAAACATCGGTAGCCTATAACCAAAATGCTTCAAATGCCGATCCTTGGTTCAATGGAACGATGATGAACAACTACCGTACATTTACGACAGGTATCGACAGCCTTTCGGTGCAGCGTGTCGCATTGGCGAATCTCCGTCTGTCGTATCTGAACACCATCACGCTCTTTTCGTGGATTGTTTATGTCGGCTGGACGCGCAGTACTTCCGACCATTATCTCAAAAGTATTTATATGCCCGATTATACGCTCTTTGTTCCAGTGTGGAACGACCGCACGAAAACTACATGGAGCATGGCACTGTCATGTCGTAAGAACTTTCGCGATGCCCACATCAATTTGAGCGGACAGACAAATTATTCATATAATAAGGAGTTTGTGTCTCAAAACGAGGTGGAAGATTATCTGCGCTACCATGCCTTGCATGCTTCAGTCACGGCGCAATGGAGCGGACTGACATGGTTCCAGCCCAAACTCACCATGGCCGGAAATATCAGTTGGAAAAAGCCTGATGCCTTCTCCGTAACTGACAATCTGCTGAAAAATGCCTATTATTCCTTAACAATGGATTTCTATCCTATCAGTAAACTCCGGCTGTATGCCGACTTTTCGCAATCGGTCTTCGAAATAGTCCGTAACCATTACTCTGTTAACAGTTTTTTGAATGCCGGTATGCGCTACGATTTCAATTCTCGCTGGTCTGCAAGCGCAAATATCAACAATCTGTTTAACCGCAAAGACTACGAAGTTTCGCTTTATCAAAAAGCCAATTTTCAATACTACCGCGTACCGCTGCGTGGTCGTGAGTTTATGATTTCGCTGCGGCTTAAATATTAAGATAAAGGCCTATTTAACCCAAATCGGTCATTAGGATTTCTCTGTGTCGTACGGCAAAGAGAAATCCTTTAATTTTTGTTGCAAAATATCTATGATTATGAGGATGGCATAGCCAAAGTGAGATGGGAGGTTAATCCTGATGGTATGTATTATCGTGTTACCTCCTACTTTCTTTTTACCGAGAGAAAAGAAGAGGAAGGGAGTTACAGTGCGCGATAGAGTACGCAAGAACAACGACGGTGTTGTTTTGAGGACTTTTTTGTGCATATCGACCGTTTTTCAGCAAAGGATTCATACCTTTGCAGAACCATCCCAACTGCAGGCTTGCCGCTTGCAGGCCAACTACAAAAACGAACCGAATCAAGACGAACAAGAACAATGGAAAGTAGAAAGGAATTGGCAGCGGAGAAGAAACGCTGCGGCTCGCACAACTGCACACAGTCCGTACTCTGCACCTACTGCGACCTGACAGGACTGGACGAAGAAACCATCAAGCACGCGGGCAACTGTTTCGCGGCGGGCATGGGCAACGGAGAAGGTACCTGCGGATCTATCGTGGGCGCAGGCATCGTCTATGGACTGGCCGTGAGAGACCGGGCCAAGGCCGTGAAGGGCATGAGGCAGATCATGGAGAAGTTTCAGGAGCGCAACGGTGCCACCCGCTGCAAGTTGCTCAAGGGCGTGGGCACGGGTGTCGTGCTGAGCGAATGTCCGATGTGCGTTTCCGACGCATCCGAGTTTTTGGAGGAGCTGCTGGAGAAGGAGGCGTAAGCCTGCGGCAACGATGGGGCGCAGTACTGCCCCACTTCATCGGTTTGTCATCACCATCGCCCTTCCCCGTCGGCTTGTGTCATAGCCAACAGCCTCAACAAGCTATTGGAGCAGCATCGTGACCAGCGGTATGGTGAGGATCGAGGCGACGGTGGTGACAAACGTCATCTCCGTCATCAGCGACGCGCTGCGCCCAAACTTCATGCAGAACATGGTGCCGAAGGAGGCGACGGGCATGGCAATGACCACCGTATTGATCTGATTGACAAGGTCGCTCACGCCACAGGCCTTGAACAGAAAATAGACCGACAGAGGCACGACGAAGAGGCGCAGGAAAGAGGCAACATAGACTTTCACACTGCCCACGACCTCGCGAAGGGGCAGGCGCGCCATAGACGATCCGATGACCATTAGGGCGGCAGGTACGGTGATATTGCCCACCATCGTGACGGGACGGGCTATGAGGTCGGGAGTGCGAACACTGAAGGCTACCAGCAGGGCGGCGGCAAAAGCGGCAATCATAGCCGGGGAGAGCAGCACCTTGGGATTCAGATTTTTCACCCCATACTCGCCTTTCACGAGCATCACACCGGCCGTGAAGATGAAGAAGGTGTTGGGCATATTCAGCAGGGCGGCATAGAAGACGGCCTTGGGGCCGAAGATGGAGGAGACGATGGGATAGCCGATGAATCCCACATTGGCAAACATCAGCGCAAAGCCGATCATCCCTTGCTCATCACGGTCCTTGGAAACAAACCGCGGCACCCAGAAGCCGAACACCAACAGCACGACGTAGGTGAGGAAACCGACTCCCAACAGGGGCAATATCAACGAGCGGTCGGGCAGTTCCGTCCCCATCACCGACGAGAGAATCAACGCGGGACAGGTGACGTCGATCACGATAGAGGACAATTTCTGATCAAACTTGTCTCCCATATAGCCCAGCTTGCATAGCGCATAGCCGAGCACGACGATGATGAAAAGAATCACCATCACTTCTAAATTTTCCATTACTTTATGATTTTAGTTTCCACAACGGTCTTACCCCACCTTTCTTATATGGCGGGGCAGCCTTAAGCAGGGACACTTAACAGACGTTACTTACGACCAGGGCGAAGGGTAAGCTATCCTGAGTATAGCAGACTAATGACTGGAAATAATCTTCTTGCTTTTGCCGTTGGTTAGCGACCGCGAGGAAGTATTACGGTCCGAACCCGATGAGGCGTGATCGGCAGGATGGTAGGTGAGGCCCATCGCCTGGAGGCGGTCGACAGCAAACTGGTCTTCCTCATGGTGTTCTTGCCAGTGCAAGTCCATATCCATTTTATACCAATAGAAGGCCTCTTCTCTGTCAATGTTCTCGTAGTATAGTCCTAAATTGTAGCAAGCGGGGGTGTAGCCATTGTTGGCAGACTTTTTTGCCCAACGGAGATACTCCGCATCGTCCTGCGGCACACTGTATGCACCATACTTATATAGTTGCGACAAGTCGTATTGAGCACCAGGCTCTCCACTGGCAGCAGCCTTTTTGAGCCAAATAGCATATTGGGTGGCATCCTCAGGGGCTCCGTCCCAACCATACTGATAGCAATGTGCCATGTAATACTGCTCTGAGGCATCACCAGCCTCAGCCTTTCTCTGCCTCTCCACATTCTGGCCAAAGCTCCATGCGGGCAGACACAACGCCAGAAGCACCACAAATAGTTTTTTCATCTTCGCCTTTGCTTTCTCCGCAGCCGACAGTCTTTATCTCCTGTTATGTCCGACGAAGCTCCGCTCACCTGTGCGCTGCGGTTTCACAGGTGCCGAAGTTCGCCACGGCAATGCAAAAGTAGTCTTTTTATTTGACATAGAGGGGAAAAATAGAAAAAACTTCCAGGTTGGCCCACAGATTTTATAGCAGTCAAAACATGCCTAAAAAAGCCTATTGGCTTCGTTGGCCTACGAAGTTATATTCATCGGCCTACGAAGTTAACTTCATCAGCCTGCGAAGTTAACTTCATTGGCCTATGAAGTTAACTTCATAAAAAGGGGTGAAAAAGCCACTTGTTCACACCAACCCTGCAACCTTTTTCCCAGACATAAATATATTTACATTCCCCGTTTGATCATATCTTCAACTTCATAGTATATTTCTCTACACTTTTGCTCTTGCATTTTATTCTTTACACCAACGGCTACCATATCTTCTATAGAAGGATGTGCCGAGTTGTTTACCGATGTAGCATGCTCGCCATTATATCCCTCCGCACAGTGAGTGAGGTCGTATGCGGGAGCCAAATGCCAATGCCATTTGTTGTCCCTGCCTTTGGCAACCATAAAGCTAAAATTCTTGCAATGATCATCTTTATTTTCAGCAATATAATTGAATACCATTCTACGATACATTTGCTCCACATCTTTATAATTTTGTGTGAGATAACCTGTCAGTGCCAACAGATTAACATAGTCAAGCACTGGGTTGCTAAGCGACACGGACAGCAAGCCTCCTGCCGTCGCAGTGTGTACGCGTATTCCATCAGCCGTTATGTCAAAGCGACGAGTTGTGAAATATTTATCATTGACCAGTTTGAAGTCGGGTACGATAATGCCACATCGGCGTGCCTTTTCATTATACTCAAATTCCTGCTTACCCATATCTATAGGATCATAAGTATGGCGAAATTTGATAAGCCAATGTCCCTCTTCGTCAGAAAATATAGCCTTTGGTCTGCATCCACCACTATTACCACTATTGTACAGAAGCAGTCCGGCGTCTGCGTCTTGCTGTTCTCGCAATACCTCAAGGGCTTTTTCTTGCAAGAGTTCGAAGTCTTGTAATTCCGATCCTCTTTCTACAAAAGTCTCAGGCTCATAAGTTAGAGCTCCCATACCACCATTTCCCACTAAGCTTAAGCGGTCGAGCGCAGAGAGTTCGAAGTCATTGATGCCTATTTTAAGCAACGCCTTGTGAAGAAGATAGCGGCCATAACCGTCAGGCAAACTGTCCTCAAATATGCCAAAGTTGCCATTGAATGGGTTTGGCCGAGCAACAAAAAGTCCAGAGGTCAACGGCAGCTCCAAGGGAGAGATGCTGAATCCTTCTGTCAACCATTGGCTATCGTATTCGAAGGCACAACATTTCTTGTCGGCAGTCAATGATAATGTACCGACCTTCTTGTCATGAAACTTAACTTGCAATGCTTCTATTTTTTTCATAATCAATGAAAGTAAGCTTTATCTTCTATAGGCTTTTTTCTTGTTCATATTTCGCTTTATCTCTTGCAGTTCTTCCATTGTGCTATACTTTTGCTGAGAGAAGATATGACGGATTTCGGAAGTATATTCTAACGCCATAGCAATACCGATGAGATTTTTGAGCGAGATGAGTCCTTTCTGCTCAAAGCGTACAATATTGCTCACCGCTACTCCCGACTTCTCGGCCACTTGCTCGCGAGTTAGATTCTTCTCTATTCTACGCCGGCGAAAATCAGCAGCTATCTCCTTGGCAATCTCATCTGGATTGTCATGTAGATAGTTGTCTAATATTGCTAATATATTGTTCGTTTCTACCATAACACATAAGTTAGTGATAATATCTTATCGATTGCAAAGTTACGCATTTTTGTTGAAACCACAAAACCATACCATTTTCCTTTCGCAGTAACATACCAAAGCAGTGGCATTACTCTGTTTGATATAGGAAAAACTTTTTCTGAAAAATAATTGCCTCCGATTATTTGCATATATCAAATAATAATCGCAAATTTGCGGTGAAAATACAATCACCGAACAAAAGAAACAAGAAGTATGTCGATATTCAGTCGCCTCTTTGGAAAGAAGAGCAATCTAACCGTGGACTCTGACATCAAGAAGCAAGATGGCAGAGGCAGGAACATTGCCTTCGTCGATACCGAAGTGGGACTGAAAGACCATAAGATACACGACATCGGAGCTTTACGTCATGACGGAGCCACCTTTCACCAAGCATCCCAGACGGCACTGAACAAGTTTCTGCAAGAAGGGAAGGTCGACTATATCTGCGGACATAACCTCATCCACCATGACGCCCACTATCTCCATCTCAACGCCATTCTGATAGACACCCTCTACCTCTCCCCACTCCTCTTCCCCAAGCGTCCTTACCATCATCTGGTGAAGGACGACAAACTGATGAGCGAGCAGATGAACAATCCTGTCAATGACTGCGAGAAAGCCAAGGAACTATTGATGGACGAGATCGCTGCATGGCATCAATTGTCTGAGAAGAAGAGGAGGATCTTCACCTTGTTGCTCCAGCACGAAGAGGAGTTCAGCGGATTTCTGATGTATGTGGGAGCCTTCGAAACGGATGATGCAGACATAGGAGTTTCGGAATTGATTCTTTCTGAATACAAGCATCATATCTGCGCCCATGCCGACATTTCTGCTCTTGCAGCCCAGTCGCCTTGCGGTTTGGCATACGCCCTGGCCCTCATAGGCACAGACGACTACCGATCGGCTACTCCTGGCTGGGTGCTCCACCATTATCCCGAGGTAGAGCATATCATCTTTATGCTCCGCCATACCCATTGCGCCAAGGGCTGCGAGTATTGCGACCGCATGCTCGACATTCACCACAACCTGAAGCAACTCTTTGGCTATGACAGCTTCCGCACCTATGATGGCGAACCGCTACAGGAACAGGCCACGCAAGCGGCAGTGGATGGCAAGTCGCTATTGGCAATATTCCCTACGGGTGGCGGCAAGTCGCTCACCTTCCAGTTGCCTGCCCTGATGGATGGCAGAACCGTACACGGACTCACCGTGGTCATCTCGCCGCTGCAATCGTTGATGAAAGACCAGGTAGACAACTTGGCAGACCGTGGCTTCACCGATGCCGTGACCATCAACGGGCTCCTGGACCCTATCTCTCGCTCTCAGGCTATCGAGCAAGTACGGAGCGGCGATGCCTCCTTATTATATATAGCGCCAGAGATGTTGCGGTCCAAGACCATCGAGCGTATCTTGATGGCCCGGCATGTGGTGAGATTTGTCATAGACGAAGCCCACTGCTTCTCGTCATGGGGACAAGACTTCCGGGTGGACTACTTGTATATCGGCAAGTTTATCAAGGAATATCAGGAGCGCAAATTTGGCAAGGACGCTATGACCCGCAATCATGGGCATAGCCTGATACCCGTATCTTGCTTCACCGCCACTGCAAAACAGAAAGTGGTGCAGGACATCTGCGACTATTTCAAGCAGTGGCTGGGCAGCGACCTTCAGCTCTTCGCCTCATCAGCCACTCGTACCAACCTCCACTATTCCGTGATCCACGTAGATTGTGACAGCAGCAAATACAACCTCCTGCGCTCACTCTTGGAACAGGCAGCTTGCCCTACCATCATCTATGTTTCTCGCACCAAACGAACACGAGATCTCGCCCAAAAGCTAAAACGTGACGGCATTCCCGCCCTGCCCTATAATGGAAAGATGGATGCCGACGAGAAGATACACAATCAGGATGCCTTCATGAGCGACAAGGTTGGCGTCATCGTGGCCACCTCCGCCTTCGGTATGGGTGTCGACAAGAGCGATGTGGGACTGGTTGTCCACTATGACATCTCCGACTCTCTGGAGAACTATATACAGGAGGCTGGACGTGCGGGACGAGACCCACACCTCAGCGCAAAATGCTATGTGCTCTATAGCGACGAGGACTTAGACAAGCACTTTATCCTGCTCAACCAGACAAAGCTGAGCATCAGCGAGATACAACAGGTATGGAAAGCCGTCAAAGACTTTACCAAGTTGCGTCCCAACGTCAGTTGTTCTGCCCTGGAGATAGCCCGACAAGCTGGTTGGGACGACTCGGTATCCGACATAGAAACCCGTGTGCGCACCGCCCTATCGGCTCTCGAACAGAGCGGATACATAGAGCGTGGCAACAACGTTCCGCACGTCTATGCCACAGGTATCACTGTCAAGAACATGGACGAGGCAAGACTGCGGCTCGCCGAATCCCCCCTATTCTCTGAGGAGGAGATGCAGAATGCCATACGCATCATCAAGTCGCTCATCACGCAAAAGTATATAGCCAAGGCACAAGATAGCGAGGCGGAATCCCGCATCGATTACCTCGCCGACATCCTCGGTCTCAGCAAGCGAGACGTCATCTCTTCCGTTGACCGCATGCGTCAGGAAGGCATTCTTGCAAACACACGCGACATCTCAGCCTATCTGCAGGACGTCAGCGACAAGCAGCGCAAGCCTCAGCAGATGCTGGAGAAGTTCGCCAAACTGGAAAGGTACATACTGGAGCACATTCCAGATGAGTCGCTGCATATCACATACAAGCAACTCAACAACAATGCCGTAAACGATGGCATCAGCACCTCCACGGAAAAGCAAATACGCACACTGCTATACTTCTTAGTAGTGAAGGGGTATGCCCACAAGAAGGAAGACGGCGCTCGCAGCCTCATCGTAACAAGAGAAAAGGACTTAGAGACCATGATCAAGCGATTTGAAAGACGAGTAGAGGTATGCCGATTCATTATCGAAAGACTATATAGCCTTGCGGAAGAAAACAAGAAAACTGTAGAGAGCATTCGCAGTTCTTCTGAAGAAAAGGGGAAGGCCAGAGAAAGCGCTTTAGGAAAAGCCTCAGGCGCAATAGAGAAATCCAAGGCGAAGCCTCTACAGTTTTCGGTCGTCGAACTTCTGAACGATCTGAAATCCAGCAAGCAGTCGCTCTTCTCCAACTTCTCTTCCTTGCAGTTGGAAGACGTGGAGGAAGCCTTGCTCTATCTCTCCAAGATAGGAGCCATGAAGCTGGAGGGAGGATTCCTGGTACTCTACAATGCGATGGCGATTCGCCGCATCAAGGAGTCTCGCCTGCGCTACAAGCAGGAAGACTATCGGATGCTCAATGAATTCTACAAGCAGAAGATTCAGCAGATTCACATCGTGGGCGAATATGCCAACCTGATGGTAAGCGATTATAACGCGGCCTTGCAATATGTGCAGGATTACTTTCAGATGGACTACCAACGTTTCATCACAAAGTACTTCAAGGGCAAGCGAGAGGCAGAAATAGAGCGCAACGTAACGCCTTCGAAGTATAAGCAACTCTTCGGAACGCTCTCCAAGCGACAGAAAGAAATCATCGACGATCATGAGTCGCGCTGCATCGTTGTGGCTGCCGGCCCTGGCAGCGGCAAGACACGTGTGCTCGTACATAAGCTTGCCTCGCTCCTGCTGTTGGAAGACGTAAAGCATGAACAGCTCCTGATGCTCACTTTTTCGCGGGCAGCCGCTACCGAATTCAAGCAACGGCTGATGCAACTCATCGGCAATGCCGCACATTTTGTAGAAATCAAGACCTTCCATTCTTATTGTTTCGACCTGATGGGCAGGGTGGGCAACCTGAGTGAGGCAGGAGATGTGGTGAAGCAAGCTGCCGAAATGATCAACAACGGAGAAGTGGAACCCAATCGCATCAGCAAGACCGTGCTCGTCATCGACGAGGCGCAAGACATGGGCAAGGATGACTATGCCCTTGTCACTGCTCTGATGAAAGCCAACGAAGAAATGAGAGTGATAGCTGTAGGCGATGATGACCAGAACATCTACGAGTTCAGAGGTTCCAACTCGCAGTATCTCTATGAATTGACCCGGACAGAGCACAGCCGTTTCATCGAGATGACCGAGAACTATCGCAGTCTTCGACATATCGTAGATGCTGCCAACGACTTTGCCCGCAACATTCGACAGCGCATGAAGTCAGACCCTATCATCTCCATGAGTCAAGAAGATGGAGAGGTAAGAATCGTGAAGCACCCATACCAGATTCAGGAGAAAAGGGTTTATATGTACCAGCCTATCCTTGAAGAAGTGATGCGACTGCTTGGAAACAACGCGCCAAAAGGAACCGATGAATCTCTCGACAAAAAGAGCGAAACCATCAGTGTTCTCACACAGACCAACGAAGAGGCTGTCATCATGCTCGCGCTTCTTCATAGCCATGGCCTCAAGGCCAAACTGGTGCAATCAATGGACGGCTTGCGCTTTTGGAACCTGGCAGAGGTAAGATACTTTTTGAAGAAGATAGACCAGGGGGTCAAGGAGGCGAAATCTCCTATCATCTCCGATGAGATTTGGGATGCTGCCAAGCAACAGACATTTCAAAAGTATGCCAATAGCCAGGCATTGCCCTATCTGCAGCGCAGCCTTCAGGTATTTGAGCAAACCAATCGTGCCAAATACTATAGCGACCTGAGGGAGTTTATGTTTGAATCGTCAGTAGAGGACTTCTGTGAGATCTCGAAGTCAGACATCGTAGTCAGCACCATCCACAAGGCCAAAGGCCATGAGTTTGACCATGTCCTGATGCTCGTCACCCATCCCGAGCATCCTACCGACGAGAAACTGCGCCAATACTATGTGGGCATAACTCGTGCCAAGCATACGCTTGCCATCCACACCAATAGCAATCTCTTCGACACGCTTCATTCTGCCCTGCATCTCCATGATGCCCAAGGCTACGATGAGCCTAACGAAATAATGCTCCAACTCTCCCACAGGGATATAAACTTAGGCTTCTCCAAGCCTCACAAGAAAGCTATCCTTTCCCTGAGAAGTGGTATGCCATTAAGCTACCACGACCATTACTTCTACATCCCATCAACAAGTATAGACATAGCCCAGCTCTCCATCAAGATGACGGAGAAATTAGCCAAATGGGAGTCGAAAGGCTACAAGGTCACTGCCGCCCGAATCCGCTTCATCGTGGCATGGAAGCCAAAGGATGCACCAAGGGACGAGAAGGAATCCGCCATCGTGCTTGCTGATTTGGTGATGAAAAGAAGCAGATAAGCAAGCAAAAGAACTACCACCAAACGCTATCTATCCTTGCTTTTTATACACAAAAGTGTAATGCTTCAGTCATTCGCCTCGGAAATACACTTTTGTGTCAAAGGCTTTTTTCATTCATATTATACTTTTGCTGCAGAGAAATAATTGAAGCAAATAAAAAAGTAGCAATATGATGGGAAAAGTAATTTTTACCACGGCGCTGTGCCTTTCGGCTATGACGCAGATGATGGCGCAGAATATCACCGGTAAGGTGATGGATATGAAGGGCGAACCTTTGGCGTTTGCCAATGTAGTACTATTGAATAGAACAGATTCGGCTTTCGTCAAGGGCGCGGTGAGTGGAGAGGATGGCAGCTTTGTCATCGACACTTCCTGCAACGGCGGAATCATCAAGGTGACATCCGTAGGCTATAAGACCGTCTGCAAGGATTGCACAGGCGAGAATGTGGGCATTATCAAGATGGAAGAAGACAGCAAGATGCTCGGCGAAGTTATCGTAAAATCATCCCTGCCTAAAACTATCCTGAAGAATGGCGGAATGACAACAACCGTTGCCGGATCCGTACTTGAGAAGGCAGGAACTGCTGAAAACGGAGGATATCCACCCACCCAAAACGGGGATATCCGTTCACTTT
>OGDE01001425.1_pt1 | contig 14952 bp, 16 predicted proteins | sample 1570321 | NCBI WGS metagenome assembly OGDE01 (sample SAMEA2581976, study PRJEB24529) | metagenome | biome: Human gut stool | place: China | collected 2011 | reverse complement strand
GGAGTATCGAGAACGGATACATCGCCGAATTGGTTGTAACGGTTTACCCAGTCGGTGAATACCTTCGGATAGAGGCAGTAAGCGCTCACTGCTTCGTCAGTAGTAGGTGCTTCAAGCTCTTTGAGCTTAGCGCGTACATCCTCAAAATCTACCGGAGGCAGTACTGCGCCCGGACGCTCGCTGATAGGTGCACGTCCTTTGAGCACCAGCTTCTGCAGCTTTTCGGGGAACCCTTGGTACGGAGTGCCGATGCGTCCTTCGAAGAATTCTACAACGGAAGCAGGGAAGTCCAGAATATCGCCCTTAGCATATACATCTTCTTCCGTCAGGTCGTTCTGCACCATGAAGAGTGCCATATCACCGACAACCTTGGAGGACGGAGTAACCTTGATTAAATCGCCGAACATCATGGATACGCGGTGATACATATCCTTGATTTCCTCCCAGCGATGGATGAGGCCCAGAGCCTGCGCCTGCTGTTTGAGGTTGGTATATTGTCCGCCGGGCATTTCGTGTACGTAAACCTCGGGGTTGGGGAAGTTTTCGGTTCTGTCGGCAGCCTTGTAGTAGGGGCGCACGGTTTCCCAATAACGGGACAGCTCGTTCATAGCATCTACATCAAGACGCGGTTGACGCGGATGACCGCTGAGTGCGTAGTACAGGCTGCTGCCGCTGGGTTGGGAGGTACCGTTGCTCATGGCGCTCATAGCAGTATCTACGATATCAACGCCGGCATCAATTGCACGTGCGTAGGTGTAGATAGCGTTGCCGCTGCCCTCGTGGGTGTGCAGATGGATAGGTACGTTGACATAGGATTTGAGGCTGCTTACAAGGCGGTAAGCTGCTTCCGGCTTCAACAGGCCTGCCATATCCTTGATGGCGATGATGTTGGCGCCGGCTTTTTCCAGCTCCTTAGCCATATTGATGTAGTAATGTAAATCGTATTTATCGCGGTTGGGGTCGAGAATATCACCGGTGTAGCACAGTGCTGCTTCTGCTACCTTGCCGCATTCGCGGACGGTGTCAATCGACAGGCGCATATTGTCCAGACCGTTGAGGCTGTCGAAGATACGGAAAACGTCGATACCGTTCTTGGCTGCCAGCTTGATGAACTGCTTAACAACATTATCCGGATAGCTGGTGTAGCCTACGGCGTTGGCACCGCGCAGCAGCATCTGGAAGAGAATGTTCGGAGCAGCCTGACGGAACTGTGCCAGACGCTGCCAAGGGCTTTCATCGAGGAAGCGATAGGCTACGTCAAAGGTAGCGCCGCCCCAGCATTCAAAGGAGAAGAGTCCGGGCAGTTTACCGGCGGTGTCGCGCATAACGCGCAGCATATCGGCAGTACGCAGACGGGTTGCGAAGAGGGACTGATGCGCATCACGGAAGGTGGTGTCGGTGAGCAGAACCTCCTGCTGTGCCAGTACCCATTCAGCCAGACCTTCAGGTCCGCGGGTATCAAGAACGTGCTTAGCACCCAGCGCCAGAATGCCGTTGTAGGGTTTGGGCATATTCAGCGGTGCAAAGTCCGGCTTCGGCTGTACGCCGACGTTGGAATAACCGTTGACGGTAATGTCAGCGATGTAGTTCAGCAGCTTGTTGCCGCGGTCCAAGGTTTTCTGGAAGACAAACAGCTCCGGTGTATTATCAACAAAGTCGGTAGTATAATCGCCCTTGATGAAGTGCGGGTTCTGCAGTACGTTTTCCAAAAACTGGATATTGGTTTTGACGCCGCGGATACGGAATTCTTTTAAGCAGCGCAGCATCTTGGTAATTGCAATCTGGTGAGTGAGGCCCCAGGTGGTAGCCTTAACCAGCAGAGAATCGTAATACGGAGTGATGACGGAACCGGTGAAGGCGTTGCCGCCGTCCAGACGGATGCCGAAGCCGCCGCCGCTGCGGTAGGTAATCAGCTTGCCGGTATCGGGCATAAAGTTATTGGACGGGTCCTCAGTGGTAATACGGCATTGGATAGCGTGGCCGATGGTTGTCAGCTCATCCTGCTGCGGCAGGGCGATTTCCGGGCCGTGCAGGTTGTAGCCCTCGGCAATCTTGATTTGTGTCTGTACAATGTCGATACCGGTAATCTGCTCGGTAACGGTGTGCTCAACCTGAATGCGGGGGTTAACCTCGATGAAGTAGAACTTGCCGTCGGGAGTAGCCAAAAATTCTACGGTGCCGGCGCTGATGTAGTCAACATTTTTCATCAGCTTGACAGCAGCGTCGCAGATAGCTTTGCGTTGTTCTATAGGCAGAGCGAAGGCCGGAGCAATTTCAACCAGCTTCTGGTGGCGGCGCTGTACGGAGCAGTCGCGCTCAAACAGATGCATTAAATTGCCGTGGGTATCGCCGATAATCTGTACTTCGATGTGTTTCGGATTTTGCAGATATTTTTCAAGATATATTTCATCATTGCCAAAGGCTTTTTTAGCTTCGCTTTTAGCCATGTCGTAGGCAGTTATGGCTTCTTCGGCGCTGTGAACAACGCGCATACCGCGGCCGCCGCCGCAGTTGACTGCTTTAATGATGATAGGATAGCCGCATTTTTCACCAAAGGCCAGTACCTCATCGAGGCTGTTTACCGTACCCTTGCTGCCGGGAATCATGGGGATGCCTGCCAGCTCGGCCTGTTTACGGGCGTTAATTTTGTCACCGAACATTACCAGGTGCTCCAGACGGGGGCCGATGAAAATCAGTCCTTCCTCAGCACAGCGGCGAGCTAAATTGCTGTTTTCGGATAAAAAGCCATAACCGGGATGGATGGCATCTACGTCGTGTTCCTTAGCTACGCGCAGAATGTCTTCGATATCAAGATAAGCGTCGGTCGGACTTTTGCCTTCGCCTACCATGTAGGCCTCGTCGGCTTTGTTGCGATGCAGGGACAGGGTGTCCTCCTTGGAATATATAGCAACAGTACGGATTCCTAATTCATTGCAGGCGCGGAAAACGCGGATAGCGATTTCGCCGCGGTTAGCAACTAACACTGTATTAATTTTAGGCATAAGCTTGACCTCCTTAGATAGTTACATGCTAATTGTATAGAAAACGGCATGTAAATTCAAGGGATAGGACGCATGTATACAAGTATTCTTGCAGGGGACGGGGAGAGTGTGATTTTTTAACACTTTTTGTGTTGACGATACAATCAGCTTCACATTTTTTTCGTTTGTTTATTGCTATAAATAGGTATACAATAATACTTATAAAGCATAGCGAGGAGATGAAATGATGAACGATAACAATGATAAAAAACGGCCATTGACGTATTATTATATGCTGATGCTGGTATTGATTCTGGTATTCAATTCCGTAATCATGCCAATGTTCTTCAACCCGAAAATGAAGGAGGTTTCCTATAATAATTTTCTTCAGATGGTGGATGAAGGCAAGGTATCTAAGGTAGAAATTACCGATAAGCGTCTGGCTGCGGTTGATAAGAACAACGAAAAAGAAATTTACGTTACAGGCAGAGTGGAGGACCCGGAGCTGGCTAACCGCCTGATGAAAAGTAAGGTAGAATTTACGCAGGTTGTGCCTAAGGAACAAAGTCCGCTTGTAACCTTTTTCACCAATTGGGTACTGCCTATTCTGATTTTCTTTGGACTTGGACAGCTGTTTATGTACTTTATGGGCAAGCGTATGGGCGGCAACGCCATGAGCTTCGGCAAGAGCAATGCCAAAGTTTATGTGGAAGCGCAGACAGGCAAAAGCTTTGCCGATGTAGCAGGTCAGGACGAGGCCAAGGAAGCACTGATGGAGCTGGTTGATTTTCTGCATAATCCAGGCAAGTACAAGAATATCGGTGCCAACATGCCGAAGGGTGCATTGCTGGTAGGCCCTCCCGGTACGGGTAAAACCTTGCTGGCGCGTGCGGTAGCAGGCGAAGCCAAGGTGCCGTTCTTCAGCATCAGCGGCAGTGAATTTGTAGAAATGTTCGTCGGCATGGGCGCTGCCCGTGTGCGCGATTTGTTCAAGCAGGCGCAGGAAAAGGCACCTTGCATAGTATCGATGAAATCGATGCCATCGGCAAACGCCGTGATAACGGCCAGTTCGGCGGCAATGATGAACGAGAGCAGACTTTAAATCAGCTGCTTAGCGAAATGGACGGCTTTGACGGCAGCAAGGGCGTAGTAATCTTAGCAGCTACCAACCGTCCGGAATCTCTGGATAAGGCGCTGCTGCGTCCGGGACGTTTTGACCGCCGCATTCCTGTTGAGCTGCCGGATCTGAAAGGCCGTGAGGCTATCCTGAAGGTTCATGCACGTAATGTGCATATGGCAGACAATATCGACTATGGCACGTTGGCGCGGGCAACAGCCGGAGCCAGCGGTGCAGAGCTCGCCAACATTATCAATGAGGGTGCGCTGCGAGCTGTAAAAATGCATCGTAACGTAGTGGAGCAGGAAGATCTGGAGGAATCCATTGAAACTGTTATCGCCGGGTACCAGCGCAAGGGCGCGGTAATTTCTCCCGCAGAGAAAAAGGTTATTGCCTACCACGAAATCGGTCACGCACTTGTGGCTGCTATGCAGAAGCACAGTGCTCCGGTTCATAAGATTACTATTATTCCGCGTACCAACGGCGCTTTGGGCTACACCATGCAAATCAGCGAAAATGACAGCGTGCTGATGACCAAGGAAGAGCTGTTCAACAAGATTGTAACCATGACCGGCGGCCGCAGTGCCGAGGAGGTTGTTTTCGGCAGCATTACCAGCGGTGCTTCCAATGATATCGAGCAGGCAACCAAGCTGGCACGCAGCATGGTAACGCGTCTGGGTATGACGGAAGAATTTGATATGATGGCTACCGAGGTTGTGGCCAATCGTTATCTGGGCGGTGACGCTGCCCTGCAGTGCAGTGAAACTACAGCCGGCAAGATTGATGCCAAGGTTTTGGCGTTGATTAAGGAGGCTCACAAAAAGGCACGCACGATTTTGCAGGACAACAGAGATAAGCTGGATGTACTGGCACAGTATCTGCTTGAGAAGGAAACTATCACCGGTGAGCAGTTTATGGCTTTGCTGCAGCAGGAGCAGGCTAAAGAAAATGCAGAGGAGAAAACTCCGGAAGTATAACAATTACAAGCTTAAACGCAGTTACGTATTCCGTAAAACGGCAACGTGACTGCGTTGTTTTTTTGCACGCAGCGGTAATCGCGGGAAAAAAATAAAAAAATTTAAATTAGCTATTGCTAACTGTAAAAATATGTGCTACAATAATCATGAAGTTAGTGATGGCTAACCAATGTATATCGTCCCTTCCTGATTTTGCATTGCAGCCTTGACCTTTGACCTTGACAATTTCCTTAAGTGCATTGGTTAGCTCCTCTACTTTTAAACAAGCTGCTATTTGCTTTTTAAGCAAATTCATATTTTCTCCTCCAAAAACAGACAGAACGCTGAAAATCCGTTAGGCAAGCGGGTTTCGGCGTTCTGTTTTGTTATGTTGATAACACTTTGATAACACTTTTTAAATTTTGTCCAGCATAGCAGCTAATTTACTGTCTTGATTTTGGTATAAATGGCCGTAAGTGTTTAGCGTAGTCTTTATGTCGTCGTGCCCTAGTCTTTCAGATACCGCCTTGATATTCGCACCGTTGTTTATTAGCAAGCTGGCGTGAGAGTGGCGCAAGTCATGCACGCGTATTCTTGCAACGCCAGCGCCATCGGCTGCCAGCTTCAGCACATAAGCAAGGTGGTTTCCGTTCACACTCGGGAAAATAGCGTCCTTGGGTTTTGGCTTGTACAAGGCTGCTATGTAGGTATCTAGTACAGTACTGGCTTTTTCGGGGATAATGACTGTTCTTTTTGACTTTGGCGTTTTCGGCGGCGCTATGGTGTAGCCGTCTTTGGTGCGGGAAAGAGTTTTTGTTACTGTTAGGGTTTTGGCGCTGGGGTTGTAGTCTGCTAGCATGAGTGCCAATAATTCCCCCACTCGCAAGCCGCTATAAAATAGCACGGTGAGCGCTGCCCTGTCCGTCAGCTCTTTTACCTGTTCAACGGCGCGTGTAAATTCTTCTAACGTCCAATAGCTGGCGCTATCTGCTTTGCGTGCTCCAATACCGCCAGCGACGGCGGCGACGTTCCGTGTAAGTCCATAATATTTTACCGCAAAGTTTAATAAAGCTGATAGCTGGCTATGAATCCGCCTGCATGAAGTCGGTTTGTATTTCTTTGTCAGCTCATTTTGCCACTGTCGAACATCAGCGGGTGTTATATTCTCCACGCTGTCGAATCTCTCGAAATAGGGCAGAATAGCGAACTTGAAAAGAGACTCTTTGCTTATTACCGTACTGGCTTTAAGCCTTGCGCTGCAATCAGCTATATATAATTCGTAAAGGGCGGTGAAGCTCATGCAGCTTGCGCCGTGCTGCTGGTTCAAAAAGTCCTGTTCTGCTGCTTTGGCTTCTCTCTTTGTTGAAAAGCCTCTTTTTATTTTTTGGTGGCGTATTCCCTGCCAATCTTTAAAACGGCAGCTAAAATACCATTTCTTTGTAGTTTGGTCTTGATATACTGGCATGATGTGTGTGCTTCCTTTCGGTGGTAATTGTCGTTGTTGTCGTCGTCGTTTAATAGCTGCTTAGTTTATATTTTTCGCTTGCTTCCTACAAGTTTCAAAACACTTTTTTCTCTTGCTTCATTCTTGCTTCGAAGCAGTTTTTTTCTCTTGCTTAATCCATGCTTTAAAGCAGAAAATCAAGCTGTAAAAATAGCTAGTAACGAAAAGGCTACTAGCTATTTTTGCATATTACTTTTAGCGCTTAATTTCACAACGCTTTTTAAGCTCGCAGTAAAATTCTTTCAGTCCATCAAGTTTGCCCTTGTAATAAATGGCTTTTATTTTGTTTTTTGTGTTTTCTGCTTCATTGCAGCTCTTTAGTGCTTGCTTATAGTGCAAATAGTCCTTGTGAGCTTTTTCTACTACCTCTCTAAAAATGCTCACTTTCTGCGTTAATTCTTGTTGTTGTTCTTGTGCTAATTTTTTAGGTTCTGTCATGACAGATAACTCCTTTCAAGTTTGTGCTTTGCTGCAGTAGTACTATATATACTCTTTGTTAGGTATATATATCTTTCTAATATGTCTCGAAATGTAGTTTTCAAAAACACTTTTTCAAGTAGTTTTTTTAAGCAGTTTTAAAACTACTTAGCTATGTAGTTTTTAGAAGCAGTTTCAGCATATAGCCAAAACGTAGGCTGTATAAGGCGTTAAGTAGTTTCGTGAAGTAGTTTTGAAATTAGCAAAATAAGCAGTTTTAAGAAGCACTTTTAAAAACTACTTAGCGATGTAGTTTCAAGAAGTAGTTTTGAAAATATTTGTCCACTACATAACAACAACTTGCTTATATACTGTTGCTGGGGTCTGTGTACTGTCGGCTGAAAAGAGATTAGCAAATTGTGCTATTAAAGTATCATCTGCATGTTGCCTATTTTCAGTGTAGTACATACTACAACACTTAATAACTTTGTCTTTGGCAATTTGACTGAAAGCTCCCGTGCTTTGGCAAATATGATAAATGCGCTGCTTACGTTCATTAGTGATTTGCTCTTTTTTTGTTGCGTTGTTTGGTTTTACATTGACATGCAAAGAAGGCGGCTGCAACGTAGTGTGAGCCGGTGCTTTCACTTTTGAGATAATGTTTTGGCTATGTATGGCTTGATTAATTTCTTCAGTGGAAAAGTCACTTGTATCAATTTTGGGAGTGGATAATTCTGTTTGGGGAATTGATAAGTCAATTTGTGGCGTCGACGGCATGAGCTGTTGCGGTATTTCTGATAGCTCTTGCTTTGGTGTGTCCGTGACATGAGCTGTTGCAGGCTGCTGTTTAGTGCTAACCTCATAAACACGATAGGCATACAAGGGGCGTTTTCCTTTCTGTCCTATTTTCTCTTTTTCTAGCAGTCCAGCGTCTTCTAGTGCGTCAATGGCGTTGTAGATACGACTTTTAGGAATATCCTTTTTAAAAATTCCTAATAGGCTTGTTGCTGAAAACGCGAAATTTCCCCCTGCATTATTCAGCAGAAAGTGATAAATACCGTAACCATCAAGCCCTATTTTTGCCGCCAGTGCATTTATAGAGTGGTCTACCTGCGAGAAGTTGCCTTTTCGCTTGCCGTTCTTGTCTCTAGCGGCATTTTTTACAAGTGAGATGTTGCCGCCACTTGCTTTAACTTCTGTCATTGCTTCACCCCTTTGTAAAAAAAGGCGGCTTGAGTTACAGCCGCCCTTGTGGTAGAATAAATTAAGCTAATGTGTGTGCTTAATTATTAGCTTTACCGCTAGACGTTGCCTGCGTCTGGCGGTTTTTCTTTTTGTCTGCGTCCATTTTTAATTACGCTCCCTCTTGATAGGTCTTTTCTTGAAAATAACGGCGGTTCACCTTGCCACGTACAACTATTTTTCCCTTTGCTTTCAGCTCTGCATTAAGCTGGCGAATAACTTTGTAAGCCATAGTGACGCTTACAGATAACGCCGCTGCTACTTCTTGCGCGTTCATCATCAAGCTTTCTTGCATTGCTTATCACTCCATTCTTGAAATTCTCTGCTCAGTCCCGCCGCCTTAATAAAGCAGTCCATGATGTCGGCGCGTCCTTCAAAATACTTTTGAGCGTCCGTGCTTCTTCTCTGCTGCTTTGCTGGCGTTGTGTCGGCGGCGGTGGTGCTGGTCAGAATAAACGCCAGCTTTACAAGCTCGTTAGCGTTCATGCTCACACCTCATTATAAAAAATCTCTGCTACTTGGTCATTGGTCAAGTGCCAGCGCTTTTTCAGTGTGGCAATGTCAGCACGCGAGAAGTCACCGCGGTGTCCGTACAAGTAGTTGGCTAGTGTTTGGTTAGCTTTACCAAGTACAGAAGCGATTTTCTGCATAGTGTCGCCATTTTTAGTAGCGTAATACTTAAACAGTGCAACGTTCATTATTTTGTTTCACCTCACAATATAATATCTTAATAAGATATATCTTAATAAGATATATCACGCTTTTATTTTACTCTATTCGCTATATCTTGTCAAGATACATGTAATTTTGAGTTGGCTTAGTGTATAATGTCTTTGTGAGATATAACTATAGAGCTAATAAGGATGGTCGGTATGGAACAAGAAAAAATAGGAGATTTGATAAAAGAAAAACGTCTAGAAAAAAATTTATCGCAAGGTAAATTAGCTAAATTGTTAAGCGTTCAAAATCCAATTATATACAAATACGAAAAAGGGTTAATAAAAACAATACCTTTTGAAAAGCGTGTAAAGTTGGCTAGTATTTTAGATATACCAATAGCGGAATTACTGTATAGTGATGAAAAAAGCACCTATGAAGAGTGTGAACTTACATCTAAAAAGTATTCGCGTATTGCAAGTAGTTTTCATGATTTAAGTGATAATGAGTTGAACGTGTTTTTTGATATATTGGAATTAATGCCTGCTGAAGCTAATCAATTACAAAAAGAAATTTTAAAATCATGTAATGGATTAACATTAGGAAATAAAATTCTGCGAATGTTGAAAATTACAAGTGAAAATAAAGCTTATCGTGATAATGAAAGGTTTATTTCTGATACTCTTTTTAAAATTATTACAGAACATAAAACAAAAGATGGTGACATAGAAGATAAACTTAATATATCATATATTGATAAATATTCATTAATTAATTGCGTTCAAAAACTATACATGAAAATAATTCAAGAACGAAAAGGAAGCACAAACGGTGAAGCGCAACAGTAACGGCTTGATATAAGTGCAGTGATTAACATTTTTTAATAAGGGCAGTTAATCACGGCGTTTATGTCTGTGCTACTCAATGTTATATATACCTCTCACACGCACGCTAAGGGGTCTACATTCAATTTTTTGCGCTTGCCCTAGTCTTTATACCTACGACACTAATTTATATCAAAAAACACGCTCAAAAACGTCGCAGGCGTGTGAGAGGGGCAAATAAAAAAAGCTCTAGGCGTGAAGTTGCCTAAAGCTCTTTATGCTGATATGTAATTATAAGCACTTTTTCAGTAAGTGGTCTGCTATTATCTCTAGTAGCTGCTATGTACTGGTACACCGTCGCCAGCGCCACGGAATAAAGCGCTGTGCAGGGACGTAGTGCCAAACAAAAGGGCAGGGCAGATTTTACATAACATGTATTATCGGACGTAGATTGTTATTTTTTCTGTTCTGCTCTGCATATTCTGCATTGTTATACACGATATTTGATAGCTTTATACATTTTCTTATCTGTATTTTACTCATTCGTTTGTTTTAGCTTGCTGTATATCCAATGTATAAGCAAACGTAAATTTATTAGTGCCTTATAGCGAAAAATAAAAAAGGCTGCCTGTATCGTGTACATGGTGTTACACTTTGCAAGAAGTCTTTTTGTTGATAACAGTTTGATAGCAGTTTTTGAATAACCTAAAATTTTTAGTGTAATCTAAAGCAGAAAAACGCAGGAAAAAGCGCTATATATAGTGTGAATAGCTGAAATTCTAGCTTTGCGCTTTCTCCTCCAAAAACAGACAGAACGCTGAAAATCCGTTAGGCAAGCGGATTTCGGCGTTCTGTTTTGTTATGTTGATACTGTTTTGGTACAGTTTTATATATGTTTCTGTTGCGGCAGAGCATATTTCCCCAAGTGTAATTATATTATGCAATTAAGGCTGTATTGCAGATTTTTTATTTGCACAAAAACGGCCTTAGCGTTATAATAATTTATTACTGTTGTATGATTTTGTTTTATTTTGAGGTGGAATTTTATGAAAAACTGGAAGCTTATTCTGGCTATCCTCACGGCTAATGTCGTATTGATGGCTGCAGGCTATACCATGCTTATTCCCTTTTTGCCAATGTATCTGATGAACGAGCTGGGAGTGAGCGCAGACGATGTAAAAATGTGGAATGGTGCGATTTTTTCTATAACCTTTCTGATTGGCGGTATTATGGCACCTATCTGGGGTAAAATGGCTGATACGCGCGGCAAAAAGATGATGGCGGTGCGTGCGGGTGCAGGCCTGGCTCTGTCGTACTTTTTGGGCGGCATAGTAACTACGCCGGAGCAGATGTTCGGTGTGCGTGTGCTGCAGGGCTTTGCTGCCGGCTTGTGGAGCGCCTGCCTGGCGATTGCTACCAGTCTGGTGCCGATGGAAAAGCTGGGCGTGAGCTTGGGCATTATGCAGGCAGGACTGACCTGCGGCAACGTCATTGGTCCGCTTGTAGGCGGTTCATTGGCAACGCTGTTTGGCATGCGCGCCTCATTCTTCGTTGCAGGTGGGTTACTGACGATTATTACGCTGGTATTTATGTTCTACATTCCCGAGCCGCCGAAGGCGGAGCCGAAAAAGCTTGCGGCCAAGCCGCAGGTACAGCTTTTACAGCAACCTGTAATTCGTGAAACGCTGATTTACATTGCTGTAGCTCAGATGGTTATCCTGCTGATTCAGCCGATTTTGAGCCTTTATGTGGCAGAGCTGAATCATGGTGAGGGCAACATTATGTTTCTTTCCGGAGTGGCCTTTTCGCTCGTAGGCATTGCCAGTGCTATTACTGCGCCGAGCTGGGGACGCTTCGGACAGGAGCACGGCTTTTATAAAGCGTTGTGCGCTGCTACGCTGCTTTCCGGCTTGATGAGTGCGGTGACGGCAATGCCACAGACACTGCTTTTGTTCTGTGTCTGCAATTTTTGCTATGGCTTGTGCTGTGCCGGTATTCAGCCTTCGCTGAGTGCTGTGTTGGCCAGCAATACAACTACCGACCAGCGCGGACGCGTTTTTGGCTTTATGTTCAGTGCGCAGCAGTTCGGTTCCATGGTAGGTCCTGTACTTGGCGGAGCTATTGCTACATTTGCGCCGTTGCAAAGTCTTTTTGTAGTAGCCGGCGTGATTCTTTTCGGCATCAGCGCTTGCGTTTGGCTTCGTCATGGTCATGAGCAAAATATTGTTGCTTAGACTGCTTAGAACGTTATAATTGCAGATAATTTTCAGGAAATTAATCAGTTGAGAAAAACTCTGTAAGTCTTGTAATATGAGGCTTGCAGAGTTTTTCTTTTGCTTGCGGTAAAAAAAAGATTTTTATGTCACACAGATTTCACATATGTGACAAATGAAATTAGACAGAAAATTCACAAATAGTCTATAATCGGCCATGTGGAGGTGATGAAAATTAAGCTTAGAGGAGGCGTGAGCCTGGCGGAGCAGATTAGCTTCTACAGACAGCTGGCGGTTATCCTGCGCAGCGGCCTGCCATTGCTGAATGCGCTGCAGCTATTGCAAAAGCATGGCAGCGCTAAGCAGATGCTGCTCTGCTATCGTCTGCAGCAAAGGTTGCGCCGTGGCAGCAGCCTGGCACAGGCCTTGGCAGCGGAAGCGGATTGCTGTACTCAGCTGGCAGTTACTTTGGTGGCTGTGGGGGAAGAAAGCGGTGAGCTGGCCACGTTGCTGGAGCAGCTGGCAGATTATTACAGCCGCCAGCTTAAGCTGCGGCGTTTTGTGCAGAGGGCTGTAACTTATCCGGCATTTTTGCTGCTGGCATCGTTTTGCGTGCTGCTGCTGTTTTTACTGTACATCCTGCCGGTACTGGCGGATACCTACAGCGCTATGGGCGTGCTGCCGATGGGTACATTGGCTTTGCTGCTGACGCTGAAGGATGCTTTGCTGCAGCAGCCGTTGGCAGCGCTGGCGTTGACGGCAGGCGTAGCAGCTGCACTTTTTTTGCTGGGACGCAGGCTGTTGCGCTGTTTTTTACGCAGCCGGTTAAGCGGAAATTTTCATGGCCTTTTATTAGAAGTACGCTTTTGCAGATTGCTGGCCTTGCTTTTGGAAAGCGGTGTAGGCATAACAAAAGCGGTGGCGATTGTGACGGATACCATGGATGATGAGCAGTATGCCGGGCAGCTGCGCCTGCTGAACAGCAGGCTAAAGCGAGGCATTGCGATTGAACAGGCTGCAGGCGGCGCGAAAGAGCTTTTTTCGCCGCTGATGCTGGAGCTTGTATGCGTGGGCGCATCTACAGGCTATCTGCCGCAAATGCTGCAGGAAGCAGTAACGGCCGGTGAGCAGCGTCTTCAGCAGCAGCTTGGCAGGCTGCAGGAGCTGCTGGTGCCCTTGCTGCTTTTAGTGGCAGCGATTATCATAGCGGGAATCGTCTGCATAGTTATCGGTCCGCTATTTGAGATGCTTTCGGCAATGCCGGAGTAAATTCAGGAGGTGCGATTATGTTAAAGACAATGCGTAAACAGGGAGGCTTTACTTTAATCGAGGTAGTAGCAGCGGCGGCGCTGATTGGCATTATGGCTACCATGCTGCTGCCTTCGCTTTCGGGTGCTAACGACAGAGTGAAGAATGCCCGTCTGCAAAACGATCTGGTGACTATCGACCAGGCAATTCAGCTGTATAAGATGGATGCAGGCACTGTGCCGGCAGAGCTTACTACACTGGACAGCGAATATCTGGGCGGTAAGCTGGAATTCAAGGATGCCAAGGGCGAGGCACTTACATATACACCCAATACAACCGACGGCACCTATACCCTCAGCGGCAAAAACAGCAAGGGTGCGGCAGTAACCTCACCGGGCAGTAAAGCTAACGCCGGTGAACAATAAGACAGCAGGCTATCTGCTGTTAGAGCTGCTGCTGGCACTTGGGTGCCTAGGACTTGCGGCAGTAATGCTGTAACCCGGAAGCAAGACGCTGCAGCGGCAGTATTACAGGCAGCAGCTACGCTATACAGCATATCTTTTGGCGGCGGATATCAGACAGATGCAGCAGCAGACGCTGTTTCAGCCGGAAAATTATATGTACACGCTTAAAGTCAGCGATAAGGATAAGCATAGCTACAGAATTGAGCGCGCGCATAAAATCTGGAAGCGTGTAAGGCTCGATGCTGACATCAGCCTGACGTGCGAAAAAGCGATTAAGAATCTCAGCTATAATGAAAACGGCAATCCGACAGCCATTGGCGGTTATAGACTGGAGCATAGACAGCTGCCTGATATGTACTGCCGGCTGACGGTGCAGCCGGTTACAGGCAGGGTGACTGTTTATGAAAAATAGCAGAGGCTTTTGCCTGGTACAGGAGCTGGTGTGCTTCTGCCTTACGGCAGTGCTGCTGGCGACAGCGATACAGGGCTTTTACCGCAGCAATTATCTGCTGAATGAAAGCCTTGAACTGCAGCAGGCGGTGCAGGCCGCACAGCAGGTGCTGGCGGGCGAAGAATATAGCGGCCGCTTTGCTGTGACGCAAAGGATTAGCTCCGGCAGCGCAGACGGCTTGGCGGTACAGGAGGTGCAGGCTGCTTATGGCAAGGTCAGGGTTACGCTTATCCGTGCGCTGCCGACGGCAGAGGGGCTATCTGCTGACGGAGCTGCTGTTGGGATTACTTCTGGCAGTAGTGCTGGTGACATTGGTTTTTAAGGCAACAGGCACCGCCGGTCGCAGTTTTGAGCGCCTGCAGGATGAGCTGCAGCTGCAGGAGGCCAGGCGTCATATTCTGGCGCAGCTGGAAAAGACTGTCTGCTATGATGCACAGAGCGTGCGTCTGCAGGCTGACGGCAAAATAAGCTGTAGGATGCTTGAGGGGTGTAAGCAGGTGACTGTTTACAGAGATAAGCAGGGCATATACCAAAGGACGCGTACCAATAAAGGCACGGGTGTGAATCCGGTGTCGCTGGAGGAGGTAGGCGTTTGTGCATGGCAGGTGCGACGCTGCTCGCCGCAAATGCTGTGCGTAAGCTTCGATCTTTACCGTAACGGCAGAAGCATGCGGGTGACGCAGTATCTTATTTGTTATAGTGCGAGGATAACAGATGATGCATAGCGCAAAGGGAAGTATATCGCTTTCGTGCCTGCTGGCAGCGCTCTTGCTGGCACTCAGCGCCCAGCTTTGCCTGCTTTATGCAGTAAAGGGCTATGAGGCGGAAAAGGATTTTTTACGGGGGCAGCAGCTGCGGCTGTTGTGCGGCTCCGTATT
>OGDE01001417.1_pt1 | contig 15029 bp, 15 predicted proteins | sample 1570321 | NCBI WGS metagenome assembly OGDE01 (sample SAMEA2581976, study PRJEB24529) | metagenome | biome: Human gut stool | place: China | collected 2011 | reverse complement strand
CCCCGCACTATCAGGACCAGCTTGACTGCACGAACTGCCACTACATGCACGGCGAAACGGAGAACTTCTGCGACCAGTGCCACCAGTTCGGCTTCAAGGTGCCGTAAGCTGCGACCGGTTCCTTCAGATTCTTTCAGAAACATCCAGCCGTCCGAGTCGATCGATTCGGACGGCTTTTCAGTTCATGCATGCCGAACATGCATCCATGACCGTCATTTCTTCCTGAAGGAGAAGAACGCGGGAGATTCGTATATTTCACACCTTCTGTAAGATATCCGAACATGGTTTCAAAACAAGAACAGGAGTCAGGAAGATGATCCTCGCAAGAACGGAACTCGCGACCATTGACGCACTCAGGGCCTCGGGTGAGGAGCCCGAGCGGATCCTCGAGTTCATCGACGGCATCGTGAACAAGGGCATTGATACCGGTCGCTTCGACATGTGCCACGTCGAGACCGATCCGGAAGCCGCACTCAGACTCGCAGAGGCACTGCTCGGCACCAACAGGTATCCCGCCTTCGCGCGCGCGATGAGAATTCTTGAGGCGGTGACGCCATACGTGGAGGACCGGTCCGACGGCATGCTTCTGTTCACGCTCTCGACGATCGCGCGCATGCTCTGCGGCCGCCCCTTTGATGCAGCGGGCCGCGCCGTCTCCGGGATCGGCGAAGACGAAAGGGACGTCCGCCTTCTTTATCTGCTCGGCATTCTTCGCGCAGGCGAGGGACGCTTTGACGAGGCCCGCGAATGGCTTCTGCGCGCCGATGCCGAGAGTCCCGATGATCCCGTCATCCTTCATGCCCTTGAGCTCGTGGCGGCACGCGAGTCGCTCGAGCGCATCCTTCTTACCCGCCCGCTCTGGGAGGACGGAGACCTTGACCACACGGCGCCGGGAACTCCGGAGCGCGCCCTTCGCATGGCCTGCGTCGAGCTCGATCCCGACGGGTACGCAGACGCCCTGATCGCGCTCAACGCCACGGGGCTCGAACTCGACGACGAGAGCTTCCTGCGCATGGAGGTCGAGCTCTCCGGCCACGCCGTGTCGTTCGTTTTCGAGATGAACCACGCGGGCCTCTCGAAGATGGATCCCGCCTGGCTCGCCCGTCTTGTCGAATCGGTCTCCGACGTGCTTGAGCATGCGAAGGCCGCTCCCGAGCACCTCGTAGAAGTCCGCGCAAGACTCGACAGGAGCGTGCGCCTCGTGCTCACCAAGCCCGAGCCCGACACGACGCGGCCCTCCGCGATCGACTATTCCTTTGAAGTCCCCTCGCGCTGTCCGCGGCTCGAGGGCCGTCTCGACACGGGACCCGAGGAGGCCGCCGTCCTCAAGCACCTGCGCGCCCTTGACCTGCGTGGCAACTTCGACGAAATCATCAGGTGCCTCGAGGCTGTCCCGAAAGAGAAGTTCACGCCGCTCTATGCCTTCGAACTCGCCCGCGCGATCGCCAACCGAAGCGAATCCGGGAAGGACGACCTGAAAAGGGCGCTTGCGATGCTCGAGGGGCTGGACGACCGGATCGAAGGCCGCTGGGAGACGCTCTTCTGCCGGGCCTACCTCAACCTGAGGCTCGGCCGGAGGCGCGCGGCCCTCAAGTGCTTCAAGGCCTGCGCGGGCATGAGGCCCGACGACGAGGTGGTCGACTTCTTCGTCGAGGTCTGCCTGCGCGGCCTCTCGCAGCCCACGATTGAAAAGCCCTTCAGGGTTCGCGCGGACGAGGTCTGGGCGGCGCTTGAAGCGCAGACGACCGAGCTCGAAGAGGCGTTTGATTCCATCACGGACGCCGACGAGGTCGAAAAACGCCTTGCGGCCATCCTCGAGCCCGTCTCCGCCTCCTGGTGGCGCCTTGACGTGAGCGCGGAGGACGAGCGCATCAAGGTCGAAATCTCGCCCAACGGCTGGCGCCTCGAATGCTTCCCGATCCTTGAATTCCTCAGGCGCGTCCCCGAATCCCTTTCCGATCGCTGGACCTTCACGGCGGGCAGGGCCAGAAGGGACGACACCTCCTTCGAGACCTTCATGGCGGGCAACGAGGTGCTCTCTGCGGACGACGTGCTCATCTGGCCCGAGCCCCACGAGGGCATGTGGCGCCTTCTGGTCTATATCGAGGACTTCAAGGGCACCGAAGAGCGCGCTCGAATCGAGTGCTTCCAGGCCGTTCGCGCCCTCATCGACCGCACGGTCGGCGAGGCTGCCCGCCTGCGCCGCGCCGACGCCATCACGCTCGTGCCGAAGGCCCCTTCGGGCGAAGGCCTCACGCTCTCCGAATTCAGGCAGTTCCTCTTCGAGAAGGCGCCCGAATGCAGACGCATGACGCTCAAGGACTACGCCTGGCTGCCGCACGAGTACGGCATGCGGCCCGACACGAGGCCAGGGGCGCCGCTTCTGGCCGACGTCTCCGACGGCATCACGCACTGTCCGCCGCTCGGCTACCTCTACGGCCAGGGCAAGAGCATCGGCATGGACGCTCTCGGCGCCGCAGGCGCCTGCGCGGGCTTCCTCTTCCTTGACGTGAAGGATGAGGCCGAAGGACTCGCGCCGAAGAAGGACCGCCGCATCAAGGCCCGCAAAACGCTCGAGGCCCGACTGCGCGGACTCGGGGACGGATATCTGGACGTCGTGGGCCACGCCTCGGGCGTGCGCTACGAGTACCTGCAGTTCATCGCCTGGGACCTCTCGGCCGTGCTCGAGTGCGCTTCGGCCGCCCTTAAGGACTTCGACGACGTCGTCGAGGCGGGCTTCCACACCTATCTGCGAGATGCCTCGGCCTTCATGATGAAGACGAGGAACGGAAACCCCGAAGACCTTCCCGACGAGGCTTTCGGAGAGGACGAAGCAGAGGGCTCGCACCTCTTCGGCAGCATGAAGGCAGGCGGCGACGAGCATGCCGCTGAAAGACGGGGCGGCTTCAGGGATCCGCGACTTACGGCTGCGGCGACGGCCTGAGGGTCAATAACCCCCGCCTCAAGGCGGAGGCTTGAAAAAGGCTTTATTGACTAATGCGCTGGACGCTGCTTGATCGCGTACGCAAGACGCACCCTAAACTGCCTGTCGAGAACACCTACGGCTATCTGACGAAGCACAAGCGCATTGCTCTTGGCTTGCCCAAGACGCATTGCGCCGACGCCTTCTGCATTGCGGGAAATCTGAAAGCGTTGCGAAGAGGAGATTTCCTCTTCCAACAACAGACGCGAAAGCACAACCGACAGATACACAGGTGTTCGATTCTCAAGGGTGGAGTGCGGAAGCTCAACCAGACGCCATTCCTTGTCAAAGGCTTTCGCCTATTCGACAAGGTGAAGTGTAAGGGAAGAATTGGGTTCATTTTCGGTCGCCGTTTCTTCGGATACTTCGATGTCCGAACGCTGGATGGAGTCCGACTTTCCGCCGGCGTCAGCTTCAAAAAACTGATGCTAGTTGAGAGGCGAACCACGTTTTTGACTCAACTAAGAAAGGAGTGCGGCGCTTCCTCCCCTTCCTAAAGGAAGAGGTTTCCGCGCCGAATCATTATGAAACAGAAAACGGGAGGCCTCCCTGCGGACGCCTCCCGTTTTCCTGTGCCTCATTCAGGCGGCCTTTCAGGCCTTCGGCTCGATGAGCTTCGTCACGTCGACCCAGCCCAGCGCGCCCGAGGCCTGCTCGGTCTCGTCGGGCGTGAGCTCGATCGTGGTGCGGTCGTCGCCGCAGGCAAGGTGCACGGTCTCGTGGAGCTTCAGGGACGCGTCCAGCCAGACTTCGACGCCCTCGCGGATGCCGAAGGGACAGACGCCGCCGGGCGCATGCCCCACGAGCTCCTCGACCGAGGCGCCCGGAATCATCGAGGCCTTCACGCCGAATCGGTCCTTGTACTTGCGGTTGTCGATCTTCACGTTGCCCGCAGCCACGATGAGCACGGGCCTGCCGTTCTGAAGAAAGGAGAGCGTCTTGGCGATGCGCTCCACGCCAACGCCCACGGTGGCGGCAGCCTCCTCGACGGTGGCAATCGTCGTTTCCCTTGTGATGATGCGGGTGCCGAATCCTTTTCTGATCAAGTCGGCGCAGGCGGCGTCGTGCGACATGAAGGCTCCTCCGTGGAAACGCAAGCAGATCATTCGATCATAGGCGCTCGAGCGTCCGCGCGCCTCAGGCGTCCGCCTTATCCTGAGCGGCATGCATCAAGCATCGTCACGAGAATTCCTTCGTTATCCGCGCGAACAAATGAAGGGGCCGCCCGGCCTTTGCGTCTTCACGCGGCGGCGGGCGGCCCATTCGGGTTCAGGTGAATGCCGGGATCATTCGATGCGTTCACCGTGGAGCGAGAGGTCGAGACCCATGCGTTCTTCGTCGGACGTGACGCGCAGGCCCATGACGACGTCGATGATCTTGAGGAGGATCCAGCTCACGGCGCCCGCGTAGACCATCGTGGCGACGACGCTTGCGGCCTGGATGCCGACCTGGGTCATGACGGGATTCATTTCGGAGCCCGTGACGGCGCTCGAGGCGAAGACGCCGGTGAGGAGCGCCCCGACGATGCCGCCCACGCCGTGTACGCCGAATGCATCGAGCGAGTCGTCCCAGCCCGCCATGCGCTTGAGGAAGACCGCACCCCAGAAGCAGCAGACGCCGCCGATGAGGCCCATCACGAGTGCGGCGACGGGACCGACGAAGCCCGAGGCGGGCGTGATGACCACGAGACCGCCGACGGCGCCCGAAATCAGGCCCAGAAGCGAGGGACGGCCGCGAAGCATCCATTCGACGAGCATCCAGGAGACGCCCGCAGCGGCGGCCGCGATCTGCGTGACGAGGATCGCCATGACGGCGCGCTCGTTGGCGGCAAGGCCGGAGCCGCCGTTGAAGCCGAACCAGCCGATCCAGAGGATGGCGGCGCCGAGCATCGCAAAGGTGAGGTTGTGCGGACTCATGGGCTCGCGACCGTAGCCGAGGCGCGTGCCCAGCACGAGACAGGCGACGAGGCCCGAGACGCCCGCGTTGATGTGCACGACCGTGCCGCCCGCATAGTCAAGCGCGCCCATGTCGAAGAAGAATCCGCCTTCGGCCCAGACCCAGTGGCACACGGGTGAATAGACGCACAGCGACCAGAGGATCATGAAGACCAGCATCGCCGAGAACTTCATGCGGCCCGCAAAGGCGCCGATCATCAGCGTAGCCGTGAGAATCGCGAACGTCATCTGGAAGCAGACGAAGAGCAAAGTCGGAATGGAGCCCGACATGCTGTTGATGTCGAGACCATTGAGAAACACATGCGAGAGCCCGCCACGAAGGCGCTGCCCGGCCCGAAGGCGAGCGAATAGCCTGCAGCGAACCAGACGAGCGTGAGCGCGCAGCAGATGACGGTCGTTTGCGCAAGGATCGAGAGCACGTTCTTCTTTCTGGCCATGCCGCCGTAAAAGAGCGCGATCCCGGGGATCGTCATGAAGAGAACGAGCGTCGTGGAGACGAGCATCCAGACGACGTCGGCCTTGTCCATGGAGGCCTCGGCGGCAAGCGCCGCGGGTGAAAGGGCCGCCGAAGCGAGGAATGCGGCGATTCGGATGAGTGCGAACATTTGTCTTTTCTCCTGAGTGTTCGGTCTTCTTTAAATCAAATCGAGTGCTGCCGACCGCCTCAGACGGCCGCGTCGTCCGTTTCGCCCGTCCTGATGCGCATGACGTGCTCGAGGTCCATCACGAAGATCTTCCCGTCGCCGATCCTGCCGGTGTTCGCGGCCGAGGCGATCGACTCGACCACCTTGTCGCAGAGCTCGTCGGAAACGGCGATCTCGAGCTTGATCTTCGGGAGAAAGTCAACGACGTATTCGGCGCCGCGGTAGAGCTCCGTATGCCCCTTCTGGCGCCCGAAGCCCTTGACTTCCGTGGCGGTGAGGCCGCTGACGCCGCAGTCCGCGAGCGCTTCGCGCACGTCGTCGAGCTTGAACGGCTTGATGACCGCAATGATGTACTTCATGGTTTTTCCTCTGTGAGTGAGATGCTTTGTGCGGATGGCGGAGAATCCCGCGTCCTTGATCCATTCTTAAGCAAAAGGCGTGCCAAAGGCCCGTATTCGTCTATGGGAGACGAAATTCGGCAAATGGAACCTCAACGGGGCCTGAAGCGTAAGGAAATTCGATTAAAGGCGGCAGCAGAGGCGTTTTAAAGTGATTCAGGTTGCCAGTATGCCCCGTTTTGGGGCACGGCGCGTGCGCAGGCGCCCGCGAGTGGCGCCGTGCGGCCGGGCGGGCACGGAGAACGGGGTGGAAAAGGGGAGGTATGAACGAAATCGGGCGGCCCTCCGGAGAGGACCGCCCGAACGTGGTGCGGAGTTTCTGATGCGTCAGAGCGCGCCGAAGAGCATAAGCGCGACGGACATGCCGATGATGGAGCAGCCGACGCTCAACGAACTCATGTTGGCGGCCATGGCGATGTCGCCGTCGAGCTGAGCGGTGAAGACGAGGCTCATGGCGGGAATCGGAGAGAGGCAGGTGAGGGTGAGGGCCATGCGGATCTCCTCCTCGAAGGGAAGGAAGTGCCAGACGCCGAGCGCGATGAGGATGCAGACGACCCAGCGGCTCGCAAGTAGCTTGAGCACTTTGCCCATCTTGCCGCCGCCCATCGAGAAGCTGATCGACTCACCGATCATGATCATGCAGAGGAAGGTGTTGGCGTGCGCGCCGACGGCGGTGCTGGTGATGACGCCGTCGGGAAGGCGCATGTCGAGGACGGACATGAGGCCCACGAAGGCGAAGGTGACGAGCGGGCCCGAGCGCACGAGCTTCGAGGCGATCACCTTGACCGTGTGCCAGAGCGTCGTCTTCACGCGGGTGCCCGCGATCACCGCAAAAGTGCCGCCGCCTGCCATGACGCAGTTGCCCACGTCGAACATGCAGGTCGCCATCAGGCCCGTTGTCGGGAAGAAGGACTGTACGTACGGAACCGCAAACGGACCGACCGAATAGCCGCCTACGTTGAGCCTCACGAAGTCGCGCCACTGCGTGTCCGCAATGTTGCGCGAAAGAAAGAGTCCCCAGACGAGGAAGATGATGTTCGTGAGGAGCCCCAGGCCCGCAATGAGGAGCATGTCTCCTTCGATCCTGACGCCGTTGAGGTTCGTGAGGATCACGCACGGGAGCGTGACGTTCATCACCAGGGCGCTGATGGCCGCAAAGGCCTGGTCCTTCAGGATGTTGAAGCGCCTGAGCAGATGCCCGAGCACGATGAATGCCGCCAGGGACATCACCTTGGCGAAGCTGTCTTCCATGATTGCCTTCCGTCTTTTGTTGATGAGGGGCCGGCGCCCGTGCGTTCAGGCGCCCGAACAGGAAATTGTGCGCCTGCAGAGGCCGAAATTCTACCTCCCGAGGTATGTATCGGTACCGCGCGACCGACGGAGGTGGACTGATCGGGAAGTCTTCTGAAACGGAATCTCCCGTGACTGTGCACCCGTTTGTACAGACCTTCCTTCGGGTGGAACTGTCACAGCCGTCCCCGAACGAGGTCTGAAATGCCGACGTTCGCGCCGGCTGCAGGAGTCGACGCGGTTGCGCGAGCACGATCCGGAGAATGCGGGGCGGGGATCCAGAGATGATCAACGGACGGAGAGGATAGTTCAAAAGGGCATGGGAGGCCGGATCGGAGTGATTTTTCATACGGGAAAACGCGGAAAGCACCACGTTTTGTGGTTGAAAAGCAACAGGCGCTTTTCTTTGGAAACGTGTGCGCATCAACGCTTTTGTGTGATATTAGGGTTATTACTGAGGTGGGGGGGGGGGATTTTTCTGAAAAAATGCACTCGAACTGCGCGGCCTTGAGATTTCAAGCCTCGTGGTATGGAGGGCTTTCCTCAATCAAAGGGTTTCGGACTTGAACACTGACGCCCGCCCTCCGAATTTTGCGTCGGCCGCGCGACGCATGAATTCCTGCTCTGCGGCCGACGACTTTTTCCCAATAAAGGATGTCAAAATGAAGAAGACTCTTGCTGCCATGGCTGTTCTCGGCGCTTTTGCCGGCTCTGCTTTCGCCGCTGACGTGACCGTCTACGGTGTTGTCGACCTTGGTCTCAACTATCAGCACCAGAAGGTCGGCGACGCAGACGCCACCGACAAGCTCACCCAGTACTCCGGTCAGAACTCCGGCTCCCGTTTCGGTCTTAAGGGCACGGAAGATCTCGGCAACGGCATGAAGGTTGGCTTCGTTCTCGAAAACGGCTTTAGCGCTGACGACGGCAAGCTCGGCCAGGGCAATCGCCTCTTCGGCCGTGAAGCCAACCTCTATGTTCAGAGCGACTTCGGTACGCTTTCCATGGGTCGTGTCGGCGCTCTCTCCGCTGGCGTTGGTTCCTACAACGTCGTGTACGGCTACACTGCCTTCGGTACGGGTTGGGGCGATACGGTCGGCGCCAAGAGCCTGTTCAACCTCGGCGATCGTGACCGCATGGACAACACCGTCACGTACGTCACCCCGAAGTTCGGCGGTCTTACGGCCTACGCACAGTACTCCTTCAACGCTAACGGCGCTGAAGACGCCCAGTCCTCCCTCAACAAGCGTTACGCCGGTCTCGGTCTGAAGTATGACCTCGGTGCCTTCAGCACGGGCCTCGTTGTTGACACGGTCATGAACAAGGGCACCGATGCTAACTCCGAAGATTCCCTCGGCGTGTCCTGGGGTGCTTCCTACGACTTCGGCGTCGCGAAGGTCCTCGGCTTTGCCCAGTACGGTCAGAACGAAAACAAGCTCGGCGGTTTCGTTGGTGCCGATGCCTGGATCTCGGCCGGTGAAGGCACGGTTAAGGCCGAGGAAGGCATGAAGGGTTATGCCGTTGCGCTCGGCGTTGCCGCTCCCGTTTTCGGCGGTACTGCCTTTGCCCAGGTCAACTACGTTGACGGCGAATCCGAAGGCGTCATCAACATGACGAGTCAGGAGCGCACGGCTGAATTCGACCGTTGGGGTCTCGCCGCTGCCTACGAATATCCGCTCAGCAAGCGCACGAAGGTCTATGGCTTCGCCGGTTATAACGAAGGTTCCATCGACTCGACCGGCAAGAACGATCACGTGACCGTCACGACCAAGACCAAGACTGCTGAAGCCGGTTTCGGTCTCGTTCACAAGTTCTGATGATTCGAGCGCAAGCTTCTGAATTCTGAATGAACACGGCGCCCGTCCGGAGCAATCCGGGCGGGCGTCCTGCGCATTGCAGGCCCGAATGATCCTGATGCAGAAGCTGCCATCCTGCATGAATATTCACGTAAGAAAGGGGAGGGGAGCGGCTTGCGCGCCAACTGCCCCTTCGATATACTCACGTCCTTTTTCGGCGCCTTCACGGGCGCCGTTTGTTGTTGTGAAAAGCCTGTTGGGCAGAACATTGAGGAGATTTTGATGAGCGGCATGTATGATCCCCCGCATCCTGGCACGATTCTTGCTGAGACGCTGGAGCATCTGGGACTCAACGCCAGGCAGTTTGCCAGGCACCTCGACGTGACGCCCGCCGCAGTGACGCGCGTTATGAAGGGTGAAGGCCCCGTCACGCCCGAGCTCGCCGTACGCATCGCCCACGTGCTTCCCGGTCCGTCCGCAGCCATGTGGCTGCGCCTGCAGTACTGCCACGACGTCTGGCAGGCCGAGCACATGCTCGCCATCTCCCGTCTGCGTCCGCTGACGCTTTCCGAGGAGGAGAAGGCCGAAGCCGTGCGCACTCGCCTGGCGGCCGAAGAGGTCTGTGCCGACTGACCGGAACCCTGCCGAAGGGCAGGGCAATCGAGAAGAGCAGGGCGCCGGAAGAGGGAGGCACGCGCCGCCTCCCCTGCCGCCTTCAGGGGTCCTTCAGGGCCTCCGAGGGCCGAATTCCGGCGGAAAACATTCCCTTTCCGAGGCGAGACATGAACTTCGAGCTCAATCCGCTCCTTTACTTTACGTCTGAGGACGAAATGGCGGACGGCCTTGAAAAGGTTGCTGGAGAAGGCTTCGGGAGCAGTGAGGCGCAGATCGTTCACGCGCTCGACGACCTCGCGGAGGCGCTCGGCACCGACGGCTTCGGCATTCTCGAGCGTTCGGGCGACGGCACGAGGCTCGGGGAGGCGGTTCAAAGTGCGCTGGCTGCGCTCGAGGCCCTCAAAAGGGCTGAAGCCGAGGTGCCTGAAGGCGCAAAGGAAATCCGCTCGCCCAATTTGCCGGAGACGACGAGTTCCTCGCTGCCATGCTCGAAGAAAGCATCGCGTTCTGCGGCGGCAAGGAGACGGACGTCCGAAGGACACTCGAGCAGACCGCGAAGCGCCTGGGCTTCACGTACGAGGCGCTCATGAAGGGCGCTGCCGACGGTACCGCCGTCGGACGCGTCGTGGCGCAGGTGAAGCGCGAGCATCCTGCGTTCGCGCGGAGGAACTGACGGACGAAGGCGCAGATCGTGCCTGAAGACCTGAAGTTCGAAAAGCGGTGAAAATGAAGGACGGAAACCCGTCCTTATTCACTTTTTTCCATTACTCAACATAACTACTATTATGTTGAGTAATCTAAAGAGCGGAAAACGGCATTTTCCGCTCTTTGACTTTACAACCGGGTTCGGCGCATTTCCCGCCCGTCTGCGCACAAATGACCAAATGACCGTCGGATGTCTGCAAATGACCAAATGACCGTCGGATGTCTGCTTCGGTCCCTGCGTTTGCCAAAAACGACAAATTTGCGGTTTTTCGATCGGCGGATCCTCCCGCCTATCATGTTCCTGTTCGACACATAGTGTCGCTCTTCGAAAACAGGATCAAAGGAAACAACATGTCCATCATCAACGACTTCAAGAATGAATTCCGTTTCTCCGCTCACGGCCGCACGAGCCGCAGGAATTTCTGGATCTATCAGATCGGCCTGTTTGTCTTGGGCCTTGCTGTTGCCATGGTTTGCGGCACCATCATTGGTCTGACGAATGCTGTGGTCGGCTTCTGGTTAATTATCGCTGCTCTGCTCATCCTTCCCTTCGGCATCGCCAACATCTTCGTTACGATCCGACGTCTGCATGACATGGGCTATTCTGGCTACTGGTATTTCGCCCTCCTGGCTGCAGGCATGTTTGCCTCCGCTCTTGACAAGGTCGTTCCCGTTGCCTCGCTGATTGTGACGGTGATCGTTTACGTCTGTCTGAGCCAGAAGTCTCAGCCCGGACTCAACAAGTATGACGTGACCGAATAACGGTCCCGATCGAAACAGTTGCTGTAGTGAGAAGCATGCCGCAGTTTCCGTTTCCTGAAGGCGACGGTTTCGGCGGTATCGCTTTCCATGAGGTTTCATGCAGACGCTTTGTGTTCGTTTTGGGCCATGATGGCGATCGTTATGCAGAATACGGCCGTCTGTCGGGTGGCGGAAGCCTCTTTGAGGACGGTCCGCGCGTTACGTCGGCCTCAACGCGCTCTACAGCGTCCCCTTCGTCATGCCCAGTCCCTTCCCTTCCCTGTCTCCCTTATCGGGCGGAAGGCTCAACGAATTCCCTTCTCTACAATCTGCAGCGCTTGTCGGTTTCACGCGTTCTGCCGGGCGGAACGATGGCTGGCTCGGCCATTCATGCGGGTTCCGCGCCCGAGCTCCCCTGTCGATGGCCGACAACGGTTGTCTGCTCGCAGCTTTTGCCTTCGCGGGGAGTGTCAGGATTTCTGTGTCTGGGGAGGTTAATAGATCAGCGTACGGATCTCAGGAGGGAACTGGAAGAACGGGATTACCTGTGCCCAGGCGCGTTCCCAGATCTGGATGATGGCAGGGTACTTCTTGCCCATGGCCGTGCTCCCAAAGCGCTCCAGAGCGCGTTCTGCAGCGTCGGCATCCACTGCCTGATAGATGGGCTTAAGCTCCTTGCACACGGCCGCCCTGTCTTTATGAGAGACGAATGACGTGGATGCGCGGATAAGGTGGACGATGCAGGTCTGATGGAGGGTCTGCGGATAGACGGTTTCAAGAGCTTCCGTCATGCCCTTCAGGCCATCCGTAACGGCGATGAGGATGTCCTCAACACCTCGGGCCTTGAGCCCGTTGAACACGGTTGCCCAGGTTCTGAGCAACTCTTTCTTCGATGCAAGAGGACATCGATCGCGCACGATGTTAAAATCACATAAAAGTGTGATGAAAATCACGAAATCATGTAGAAAAGTGTGAGGCATGGATCTATGGAACGCTTTGCTATAAAGAAAATGCTCGCCTGGAAACAGTCGAGTCGACGCAAGCCGCTAATCTTGAAAGGAGTTCGCCAGGTTGGTAAGACCTGGATACTCAAGGAATTCGGAAAGCGATATTACAAAAATGTTGCTTACTTCAACTTTGATGAAAATGAGGAATTCAAGCAGTTTTTCGAAACAACCAAGGATGTGAGTCGTATCCTCCAAAACTTAATGTTGGCTTCTGGTCAGCAGATTCTTCCCGGCGAAACATTGGTAATTTTCGATGAAGTACAAGATGCTCCGAAAGTTATCAATTCATTGAAATATTTCTGTGAGAATGCTCCTGAGTACCACATAGCCTGCGCTGGGTCATTGCTAGGGATTGCTCTCGCCAAGCCTTCGTCATTTCCAGTAGGGAAAGTCAATTTTTTGCAAATTGATCCAATGACTTTTTCGGAATTCCTGTTGGCTAATGGTGATGGCAACCTTTTGCGTTTTACGGAAACGATTGATCAGTTGGAGCCAATTCCTGATGCATTCTTCAAGCCTCTATGTGAGAAATTGAAGATGTATTACGTGACGGGGGGAATGCCGGAAGCAGTTCTGATGTGGACTCGGGATCGTAATGTTGAAGCGATGCAGGAAGTCCTTTCTGACATCATTCTTGCGTACGAGCGTGATTTCGCGAAGCATCCTGATTCGAAGGAATTTCCCAAGATCTCCATGATTTGGAGATCACTGCCCTCTCAGCTTGCTAGAGAAAATAAAAAGTTCATCTACAGGGTGGTAAAGGAAGGCGCACGTGCAAGAGAGTACGAAGATGCCTTGCAATGGCTTGTTGATGCTCGACTTGTGCATAAGGTTTATAAAAGTACTGCTCCAGGTTTGCCGGTTGCCGCCTATGATGATTTATCGGCATTCAAAATCTATCTCGTCGATGTAGGACTTCTTCGTAGATTGGCCCGGCTGGCTCCCACTGCTTTTGGTGAAGGCGACCGCCTGTTTGTAGAGTTCAAGGGAGCTCTAACTGAAAACTTCGTCTTGCAGACCCTGATGACGCAGTTCGAAGTTCCGCCTCGATATTGGAGTCAAGCCAATCCTCCCTATGAGGTCGATTTTTTGATTCAGAGAGAAAACGATATTATTCCGATTGAAGTTAAATCGGAGGCTAACACTGCGAGTCGGAGCATGAAGAAGTTCAAGGAACTCTTCCCGAATCAAGTGAAGCTACGCGTGCGCTTCTCGCTCAACAACCTGAAGCTCGACGACGATGTTCTTAACATACCGCTCTTCCTGGCGGATCAGGCGGACCGTCTGATCGGCCTGGCACTCAGGATTCGCGGGCAGGCCGGCATTGAAAGCAAGTGACACGGATCTACCCTTTCTTTTGTCCAGGGACATTGTTGCCACGACTGAGCAATCGCAAGGTTCACGTCATGCCGGCTTGGGCACGCATTTCGGGTTGGCATGAATTCGAAGTGAAAAAAAAGGGATGCTGTTATTTTTTTTCGGCATCCCTTTGATTGTCGGGCTTCGGCCTTGATCAGGCGCGGGCGCGCAGCCACCTGAGCGCGATGTCGGAGGACGTTGCGGCGGCGGCCTTCACGAAGGTCATGTAGTCGATCTTGACGTCGCCGCTGGCCTCGTCGGAGATGACGCGGATGGCGGCAAACGGGATCTTGTTGACGAAGCAGACCTGGGCGATGGCGGCGGCCTCCATTTCGACGGCGGAAGCGTTGAAGGTGGAGACGATCCATACGCGGCGCTCGGTCGTGTGGACGAACTGGTCGCCCGAGGCGATGACGCCGAGGCGGTGGTTGATGTTGGCGGCGGCGCAGACGCGGTCGAGCTCGTCGGCGATCTTCGTGTCGGCGGGGAGCTCGATCATGTTGATGCCGGAGATGAGGCCCACGGGGTCGCCGACGGCGGAGGTGTCCATGTCGTGCTGGACGCAGGCCGTGGAGATGGCCACGTCGCCGATGTGGAGCTCGGGCGTGAGCGTGCCCGCAACGCCCGAGTTGACGATTTCGGTGACGCCGAACTTGAGGATCATGGTCTGGGCGCAGAGGGCCGCGAAGACCTTGCCCACGCCGCTGCGTGCGAGGACGACGCGCCTGCCCTCGAGGCTGCCGATGATGAAGTCAATGCCCGAGACGGTTTCGGTGCGGGCGTTCTTCATCATGCTGCGAAGAATCGCGACTTCGACGTCCATCGCGCCGATGATGCCGGTGATCTGCATGTGTCTGTCTCCTCAGATGGCTTCGCCCGCCTTGTTGAAGAGCGGGAGGGGTTCAAGGAAGGTGATGTCAGTGCGCTCGGCGGCTTCGCCCTCGGCGAGGACCGCGGCGCGGCCGACGACGATGCCGCCCGCCTTTTCAACGAGCTTCTCGAGGGCTTCAAGGGACTTGCCCGTGGAGATGACGTCGTCAACGATGAGAATGCGCCTGCCCTGCATGAGGGCGGCGTCCTCTTCCGTGAGGAAGAGCTTCTGCATGCCGGCGGTCGTGATCGACTGGACCTCGACCTCAAGGGCCTCGCCCATGTAGAGCTTCATTTTCTTGCGGGCGACGAAGTAGCGCGCGGCGCCAGCCTGGCGGGCCATTTCGTGAATGAGCGGGATGCCTTTGGCTTCGGCCGTCAGCATGTAGTCGTACTCGGGGGCCTTTTCAAGGAGGGCCGAGGCGCAGGCAACGGTGAGCTCCTGATCGCCGAGCATGATGAAGGCTGCGATCTGCAGCTCGTCGGATATGGGAAAGAGAGGCAGGTCGCGCTTGAGGCCGGCGACTTCGATCGGATAATGCATCTGAGAACTCCGCTTGGAGATTGTGCGATGAAGGGTGCCGGAAGCGTCCGGCGTGCGACGGGTATTGTACCCTTAAAGTCGTCTAAAGCCCCCACGAATTACTTCACGCCCAACATTTTGAGAAA
>OGDE01001414.1_pt1 | contig 15055 bp, 10 predicted proteins | sample 1570321 | NCBI WGS metagenome assembly OGDE01 (sample SAMEA2581976, study PRJEB24529) | metagenome | biome: Human gut stool | place: China | collected 2011 | reverse complement strand
CTGCGATATTCGTAATCAGTGACCAAAAACAGGAACAAAAAATTGTAACTTTTTTTCTCTTTCCTCTTTCATTTTTGGTAAATATATATTAAAATACAATACAGGTATAAGGTTTTATAGTTAAAACGGAAAATAAACACTATAGGATGAGAAGGGATTGAAATCAGATGATATCGAATCAGGTGCTTCAGAATACTCTTGAAGGGTTAAAAGAAATTTCCAGAACAGAATTTTGTGTACTCGACACAGAAGGCAAAGTGCTTGCAAGTACTTTTGCAGATTTTTCCATTGCAACACAGGATGTACAGGCTTTCGTAGAATCACAGGCCGACAGCCAGCTTGTAAAGGGGTTCCAGTATTTTAAAGTCTGTGATGACTATCAGCTGGAATATATACTGGTTGCCCATGGCGACGATGAAGATACTTATATGGTTGGCAAGCTCGCTGCTTTTCAGATCCAGAATCTGATCGTAGCGTATAAAGAACGCTTTGACAAAGACAGCTTTATCAAGAACCTGCTTCTTGACAACCTGCTTCTTGTTGACATTTATAATCGTGCGAAGAAACTGCACATTGAGGCAGATGTCCGCCGCGTAGTCATGATCCTTGAAATGCCACAGGAGAAAGACCACAGCTCCATGGAAAGCGTGAAGAGTCTTTTCGGCGGTAAAAGTAAAGACTTTATCACAGCAGTAGATGAGAAGAGTATTATCGTAGTCAAGGAACTTGAAGATGGTGAGAATTATCCTGAGATGGATCAGCTTGCACATACTATCCTTGATACTCTTGGAATGGGAAATGACGGTAAGACACATATGGCATACGGTACTATCGTCAATGAACTGAAAGAAGTATCACGCTCCTATAAAGAAGCCCGCATGGCTCTTGATGTAGGTAAGATTTTCTTCGGAGATAAAGAAGTGATCGCATACAGCTCTCTGGGAATCGGACGACTGATCTACCAGCTCCCGATCCCACTCTGTAAGATGTTTATCAAAGAAATCTTCGGCGGCAAATCCCCGGATGACTTTGACGAAGAGACTCTGGTTACAATTGATAAGTTCTTCGAGAACAGCCTCAATGTTTCAGAGACATCCAGACAGCTTTACATCCATAGAAACACTCTGGTCTATCGCCTCGATAAACTCCAGAAGAGTACAGGTCTTGATCTCCGCGTTTTTGAAGATGCCATTACATTCAAGATTGCACTCATGGTAGTACGTTATATGAAATATATGGAAACACTGGAATACTGATATATTATAATAGAAGGAAAACTTTCAATGCCTGCCACAGCTTTAATTGCTGCCGCAGGCATTTTTGACCTTTACAAATCCAGCCTTGCAGTGTATAGTTAGAAATCGAGATTGCAATTGATAAGGTATGCAATATCCTGAGACATGCAAGCCAAAATTCCATTGCCGCAGGCAATTTGGAATGAATGTTGACTGCGTTACTGTGAACATTCTATGAATCCTCAAAAATCTCTTGCAATCCCCAAAAACATACATTACAATAATGTTACAAATTCATTAACCCATTGGAGGAAAAATCTATGATAGATCTTATAGATGTAAGCAAGTCCTATGGTCCCGGCCTTCCGGCAGTGAACCATGCGAACTTACATATAGATAAAGGTGAATTCGTCTTTGTAGTAGGAAACAGTGGTTCAGGAAAAACAACCCTGATCAAACTTCTTATGAAAGAGCTGGATTCCACATCCGGCCAGATCATCGTAAGCGGTGAACGTCTGGAAGGAATGAAACACAGAAGAGTAGCCAAATACCGCCGTAAGTTGGGCGTAGTATTTCAGGACTTCCGTCTTCTGAAAGACAGAAATGTATATGAGAATGTAGCGTTTGCCCAGAGAGTAGTCAACCGTCCCACAAGAGTAATCCGTAAACGTGTCCCGGAGGTACTTCAGGAAGTTGGACTTGCTGTCAAATACAAATCCTTCCCGGATGAACTTTCCGGTGGAGAACAGCAGAGAGTTGCATTGGCAAGGGCGCTGGTCAACCGTCCGGATATCCTTCTGGCAGACGAGCCTACAGGAAACCTGGATCCGAAGACTTCCGAAGAAATCATGAAGCTTCTGGAACAGATCAACGACAGAGGAACCACAGTAGTGGTTGTTACACATAACAAGGATATTGTAAATTCCATGCGCAAACGTGTTGTGACCATGCATGAGGGCTCTATTATAAGTGACGAGAAAGAGGGAGAATATCATGAGGCCTAGTACAATCTGGTACACTCTGAAACAGGGTGTCAAAAATATCAAAAGAAACTGGATGTTTTCCCTGGCTTCCATTATCACCATGGCTGCCTGTATTTTTCTGTTTGGAATCTTTTTCTCCATTGTCAATAATGTGAATAATATTGCACATAAGGTAGAGCAGGAAGTGCCGATCACAGTATTCTTTGAAGAGGGAACTACAAACAAACAGATCAAAGCAATCGGAAAGAAGATCAAGGCACGTCCGGAAGTAGAGAAAATAGAGTATCAGTCAGCTGATGAAGCCTGGGAGGAATATAAAGAGCAGTATTTCCAGGGCTCAGAGGCAGCAGACGGATTTAAGGACGACAATCCTCTTGCAAACTCAGCCAATTATCGTGTGTATATGAATGATATCACGAAGCAGTCAGAACTTGTTTCCTATATACAGGAACTGAAACATGTAAGAAAAGTCAACCAGTCTGAGGAAGCAGCAAAAACACTGGGAAATATCAACAAGCTTGTTTCCTATATTTCCATTGCCATCATTGTATTACTGCTTATTATCTCCATATTCCTGATCAGCAATACGGTATCTGTGGGTATTGCAGTCCGTAAAGAAGAGATCGGAATTATGAAATACATAGGAGCGACAGACGCATTTGTCAGAGCACCATTCCTGCTGGAAGGCATGGTTCTGGGGGTGGTCGGAGCAGCAGTTCCGCTGATCGTGCTTTATTTCTGTTATAATGGGGCAATATCCTATATTTTGACCAGGTTTAATGTGCTTACAGGTGTGGTGGATTTCATCCCGGTATGGCAGATTTACCAGACATTACTTCCAATAAGTCTGGGACTTGGAATTGGAATCGGACTGATCGGAAGTTTCTTTACAACAAGAAAGCATTTAAGAGTATAATAAAAAGCAGATAAGCATGAAGCTGCCGGAACAATGATATCATATCATAAACCGGTGGCTTTTTTTACAGGAGTGCAGACATGAAAAATAAAGAATTTTGGAAAGGTGCAGTAGCAGGAGCACTGGTTGTGACGTGCATCGGTACAGGTGCCTTTGCGGGAACAGGTCTTGCAGCAAAAGGAACAGCTCTTGGTGATCGCAAGTGTACATCAAAGCTGGCATATCTTGAAGAGCTGATCGACAGATACTATCTGGGAGATAAGGATGAAGAAAAGCTTCAGGAAGGGCTTTATGCAGGTCTTCTCTATGGGCTGGATGATCCTTATTCCAGATATTATACAGCAGAGGAATACGATTCTGAGAATTCTTCCAATGAGGGAAGCTATGTGGGGATCGGCATTCTTATGGAGAAGAACAAAGAAGGCGGAGTAAAGATTGTTGAATGCTATGAGGGCGGTCCCGGAGAAAAAGCAGGACTGGAGGAAGGGGACATCATCAGTGCCATTGACGGGGAAGATATCACAGAGGATGAAGTATCTGATGTTGCAGACATTGTCCGCAATTCAGATAAAGACAGTGTGGTGCTTACTGTTCACAGAGAAGGTGCAGAAGATGCCATGGAAATCACAGTCCCTGTCACAGATGTGGAATTACCGTCTGTTTTCCATGAAATGCTGGATTCTAAAATCGGCTACATCCGTATTACACAGTTTACAGGCGTTACCGGCGAACAGTATCAGGAAGCTTTTGATGACCTGCAAAAACAGGGAATGGAGAAAATGATCGTGGATCTCCGCGATAATCCGGGTGGACTTCTTGATTCTGTCTGTGATGTCCTGCGGAAAATCCTTCCGGAAGGACTGATCGTTTACACCGAAGATAAGGACGGAAACAGAGAAGAGGAAAAATGTGATGGCAAAAACGAACTCCGGATTCCGCTTGCAGTCCTGGTAAATGAAAGCAGCGCCAGTGCATCAGAGATTTTTGCCGGTGCAGTGCAGGATTATGGTATTGGAACGATTGTCGGAACAACTACTTACGGAAAAGGCGTGGTACAGTCCATCCGCCAGCTCTCAGACGGAAGTGCCATTAAACTGACTGTTGCCAATTACTACACTCCAAAAGGAAACAACATCAACAAAACAGGAATCAAACCTGATATAGAGGTTTCTCTGGATACCAGCCTGCTGAATAAGAATAAAGACGAGATCACCCATGATGAGGATAATCAGCTGCAGGAGGCGATTAAGGCAGTTGAGAAGGAAAAGTAGTTGTTTGGCTGATAGTTTGATGCTATACTGTATATATCTGTATTTATAATAGAAGGAATTTCTTCCTGTATTTCCCTCTTCAGATAAGGTTCCGGATTTTTAAGACACTCGACCAGTTCCCGTAAATTTTTTACTCCTGCTACCGGTACATCTCTGATCAGTCTTCCTTCTTTCAGATTCTCATAGGGAACTACGCAAAAACGACTGCCCAAACTTCTTGCACACAACACAATCGGCAGGATTCCGGATATCCCATGGATTTCTCCGTCCAGACCGATCTCCCCTGCCATCATAACTCTGCTGACAACCTGAGGGCTGATCATCTCAAAAGCAGCCAACACTGCTGCCGCCACCGGTACATCAAAACCGGCTCCCTCTTTCTTCATGTCTGCAGGAGCAAAATTGACGGTAATTCTCTTTGGTGGAAACTGATAACCATTATTCTTGAGTGCTGTGCGTACCCGTTCCTGCGCTTCCTTTACCTGCGCAGAAGGAAATCCTACCATGATAAAGGAAGGAAGTCCGTTACTTACATCAGCTTCTACCTGCACAGGGCATACTTCCACCCCAAAAATTGCAGCTGATAATACACTTGCAAACATATTCGATCCTTTCTGCGCACGAAAAAGCCCCCGCACTTTTTTGCGTCTTTTACTCATTTTCCGAAATTGCTTTCGCAACACGTTTTCCCATGCTGCAATTCTTAATTTTCATAGAACTCTTTCTATCTCATCATTTAGTAATATTCATTTTTAATTTATTGTTATTGTTATGGAAAATTTACCTCAGAAATCAGAAATGTAATAAAAAATGGTGATAAAAAATATAGATAATAAAGATATAAAGCTGCTGCTGTCAAAGGTATTTTTGCCCTGACCAAATGGCTATCTAATTATAGTAGCCCATTTTGCTCCAAATTGCAATAGTGCATTTTGTTCTGTTTTATACTTTTTTCAGTACATAATCTGCGAAGGCTTTTCACAGATCATGTTTGGGAGTACACTACAAAACAGAGAGGTGAACTATATGAAATTTCAGCGTATTCAGGATTTACGTACAGATGCTGACATGTCACAGAAACAACTCAGCGAAATTCTTCACATCAGCCAGCGTTCCTACTCTCACTATGAGACAGGTTCACGCAATATCCCGGTTGAAATGCTTATCAGACTGGCAAATTATTACGATATAAGTGTTGATTATCTGGTAGGACGCACTGATAAAAAAGAGATGAATAAATAAGTAAAATCACTTTTTTTAATATAAAAGGATTCCTGTAACTGTTTATGTTACTGAATCCTTTTATATTTTTTGTATCTTTTATTCTTTTATCATAACAGTATCCACAGAAGGATGGACTTTTGCACCCTCCGCTTTTGTTTTTGTCTTAATATTCACATAAAGACGACCATTATCAAAGGTAAGATAACCCTTTGCTACATTTCCCAGCGAGTCTGTAAACGAGAATCTGGTTGCATTTCCTGCGACGGATTTCTTTACTTTTGCCTTGCAGGTGGCTGTCTTTTTCTTATTTGTCTGTGAATAAGTACAGGTAACCGACTTCTGACTGATTTTCTTAATTTTGATTTTAACCCTGCCGTTCTTACTGCGCCAGGTTCCCAGATAATCCTCCGGATTAAAAACATAAGCCCGTTCCAGAACCGGTGTGGGCGTTACCGTAGGAATCGGTGTTGGGGTAGGTGTGGGCGTAGCTGCAGGTGTCGGTGTTACAGTGGGAACTCTTTCCAGTGCCGCGATCGCTTCTGCTTTTCTCTGCTCTCTGTCCACATTCTTTCTGTGTTGAAGCAGCAGAGTGCCTGCCAGCATAAGCAGGATAAACAGGATAATTACAATTATCAGAAGTTTTATAAGTCTTTTTTTCTTTTTATTCCGTTTCTGTTTCCCGTTGTTTGTTACCGACAAATCTGCATCTCCTCTTCTGTTTCTTGTTCGTTACTTATTCTTTTCCATCCCAGCAATAGGTACAGAGTTTACATGGTGAAATTCCAATGGAAGCTTTCAGATCATCAAGTCTGTGGAATTTCAGTGATGTGAAATTCAGCTCCTTACGGATTTCTTCCAGCATTTCTTTATAATTTGTTGAATTTGGATCTGCATAGTCTGCCAGGACTTTATCACTGACATTCTCTCCCTCGCGTTTGGCGATCACACGTCTTGTGATCAGATCCATCTCCGATTTAGAACGTGAGAAATTCAGATATTTGCATCCATAAAGTAAAGGCGGACACGCAGGACGGATATGTACTTCCTTTGCACCATTTCTGTAAAGAAATTCCGTTGTTTCTCTTAACTGTGTTCCACGTACAATAGAATCATCGATCATCAGAAGGCTCTTATCCTTAATCAGACGATATACAGGAATCAGCTTCATTCTTGCGATAAGATTTCTCTGGCTCTGCTGTGTAGGCATAAATGATCTTGGCCAGGTTGGTGTATATTTGATAAACGGACGGGCAAAAGGCACACCGGACTGGTTCGCATATCCGATTGCATGGGCAATACCGGAATCCGGAACACCGGCTACAATATCGGGATTTACTTCTCCCCTGTCTCTCCTGGCCAGCATATCACCGCAATGATAACGCATTTCTTCTACATTCACACCCTCGTATGCCGAAGTAGGATATCCGTAATATACCCAGAGGAAAGAACAGATTCGCATCTCTTCCCCTGGTTTCTGCAGGGTTTCCACACCGTCCGGAGTCACTGCAACAATTTCTCCGGGACCCAGTTCTTTCAGGTCTTCATATCCAAGATTCAGGTATGCAAAGCTTTCAAAAGATACACAACAGGCATCTTCTTTCTTTCCCACGATCAGTGGAGTCCTTCCCAGACGGTCACGTGCTGCCAGAATCCCCTTTGGTGTCAGGATCAGCATGGTCATGGAACCTTCTATCACTTCCTGCGCATAACGGATTCCCTCAATCATGTTGTCTTTCTGATTGATCAGTGCAGCTACCATTTCTGTGGGATTTACGCTTCCTCCACTCATTTCCAGAAAATGAGTGCATCCGTTTTTAAAACAGTTGGCAATCAGTTCATCCATGTTATTGATCTTTCCAACTGTGGTAATTGCAAAGTTGCCAAGATGAGAGCGCACCAGAAGAGGCTGAGGTTCATTATCTGAAATACATCCGATTCCCAGATTTCCCTCCATCTCACCAATGTCACCATCAAATTTGGTCCTGAACGGCGCATTTTCAATGTTATGAATCACGCGGTCAAAACCACGTTTCTTATCATACACTGCCATTCCGCCTCTGCGTGTTCCCAGATGGGAATGATAATCAATTCCGAAGAAAAGGTCCAGAATGCAACTGGACTTTGATGCTACTCCAAAAATTCCACCCATTATCGTATTCTCCTTTTGTTCATCATCTTCAGGCAACTTTTATCATAATCCATTTAAAAAGATTACTATAGCCCGTTTCATAACGTTTTCCTTCACTATAACAGTTCTTATCCTGCCAAATTGCTGTAAAAACAGTTATATCACACAACACTCCCATTATATAGAATGAAAATTTAGAAGTAAAGAGTTTTAATCTTATTTCTTTTCCTTGATGATACCTGTTCTGTATGCATCCAGCAGCTGGATCAATTCCTGTATTCTCTCTTTCAGCGCATGACCTGTATCTGTATCACCCACAAGCTGGCGTCTGGACATGTAGCTGACTGCCACTCGGTTCGATACAATATCAGTCTCTCTTGCCACAGCATCTGCTTTGGACGTAAACGGTTCATGAGCAGTAAGATTCAGTCAATAGGAATTATAGATCAGCGTATATCCGGCAATTCCCGTTACTTTCTGATATGGCTTGGAAAAACCACCGTCAATCACGATAACCTTTCCATCACATTTTACAGGACTTTCTCCTTCACTCTGGTGTACCGGAACATGGCCATTGATGATATGCCCTTTTTCCGGATCCAGACCAAATTCACGAAGCATATTATCTACCACTTCTTCATTTTCCCAGAGGCGGTAATAAGCATTCTTCTTCTCTTCATGTGTAGAAGGATCCTCTATGAAATATCTTTCAAAAGTACTCATCTTGCTCTTGCCAAACAATGGTGAATTCGGAGCTGCCCAGATATACCACATAATATCTCTGCCCTTCTTCTGTTCTTCTTTTCCTACAGAATAGAATGCTCTGCGCACATAGGTTTCCAGTACATCGTACAGTTCTTTTCCCTTGTAGCTTTTTCCATAAATCTGTACTTCCCGGAATGTTCCGTCTTCATTCAGAGGAATGCTTCCGTGAAACAGAAGATTTCTGTTATATACTGTATAAAGCCCACCTTTGTCAAGTAGGAGACGGATGTGGTTTTGCAGTTTTTCACAGTTTCTGAATGCAGAGGACAGTTTGTCCATAACTTCTTTTTCTCCGGCTGTAAGTTCGTATGGATGTTTCCAGTCAATAGTCGGAAAATTATTGTCGCGAAGCGGATATTCTTTTCCGTCAGGCAGTGTGATCGTCCCTTTTTCCGGATTGATCCGATGAAGAAGTGCTCTGTCTTCCATCTGGAATTCTTTATGTCTGCGCACCAGTTTACCTTCTAATTTAAACTGGATCACAGCAATAGCCTTGTGCATTTTTTTGCCCAGTTCTTCCTCAAGAACATTATAATTGGAAGCACCTTTCCTAGCAAAAATCTCGCAGGGATCATCCTTATACGCCTCCATCACAAAGGTCGCCAGAGGAAGCATATTGATTCCGTATCCATCCTCAAGAATATCCAGATTTCCGTAACGGATACTGTTTCTTACCACTGTTGCAATACAGGCTTTCTGTCCTGCTGCCGCACCCATCCAGACAACATCATGGTTTCCCCACTGAATATCCAGGGAGTGATACTGCATCAGGCGATCCATAATGAAATGTGGAGCAGGACCTCTGTCATAAATATCCCCCAGAATATGTAAATGATCCACGACCAGACGCTGAATCAGTTCTGCAAGCGCAATGATAAAATTCTCCGCACTGCCGATCTCAATGATCGTATTTACAATGGAATCATAATATGCCTCTTTATCGAGAACTTCCGCTTTCTCTGTGATCAGTTCTTCGATCACATAGGCATAATCTGTGGGAAGAGCTTTTCGTACTTTGGACCTGGTATATTTGGAGGCTGTTGTCTTACAGATTTCAATAAGACGGTAGAGCGTGATCTTATACCAGTTTTCCATATCTTCTTCCGTATCTTTGACAAGATCCATCTTCTCTTTCGGATAATAGATCAGAGTTGCCAGAGAACGCTTATCATTGTTACTTAATGTATGTCCAAACACATCATCAATCTTCTTCCTCACTGCACCGGAACCATTTCTGAGCACATGTGAAAACGCCTGATACTCCCCATGAAGGTCTGACATAAAGTGTTCCGTTCCCTTCGGCAGATTCAGGATTGACTGAAGATTGATAATCTCCGTAGATGCCTTTCCGATTGTAGGATAAATTTCTGCAAGTCTCTGTAAATATCTAAGTTCGTCTTTCTTCATATCCATCTCCTGTTATCATATATTATGATGTCAGGGCATTTTATGTTGCTGTCTGCACCATGCCCTGCAACACACTTTGCGGTCACAGAATTTATGCTCATCCTGTAAAGTCAAATAATGACATCTGGTTCGACTGCGGGATATCTCCGAATAATTTCAGATCATCCATCAGATCAATAACCGTTTTGCTGACCTTTGTTCTGTCGCGGAAGTCGTCTTTTGACAAGAATTTTCCCTGTTTTGCAGCATCAACCACTGCATCTGCCGCCTTATCTCCCAGTCCGTCAATAGTTGCAAGTGACGGCATCAGTTTCCCATCCACGATCTGAAATCTCTGTGCCTTGGCAGTATAAAGATCAATCGGTACAAATTCAAATCCACGTGCGTACATTTCCTGTACAATACGCATATCCTTCAGGGTATCCAGTTCTTTTTTAGATGCTGAATCACCTTTTTTGCGAATTTCTGCCATATAATACTCCAGGCGTTCCTTTCCCATACACATCATCTCATAGGAGAACGCTGTGGCGCGGATACTGAAATATGCCGCATAATATGCCAGTGGCTGAAACACCTTATACCACGCAATTCTGTACGCCATCATAACGTATGCTGCTGCATGAGCCTTCGGGAACATATACTTGATCAGCTTACAGGACCAGATATACCAGTCCGGAACTCCATGCTCTTTCATGGTCTCGATCCACTCGTCACGAAGACCTTTTCCCTTACGGACGCTCTCCATGATCGTAAACGCAAGGCCACTTTCCACTCCTTTTCCGATAAGGTAGATCATAATATCGTCTCGGGTACAGATAGCTGTGGAAATGGTTGCCTTACCCTCCTGGATCAGCACCTGGGCATTACCCAGCCATACATCCGTACCATGAGAAAGCCCTGCAATACGGATCAGGTCAGAGAAGTATTTCGGCTTGGTGTCAATAAGCATCTGCATGGCGAAATCTGTACCAAATTCCGGGATTCCCAGACATCCGAGCTTACATCCGCCAATATCTTCCGGTTCAATTTTCAAAGCCTTTGTACTTGCAAACAATGACATGACATCCCTCTGATCCAGGGGGACATCCCTGGCACTGATTCCCGTTAAATCCTCCAGCATTCGGATCATAGTGGGATCATCGTGTCCAAGTATATCAAGCTTCAGCAGGTTTCCGTCAATAGAATGATAATCAAAATGTGTGGTGATAATGTCACTGTTCACATCATTCGCAGGGTGCTGGACAGGAGTAAATTTCTCAATCTCCTCACCTACAGGAAGTACGATAATGCCTCCCGGATGCTGTCCTGTTGTACGCCGCACGCCTGTACATCCCTGTACGATGCGGTTGATCTCACAGTAACGTTTATGCACACCACGCTCTTCAAAATAATTCTTCACATAACCAAATGCAGTTTTCTCCGCAAGCGTACCGATAGTCCCTGCCTTGAATGTCTGCCCCTTACCGAAAATAACCTCTGTATATCTGTGTGCATTAGCCTGATACTCTCCTGAAAAGTTAAGGTCAATATCCGGTTCCTTATCTCCCTTGAATCCAAGGAATGTCTCAAAAGGAATGTCAAACCCTTCTTTTTTCATCCTGGTTCCACATTTCGGACAGATCTTATCCGGCATATCACACCCCGCCATACCTGCATACTGCTTTACTTCCGATGAATCAAAATCACTGTATTTGCAGTCCGGATTAGGACAGAGATAATGCGGCGGCAGAGGATTTACCTCTGTGATACCGGACATGGTAGCTGCCAAAGAAGATCCTACAGAACCTCGCGAACCTACCAGGTAACCATCTTCATTTGACTTCCATACAAGCTTCTGTGCAATGATATACATTACGGCATACCCATTGGAAATGATTGAATTCAGTTCCCTGTCAAGCCTGCTTTCCACAATCTCCGGCAATGGATCTCCATACATTTCATGCGCTTTTGTAAAACAGATATTCTTCAGATCCTGGTCGGAATTCTCAATGACCGGCGGGAATTTGTCCGGATGAATAGGTGATATCTTCTCAATCATATCTGCAATCTTATTTGTATTTGTAATGACAACTTCTTCTGCTTTCTCGCTTCCCAGATAGGCAAATTCTTCCAGCATTTCCTCTGTGGTACGTAAATACAGCGGTGCCTGCTCATCTGCATCTGAGAATCCGTTTCCGGCCATAATGATCCTTCTGTAAATCTCATCCTGTGGATCCATGAAATGCACATCACAGGTTGCAACTACCGGTTTCTTAAACTGCTCTCCAAGCTTAACGATCTTCCTGTTTATCTCCTTCAGGTCTTCTTCGGAACTGATCATATCATGCTTATCATCTGCGATCATAAATCTGTTATTTCCAACAGGCTGGATCTCCAGATAATCATAGAAATTTACCAGTCTGGCTATCTCAGTATCCGGTGCATTTCTCAGAATTGCCTGATACAGTTCCCCTGCTTCACAGGCACTTCCCACCAGAAGTCCGTCTCTGTACTGCTCCAGCACACTTTTGGGAACACGTGGACGTCTGTGATAATACTTCAGGTGAGACTGACTCACTAATTTATACAGATTAATGCGCCCTGTCTCATTTCTGGCAAAAATTATCACATGGTAGGTCGGCAGTTTCCTGATAGTATTTACAGAAACAGCTCCCTGCTCATTCAGCATATCCACATCCCGGATATCACGCTCTTCCAGCATCTTTACAAACTTCACAAAAATCTCTGCAGTACATGCGGCATCATCTACTGCCCGGTGATGATTTTCCAGTGAAACCCCAACTGCTTTTGCTACCGTATCCAGCTTAAATCTGTTCAATGCAGGAAGCAGGAAACGGGCCATACCGACCGTATCTACATAAGTAAAATCATGTGCGATTCCCAGTCTGTCACAGTTTTTCATAATAAATCCCATATCAAAGTCTGCATTGTGTGCAACCATAACCGCATCCTTGCTGAATTCAAGGAATTTCGGAAGCACTTCTTCGATAGTCGGGGCATCCATGACCATACTGTCATTGATACTGGTCAGCTGTTCAATGCGAAAAGGAATCGGTACCTTTGGATTTACAAATGTGGAAAAACGGTCCGTAATCTCACCATTTTCTACCAGTACGGCGCCAATCTCTATGATCTGACAGGTCAGCGAAGAAAAACCTGTTGTCTCAATATCAAAGACCACAAATCTACCGTTCAGCTTCTGACCTTTTCCATTGGTCACCATACCTTTTAAATCATCTACCAGATAGCCTTCCATTCCATAAAGAACCTTAAAATCAGAATCCTTCGGCACACATCCGCCCCAGGCATCGAAACAGTGATTTGCCTCCGGAAACGCCTGTACAACCCCATGGTCTGTAATGGCAATGGCAGGATGTCCCCACTCATAAGCACGTTTCACCAGAGATTTGGCATCCGTAACCCCATCCATATCGCTCATCTTTGTATGACAATGAAGCTCTACTCTTTTCTGTGGGCTGGTATCTACTCTGGCAGTTGTAAAATTGGCAATTTTCTTAATACCGGCTATGGATGCAATAGTCAGTTCACTGTCAAAACGGTCTACTGTTGTCACACCGCGAAACTTCAGAAAAGCCCCCTTCTTTACATGTTCTGTCACTTCCGGCACCTGTTCATTGCGCAAAAACATCTTCACAACAATACTGTCCGTAAAGTCTGTGATCGGGAAGATAAGAATTGTTTTTTCATTACGGATTTCTCTGGCTTCAACCTCCATAACCTGTCCGCGGACGATCACCTCACCCATCTCACCGGTAATCGTCTCAAGTGCAACAGGCTCTCCTTCGAAATCTCTTCCATAGATAACATCCGGATTGCTGTCCCTTCCGAATCCACCCCGGAAATCTCCCTTCCTGTTGTCTTTGCGGTCTGCAAATGCAGCTTTTTTGTCCTTCTTTTCCTGCTGTCCCTTATCAGTCTTTTTCTCTGCTTTCTTCTCTGCTGTTCCTGCTTCTTCAGACTGAGCCGGCTCTTCATTCTTACTGTTTAATTTCGCATGACGGATTACATTTTCCACTTCCTGAGCGATCTGCACTGCTGCATTCTTACGGTACTTACTTTCCTGCGTCTCCCTGAACTCAAGTTCCACCTTTAAGTCCATTCCACATCTTTCGCAGAAAACCTTCTGCAGATATTCGATCAGGATCCCGCTCTTTTCTCTGGCTATTACAGAATCAGGAAGGATCATATGAAGATCATTTTCTCCGGGAAAAGAAATCTGCGCCTGTCTGAACATATTGTATTCCAGCATATTGTAGCTGCGCAGTTCCAGTTCCATGCTGGATCTGTAAGTTTCCAGAAAGTTCTGAGGATTGTACTGACCGGAAAGGCGGAATTTCTCAATAACTGTAACTGTTACATTCAGTCCTGCAAAAATCTGTCTCTCTATCTGTTCTTCCAGTTCAAAGATATGCTTCTTATGAATCCAGCGTTCACTTTTTATATACACCCATATATGAGTTCTGGAAGGATTGCAGGACACTCTGGTCACAAAAACCATGTCCAGCAGTTCTTCCAGTTCTTTCTTCACTTTTAAGCTGGGAAATACGTCAAAAAAGTCTTTTTCCAAAATAAAATCTCCTCGTTGATCTGACAGGAAGTCTTCGTTCCAAATGTTACTTCCAGTTCAGAAGTTCTTCCCGCAACGTATCCAAAAGCTGATCTTCCGGAACTTTCTTTATGATCTCACCATGTTTAATCAGAAGTCCCACACCAACTCCGCCTGCAATTCCGATATCTGCCTCTTTTGCTTCTCCGGGTCCGTTTACCACACAGCCCATAACTGCTACTTTAATATCAAGCGGAATATCCTGCACCATGGTTTCTACCTTATTTGCAAGACCAATCAGATCGATCTGTGTGCGTCCACAGGTTGGACATGACACAACTTCTATGCCACCTTTGCGAAGCCCCAGAGTTTTCAGGATACGTTTTGCGGATTTAATCTCTTCTAAAGGTGCTCCTGTAAGAGAGACACGAATGGTATCGCCGATTCCCTGATTCAGGATGATCCCCAGTCCGATAGCAGATTTAATGTTTCCGGAATAAAGAGTTCCGGCTTCTGTGATTCCTACATGAAGTGGATAATTCGTCTTCTCTGCGATCAG
>OGDE01001413.1_pt1 | contig 15056 bp, 19 predicted proteins | sample 1570321 | NCBI WGS metagenome assembly OGDE01 (sample SAMEA2581976, study PRJEB24529) | metagenome | biome: Human gut stool | place: China | collected 2011 | reverse complement strand
CTATTGTTGATAACATCAGTGCTACCAACCCGAAGGTCAGTAGCACTATGTTCATTAGAACGGCATATCGTCATCGTTCATTGCAGTAACAACAAAACTAGCTGCTTTAGCTTTAGCTTCACGCTTGGCAGCAATAGCAGCACGAGCATCGCCCATAATCTGCTTGATAAGTACATTATATGCACCAACAAGAACAGGGTCAGCTGGCTGTTCGATACCTACAATATGATATACATATCGGTCATAATCCACAACATTGTAAAGATTGTCTTTACGAGTAAATGGATTACGGTCTTGTACACCGGCAGGTACAAACTGACAAAGAACTTTGACAGCAACACCAGTCAGATACATACTAGCAAAACCAGCCTCAGCAGCTTCACCAACATAGTTGACAAATCTACCGTAGAACTTGTCTTTGCGCATTACAAGCAGTATCTGATTGAATGGCATCTGAATAGTTCCAAGCATACCCATTCGATGTGTACCATCAGGCATACTTTGAGCACCTTTGACAGGACTAGCAATAGTAACAAACGCATTGAGATAAGAATTGCCATTAAGACCTGTACGTTCTTGACAATCAATATTAGTAATGACAGTAGTCATTACATAACTATGACCATCAGTACAGATGCGTTTAACAACATCATCAATGGTTTCCACTTGCGTAGAACTTTGGTTATCTGTATCAACAGTAGGTTGAACAGGTTGGTTAACACTAGTAGTTGGTTCAACTACATTAACATTCTCAGGAGCAGCAGCAGCACCTTGTGCAGCTTGTGCACCTTGTGCAGCTTGTGCACCTTGTGCAGCTTGTGCAGCTTGTGCTAAATTTCTAACGTCTGGCATGACTATTAAGAATTTAATTACGCTAATCAGTAGCATTACTGACAGTTGTTTCGATTCAACTGCAAAGTATTTAATGTTGATAATGAGCAGCATCATCTAGTAGAGATTAATCTCTACTAAGATAACTAACAATAGCCGATAGTATTCCAAATACAACAGCAGTAATCTGTTCATCACTAGTTGGTTCTACTTTCAATGCTAGTATGATAGCTGGTGTCATCAGTATGATAGCAACTAACAACAATGGTTTGTTTGTTTTCATAATGATTAGTATTAATAGTTAGTAATGTAATGAGATGAATAATCTCAAAATATTTAATGTTGATAATGAGAGTGAGAACTTTACTTTCTCCTAGAACTTGACGGGGGTGTCCAAGACTAGTTTAATGACCCGGGGTTAATACTCACTAGCCGTATGTTAACACCAATATACACTATTTTCATCTTCATTATTATCTCTTATATATTTATTTTCATCTTCATTATTATCATTATATTCACATTCATACTTATTATCTCTTTTCATCACATTTTTTATCTTCATCATCATCATTATCATCTTCATCATCATCATTATCATCTTCATTATTTTTATCATGTTCATCTTTATTATTACCAATTCCAATCAATTTCACTAATATCAACTTCTTCTGCTTCAACTACTTCAGTTTCATTATTTCCATTATTTGTTTTATCTACATTATTCTCATTATCATCATATAAATAATTAAGTTAATCAATACTATAATCATTATTAATATCTCTATTAATATTATCAATATTAATATGATTAAGTCTAGCTTATCTTCATCCTCTACGGGGAGTATGACTTGCATATTTATAATCATATAATCCTCTATGATGTAAATGTTAAAAATAGTTTTTCTCTTGGTAGATTCATCTAAACTCTTACATTTGCTAAAAACAATTAAGTTATGGGTAAAGATAAAAGTGAAACTAAACCTAAATACACTAGAGAATTTCATAGTGGTGAAAGGAATAAAAAAGAGATTAAAGTTCCAAGTAAACTTAAACTTGGAAATATAGGTATTGATAGTATTATTAAAACTAAATAAATTAGTATTATGATTAAAATTGAAAGTAAATTTAAAGATTTTGGTATTCAAATACCTACTGACATTAGCGAAATAACAAGTGAAGCACTTGACGCTATTCTTACTAATGTAGTTGTTGCTAAACATTATTGTGTTGTTGCTCTTTGCCAAAATGAAAGTTTGTTCGGTGTTATTAATAGTAAAGTAAATACAGTTGAGGTTATGCCAATTATTGCTAAGATTAGTAAAGAAGATGCTGAACTTATTGGTATGAATCAAATGGATAAGATTATTATTGACCGTTCTACTCTTGAACGTGGATATCATCTTTATCTTAAACATAATGTTCTTAGTTCTCAATTTGTTAATAAGTATATTACTAATGATACTGAATTAACTCGTTCTATTACTGTTGGTACTTTTGGACAAAATCAAGGATATAAAAAAGGACAGAAAGTTTGGTTTGTTGAATTTAAAGTTATAGCTATTAATGATTTAAGAGCTGCTATTACTGATAAACATAAAGCTATTAATCCTTTTGTTTATCATTCTGCTGAAAAAGCTAATTAGCCATTTCGTCTAAATAATCGAACTCTTCTTAGAACTACTTATGTATAATTTAAAATTATAGGTACTTGTGTTCTTGTTTATAGTAGTAATCTAAGAAGAGTTCTTAAACTTTCAATTATGGATTTTAAGACTAATACTAGTTTTAATATAACTAATACTAGTTCTCAAGAAGATTTTGACGATGATTATATTCTTATTTATAAAGATATAAATAATATATTAGATGATATTGGATTTCAAGGTGATGATAGAATACTTTGTAAATCTATTATTGAAAGTCTTGAAAAAGAAGCTAGTATTAATATACGAAAAGATAAATGTGTTACTATTCCTCATATTGGTACTATTCAAAAGAATTGGTATCGTTCTAAACTTATTAGTCATTATAAAGACTTTAAAGAAGCTAGAAAAACTATGACTAAAGAAGAGTATAAAGAATATACTGCTAAAGTTATGGAAGAGGAAAAGCAAAAACATTATGAAGAAGAAGAAAATATTAAGAATGAACGTAAGTTTAAAAAGAAACTTCTTCCTACTTGGGTTAAACTAAGTAAAAAGCATAGTATTACTTATGCCAATCTTTGGCTATATGCTATGAGTCAACTTGAAATTATTGAATTTGATGAAGAAGTAGAAGAAATATATGAACGGTTTGGAATTGGATTGGATGCTGACCATAGATGAAACTGGTATGCCAAAAGCTCCTACACTTAAACAACTTCTTGATAGAGATGTTAGTCTTCTTTATACTAGAGATAAATCTCCTAATAAAGAGATGTATATTAAAGAAGTTGGTATTATTTATTATCTAGGTGACCCTAAAGGTCCTTGTTTACAAGAAGGTCTTAGTGAAAAAGAAGCTCTTAAAAAAGCTATTGAAAATTTTGATTTACCTAAAAATTATCAACCTGATATTCTTGTTTGGAAACTTATTAAACGATATTATAACCAAAAAGCTGGAGCTGGTGTGGAAGCTGTTCTTAACATTAAACGCGGTATCCATAATGTTGCTCTAGCTGCTAGCAAACTAAATGAGTTGTTGAATGACAAATTATCTGATGGTGCTAGTCTTGAAGATGTTCCAACTGTTATTGGTTATATGAAGCAAATTAATGATTTAGCTAATCAGTTTCCAAATACAATTAAAGCTCTTAATGTAGCTGAAGAAAATCTTCTGTATGAACAAGAGAATGTTGCTGGTAGAGGAGGAGTTGAAATTACTAGTAGTATGATTGAAGAATAAGCTGATGCTAATCCACTTCATCCTCCACGGGGAGTCTAGCGTAGGCACGTAGTGCCGAAGCGGGTCCAAACTAGTGTTGAACTTAATGGTATTAATAATATGGAACTTAGAGATAAAAGATATAATGATATTAGACTTATTTTTCATGAAGAAGAACATAAATATAATGATAGTCTAGGTAATGATTATATTTCAACTACTACTATCCTTCATAATTATGCTCCAAAGTTCGATAAGAACTATTGGTTGAGAAAGAAGTCTAAAGAACTAGGAATAAGTGAGAAGAAACTAGAAGAACAATGGTCAACTATTACTAAAGAAGCTTGTGAACGTGGAACTAATACTCATAATGGTCTTGAAGATGGTGTTAAAGGAGCTTCTATGTTTCAACAAGCTATTAATTATCTTGATAAACGAGAAGATGGTGTAATGGTTACTATTGCTGATATACCAAATTTTGGAGCTAGTTATAAGTTACTTAATCTTAAAGATTTTATTGAACTTACTAATAATCGTTATCCTCTTATTTATGATACGTTTAAAATGTACACTGAAAGAGGATATAAGATTTATAGTGAGATTGGTATGTTTCTTATAGATTGGTTAATTAGTGGAACTATTGATATTCTTCTAGTTAATGAAGATACTAATTGTGCTGTTGTAGGTGATTGGAAAACTAATCGTGGTGGATTAAAATTTAGTAGTGGTTATTATAAGAAAGATAAAACAGTTAGACCTGCACAACAAACTAATGTTTGGGTTGATAAAGATGAACGACTTTTAGCTCCTCTTAATCATCTTCCTAATTGTAATGGTGCTATATATAATCTTCAACTTAGTATGTATGCTTTTGCTGTTGAATATATACTTGGTTTAACTATTAAAGGTATTTGGTTATGTCATATTGATAGTGATTTTGAACTTAATGAATATGGTATGCCAAAAAGGTTTTCTGATGGTCTTTATCATATTAAAGAGAATCCTGTTGAAACTACTAAGTTCTTTACTATGAATTACCTACGTGATGATATTAGTAAAGTTCTTAAAGACAGAGAATTACAAATTAAAGCTAGTGGTGTTCAAACTCAATTTAAACTTGCTATATGAAATTAAATAAAGATAATTTAATTGGAGTAATTATTGGTTTTATTGTTTTAGTTATATTTGCTATTTGTTTATCTAGTGGATGCACTAAACGTATTACTCCAGTTCCTGAAATTCGTTATGTTCCTGTTACTGATTCTACTGCTGTTAATGAATTAGTTTTAACTAAAGAATTACTTCGTAGAACTCAAGATTCTCTTAATGCTTATAAATCTGATACTACAATTAATGCTGATTACTTTGTAGCTAAGTATAAACTTGAACGTATTAGATATTATAATGATATTGCTGGTAAAGGAAATAATATCAAATTTCTTAGAGGTTGGATTCGTAGAACTCTTGATGAATAAGTTATGTATATTATTAATCGTAGAAAAAATATAAGATTAATTAGCAATGAACACGCTATTGATGATAAACTTATATTTATAATTTATAAAGTTCAAATTAAAGTTCTTTGGTTTTGGGTTACAATTAAAGAATTTGATGAAGATGAATATTATGACGCTGTTGATTGTTTTAGATATTGTACTAATCCTTATATAAATTAAATTATGGCTTACTTTGGAGATGCTTTTAAAAAACTATCTATTAAAGAAGGTGGTTATGTAAACGATAAAGATGATGCTGGTGGAGAAACTTATAGAGGTATCAGTCGTAAATATAATCCTACTTGGCAAGGTTGGACTATAATTGATTCTTATAAGAAACATTATACTGTTGGTAGTAAAGAGTTTAAGTCTAAACTTGATAATGATGTTCAGTTTCAGAAACTTGTTTGGGAAAAGTATAAAATAGGTTATTGGGATGTATTTGAACTTGATGATTTTAATAGTCAGAGAGTTGCTGAACAACTATTTGATACTAATGTGAATTGTGGTCAAGTTGCAGCTATCAAGATGGCTCAAAGAGTTCTTGGTCTTAAAGAAACTGGTAGATGGAATCTTGATTTACTTAATAAACTTATCGAAATAAAAGATTAACTTAATACTGTATAGAATTATGAAGAAGATGTTAATAGCAATATTTATAATAGCGATTATTAATTTATGTGTTACTCTGTATTTATCAATAAGTCGTTTTAGTGTAGAAGTCAATTCATATAATAAAAGTGACACCGCTATTAATCATGTTCGGATTGATTCTATACAGTTAGTTATAACTGAAAGAGAAAGTATAGTTTATAAACTTAAAGAACATGAAAAAGATATTGAAAATAAAGTTATTAGTCTTAATGATAGTGCTACTTGGGAGTTATTCAAGAAGTTGGTGTCAGAGTGAGATTGATAACATAGTGCATCCTCCACGGGGAGTCAACACTACTGATACAACTGTTCTTGTTCCTATTAATATGATTAAGGTTGCTAATACTAAAATTATTAAAGCTAAACTTTATAAAGATATTATTAATGAACAAGACAGTATAATTAATCTTCATAAGATTAAATATAATGCTCTTCATAAAGAAGTTGAAACTTTACAATATAATCTTAATAATAGTAATAAAACAAATGATAATTTAAATAAATCTATTGAACGTATTAAACGTAATAATAGATATTTGGTAAGCGGTGGTGCTGTTTGCGCTATCGCTTTTATTGTTTGTTTACTAGTTAAATAAAATATTATGGCTGATGGTAAATATCCTTTTCTAGAATACATTGAAGAACCTGATAAAGAGAAAAAGTATAAGAAAGCTAGTGATTGTGGATGGTATGACCCTCATAATAACTTTTTAATTGGAGATAGTGGTGGTTTTCTTTTAAATATTAGACCTGGCAAATTTGTTAATACTGAACTTTTTAATGAAGCTGCTAGAACATATCAAGCCACAGGTAGATATACACAATTTAAAGTTGATAGTATTCCTCATAGACAATTTAGACGTAGAGAATGTGATAGACGACGTAATGGTTTTTCTGCTCCTTGTTGGCAAAATCCAGATGGAAGTATAGAAGATATTTGGATAACAGGTGGTCATTATAATTTTCTTAATTATACTCGTATGGAACGCACAGATGAATCATCTGTTATTGTTACTGAACATGGAGCTACTGCTAAAAAGATTTATAGTTTTCCTAGTTTTATTGATGCTCAATTTTGGACTTGGCAAATTATAGAATTTTGTAGACGTAATGGTTTACATCTTATTATTGATAAGACTAGACGTGGAGGTTTTTCTTATATTATGGCTGCTGATAGTTCTAATGAAGTTAACTTATCTAAACATAAAGTTGTTATTCATGTTGCAGCTGATAATAAATATTTAATTAAACAAGGAGGTTTAAGTGACTTTGCTGTTAATAACTTAAAGTTCTTTGAAGAGAAAACTCCATTTAAAAGAGGAATATTTAGTCCTACTACTGATAGTTTTAAACTTGGTTATCGTATGAAAAATGGAGTTGAAGCTGATGATAGTTGGTCTAGTTCTCTTTTAAGTGTTAGTGCTAATAATAATCCTGACTGTGCTATTGGTAAAGATGCTGTTACTATTAAAGTTGAAGAGTTGTCTACAATGCAAAACTTTGACGAGTTCATGAATGTGACTGAACCTACAATGACTGTTGGTACTCGTACGACTGGTACTCTTATGGCTTGGGGAACTGCTACTGCTGCTAATATGCAAATATTTGAACAAAACTTTTATAATCCTAGAGCATTTAGATTTATGGCTTTTGAAAATGTTTTTGATAATGATGCTCGTAATGAAGTTTGTGGATTTTTTAAATCTTATGCTTGGGGTCTTGAAGGAGAAATAGATGGAGTTAAAGGTTTTGATGAAAATGGAAATAGTAATTTACGAATAGGTCTTCAACTTGCTGCACGAGAAAGAATTGAAAAGAAAAAAACTGCTAAGACTTTTGCAGAATATCTTAACTATCTTGGTCAACGTGCTTTATTTCCTGCTGAATCTTTTAGTAGTACCAGTGAAAATATATTTAGTAGTGAAGCTCTTAATAAGTTTGAAGATAAACTTCGAGTTGATAATAGTTATAAGTTTTATACTGATGGTGAGTTATTTGAAGATGGAAGTAAAAAGATTTATTTTAAATCTAATGCTCGTATAAGAATTGAAAATCCTGATATGAAAACTTATGATTATATTCAAGGAGTTCCTAGACGTGGTAATGAAGATCCGCATGGATGTATAAGAGTTTGGTTTGCTCCAGAATATGAAGAAACATATATTAATGATAGACTTATAAGAAGTATTCTTCCTGGTACTTATGTTGCAGTTTATGACCCTGTTGGTATTGATAAAGATAAAAAAGAAATTACTGATAGACATTCTCATAATAGTATATTTGTTGTTGAGATGCCTAGAGAACGTAATGGATTTAAACCTAAATTATGTGCTGCATATTATGGACGTACAGAAAGACTAGAAGAAGCTGATGAAAAGTTTTATCGTTTATGTAAATGGTATAATTGTATTGGTACTGGACTTGTGGAAATAAATCGTGGTGAAACTGTTTCTAACTTTCGTAAATGGAAAGCTACTAAATATTTAGGTTATGAACCTTTATATGTTTGGGATTCTGCTGTTAAAGAAAAAGTTAGTATTAGTTATGGTTATAATATTGGTAGTGGTCCTAAGAAACTAGATGGTCTTCGTCTACTTAAAGAGTTCTTATATGAAGTTATTGGTAAAAATGAATTTGGAGAAGATATTTATGTTTTTGAAAGATTTCTTGATTATCAAACAATTCTTGAACTTAAAAAGTTTAATGCTGAAGGTAACTTTGACCGTATATCTAGTCTTATACTTTTAGGTATATATTGGAAGTCTATTGATATTAAAGGTAAGCGAGAACTTGCTAGTCGTAAGAAAGTTACAGAAGAGAATGATAAAACAGATATTTTTAATAGACAATGGTTTTAAGATTAAACAAATAAAGATATGTATAATTTTGGTAGACTTGATTTCCCTAATCAGCATGTTAGTTATGCTGAAAAACAAGAAGTTGATTGGTATGCTAAGTGCTGTGATTATGTTATAGAAGCTGGTATTGCTTGTAAAGCTGATTTTAATGTAGAAGAAAAGTTTAATATTCTTCTTGGTAATATTCCTAGAGAATATTATAGAAAAACTCTTAATCCTTATAATGAAAAAGATGAAAATCTTACTCGTTTTCCAGCTACTATGCGTAACTATGATATGATGAAAGGTATTATTAGAAGATATATTGGTGAATATATCAAAAATCCACATGATTTTATTGTTGGAGCTAATAATCCAGAAGTTGTATTTGCTAGAGATGCTGAACTTGGTAAACAAATTATGATGCTTGCAGAACAAGCTGTTGCTAAGAAGATACAAGAAAGTTATATGCAGTTTGTTAATGAAGGTAATAATCCAGAGCAATTTAATCCTGAACAAGCTGTTGATATTGAAGCTTTTATTAAAGAATTTAATGAAAATTTTATTGATGATATTAGTGCTCAAGGTCAAGACTTAATTAATGTTATTGATGATTTAACTGATGCTTTTACTATATATGCTAGAGCTTATTTTGAATTTGTTGCTTTTGGAGCTTGTTATACATATAGAGATGTTGTAGGTAGTCAATTAATTAAACGTGTTGTTAGTGTTAGAGATGCTTTTCCTGTTCCTAACGATAGTATGTTTGCAGAAGATTATGATATGTTTGCTGAACGTCGTATGCTAACTAAACAGCAAATTATAGATGAATTTTATGAATATCTTTCTGAGAAAGAACGTGAAGCTCTTGATATTTATTATCAATATGGTGCTACTACTTCTAGTGATAGAGCACTTTTAAATTGGGATAAATATATGCACTATTTTGGTGATATATGTGCTAAATTTAATAAAGATGATTTACAACATATTAAGAACACTAATATAATGGCTCGTGATGCCAATAATGGTTTATTTGAAGTTTGGCATACTGTTTGGAGAGGTGAAATAAAAGAAGGTATTCTTACATATAGTAATGGAGCATTTGTTACAACAAGAATTGTTGATGAAACTTATCAGCTTAACCCTGCTAATGGTGATATTAGTATTGAATGGGTGTGGCGTCCGCAAGTTTATGAGAGCGTTAGAATTGGTTCTCGTGCTACAAGCATATATCCTTATAAGGCTCGTCCTATTGCTTACAATAGAAATGGCAAACTTCCTTATAATGGTATTGCAGAACTTCTTCCAGGTTTTGGAAGATTTAGTATTATAGATACAGTTATTCCTTATCAAGTATTTCGTAATATAGTTTCTTATCATAGAGAAATGGCTATTGCTAAAAATAAGATGAATGTTCTTATGATTGCTAAATCTCTTTTAGGTAAAAAGCCTGCTGATACTATATATCGTATGGCTGCTGATGGTGTGCTTTATATTGATGATGAAGATGATGCTAATCTTGTTAAAGCACAAAATGTTCGTTATCTTGAAAGTCGTATGAATAATTATATTACTGAACTTGGACAACTTATTCAAGAGATTGAGCAGACTGCTAAAATGGAATGTGATATGACTCCACAACGTTATGGTGAGATTGCTAATAGTGCTGGTAAAGGGGTTACTGATGAAGCAGTTATTCGTGGAAGTATGGGTTCTGTTATTATTGAATTTATATTTGATAAAATGAGAGAACGAGATTATCAAGCTGAAATGGATTATACTAAACTTGCTTGGATTGATGGTCTTAATACTTCTTATAAAACTAAAGATGGCGATATTAGATATTTAAGTCTTGATGTTAATAGTCATATATTTGCTAACTATATTGTTACTTGTAAAACTTCTGTTAAAGAACGTGAGAAACTTGAACAATATAAACAGCTTGCATTTAGTGCTGCTCAAAATGGTAATATGGATATGGCTAATGCTGCTATTCGTGGAGATAATGTTGCTCAAATTAGCAAACTTATTGATAAATATCAAAATATTCAACGTGAGCATGAACTTGATGTTGAACGTGTTTCTCAACAAACAGAACAACTTCGTCAAGAATTTGAACTTGCTAAGATTGATAGAAAAGCAGAACAAGATAGAGAAACTATTAGAGTTGAAAAATATCTTGATGGTCAAATTGAGGCTATGAAAGCAAATGCTAATATTATGAGTTTTGATAATGGTCTTAGCGATGCTGAAAAGAGTCAAGCTGAAGAACGTATGGAAAATGCTAGACTTAATATTGAACGTAGTAAACTTAGTTTAGATGCTCAAAAGACTTCAGTTGAAGCACAACTTAAAGAAAAAGAATTAGCTGTTAAACTTAAAGAAAGTGAAGATAAAGTTAAGATTGCAAAAACGAATAAAAATCGCTATGATAGTAAAAGTAAATAATCGACTGTACTTCTAAATTTTGTTCATAATAGGGCTGGACTTGCTTGTGAAAGTAGGTTCAGCCCATTTTCATTTTTCTTTACATCAAATAAGCCATTTTTAGCTTATTCTGAACACTTTATCTATTTCGTGATAGATTCATCATTTAAATAAAATTTTATTCATATAGAGGTTCTCTGTAAGCGACAGACTAGGTTATCAATAATAAATATCCTAGTTAGCAATAGTATGTTAGTCAGTAAATTGGTTTAAAGGTGAACACATTTTAACGATATGAGTCAAACTCATGTTATTATTATAATTTATATTTGTGATATAGTAATTAATTAAAAACAAAGAGTTATGCCTAGTTTTGATAGTTTTGGTTTTAATGGTGAAACATCTAATGGAGATGGAAAACCTACTGAGGACATTACAGACCTTGATACAGGTAAAACAGGACAGTTAGATGCTGATGGTAATCCTATTGATGATATTACTGGTGGTAGTAATGGAAATGGGGATAGTAAGACTAATGCTAATAAAGATGACCAATCTTCATCCTCTACGGGGGGTCAGCCTGCTGGTAAAGCAAATGATGCTGATGCTGAACATGGTTTAGAAGAAGGTACTATTATCGAAGATGGAGATAATAAATATACTGTTGATAAAGACGGTAATCTTATTGACGATAAAGGTAATATCTTTAAAGCTAAAAATGAAGTTGCTGCTTATCTTAAAGAATTTGAAGTAGAAGATACTAAAGAAGATAATACTATTGATGTTAAATCGATTCAAGAACTTGTTGGTGTTTCTGTTACTTCAGAAGATGGTAAAGCAGTTACTTTTGAAAATACTCCTCAAGGAGTTGCAAGTTATATTCAATCCGTTCTTGATTTAAAACGTGATGAATTTGCTCAAGCTGGTGTTAATAAATTATTTGAAGATTATCCTATTGTTGGTGATTTTCTTAATTATTATGTTGCAAATGGTAATTCATTTGAAGGCTTTGGTGAACTTCGCGATAGAAATGGTATTGAAGTAGATGAAAATAATGTAAGCCAACAAGAAGCTATTGTTCGTGAGGCGTTTAAGGAATTTAATCGTCGTGGTAATGTTGATAAGTATATTCAATATCTTAAAGATAGTAATGAGCTTTTCAATGTTGCTAAAGAAGAACTTGAAGCTCTTCAGAAAGCTGATAACGAAATGCGTGAAGCTAATGCTAAAGAAGCTATGCGAGTTAAAGCAGAAGAAGAGAAACAACTTGTGGAATTTTGGAATGGAGTTAAAGAATGTATTGATAAACGACAAATTGCTGGTTATCGTATTCCTGAAACTGTTATTATTGAACGTAATGGAAAACAAATTTCTACTACTCCAGAAGATTTCTTCAATTATGTTTATCAAGTTGATGATAAAGGACTTTCTCGTTATGAAAATGATTTAATGAAGTTATCTCCTGCTGAAAGACGCGATGAAGAACTGCTTAAAGCTTGGCTTAAATATACAGGTAAAGGTTATGATAGTTTGATAGAAATGGCTGTTTCTGATAAAGAAGCTAAAAAGTTGAAACTTACTGCTAGTCAACGTAAATCTACAAAAGGAGCTATTAAAATAACTAAACCTGATAGTAAAAAAGATGCTCTGAAAGATGAGCGTTTTGGTTATTAACATAATAGTAAATTTGTAGATGAAAACATTACGTGTTATTGGACAAACTCGTTATGAAGATAGAGGTTATTCTAATGAAGAATCAATCGCTTATCTTCAGCTTCAAAAGCCAGAAGAAATTAATAGTTTTCTGACTTATAATTATGGTATGGATGATGACCGTTTTCCTTTAAGTTTTATTACTGAAGGTCAAGGTAGTCGTGGTATTAAAGAAGTTGCTACTGTACAGTGGACTTGGAAGACTATGGGTCGTATGAAGTTTACAGATTTTGTAACTTACTTTAATCCTGCTGTTACTAAACCAGGTCAAAATGGTAGTGAATTTGAAGTTCATTTTTCTACTCATTGGTTTATTGAACAACATGGTCTTACTGCTCCTGATGGTGTTACTCAAGTTCGTATTCAGAAAGACTTAGGTGAATCTGCTTATGGTTATGCTTATCTTTTGAAACTTACTTCTCCTAATCCTGATGCTTATGTTGACCCTCAATGGTTGGCTAAAGGTATGTATTGGGCAATAAGTGCTCCTACTGTTTCTGAATCTTATTCTAAAGGTAACAGAAGCAATACTATGGGCCCTGCTGGAATGACTTCTCAACTTGAATTTTATCGTTATTCTAAAGAAATAGCTGGTAATCTTGCTAATGTTGTTACTCAATATCAATTCCAAAATGATAATGGTGGTACTTCTAATCTTTGGATTAACGAAGAGATGCGACAGTTCAACTTGCACATGAGAGTAATGAACGAAGAACGTTTGTGGAAGTCTGAATATAACCGTTTACCTGATGGTACTATTCCTTTGAAAGACCATGATAATGGTAACCCTATTCCTCGTACTGCTGGTATGTTAGAAATTTGTCGTGAATCTAACTACGATACTTATGGTGAAGTTCTGACTGTTAATAAACTTGAACGTACAATCGGTGATGTTCTTGACCGTGATACTCAGGATGGTGATAAGAATGTAGTTCTTATGGGAGGTAAAGGATTTATTCGTGACTTTGAAATGTCTATCAGAACTGATGCTAAAGAAAACGGATTTATTACACCTCTTGGTGAAAAGATGATTCAAGATAATGGTGATGGTCTTTCTTATGGACGTTACTTTAATAAGTATAAAACTCCAGATGGATATACTATTACTGCTATTCATAATGCTTATTTCGATAAGGGTACTGATGCTGAAGCTGCTAAGCAAAATGGTATGATTCATCCTACTACTGGCTTGCCTATTACTTCTCATCAAGCTGCTTTGATTGATATGAGTAATTATAAAGGTAATCAGAATGTTCGTATAGTACGTCAGAAAGGACAAGCTTATAAAGCTAAAGTTATCGAAGGTATGACTGATATTCCTGCTTGCTGGGGATTGCCTAATACTAATCATGCAGCTACTGAAATTGATATGGCTCGTTATGAAGTTAAAGGCTCTATTGGTTTGCAGGTAGATAATACCACTAAGATGTTCTTATTGAAATGTGTATTATAATCATTTAAAAGAAGCTATTTAAGATATGGATTTTAATAACGTAAGTGAAGCTAATAAAGCAGGAGGAAATGCTCCTGCTGCTTCTAGTGTAAATACAGATAAACAGGTTATACCCCCCGTAGAGGATGGAGTAAATAAGCAACCTGCTAATACAGTAGGATTTAGAGATGAAAGTCTTGATGAACCTTATACTGAAAAACGAACTATTACTATTAATTTAGTTACTAATTATTCATTATATCGTAGAGTTAATGATAAAACATTACCTAAACGAATGGATAAGATTGGTAGTTGTGTTCGTAGTTCTCGTACTCTTTCTTCTAATAAAGGTGAGATTGAATCTTATTTTCCTGCTTTAATTGGTCTTGCTCCTAATAATGAAAACTTTATTTCACGGGTTAAGGCTTATCTTAATAATATTAGTGTTTCAGTTGATGAACTAGGTAAGACTTTTGATATTTCTTTCTTTTGGAATCGTAAACGAGATTATCTTCGTTTTAGAGCTGAAGAAGAAGCTATTGAAACTGCTTATATGAATAGTGACCGTAAAGGAGTTAAAGAACTTAGAGAAGCTCTTGAAGCTAAGATTACTAAGTTAAATCTTCTTGAAAGTGAAAAGTATAAATATGGTTATCCTATTGTTCTTGATGATTACTTAATTTATCGTCATTGTTTATTATATAAAGATGTAGCTAAAGATATTGCTCTTATTAATTCTGACCCATCTATTAGATTCTATTTTAAAGATGACCAAAGAGAAGCTGAGCGTCTTGC
>OGDE01001409.1_pt1 | contig 15063 bp, 14 predicted proteins | sample 1570321 | NCBI WGS metagenome assembly OGDE01 (sample SAMEA2581976, study PRJEB24529) | metagenome | biome: Human gut stool | place: China | collected 2011 | reverse complement strand
ATTGATTATACTCCCGGATTTGAATCTGGTATGTATTCTCCGTCTACTATAGTAAATGACCATAAATTTGCAAACGGACCATCAAATGCAGGTGGCGGTTATCATGGAAATGTAAGGATAAGAGAGGCAGTAGCAAGGTCGCTCAATACGGTAGCATGGCAGGTGCTTGACAATATTACCGTAAAATACGGATTGTCATTCCTTGATAAGCTTCATTTCCATAATATAAGTTATATTGATAATGACAATATGGCACTTTCTCTTGGTGGATTTACAGAGGGTGTGCGTGTAGTCGATATGGCAAAAGGATTTTCAACGCTTGCAAACAACGGAAGTTACAGTGACAGGACCTGCATCAAGAAAATAGAACATGTTTCTGACGGTGTAGTTTACAAGAATAACAATGAAAAAGATCAGGTTTATTCACAGGATGCTGCATGGATGATGACTGATGTGTTAAAGGGAGTATTTAATGAGTCATACGGAACGGGACGCAAATTAAAACTTGATAACGGTCAGATATGTGCAGGTAAGACCGGTACGACAAATTCAAGTAAGGATGTGTGGTTCTGCGGATATACGAAGTATTATACAACTGTAGTTTGGGCTGGTTATGACACTCCTAGAGCAATGCCAGGGGCTTCAGGTGCTTCTATTCCGGGTGTTATATGGAAAGATTATATGGATGATATTCATAAAAAATTAAAACCGGAAGACTTTATTATGCCGTCTACGATAAGTCTTGCAAAATATGATGGAAATGGAAATATCATAGAGGGAACAGCTATTTCAGGAAGCAGCAAAAGAACATATGGTATGGATTATTTTTCAAAGACAATTCTCTCTGAGAAAGCAGATGAAGTTCAGGTACTTAAGGATAAAAAATATCAGAAAGAAGTGCTTAAAAAACTCAAGAATTTTGAAAAGAGGTATATCAGTAATATCGCCGATTACTACGATTTGGAAAATGATTATAAGGAACTTACGGACATGATATCAAGTATCGTGGATGATGATGTAAGAACAGATTATGCGGTAAGGGCAAGAAATAAATATGACTCTTTAAAGGACGAGACAGTAAGCTGGAAGAAAGTGGTAAAAGCATATGAAAAACAGCAAAAAGAGGAGAACGAACGTCTTGCAGAGAAGAAGAAAAATGATTCAGAGAGAGCTTTGAAAAATCAGATTTACAAAAATAAGATAGAGCTTGCAAGAACAAGAATAAAGAGGATGCATGGTTATTTGTATCAGCCGTCAAATATGCAGATTCTTATTGATTCGGCAAAAGAAGCTCTAGATGCTTGTAAGGGTTACTCAGAATATTATAATCTTAAAGCGATGTTTGATATGTATAAGAAAGAACTTGAGGAACTTCCGGTAAAGGGAGAAAGTAACAAAAAAAATCAGACGCCAACAGATACAAGTGAACCGGTGGCAACGGAAGAACCTCAGGAAGAGGAATAGAGGAGGAAGTGATAAATGGAAGAAAATAAAAATGATATAGATGAGCTTGTAAAAAGCATCGACTCCTCTTTTAAAGAGATGTCGCTTAAAGATATTGTTGCCACACACGAGGAGTATTTTGGGGCGGCTTCCCTGACTGACAATGAAAAAAGAGAGGAGAAGCCACCAAAACAACCGGTGAAAAAAAAGCCTGAGAGAGTTAAAAGAACAAAAGATGAAGATGTTGACATGAAAAAAAAGGTATATAAGCCTGTTCAAGCTAATTTGAAAAAACGGGAGGATGACAATAAGGCGGAAAATCCTGTCAGAGTGGCTGATGCGGATAGAAAAAAAATTAAAGCGTTAAATGACAGGAAAATAAAGAATGTTGTAGAAAAAGAAAAAAAGCCTGAGGTTTCTCCGGAGATAAAAGAACAGAAGAAAAATGAAAGGATTGAAAAGATAGGAAGAGCAGGAGGATGGTTTCAGACTATCTGTTACATGAATATTCCTATAATCGGTTTCATATATGTTCTCGTACTTGCATTTAGCAAAAAAACATCTGAAGAGAGAAAAGACTTTGCAAGAGGGTACCTTATCTATAAGGTTTTAGTATGGATACTGGCGATAGTTCTTCTTTACTGTCTGTATAAGCTTGGTCTAGGTTTTGTAGATGGAATATTATCTTTTATAAAGGCATAGGTAAAGTTATGAAAGTTTGTATATTATCGGGAAGTGAAAATCCAAATGGAAATACGGCTATTATGTGTGATAATGCAGCAGCATATTTAAAGGACATGAAAATAAAATACGATTTATTTAATCTGTATGAAGAAGAAGTTGATTTTGTAGCTGAAGAGATAAAAAAATATGATGTTGTCATAATAGCCACTCCAATTCATTCATTTTATTGCAGTGATGCGGTAAAAGAACTCATGGATTTTGCATTTGAAAATGAGGATTATTTTGATGGCAGGAGAAAAGAAAGTGGTATAAAGATAAAAAGTGCCATAATGGTATCTCATGGTTATGATGAAGGTTATGCGGTTGAGCCTTTTGAAATCGGATATAAAAGGTGGTGCGACCATGTTGGTATGGAATATGCCGGAAAGCTGGCGATAAGGGACACTGGTGATATAAGAAATTTTATTTTTAGCGAGCCAGCAAAAAAACATCAGGAATTTATAAAGAAAATATGTGGTATAGACGCTGAAGAACGGTCAGCAGCTATTTCAAGCAAAAGATTTTATCTGTCAGAAGCAAGTGAAAATAGGAGAGTATTTGAAAGATTATTTAACCTCTATATATACGAAATGTCATCATATGCCGAATGGATGGGAGAATGTATGACAGAGGATGCACTTTTTATACCGGATAAAGTTTCAGAATATTTTGAAATGTCGGAAAAACAGCCGTTTATAATTAAAGTAAAAGGGAAAATTGCAGGACTTATTGTGTTTTTAGTACCGGACAGGGAAAGAGAACCTGATGAAGCAGATTTTTATATTGAGGAATTATTTATACTAAAAGCATATAGAAAACAGCACATAGCAGAAGAATTGATAGAAGCTGTATGGAGTATAAATAAAGGCATATGCTCCGTATGTGCATTAAAAGCAAATAAAGGCTCGGTTAAATTTTGGAAAAAAGTCATAAAAAAATCCGGGTATGAATGTGAAGTAAAAGATATGGACGATGTGTATTTCTATAATATAAAAATAAAATAATATTTGGAAAAAAAAGTAAATATTGTGATATAATTTAAAAAGCTTTCTGAAAATGAAAACAAATAAAAGTAAGTCTGGTTTTAAGAATCAAAGGAGGAAAAAATGAAAACAGGATTATTAAAAAAAGCTGGTGTCCTTTTAATGGCAGCAGCAGTAACGGTAGGAAGTGTTTGGTGCGTTGGTAAAAAGAGCAGTGCAGCAGAAAATGATTTAAAAAGTATTTATTCAAGTGGGGATGTGAATGCTGAGGCAGGTGTAGAGCAGACACATGAGTTTTCAGTTGAGGCAGGAAAGAGTGTGTATTTCTTCATTTATTCTCAGAGTGTAGCGGATGGAATGATATCATATTACAAAGATGGAACTTATTTGGAGTCGTTTGCTATCAATTCAAGTGACTGGCATCAGTCAGAAGGGCAGTCAGACCTGTATTATTGGGGAGATTCATGGAAACCATCAGCGGACGCATCATATAAGGCTGTATTTTCATTTAAGTCGGCAGTGTATTATGATTTAGAAGTTGTTCAGAAAACTTCAGAAGATGCACAGATAAGTAACACTAAAATTACATTGACGGCAGGATTTAACCACAAGCTCTCTGTAAGTAACACATCAGATAGTGTAAAGTGGTCGACAAGCAACAAGGCAGTTGCAACAGTATCTTCTACAGGTGTTGTAAGTGCAAAGAAAAACGGAACGGCAATTATTACAGCAACACTTTCAGATAAAACAGAATTAAAGTGCACGGTAGATGTAAAGAAAAATGTTTATTCGAGAAGTAAACAGGCAGTGTCATCTTTGCCATATGGAAAATCAGGAGTGGATGTTTATAATATATCTTATGATAAAAAAGGAAATATTGTATTAAAGGCCAATATATTAAATAATACACAGTATATGGCAACAATGATAAAAAAGATTAATATTCAGGTAAAGACACTGGATGGAAAAAAAATTTGTTCATATACAGTAAAAAATAAAAAGATAACACTTAAGAGTGGTGGTAAAAAGTATGTTAAATATACTATTGCAAAAAAGAATGTCAAGATTAAAAAAGCTGATTTAAGAAATATTGCTGCACCAAAGGTTTCCGGTATGATTATGTATAAGAAATAGTCTGTATAAAATTTAACACTATTGATGAAGCACTTTCTGATATGATGCGATAGCAGCTGATAGTGTTATAATCGGGCAGCAGATAGGAGTTCAAATATCAGCCCGACTAAAATAATTAAGTTAAAATCCCGGAAGATCAAAAGAGAAGATTTTCCGGGATTGTTTTTATTGCATAAGAAAATGCTCGTAAAGTAATGTAGTGCCAGGAGCAAAACGCTGGTTTTGCTCTTTTGTAAGTTAGATATTAAATTAAAACATTTTAGCTGTTTTTACACGATTTCTTTCATTGTTATCTTTAGTATCTCATTTGAAATATTGAGTGCATGGTCGCCTATCCTCTCAAAATCAGTAAGCATTTCTGAAAAGAGTATGCTGCCCTCGTCAGAGCATTTTCCATCCTGAATACGCTCATACATATTATTACGGAAATGTTCGGTCATATCATCTATTTTTTGTTCCATACAGGTCACATTTTCATGCCATTTGACAATATTTTCAGGTTTTTCAAGAAGCATATCCATAGTCTGGTCACAGGTATCTTTTATTTCAGCTATCTCAAGATTGGCGTTGTCAGAAAAAATAATATTTTTTTCATGTATCATCTTGTAATATCCGGCAATATTGACAGCATGGTCACTTATTCGTTCGACATTGCTTGTGACCGTATAAAATGAGTTGAATATCTGGCTGCCGGCTTTTGTCGCTTCATGTGTAATTGCATTAGTTATATAACTCGATATTTCCTTGTTGAGAAAGTCCACGTATTCTTCGCGGTTTTCAACTTCTTTAAATTTTTTTTCATCACAATGCTCAAATACATCAAAAGAGTCGTGCACATTTTCTTTTGCCATTGCCGTCATTCTTGAAAGCTCGTTTCGTATTCCCTCGATGCATATAACAGAAATCATGGTTGTTTCTGTATGCACATTCTTTGGATCTAAAAGATATTTTACAAACATGCCGTTTTTGGGGTGTGCTTCATCTTTGCGGTCACGCAGTATAAGAGAAGCGGCTTTTGGAAGAAAACTGCCGATAGGAAGCAAAAGCAGTGTCGTGACGATATTAAACAATGTGTGAAGATTGGCTATCTGCGAAGGAACAGATGCAGGTGTAATATGCTGCATAATGCTGATAAGAGGTGTTATCAGGCATAATATAGTGAACACGATAGTACCGAATACATTAAAAATGATATGTATAAGAGTTGTCCTTTTTGCATTTGTTGTAGTTCCGATAGATGCGAGAAGTGCAGTTATACATGTACCGATATTCTGACCAAAAAGGATAAATGCAGCACTGTCAAGCCCTATGACACCGCTTGCGGCAAGTGCCTGAAGTATTCCGACAGAAGCGGAAGAAGACTGTATTATCGCAGTAAATACCATACCCATGAGTATTCCGACAATAGGGTTTTCAACCTTTGTAAGCATATTTACAAATTGCGGCTCATTGGCAAGAGGTTTCATTGCGGAACTCATCATGTTCATACCGATGAACAAAACACCAAGACCGGCGAGTATCTCACCGACATGTTTAAGTTTTTCATTTTTCTGAAATACAACTGCTGCTACACCTATAAATGCAAAAAGCGGGGCAATGGCACCGACATCAAGTGCAATGAGCTGTCCTGTGATTGTAGTTCCAATATTTGCTCCCATTATTATCCAGGTTGCCTGTTCAAGATTCATTATTCCTGAATTAACAAAACCGACAACCATAACCGTAGTTGCGGAAGAAGACTGAATGACAGCCGTGATAAGTGCACCGGTAAGAACACCGGTTATCCTGTTTGAAGTTATTTTTTTGAGAATATCTCTCATCTGATTTCTTGCAGTCTGTTCAAGGCCATTGCTCATCATCTGCATTCCATAAAGGAATAGAGCAAGACCGCCTAGTAATCCCATTATATTTGAAAGGCTCATAAATTAAAAATCCTCCTAAAAAAAGAAAGTATAGTGATTTTATATGATGCATTAATTAAAAAATAATATCTGTCTTTTGGACTTTAAGTCAAGAATCAACCATTGATTTCAACTTGGTTAATTGTAGTGTATTGTTTTGATATTAACATCATAATCACATAGAAAACTATTATATTAAGCCATTCTTTTTTTTGCCGTCGGATCTATGAAGATAACAGGTTACGATTTCGGTTGTTTTTGAAAAATGTAAAGAAATGTATTCAGAACAGACAGGATATAATGCAGATAATATAAAAACGGGCATGAAAATAAAGGAAAAATCTAAAATTCCTCCTTGTTTTCGTATACGGTTTATCAGCTCATTAAATTGAAAATTTTCAGAAATGCTCAGCGTGTTTGTCGTGCAGATAAGTTCATAATGATACAGAGAATTATCATCTGTTCCGGATAAAGAAACACCGCCCTGTTCATCATTTGCGGTGGTATTATCTGTTGATGCAGCATTTGCATATAATTTATTTGCAGATATGTCATTTTCTGTTTGTAAAAAGAAAGGAGCTATAGTCTGAAAGTGCACTGTACCTGACAATTCATTAGTCAAAAGTGAATCGGTGCATATGGCAGGGAGTAAAATGAGAAGTATAATAAAAAATCTGCTGGTAAAATATTTCCTGATATTCATCGTATAACCTCCTTTCCTGCAGTGTGTAATTTTAGGTATTTGAGAAAATGTTATAATTCTTGCTCAAATTGTGCAAATATATTTGTATGATTAACATAACATATGGTTGGTTTTGCAGTTTCTACATTTGCGATTGTAGCATTAAAAAGCAGGTTAGTCAATTTGAAGATTTAGGAGTTCACATCAGGAAACACGCTCCCTGGGGGAATGAAGACACACAGTCAATTATAAAAACACTAAAGGAGAAAAATGTGCATGTAACTTTCTTTATGACCGGTGGCTGGGTCGATACTTATCCTGATGATGTAAAGGCACTCTATAAGGCAGGTCACGAACTTGGAAACCACAGTCAAAACCACAAACAAATGTCAACAATTTCTGCGGCTGAATGTGAAGATGAAATAATGAAAGTACATAATAAAGTAAAAAAGCTCACCGGATATGACATGAAAGTTTTCAGACCACCATATGGTGATTATAATGATGTGCTTATTGAAAGTGCAGAAAAATGTGGTTATCATGCGATACAGTGGGATGTTGATAGCTTAGACTGGAAAAATTATGGTGTTGATTCAATCCTTACAACCGTACTAAATCACAAACACTTAGGAAAAGGTTCAATAATACTCTGCCACAATGGAGCAAAATATACGGCTAAGGCACTTCCAAAACTTATTGATAGTTTAAAAGAGAAAGGATTTGAGTTTGTAAAAATGTCCGAACTTATCTATACTAAAAATTATGAAATGGACACGGAGGGACGCCAGCACAGTATAAATAATACTGCTGCTCCGAAACAGACAGCTTTTGAACAAAGCTAGTGTGCTGACCTATTCATATTTAGCTAAATAACTTGCCTGAATTTTCATCTGCTGCGTTGTCATCAATTGCCGTAGCCAGCTACGGCTCATTCTTCCGCCTTGCAGAATGAAAAATTCATTCTGTGTCATTTAACTAAATAGCAACATGCCAGTACACTAGAAAATACCCTTGCACATAATAGAAGTATGTGCTATCATATGTAAGTAAATTAAAGAAAATTCTTCAGGGCGGGGTGTGATTCCCCACTGGCGGTATAGTCCGCAAATCGATTATCAATATCGACCGAATCGGTGAAACTCCGATACCAACAGTATAGTCTGGATGAGAGAAGATTTTGGCTTGTTTTGTTATATTATGATTTGAAATGTCATGCCCTGGGATTATCGTATTTCAGGGCTTTTTGATTTTAAAATCCGTATAGTGCAATAGCAGGCACCTCAAAGAATTTTCTGCATAAAGATCAGATAATAATATGGTAAAGTTATTATTTATTTGATCGTATTAAAGAAAGGAAGAGGAAACATGGCATCAGCAGGAAAGACATTACAATTTACAAATGATTCAAAGAAAACAGAAAAAAGAGGAAATATTAAAAAAATGACGCTTACGGCTATGCTTGCTGCTATTGCAGTCATTCTTATGTATATGGAGATACCGGTACCGTTTATGCCGGGATTTATAAAACTTGATATATCAGATCTCCCGGCATTATTTGGAAGCTTTATATATGGTCCGCTTTGCGGAGTGTTTATATGTCTTGTAAAAAATGTACTTCATTCATTTGCAACTAATACGATGTTTGTCGGTGAGATTTCAAATTTTATATTAGGCTGTGCATTTGTGATACCGGCAGGTCTTATCTATAAAAAGAAAAGTGACAAAAAAGGAGCAGTGATAGCTTCGGTTACAGGAACGGTAGCTATGTCGCTTTTAAGCATTGTGTCAAACTATTTCTTCGTATATCCTATTTATTATAATTTTATGCCAAAGGATGTGATACTGAAAGCATATCAGGCAATTTTTCCGGGAGTGCACAGCATTTTACAGGCACTTGTAGTATTCAATGTTCCATTTACTATGTTAAAGGGATTAATAAGTGTTGTTATTGCGTGGCTGTTATATCTGCCACTGGCACCTATGATGCGTATTGAAGATTAAAAACTGCATTATGTAGAAAAATTATTTTTGCAATACCGATTTTCAAAGATTAGAGTATAGATCTAATGTTGGAAAATCGGTATTTTTAATGTTATATGAAAATGCTTGTAAAATAGTGTGACACCAGGAGCAAAACGCTGGTTGTGCTCTTTCTTAGATTATTTTTGGAAATAGCAGAGATTTACGCAGCATAAAAAATACCCCAAAAGGCTCATTTGATTTTTAAAGGTCTAAGTTGTATACTGTAAAAAAATATGAAAAATAAAATGAGGATTGGTAAGTTATGGATTTATTAACAGGAATAGTATTGATGGTGGCTTTTTTTGTTGCAGCTATTGTTCTTATTTATCTGGCGGTAAGGTCTAAGAGAGAACTTGAACGCAAGAGAGTAGATTGTACGGAAGCCGCATCAGGAACAGTTGAAAAAGTAAGAAGGATAAGTGTAAGTGGTGAAAGTTGTAATTATTATCCGACTTTTGCTTTTTTTGACGGAAATCACATAGTGCAGGAGGAGTCTAAGATAGGTTATGCAAGAGACATCTGGAAAAAGGGTGATAAAGTTCAGATAAAATTCAATGCAAATGATCCGTCAGATTTTTTTATAGTGCATGAATCAATACCGACATGGGTGTGGCTTATATCAATAGGTATAGGATTTGCGGTCATAAGTGTATTTGGAGCCGTAATATGTTATTTTGCAGCAAAATATTAAACAAAGAAGCAATATTAATCAGAGAGAAAAAAACGGTTAAGTTCATTCTTGGATTTATATTGATGGCGGCAGTTTTGACAGCGTGTGGAAGTACAAAGCAAAGCAGATGGGTTCATCGTTTATGCAAGATTTTTCACACTATGCAAAAAAGTGCATAGAAATGAGGGTTATTATGAAAGATGATAAAAAAATTGATGAAAGTCTTTTAGGAAATGAAAAAATCGAGGAGGCAATAAAGCTGCTTCAGGGAGAGTGCACACAGGAAATGCTGGCACATACCCTTACAGTCATAAGAAAACAGATGAGAAAAGGCGGGCAGTTTATAATTGCGGTAGAGCCGTATATATCATCTGAAAAAATAAATATCGGTGTGGTACAGTCTCCAGACGGATTAAAGTGGTGGAGTGCGTTCACAAGCTTTGATGAAGAGCTTAAAGGCGGTAATGAAGTTAAATCTACATTTTTAACAGATATAGAACAGCTTTTTAAATCGGCACTTGAAGTTGGTGAAATATCAGGAATTATATTAAACCCATGGAATCGTACAATAATGCTTGATAAAAAACTTATCAGTATAATTCTTGGAAATGAAAACAGCTAAGTTTACCGCATATGTGTGGATGCAGATAGAAAACTTAGCTTTGTAATAGTTGTTATTAAAATTATACACACTTTTTTACCTGTTGTCATCAAAGTCATATCAGCTTTATTAATTGAAAGTTTTTAACTGTCGTTATCAAAGTTATATATGATTTTTAAACTGTTATTTTTATAAATGTATATACAGGATACCATCTGAGTGACGACTATTCTGTCAGGTATAGTTATCCTGTTTTTCTTTATGATTTCATATATTATATCCGGAAGTGACTTAGGATATATTTGTTTGTCTGTTTTGCGATTGCACGGTTGTGGAGTATTAGAGTCGACGGAATGAATTTTACAGGGAGCAGACAGTTTAGGATAAGCATTATGAGGAGTAAGATACTCTTGCAGCTTATAAATCTGCTCGTTACATCGGCTGACAAAAGTTTCAAATTCATCGTGCGTTATAAGGTTTTCGTTTAGATTTTCTAAAAATTGCATTTTTTTGTGATTGAGTTGTCTGAGCCTGTTTAAGATATAGTTATTGTTTTCGGAATTATCAGATGTTTTTACGGCATAAGCAGGTTCATTTTTTAATAATTTTCAGTGTTCTTTAGTATATTGTTAAAATCATCTGATATTATATTTAAAATTGTTGATTCACTTATTTTGTGAGAACTACACTTATCAGTACCATATCTGTTGTAGCTCCCGCATACAAAAAATATTTTATCTTTATTTTTTATCTTGACCATGGCACGCCCGCAGTCACCGCATTTTAACAGACCAGCAAGGATATGTGTATGTGAAGAAGTTTTCATTTGTCTTACATTATTTGAAAGCATACTCTGAACAATATCAAATGTCTTTTTATCAATTATCGCTTCGTGTGTATCAGGTACTATTATCCATTTTTCGTGTGGAAGTGGTGAAGCTGACTTACTGCACATCATACGGAAAGATTTGTTCTGAACCATACAGCCAGTGTATATTTCGTTTTTTAAGATACTTCTTATGCTGCTGTATGTCCAGTAGGTAGTGGAAGTTAATCTGTTTGAATTTTTATAATTAAGTCCCTGCATTTTTTTATATTCGGAAGGGCAGGGGATATTGTCTGAATTAAGGATTTTAGCTATTGTATTTTGACCTTTTCCGGAAAGATACATGGAAAAGATTTTTTTTACGATATCGGCAGCAACAGGATCAATAATAAGTTTATTGTGGTCGGTTAGGGATTTTTTGTATCCATAACACGCAAATGCACCGATAAAATGTCCTGCCTTTTGTTTAGCTCTGAAGGTTGAACGGACTTTGCTGCTTATATCACGTGGATAAAAACCATTGAATAGATTTTTTATATCTATTATCATGTCATTTGATGTGTCAATATCAAAAAAATTTTTATCTATATTGTCATCAATGGCAATAAATCTTATTTTATGTGCTGGAAAGTAATCGTGTATAAAATAGCTTGTTTTAGGACTATTTCGTCCGAGTCTCGATAAGTCTTTAACAAGTATTCCTTTGATTAGACCATGTTCTATATCGTATAAAAGTTTTTTGAAACCGGGTCTGTCAAAAGTGGTTCCACTAAAACCATCATCGATATAAAACTTTTGAATTGAGTTATTATCGAGTTTTTTTATATATTCAGTAAGTTTTAGTTTTTGATTTGAGACGCTGAGACTTTCGGCTTTGTCGCCGTCCTCATGGCTGAGCCGTATATATAGTGCCCAGCAGCAGTTTGCATTATCTGGCATTGTGTTCACTCCTGTCTGATTGTTTTGATTTTGTGTAATTGTGAAAATAATGATATATTGTGGTGTGCTAATTGTTCAAATATAACAATTTAATAGCAGATTATAATAGTTTTGCAAATGCTTAAATAAGTACACGGTCAGTGGTTCATTTTTTAGGGATAAAATATGTATTTCTGCTACAGATTTCAGCATTGGGGATTTTGTCTAATGAAAGTTTAGAATCTCTATAAGATTCAAGTTCAAAATGTATTATTTTTTTTAACAGGTTTTCTGATGAATAAAGTCCTTTGTATTCACGAATAACAATGAGCTTATCATTTTCAATTTTCATAAATCTGCTCCTTCATCAATATAATATTCCCCCATGCAGCATCAAATGAGAGTGCTATTTTGGGTTTGTCGGTATCTACACAGTAGATAGGAAGCTTCTTTTTTGAAATTGTCGATGACATGGCTTGTCTTGATGTGCTTTTTTGTGTGCCTGACATTACAAATGCTATGGCAATGCTGGCAATACATACTGTTGACAGAATATATATTCCCGTTTTAATAAAGCAATATAGTGAGGATGTGTTTTGAGTGTCAGATGAATTTTTTTCGTTAAAAAACATTTTTAGATTCAAAACGGCCTCCTGAAGAATTGTTTTTTATATTTGTATGAATTTAATAAAATAATATGCGTTGTTTGTTTACGGAACGCTTAAATGATGTTAAAATAGCATAAAAAGTAATATATAATTATTAAAATGAGGTAAGTATGGAAAATGTAAAGATTTTAGAACATCCTTTATTACAGCATAAAATTTCGAGATTAAGGGATGAAACAACGGGAACAAACGAATTTAGAGCGTTAGTGGAGGAAATAGCGATGCTTATGGGTTACGAAGCACTCAATGACCTTCCGACAGAGAATGTTGAAGTAAAGACACCGATAGAAACCTGTAAAACGCCAATGCTTTCAGGTAGAAAGCTTGCAGTAGTTCCTATATTACGTGCGGGACTTGGAATGGTCGGGGGTATAACAGCATTAGTGCCAACAGCAAAAATAGGTCATATAGGTCTGTGCAGAAATGAAGAAACACATCAGCCGGAAGAATATTATTGCAAACTTCCTGATATTATAGAAGAAAGACAGATAGTAGTGGTGGACCCTATGCTTGCAACAGGCGGTTCAGCAATAGCAGCCATTAATTTCATAAAACAACATGGCGGTAAAAACATAAAGTTTTTATGTATTATAGCAGCTCCGGAGGGAGTAAGAGTATTGCATAGGTCACATCCTGATGTGCAGATATATGTTGGACACCTTGACAGAGAGCTTAACGAAGATGCATATATATGTCCTGGACTAGGTGATGCAGGTGATAGGATTTTTGGCACCAGGTAACAGTTCAGCCATAAAAAGATAATCAGAAATACATGAGCAACTCATTGTATTGCTGGTTATCTTTTTATGATAAAATAGCCATTCATTTATGAAATGATGTAAACGAAAGCTGCATTGCAGCGGTTGACAGCTTACGAATGTAAGAAATGGAAAACTGAACTGTTACGATGTTTTTTTTGCAAAGTGAAAAAGAAAAATGTGATTGTAAAAAAATAGGAATAATGCTTGACATTGATATCTCAGTGTGATAGTATAGTTTTCGCTGTCGCACAAAGACGGCTGGAAAGTGAGAGCTTGTGCAATAGTGAAGATTTAGTATATAGCATATTTGGTTGGAACAATTCAAAAGAATTTAATTTTCATAATGAAAAAAAGTTCTTGACATGATGCCGAATATGTGATAAAATTTTATCCGTTGTCGTGATTGAGAGATTGCACAACGAAAAGTAATTTGGTTTCGTTTGAAAATGATGAAATTAAATGAAAAAAAGTTCTTGACAATATCGAAAAGATGTTGTAAGATACATATCGCTGTCGCAAAAAGCGATAAGAAACAAAGCGTGAAAGCAAAAAGTTTCTTATTGGTGCGAAAGCAGGAAATCAAAAAGATTTCCAAGATTTTATTTTTTGAAAGATTTCAAAAAATAAAATAAAAAAGTTCTTGACAAGCTAAAGCAAAAGTGATAAGATATATATCGCTGACGCAAACAGCAAGTCAGTAACACTGATAAAGAAATGTCAGTGTAAAAAAGGTCGGATAAAGACCTGGAACCTTGATAATTGAACAGTAAAACAACCCTGAAAATTCTAAAATAAATTTTCAAAGTTCTTATCTAACACATGCAGATAAGAACACGCGAGGTAAATCGGATTTCTTAATGAAATTCAGACGCGAAGTTGTGAAACAACTTCTAATGGCAAAATTTATTAAAATTTTGTCTATGCCAAGTTTTACTTGGACAGGTCAAAACTTAAACATGAGAGTTTGATCCTGGCTCAGGATGAACGCTGGCGGCGTGCCTAACACATGCAAGTCGAGCGATTCTCTTCGGAGAAGAGCGGCGGACGGGTGAGTAACGCGTGGGTAACCTGCCCTGTACACACGGATAACATACCGAAAGGTATGCTAATACGAGATAATATGCTTTTATCGCATGGTAGAAGTATCAAAGCTTTTGCGGTACAGGATGGACCCGCGTCTGATTAGCTAGTTGGTAAGGTAACGGCTTACCAAGGCGACGATCAGTAGCCGACCTGAGAGGGTGATCGGCCACATTGGAACTGAGACACGGTCCAAACTCCTACGGGAGGCAGCAGTGGGGAATATTGCACAATGGGCGAAAGCCTGATGCAGCAACGCCGCGTGAGCGATGAAGGCCTTCGGGTCGTAAAGCTCTGTCCTCAAGGAAGATAATGACGGTACTTGAGGAGGAAGCCCCGGCTAACTACGTGCCAGCAGCCGCGGTAATACGTAGGGGGCTAGCGTTATCCGGAATTACTGGGCGTAAAGGGTGCGTAGGTGGTTTCTTAAGTCAGAGGTGAAAGGCTACGGCTCAACCGTAGTAAGCCTTTGAAACTGGGAAACTTGAGTGCAGGAGAGGAGAGTGGAATTCCTAGTGTAGCGGTGAAATGCGTAGATATTAGGAGGAACACCAGTTGCGAAGGCGGCTCTCTGGACTGTAACTGACACTGAGGCACGAAAGCGTGGGGAGCAAACAGGATTAGATACCCTGGTAGTCCACGCCGTAAACG
>OGDE01001386.1_pt1 | contig 15264 bp, 10 predicted proteins | sample 1570321 | NCBI WGS metagenome assembly OGDE01 (sample SAMEA2581976, study PRJEB24529) | metagenome | biome: Human gut stool | place: China | collected 2011 | reverse complement strand
CCAGAATGGTGGTCAGGGCCGTGGTCATGCTGGAGATCAGGCCGGGCAGGCACTCGGGGATCATTACCTTGGTGATGATCTGGAACGGGGTCGCACCCATGCTCTGGGCGGCTTCCACCACACCCTCATCCAGCTCGCGCAGGCTGGTCTCCACCAGACGCGCCACAAACGGGAAGGCCGCCACCACCAGCGGAACGATGGTGGCCTTGGTACCCACGGTGGTGCCCACGATGATACGGGTCAGCGGAAAAACGCAGATCATCAAGATCAGGAAAGGCACGCTGCGCAGGATATTGATGATGATATTCAGCAGGTGCATCAGCCAGCCGGGCAGAGGCAGAATGCCGTCCTTATCACCGGCCACCAGCAGCACGCCCAGCGGCAGGCCGATGACCAGAGAGAACGCGGTGGAGAGCACCGTCACATAGAAGGTCTCCCAGATGGCAAAGCCATAATCTGCAATGGTCATTCTCCGGTCACCTCCTCCACCGTAATGCCGGGCTGTGCCCGCATGTAGGCAGCAGCCTGTTTTGCTTCGTCCAGGTCAGCGGGCAGCTTGAGCAGCATGGAGCCGTAGCACTGGCCGCTCAGGTCGCGGGTATCGGCGCTGAGCACCGACACCAGAATGCCCTTTTCGGCGGCAAGGCTTGCCACCAGCGGCTTTGCGGTGGACGAACCGTTGAAGGTGACACGCACCACATGGTCATCCGGCGCAAAGCTGGAAAGGTCGCGGGCTGCGCTGCCGCCGTTGGGGGCGACCAGACGCTTTGCCGCAGCCGTCTTGGGGTTGGCGAAAATTTCCTGCACCGAGCCCTCTTCCATGACCACACCGCCGTCCAGGATGGCCACACTGTCGCAGATCTCTTCCACTACGCTCATCTGGTGGGTGATGACCACCACGGTGATGCCCAGCTTCTGGTTGATGTCCTTGATCAGGGTCAGGATGGAATGAGTGGTGTTGGGGTCCAGCGCACTGGTGGCCTCGTCGCACAGCAGCACCTTGGGGTTGGTGGCCAGGGCGCGGGCAATGGCAATGCGCTGCTTTTGGCCGCCGGACAGCTGGGCGGGGTAGGCGTTTGCCTTGTCGGGCAGGCCCACCATCTCCAGCAGCTCTTTGGCGCGCTTTTCGGCGTCGGCCTTTTTCACACCGGCCAGCTCCATGGGGAAACAGATGTTCTTCAGGCAGCTGCGCTGCATGAGCAGGTTGAACTGCTGGAAGATCATGGTGATCTCGCGGCGGCGCTCACGCAGGGCCGCCGGAGACAGGGTCTCCATGGCGGTGCCGTCGATCACCACGCTGCCCTCGGTGGGGCGCTCCAGCAGGTTGATGCAGCGCACCAGCGTGGATTTGCCCGCGCCGGACATGCCGATGATGCCGTAAATCGAACCATCCGGGATGGTCAGGCTGATGTCCTTCAGCGCATTCACTGCGCCGTCCTTCATCTGGAAGGTCTTGGAAAGGTGTTTGATCTCGATCACAAAAATTGCTCCTTGCTGTTGAATAAACTCCTTCAGTCAAATCCTTACGGATTTGCCAGCTCCCTCATGGAGGGAGCCTGAAACAGAACGGTCAAGCAAAGGCCCCCTCCCCGAGGGGGCTGTCACCGCAAGGTGACTGGGGGAGTTTGCTTAGCCCTGAATCGGTGCCAGGCTGTCCTGCTTGCCGCCGTAGATGCCCATGGGCTCAACGTGGATCCCGGCAACGGAGACCAGGTGGGTGCCCTTCTCCTCATTGAAGTTGTCCAGGTAGGGCTGATGCTGGAAGTAGTTGGTGTCGCACTGGCCATCCTCAACGATGGTGTTGGGGATCACATAGTCATCGTACTCCTGGATGTCCAGCGTAATACCCTTGTCGGCCAGGATCTGCTTGCAGACCTCCAGGATCTCGCAGTGGGGGGCGGGGGTGGCAGCGCAGCTGACAGTCTCACCGTTCAGTGCGTCATAATCGATGGAAGGATCATAGCCGTCGGTGGGGTCCTCCACAACAGAGACCACAGCGCCGCCGTAGCTCTCGGTCATAAAGTCCTTGACCTGCTGGCTCTGCAGGGCAGCGACCAGAGCCTTGATCTTGGGCTCCTCCTCATTGCCTTCCTTGCAGACCAGAACGTTAACGTAGGCAGAGGTGCCATCCTCCATGGCCAGAGCGTCGGTCATGGGGTCCAGACCGGCAGAGATGGCGTAGTTGGAGTTGATGACAGCGTAGTCCTCATCCTGCAGGACGTTGGGCACCTGAGCAGCCTCGACCTCGTCCACATTGACATTCAGGGGGTTCTCTTCGATGTCGTTCTTGGTGGCGGTCAGGCCTGCATCTGCCTTCAGCTTGAAGAAGCCGTTCTTCTCCAGCAGGGTCAGAGCGCGGGCCTCGTTGGTGGTGTCGTTGGGAACGGCGACCTTGATTTTGTCCAGCTTGGCAGCGGTGGAGACAGCCTCAGAGGATGCAGCGCCGGAAGCGGCGGAGCTTGCGGTGGAGGAAGAGCCGCCGCAGGCGGTCAGGGCAGCGGCAGCAGCGGCCACGCCGGAAACTTTCAGAAAATTACGACGAGTGATCTTAGACATTTTGTTTTCCCTCTCTACTTTTACAAAAATGTTTTTGTGCGGTGCGGCACAATCCGCACCCTTTTGCACCGGAAGCAAAATAAAAAACGCTTCCGTCCTCAGCGGGCATACACCCACAAGGACGAAAGCGTAAAACTTCCGTGGTACCACCTTGGTTTACTGTCCCCTCACAGAGACAGCCTCACTGCTGCGGCGTTTTGCAACGCGACAACCGGACGCTGTAACGGGCGCTCCCGTCGCAGGCTTAGCACTCTTGCACTTCGCCCCCGCGGCTCCGAGACCATTTTCAGTTCCCTGTTTCCTGCCCTTTTCCACCGCCCGGGCTCTCTGGAAGGATCAATGCGAAAACCTACTCTTCTCTTCACAGCCATTTTTGTGATATTGCATACATAATACCCCACTCTTCCGGGTTTGTCAACCCTTTCAACGAAGTTTTTCAGTAGGGAAATGCCCGCTTACTGCTGGCCGGCATCCTGCTCCGTGCTGTACAGCACCATCAGGTGGTTGGCACTGGCTTCCAGCTGGGATTTTGCCTGACGGAGGTTCGCCTCCTCGGTCTCGTTCATCTTTTCAGGCTTATCCTTGCGCAGGCAGCGGCGCAGACTGGCAAGGTCGTTCTTGACTCGGTTCTTCTCGTCCTTGTCCAGCTCCTTTTTGCACTTGGAGAGGGCCTCATCCACCTTGTAAGCCAGCATCTCGGCCTGGTTGTGGAGCTCCAGCCGCTCCCTGCGGCGGGTATCCTCCTCCTCGTAGGCGGCGGCATCGGCCATGGCGCGCTGGATCTCGTTCTCAGAAAGATTGGTGCTGCCGGTGATGGTGATGTTCTGCTCCCGGCCGGTGCCCAGATCCTTTGCAGACACCTTGACCACGCCGTTCACATCAATGTCAAAGGTGACCTCGATCTGGGGCTTGGAGGAGAAGCCGGAGCGGATGCCGGTGAGCTTGAATTTACCCAGGCTCTTGTTGTCGCGGGCAAAGTGGCGCTCGCCCTGCAGCACGTTGATCTCCACGCTGGTCTGCATGGGGCGGGCCGTGGTAAAGATCTGGCTCTTGCGGGTGGGGATCATACTGTTGCGGGTGATGAGGGGGGTGGCCACGCCGCCCAGCGTCTCAATGGACAGCGTCAGCGGGGTGACATCCATCAGCACAAGGCCCTGCGCGGCCGCACCGGTGGCACCGGCCAGCTTTCCACCGCCCTGCAGCAGACCGCCCTGCACGGCGGCACCCATGGCCACGCATTCATCGGGGTTCAGGGTGTGGCTGGGCTCACAGCCCAGCAGCTCCCGGACCTGCCGCTCCACAGCGGGCATCCGGGTGCTGCCGCCCACCAGCAGGACTTTGCCCAGCTGGCTGGCGGAAAGCCCGGCATCCCGCAGGGCGTTCTGCACCGGCTGAACGGTGCGGGCCAGCAGGTCACCGGTCATCATCTCAAACTGGGGGCGGCCCAGGCTCAGATCCAGATGGTGAGGGCCATCCTTGCCCACCGCGATAAACGGCAGGTTCAGCTGGGCGGAAAGCGCACTGGAAAGCTCCTTCTTGGCCTTTTCCGCTTCCTCCTTCAGGCGGCCCATGGCGGCGGGGTCCTTGGTCAGATCGATGCGGTCAGATCTGCGGAACTCCGCCACAGCCCACTCGACGATGCGCTCGTCAAAGTCATCGCCGCCCAGATGGGTATCGCCGCCGGTGGCCAGCACCGTAAAGGTGCCATCCTCGATCTCAATGATCGAAACATCAAAGGTGCCGCCGCCCAGATCATAGACCAGGATCTTCTGGGGGGCTTCGTTGTCCAGACCGTAGGCCACCGCGGCGGCGGTGGGCTCGTTGATGATGCGCAGAACATTCAGGCCCGCAATACGGCCCGCGTCCTGAGTGGCCTTGCGCTGGCTGTCGTCAAAATAGGCAGGCACGGTGATGACGGCCTCGGTCACAGGCTCGCCCAGGTAGCTCTCGGCATCGCGGCGGATCTTGGTCAGGATCATGGCGCTGATCTCCTGCGGGGTCAGGTCTCTGCCATCGATATGCACCCGGTAATCAGAACCCATGTGCCGCTTGATGCTGGACACCGTGCGGCCGGAGTTTGTGGCGATCTGGCGCTTTGCCGCACCGCCCACCAGACGCTCGCCATCCTTGGTAAAGGCCACCACGCTGGGGGTGGTGCGCTCGCCTTCGGCGTTGGTGATGACCACAGGCTTGCCGCCCTCCACCACCGCCACGCAGGAGTTGGTGGTGCCAAGGTCGATTCCGATCACTTTGCTCATAGTGCTTGTCCTCTTTTCTTCGGCGCAGAATATTTCCTTGAATATCTTACCGGTTTCCTATGACGATTTCTTAGAACAAATGTAAAGAAACTGTGTTTCAGGCGTTTTTATCGTCGGCCAGCAGCTGATCGGTCAGCAGTTCAGCCTCCCGCAGCCAGGCTGCAGCATCCGTTTCGCCCTCAGCCTGCAGGATCCGAAAGCCCTGCACGGCTTCGGCCACCTGCAGCAGCGCCTTTTTGCGGGAGAGGTACTGGGTCTCGTACTGGGCAAGGCGCAGGCAGACCTGCGGGGTGTAGGCGATGTCCGGCACCTCCCGGGCAGCGCTCTGGGCGCGGCGGTAGTATTGCAGGGTCTCCGCCATCTCCCCGCCCGATGCGGCACAGTCATCCCCCAGGGCGATCATGGCCTGCACCTCCCCGGCCTGTGCGGCTTTTTTCCACATCCGCCGGGCCTGGGTCTTATTCTTCCGGGTACCCCGGCCATAATACAGGCAGTCCCCCAGGGCAGAAAGCGCCTCTGCGCTGCCCGCCTCGGCGGCGGCAGTGTAGCGGGCCGCCGCTTCCTGCCAATCCCCGGCCCGGGCGGCGGCGTGCCCGGCTTCCAGCTCCTGAGCGCCGGGGTTGTCGCTCCCCCGCTCCGATCTCAGCAGCCCGCTGAGCAGGGAGACATCCAGCGTGGCAGAGCTTGTCCACGGGTCCAGCACCACACCATCGATGCCGTCCGTTTCCAGCGCATACTCCATGGCGCTGCGCAGGCTGCGCTCCACCATGGGGCGGGTTGCGCTGGCCTTTTCCGCCTCGGCGTTCTTTACCGAGGTGAACAGCGGCAGATAGTGCCGCTCTTTCCGGGCGTGGAGCAGCCAGGGCGGCAGGCCCTCGGCCCGATCCTCCGGGATGGGCAGATGCGCCCAGGGGGCGGCCCCGCTTTGGGGGTCCACCGCCGCATCCAGCGGAACCAGCACCTTGGTCTGCAATTCCAGCGCATAGTTCAGGGCGTTCATCAGGCTCCAGAAATGTTCCTCGTTCTGCTCCCGGTACAGCCGCGCCACGGCCTCCTCCACAAACGGGCAGCCTGTGCCCACCGGCCCGTACTGCGGCGCAGTCCGCTTTTTTCCGCTGCCCACCGGCCGGAAGCGCCGACCGCCCATGTTGTATGCCATTTATCTCACCCTTCTTTTTCATCAATAGGATAAGTATAGCAGGAATCCGCAAATTTCACAATATTTTCCCGCAGGCAGCCGAACGCAAAAACAGCAGGCGGCTGCACATGGCCGTCTGCTGTTCGGTTCACTCTTCTGCCGGTTTTGCCGCATCGTCCAGATAGTCCTCGATGCTGCCGATGCTGTACCGGTTCTCGTTGGCTTCCACGCTCCGTGCACTGGCATCATAGCAGGCTTCCAGAATGGGCATCACCGGCTGCTGGCCCTCCGGGTCGGTCAGATGTCCGATGGCCCGGGCCTCATAGTAGTTGTCGATGATCTGGTTCACGATCCGTTTGCGGTCACGGAGCGGAGTCTGCAGGTTGGCCAGCAGCTCCTGCCGGATGCCGCAGCTGTTGCTGCCGTGGTCGCCGAACAGGATGTAATACTCCTGCTCGATCTCCAGCGGTGCAGCCTGATGCAGATAATAATCCGCCAGTGTCCTCCGCTTCTTTTCGGTGCTGAAGCCCTTGATATCCTCCATGCCGCGCGGAAAAAGCTCCGGATGCCGGATCCACATTTCATAGGGCCCCACCGGCAGGTGCAGAGTATCGAATACATCCAGATAATCCTCCAGCGCAATGCGGATCTCGCCCCGCTCCCATTTCTGAATGGTACGCTTGTCCCGCCCCAGCATATCCGCAAGCTCCTGCTGAGATCTGCCCGCCACGTTCCGGGCAAAGGCAATGGCTTCCCCGATTCGGTTCCGGTAGTTGGACATATTCTTTCCCTCCTGACACACACTTGTCCACCAGGCATTCCAACGTCTGGCGACATAAAATACTTTCCTCTGGATAAAAGGATAATGGTTTGTCCCGCCTTCTGTCAAGAGTTGCAAATTCAATCACTTCACGTCAAATTTTTGTTAAATGTGTCATTCAAGCCGGACAGCCGCCTTTTTTGCAGAGATTTCGCCGCTCTGTGGGGCAGCCGCTCCCTGTCTTAAACAACGTTCGGGCCATTTTGTCCTTTTTCACCTGCCGGAGGCGGCCGGATGTGTCAGGTACATCACACCATGCAACGCAAAATATTTTTTGAAAAAAATTCCTCTTCGGCAAGTTTTTCCCAGCGCATCCGTTTCCATACACGCAAAAACCGCCCATAGCTGTCAAAAACAGCCATGGGCGGGTGCTTTTTCTTTATGCCAGTTTGTTCAGCCGTACGGCTACGTAGGGGTCCGGGAGCTTGAGCTCGTCAGCAAGGTCGGCTTCAGATTCGTACTTCTCCGCCGCCATGCCCACCACAACGCTGCACACGTCAAAGCGTCCGGCGGGCGAAAGGGCCGTGACCTTGGCTTCTCCATCAGCAATGGCGGTCACCACGCCGTCCGTATCCACGGTAACGACACCGGGGTTGCTGCTGACCCATGTAATGGGCACACCGCCGCCGCCTTCCACCGCAACGGTGGCCGTCAGGCGCTCCTGGGTGCCCACGGTGCGGAGCAGCAGGTCACTCTTGTTCAGGGTCACCTTGCCGATATCCGAAGTCACCGTGACGCTGCACCGCAAAGCCTGGCCGTTGGAGACCATTGCCGTGATGGTGGTGGTGCCCGCCGCCTGAGCCGTGACAAGGCCCTTGTCGCTGACTGTGGCAACCTCGGGGTTGCTGCTCATCCACTGGTAGACATAGAGGAAGGAGTGGTCGCTGTTGGCCAGCTGGAGCTGATGGGTGGGGTGCAGGTCATTGTACTGCAGCACAAGACTCAGGCTGGTGGTATCCAGCGTGGGCTTTTTTCTGGCTGCTTCTTCATTTTTGCGGGTCACGGTCACCTTGCAGGCGGCACGTTCGCCGTGGTCGGAGATGGCGGTGATGATGGCAGTGCCTGCATTGCGGCCCGTCACCTTGCCGTCGCCATCCACCGTGGCAACATTGGAGTTGCTGCTCATCCAGACGATGAAGTAATAATCGCTCTGGCCGCTGGTGTACAGGTAGCCTTTGGGGCGGGGGTCATCATCGGTGATCTCCAGTTCCATCTCGGTCAGCTCCAGTTCCAGCTTGGAACCGGTTCCGGTCAGGCCTGTCAGCACACCGGGCGCGGCCTGCGCGGGCAAAGGGGCAGCCAGCAGGGCCCCGCTCAGAGCCAGCAGGGCCAGAAGCCGCCCCGCGGTTTGGAATTTCCATTTCATTGGGTCGAACTTCCCTCCTTGTTTCATCCCATGGGATCAAAGGAATGCCGCACACATGGAAAAATTTCGCGTCCATGATTTTTCTCACTACTGATTCATTTTACACGTCCGGCCAATGTGGGTCAAGTTTTTCGCCCAAAGTGCTGTGCTTTCGCACCCGATTTCGTGGACTATACCAGTTTTTCCGGAAAATTTTGTGCAAAAAGAACGCCGCAGTCCCGGCGTGGGAGCTGCGGCGTTCCGGACAGGATCAATAATTGTGCTTTTTCAGCTCAAAGTAGCTCTGGGGATGTGCGCAGACCGGGCACTTCAGGGGAGCCGACTTGCCGATATAAGTGTAGCCGCAGTTCCGGCACTGCCAGACCTGCTGCTCTTCCCGGGCAAAAACCTTGTTGTTCTTCAGGTTCTCGGCCAGCTCACGGTAGCGCTCCTCATGCTCTTTCTCGATCTGCGCCACCATGGTGAACAGGGCAGCCAGCTGGGTAAAGCCCTCTTCCTTGGCCTCTGCGGCCATCCGGGGGTACATCTCGGTCCACTCGTCGTGCTCGCCGCCGGCTGCCATTTCCAGGCAGGTCATGGTATCGGGGATGGAGCCGCCGTTCAGGGCCTTGAACCACATCTTGGCGTGCTCCTTCTCGTTGGCAGCCGTCTCCTCAAAGATCGCTGCCAGCTGCTCATAGCCCTCCTTCTTGGCCACGCTGGCGAAAAAGGTATACTTGTTGCGGGCCTGGCTCTCGCCTGCAAAGGCTTCCCACAGGTTTTTCTCGGTCTTGGTACCCTTGAGTTCCATATTCATGCTCTCCTTTTGTTTGTGCGGTGTATCATTTCGCCGCCGGTGACCGCCGGGGCGTTCCTTCTGCACTGATTATACCAGAGTTCCGAATTGAAATCAAGAATAATTCCTATTTATTTTGAGAATATCTCTCAGTTATGCTGTTTCAGAGCGCAGACCGCAATGCTCAAAGCGCTCCATGCCGCCTGATACATCAGGACAGCGGCCACCGACAGGGTGCCGATGCTGCCCGCGTAGGTCAGCAGAACACCGATGACCACCGAGAACCAGACCGAGACCATCTGCACCGTGGTGGCGCTCGTCTCGGCGTTCTGGGCCTTTTCCGCCGCGCGCAGGCCGCCGATCAGGCTGGCAAAGCCCTTATCATGCAGCATACAGCAGCGGGCCGTCTCGTCCGGCCGGGCCGGGGTCAGCGCGCTGCACTGCTCCTGATCCAGCAGGGTGATCATTCCCTCGGGCAGATGGTAAGCCTCGGTGATGTGGCGGGCCGTCAGGCTGGGGTCCTCACAGGTGACCAGCAGGCGGATGTTCTCCCGCTGCAGCACCTCCAGCCCGCGGGCGGCGTTGCGGCCGCCCACATAGTGGAGCACGAACATAGCGTGCAGGCTTCCGGAAACAGCCAGATACAGGATCTGCAGCGCGCCGTTTTGGGAGTGCTCATCCTCGTACTCCTGCTCAGGCAGGGGCACGCCCTCCCGCTCCATGTACAGCCGGTTGCCGATGAGCACCCGGTTGTTATCGCACCAGGCAGCAAAGCCAAGGCCGTGGTGGACCTCCAAGTCCTTCACAGGGTACAGGATCTCGGTGCGGTCCTCGATGATCTGGCGGAACAGACCCCGCAGGGTCTCACAGCTGTGGTTGAGGATGCTGGCTGCATAGAGGATGGCACGGTCGATGCGGCCGCCCTTGAAGATGCGGATGTCCTCCAGATTCACGCTGTCGGCGGTAAAGAGCTCGTCGGCATCCACCTGCACGGTGTCCACACCGCCCAGTTCCTCAATGGCAGCCCAGCCGGGCACCACGGCACCGGCGGCGGCGGCGGTCTTTTGCAGGCGCAGAGACGCGATGCCCGCAACCAGGGTGGAGGACAGCGGTGCACCCATGCAGAGCATGGAGGTCAGGGCTGCGGCCATGCCGTTGGGCCCGCCGCCAAACAGCAGGAACACCAGCCCGCTGAGCACGGCGGCACCCAGCAGGATCAGGGCCGTCTTGCGGGCGCGGCGCTCACTGGCGCGCTCCCCGAAGCTCTGCTCCACCAGCGCCTCGTCCCACTGGACAGGGCGGCTGAGCAGCACCCAGGGATCTTTCTGATCCAAGCTCCGGGCCAGCACCCGGATCAGGTCCTTATCCCGGACACGGAACGCGCCCTGCAGCCCCTCGGGGGATCGGGCGGCAAGGTCATAGCCGTTTCTGACGGCAGTCAGCAGGACACGGCTGCCCAGCAGGGCCAGGAACAGGCCCAGTGCGGCCACGCCGGAAAGCAGCGTCCAGCTGGAGTTCTGATAGCTCTGGGCGTTGAGCAGGGCGACCGCAGCCTGCACCAGCGCACCGCAGGCAGCCAGCGCCGGCATGGTGTCTGCACTGGGGCGGCCCTTGAGGCCCTGCAGGCCATCCCGCAGGACAGGCCAGCCCACAGCCAGCGCACCGGCCAGAAAGAGCAGGTTGGCGGCATAGAACGCCGCCGGGGCGATCACGGGGTCAAGGGAGGCCACAGGGGCCAGCAGCCCCTCGGCAACAAGGCCAAAGTGGAGCAGCACCACGGCAAGGATGCCCTCCAGCACACACCGCAGCGTCAGCTCCGCACCCATCCGGCGGAGCTTCTCCCCCACCTGCTCGGGCGTTTCCAGCTCGGCTTCCTCTTCAGGCTTCTCCTCAGCCTCCGGGGCGGCAGGGGCCGCTTCCTCAGCAGGCTGGGCCGGGGCCTCCTCTGCCGGGGCGGCAGGCCGGGCGGGTGCTTCGTCCTCTTCCAGCCCCATCAGCGGCAGGCTCATGCTGTCGTCCTTGCTGGGGGCCTCGGTGCGGGTAGGGGCCTGCGGCTCGTTCTCGTCCGCGCCCTTGCCAAAGAACTGGAAAGCCGTTTCCGGTTCCGGCTCAACCTCTGGCGCGGCTTCCGGGGCAGACTTTGCCTGCTTTACCGACTGATCCTCGGCAAACACCATGGGGATGGCCGGGCCCTCAGGCGCTGCGGGAGCTTCCGGCTCCACGGCCAGCACCTCTTCGGGGGCATCCTGCACCTCCTCCACCGGGGCGGGCTTGGGGGTGCCATAGAGCATGGCCTTGAGTTCGGCCATCTCTGCATCCTCCTGCTGCTCCTGCGAGGTCAGGGGTTCCCGGCGGCGGGGCGGCTCCGGCTTTTTCTCGGGCTGGGGTGCGGGCCGGGGTTCCGGCTTCGGCGCTGCGGGGGCTTCCGGCGCGGTGGGCAGAGCCACAGGCTCTGCTTCCTCCAGCTCTCCGGGCTCCAATGCCAGCTCCAGGCCGGCCTCGGCTTCTTCCTCATGGCCCAGCACGATCTCACCCGTGGGCGGCAGCTCATTCTGCACAGCCGGGGCGGCGGCTGGCTCCTCTTTGTCCTTTTCGCGGTGAAAGAGCTTGCCCAGCAGGCTGCTGGTGCTCTCCTTTTCCTCATCGCGGCGCTTCATCTCTTCGGGCACCTGTGCCACGCTGGTGCTGAAAAACGTGCGGAACTTCTCGTTCTGCGCATCGATCTCTTCCTGTGTCAGCTCTTTGCGCTTATCATCCTTTGGCATCCTAGTCCCTCCCTGTTCTGGTCACGGCGGTCTGGCCGCTGTTTCTTACTCTGCGGCGCGCTGGCTCTGGATCTCATACAGGATGATGCCAGCTGCCACCGAAACATTGAAGCTGTCCACACCGGTACCCTGAGCAGCCATATCCAGCCGCACCACGCCATCGCAGAGCTTTTTCACCAGCTGGGATACACCGCTGCCCTCGCTGCCCAGCACCAGTGCGATGGGGCCGGTCAGGTTGTTCTTGCGCAGGGGCACACCGTCCATATCGGCACAGTAGACGAACACCCCCTGATCCTTCAGGCGGCGGATGGTCTCGCCGATGTTGGCCACGCGGGCCACAGGCAGGCGCTCGGCCGCACCGGCGCTGGACTTGATAACGGTGGGGGTCACGGACGCGCCGCCCCGCTTGGGGATGACGATGCCGTGGGCTCCGCACAGCAGAGCAGAGCGCATCACCGCGCCCAGATTATGGGGGTCCTCGATGCCGTCACTCAGCACCAGGAAAGGAGGCTCCCCCTTCTCTCTGGCAACGTTCAGCAGGTCCTCCACGGTCACATATTCGATCTCGCTGGCAAAGGCAGCCACGCCCTGGTGGCTCTCGGTGCCGGTCATCAGGCGCAGCTTGTTGGGGTGCACCCGCTTGACCGTGGCCCCGGCCTCCTTGGCCATGGCGGTATAGTAAGCTGCCACAGCGGGGGCCATGCCCTCCGCGATCAGCACGGTATCCACGCCGGAACCGCTCTTGAGCAGCTCGGTCACGGGGTTTTTGCCGTAGACCAGGCTCTCATTCCTGGGCTGCTCCTCCGTGCTGCTGCGGCGGGGGCGGCGCGGCATTTTCTGTTCGTCCATTGATGTGTTCTCCTTCCATTCTATGGCAAGGCGGGCCGTTTGAGCCGCGCCATGGTTTCGTTCTGTTTCAGTTTTACTATATTTTGACACTGATACATTCTAAAGTATAGCATACCCCGGCATTCTTCGCAATGTTTGCCGAAGGCAAAAGTTTTCCACATTCAGCAGGCTATACAATCGGTAATTCGGCTCAAATTTTTCCACATGTTGAAAACCCGGTGGAAAATGTTCAAAAATCAAGTTTGTACGCCCACTTTCCGGGTGGAATTCCACAGTTTCCACCGAGTTTTCAACCTTCCAGGTTCGACACGCAAACTTTCCGCCGTACTTTTTGTAAAATTCAAGTCGGAATTATGACAATTTTTTGAAGGGAGATCCAGTGGTTTTTGCCAGAATCTCCAACATCAAAATGCCCAATGTGAATTTGTGTTGAAAACGCCGCGGGAACCGCCTTGATTTTATCCTGTAATTGGGGTATACTACCCTTAGGTTCGTTAAAGGATGCGCAATCTTGTATCCAAAACGGCTTTTTCACCCCAAAATGATTTTGCGGAGGTAATGAATAATGTTGGTAAATGCAACCGAAATGCTGATCAAGGCACGCGATGGCCACTACGGTGTGCCCCAGTTCAACATCAACAATCTGGAGTGGACCAAGGCAGTCCTGACCGCCTGCGAGGAAATGAAGAGCCCCGTTATCCTGGGTGTCTCTGAGGGCGCAGGCAAATACATGACCGGCTTCAAGACCGTTGCCGCCATGGTCAGCTCCATGGTGGAGACCATGGGCATCACCGTTCCCGTTGCCCTGCACCTGGACCACGGCACCTACGAGGGCTGCAAGGCCTGCGTTGAGGCCGGCTTCTCCTCCATCATGTTCGACGGCAGCCACTACTCCATCGAGGAGAACGTGGAAAAGACCAAGGAGCTGGTCGCTCTGGCACACTCCAAGGGCCTGAGCATCGAGGCCGAGGTCGGCTCCATCGGCGGCGTTGAGGACGGCGTTGTGGGCGCTGGCGAGATCGCAGACCCCGCCGAGTGCGCAAAGATCACCGATCTGGGCATCGACTTCCTGGCTGCCGGCATCGGCAACATCCACGGCGTTTACCCCGCCAACTGGAAGGGCCTGGACTTTGAGGCTCTGGACCGCATCCACAAGGCTACCAACAACATTCCTCTGGTCCTGCACGGCGGCACCGGCATCCCCGACGAGATGATCCAGAAGGCCATCAGCCTGGGTGTTTCCAAGATCAACATCAACACCGAGTGCCAGCTGGTCTTTGCTGAAGCCACCCGCAAGTACATCGAGGCTGGCAAGGATCAGCAGGGCAAGGGCTTCGACCCCCGCAAGCTGCTGGCTCCCGGCGCTCAGGCCATCGTTGACAAGTGCAAGGAAAAGATCGAGCTGTTCGGCTGCGCAGGCAAAGCCTGAGCAGAAGCGCATCTCCTGAGCACATTCCCGCCCCATAAATGATATTGCCCCGCTGTTCTGTGCATCACAAAACAGCGGGGCATTTTTTTGTAAGCCAATCCGCAAAAAGGGGGCTGCTGCACCGGTTTTTCCCGTGTGCCGCAGCCCCTCTTCTTTACTGGTTCAATTTTGCAAACGCTTCCCGCACATCGCCGGAGAAGTAGAGCGTGCCCAGTGCGCACACGGGGCCGGTGCCCCCAAGGGCGACCGCCCGGGCCACACCGGCTTCAATGGTGGGAGCAGGCTCGGCCCTGCCGCCCCGGGCGCGGATCTGTTCGGCCAGCGCCTCAGCAGGCATGGCGCGGGGGGTATGGGCCGCCACGGTGACGAACTGCCCGGCCAGCGGCAGGAGCAATGCCAGCATCTCGTCCACATCCTTGTCCGCCATGATGCTGAGCAGGAACACGAACTTCTGCCCCGGAAAGCGGTCCCGCAGGCTCTGCACGGTGGCCCGCATTCCGTGGGCGTTGTGGCTGCCATCCAGCAAAAAGACGGGCGAATGCCGCAGCAGCTCGAATCGGCCCGGCCAGCGCACCTGTTCCAGACCAGCACGGATGGCGCTGTCCGGGATGTTCCAGCCCCGGCTGCGCAGCACCCGCAGCACCGTGATGGCCGTGGCGGCGTTCCGGGGCTGATAGCTGCCGATCAGGGGCAGGCGGATGCCGTTCAGGCCGTCAAAATCAAAGGTGACAGCATCCAGATCCCCGTCCTCGATGGTCAGCCTGCTGAGATCCACGACAGTCAGCGGTGCGTGCCGCTCTGCCGCCGTACGGGCGATGACGGCATCGGCCTCAGGCACACCGCCATAGCTCACCACCGGACTGCCCGGCTTGATGATGCCCGCCTTGGCCGACGCGATATCGGCCAGGGTGGGGCCCAGCTCCTTCACATGATCCATGCCCAGCGCCGTGATGACCGCGCACTCCGGCGGGTCGATGACGTTGGTGGAATCCAGCGTGCCGCCCAGGCCCACCTCCAGCACCACGATGTCGCATTTTGTCTCAGCGAACCAGAGCATCCCCAATGCCGTGATGATCTCGAACTCGGTGGGGATATCGATCATGGCATCGGCAGCGGGCTTCACACGCTCCACCAGCCGCACCAGCGCCTCGTCCGGGATCTGTTGGCCATTTACCTGAATGCGCTCGTTGAACCGGTTGATAAAGGGCGAGGTATACAGGCCCACCCGGTAACCCGCCGCCTGCAGGCAGGAGGCCAGCATGGCCGCCGTGCTGCCCTTGCCGTTGGTGCCCGCCACATGGATGAATT
>OGDE01001383.1_pt1 | contig 15289 bp, 12 predicted proteins | sample 1570321 | NCBI WGS metagenome assembly OGDE01 (sample SAMEA2581976, study PRJEB24529) | metagenome | biome: Human gut stool | place: China | collected 2011 | reverse complement strand
CATTGACGGCCATTTCCTACATGTTACCTTTAGTCGTAGCATCAGGATTACTGATTGCGATCGGTAACTTAATGGGAGGAGAAAACGTAACTGAATTATCTAAGATGACACTTCCTAGTGCATTAACAACACTTGGTGTTATGGGTATGGGATTGTTACCATCCTTTATCGCAGGATATATTGCTTACTCAATTGCTGATAGACCTGGTATTGCACCTGGTTTCTTAATGGGTCAGATAGCTTCATTCTTAGGAGCTGGATTCTTAGGAGGAATGGTTGGTGGTTATTTAGTAGGTTACATCGCATTATTCATTAAGAATAACTTAAAAGTACCTAAATGGGCAGAAGCATTAATGCCAATGATGATCGTACCAACATTATCAGCGATCATTGCTGGACTTATCATGTTCTTCGTAGTAGGAACACCAATTACAATGGCAACAAAAGCCTTAACAAACTTCATTACAGGACTTGATCAGTCTTCAAAAGCAGTTTATGGATTTATCATCGGAGCTCTTGGATGCATTGACTTTGGTGGACCAATCAGTAAAGTACCTAACTTAATCTGTGATGGATTACTATTAGAAGGAATCACAGGACCAGAAGCAATCAAAGTATTAGCAGCTATGGTTCCACCACTTGGAATTACATTCTCATTAGTATTATCAAAATTACTGAAAAAGAACATTTATACAGCACAGGAAAAAGAAAATATTAAAGTTGCGTTCCCAATGGGTCTTTGCATGATCTCTGAAGGAGTTATTCCAATCGCTATGAATGATATCATTCGTACAGTTATCTGTACAGCAACAGGATGTGGTGTTACAGGAGCGATCAGTTTCAGTCTTGATGTAGGAAGTAAAGTACCATCAGGTGGTGTATTTGTAATCCCAGCAATGTCAAATCCACTTGCAGCACTTATCGCATTGTTAGCAGGAACAGCAGTTACAGGTGTTTTACTTGTACTGATCAAGAAAAAGAAAACAGAAGAAGATGAGCCAATGGTTGACGAAAAAGAAGAAGATCTTGATTTATCAGGATTCACTATTTCATAAAATCAGAAAGGACAGATAAGCTATGTATGTATCAATGAAGGGAATGTTAAAACGTGCGAATGAAGGCAATTATGCAGTCATGGCAATCAACTGCTTTAACATTGAGACAGCAAGAGCGGTGATCAATGCAGCTCAGTCATTAAGAGCACCGATCATCATCAATATCGTACAGGAACATATGGTAAATCATTGTGACAGCAATTTGATCGCACCGATCGTCAAGAAACTGGCACAAAGAGCAAGTGTTGAAGTAGCTTTGAATTTCGACCATGGGGAAGAAATCGGATTGTTAAAGAAAGCGTTAGTTGATGGATATTCCAGTGTTATGGTAGATGCTTCCAGATATAACTTGGAAGGTAATATCCGAATGACAAGAGAAATCGTGGAATTTGCGAAACAGTTCGATGCAAGTGTCGAAGGAGAGATCGGATGTATGGGTGCTAGTGAAGGCGATAATTATACAGACGATGATATGAAAACTAATCCTGACGAGGCATTACGATTTGCAAAAGAAACTGGAATTGATGCATTAGCAATTTCTTTTGGAAGTTCTCATGGAAACTATCCAGAAGGATATGTGCCAGAATTTGATTTTGAAAGATTGAAAGAAATCAAAGAAAAAACAAAGATGCCACTAGTGCTGCATGGGGGAAGCGGTTCTGGTGATGAAAATATTAAAAAATGTGTTGAATTTGGAATCAATAAGATCAATGTAGGATGTGATTTTATGAATGCCAATGTAGACAGCATTAAACAGCATCTTAAAAAAGATCCAGACATCAATTATTGGGTAATGATGCATCAGGTGGAGATTGATAGCCAGGAATTAGTAAAAAAATATATCCACCTGTCTGGATCAGAAGGAAAATCATTATAAGATATCAACATCAAAAAGGAGAAATAGAACTATGTTAATGAACATGAAAGAACTTTTAAAAGTAGCAGATGAAAAAGGATTTGCAGTACCAGCATTCAATATCGGTAGTGATCAGTTATTAAAAGCTGTTATGCAGCAGGTAAAAGAAATGAAGAGCCCAGTCATCTTAGAGATGTCTCCAGACGAATTTAACTTTGTTGAAAACAGTTTAATACAGAGCATGATTTATGAAGCATCTAAAACAGATGTACCAGTTGTTATTCATTTAGACCATGGTGACAAATATGAAACAGTTGTAAGAGCAATTCAGGCAGGATTTACATCTGTTATGATCGACGCTTCTAAACTACCATATGAAGAAAATATTGCGATCACTCAGAAAGTATGTGAAGTTGCACATCTTGCAAACGTATCTGTAGAAAGTGAACTTGGAACAATCGGAACAACAGGAAACTCTATCGAAGGTGGAACAACAGGAATTATCTATACAGATCCTGATCAGGCAAAAGATTTTGTTGAAAAAACAGGAATTGATACATTAGCAGTAGCAATCGGAACAGCTCACGGAATCTACCCAAGCGATATGAAACCAGAACTCCGTCTTGACATCTTACAGATATTAAAAGATACTCTTGATATTCCATTAGTATTACACGGTGGATCAAGCAACAAAGATGAAGAAATCGCAAAAGCAGTTAAAATCGGTATTTCTAAGATCAACATTTCAAGTGATATCAAAGTTGCATTCTATGAAAAATGCAGAGAAGTATTAAATGCTCATCCAGAATACAGAGAGCCTCTTGAAATCTATCCAGAACCAATCAAAGCTTGTAGAGAAGTTATTGCTCACAAAGTTAACTTATTTGATTCTGCAGACAAAGTTAAATATTACTACGAATAAGATATTTACAAACAACAACATAAAGAGGGGACAGCTTCGGTTGTCTCCCTTTTCGTTTATATAGGAGGGAAAGAAAATCATGAAATATGCAGTAGGAATTGATGTTGGGGGAACAAATACAAGAGTTGCGCTGATCAACGAGAAATATGAGATCAAAGAAAGAGTTCAGTTTGGATCAGATCCAAAAAATCCTATAAAAACATTAAACCAGATCAATGATGTGATCAAAGGGTTTGGAGAAAAAATCGAAGGGATTGGAATTTCTTGTCCAGGGCCATTAGACTTGATCAATGGGATTATTTTAACACCACCAAACCTTCCAGGGTGGCATAATTTTGAACTGACAAAAGAATTAGAAAAGATTACAGGTATTTCTGTGCAGTTAGAAAATGATGCGAACCTTGCAGGACTTGCAGAAACTGTGATCGGGGCTGGAAAAGGAAAGAAGATCGTAGAATTTCTGACCATTTCAACAGGAGTTGGTGCAGGATTATGTATTGATGGACAAATCTATCGTGGAGCAAAAGGATTTGCACAAGAAGTAGCAAACTGCATTTTATGGAAAAATGGTCCATCACAGGGAGATTTAAAGAAAGGTTCCATTGAATCAATTGCCAGTGGAACAGCCATCACAAAGAGGGCAAATGATGCAGGGTTAGAAGCTGCCCATGCAGGAGAAGTGTATCAACTTGCACAGGAAGGAAATGAAACTGCGGTAATGATCATGGAAGATGCTTATGAATATCTGTCAAGTTTCATTGCAACACTTTATGGTGTACTTGATCCAGAGCTATTTGTCCTAAGTGGAAGTGTTGCGTTAAAGATTCCTGGATTTATCGAAGAGATTGAAAAACGCGCAAAAGAGAAAGTATATGATGCGCTAAAAAGCAATGTGAAGATTGTGCCAGCGGCGTTGGGAGAAGATTGCGGTTTGATTGGAGCTGCATGTTTGGTTTTTGATAATTAGATATAGTTTTTGGGTAGAAGTAATAAATTATTTGAGATAATAAAATAGCAATGTTAAAATAATAAGGAACACTGAAATAAATCAAAAATAAAGAGGTGCTACCTATGACACTTAAAAATATGATTGAATTAGCAGATGGATTAACACCAATTGAAACAGAAATAGGATATTATATTCTAAAAAATCAAGAAGATATCTTAGATATGTCGGTTATTGAATTAGCAGAAAAAACATTTGTGTCAAAATCAGCCATTCATCGATTTTGCAAAAAGATTGGGTTAAAAGGATTCAATGAATTGAAAGTCATATTGGCAAAAGATATCTCAGAAATGAAATCAGATATTGAGATGATCGATGTAAATTATCCATTTGAACGAAAAGATGGACCACAGATGATCGCAAAGAAACTGAGTAAGTTATATGAAACAGCAATCTATGATACCTATGATTATATGGATTTTATAGAATTGCATAAAGTGGCACAATTATTACATAAAGCGGAAGTTATAGACATTTATACCCATTCACATAACATGAATGTTGCAGAAAATTTTCAGGATAAGATGTTAACAGCAGGCAAAAGTAGTGTAGAATGTCCACATGGATTTTATAAACAAAGACTGACAGCATTAGCAAGTAATCCGAAACATGCAGCGATCATTCTCTCATATTCTGGAAAAGCAACCTTTGTAAAGCCAATTTTAAAGGTGCTGCATCAAAAGAAGGTGCCTGTTGTGTATGTTGGGAAAGCAGGTGGGAATTTATATCCACAGTATGTTGCCGGTGCATTAACGATCAGCAGCAGAGAAAACTTACGAGATCGTATCTCTCAGTTCTCATCTCATATTGCGATGCAGTATATGATGGATGTTGTTTTTGGCTGTATTTACAATATGGACCGTGAAAAGAATATTGAATATCTCAAAGAATCCATAGGATTTATGGATGATCGAGATATTCAGGATGAATGATACTAAATTATAGTTTGTTATAGATCATGGAATTTGTATATACATCTTTAGCATGTTTCGAATGATAATTCTCCATATAATTTTTCTGGAAAATGATAGAATAGATGTAATCAAAAATAAAATCCATATTTGTTTGAGAGGCAAAACTGGCAACTTTTTCATCAAAGGATTCATCATCAGGAAGTTGTAATACAATATCAGAATTCACAGCCAGTTTGGAATGAATATTACTTGTAACCGTAATGATCGGAACGTTATGATCTTTTAAAACTGGAAGATAAGAATTGTAATCATGATGCATAGCACTATAAGTACAGAAGATCACAAGGTCATTAGAGGTAATATTGCCGACTGTATAAAAATTATTCTGATATTCATCACCAATAATAAAATATTCATTTAATTTGATCATTTTATTTTTAAAATTCTCAAGAGAAATTCTGGAGTCACCTTTTCCAAACAGGAATACACGGTGGCTCTTTTTTATATTATAAGCAGTCATTTCTAATTGCACGGGATCTAACAGATTCCGTGTTTTTTTAATTCCATTTGCAAGAATTTCAGATAAATGAAGACCGATATCTTCAACAGAATCATCTGGAGAAAAAGGTAGATTAAAATTAAGATCCTGACCAGAAATAGATGATTCTCGGATCAGTTGTAATTTGAAATCTTTAAATCCATCAAATCCTAATTTTTTGCAAAAACGTAAAACAGAAGAAGTCGAAGAAAAGGATTCTTTTGCCATTTTGTTTAAAGTGACTTGATCAAAAGAGTTTAAATTGTTTTGTAAAAAATAAATCATATTCTGTTCAGAATTATTAAAAAAATCAGGATTTTTAATTTGTTCTAGTATCATATCAATCATTCTCCTAAAAAAGTATAGTTTTCAAATATTTCTTTTTTTATTGTGAATTTGCACAAATAACCGGAATAAATTTATGCAGATTGTCCATGAAATAGTTGTGATGTTCCAAAAATAGCGTGAACTATTGAGCCTGAAATTTTCAAGAAATATAATCAGGGCACATGAAATAATATGACGGATATGGAGGAAAAAATCAATGAAAAAAGAATTTAAGATTGTGATATGTGGTGGTGGAAGTACTTATACCGCAGGGATTGTAAAAAATCTTTTGGAAGAGGAAGAATTAAAAATCAAAGAATTATGGTTATATGATATTGATCAGGAACGACAAGAAAAAGTGTCACTGATCGTAAAAGAAGTTGTAAAAGATTTAAGACCTTCTTTGGAATTGAAAATTAGTACGGATGAAGAAGAGGCATTTACAGATGCAGACTTTATTATGGCACAGATGCGAGTCGGTGGACTGAAAATGCGAGTAAAAGATGAACAGATTTCATTAAAACATGGATGCATTGGACAGGAAACATGTGGAGCCGGGGGAATGGCATATGGAATGAGAACGATCGGACCAATGGTACATCTGATCGATGTTTGTGAGAAATATGCATCAAAAACTTATTGGATCGTTAATTATTCAAATCCAGCTGCGATTGTTGCTAAGGCAACACAGACATTACGTCCAAATGCAAGAATTTTAAATATCTGTGATATGCCAGTTGAGGTAGAGGCAAGAATGGCAGAAATCCTAGACACAGATCTTAGCAATCTGGAAGTGGATTATTTTGGATTGAATCATTATGGATGGTTTACAAAAGTACAGTGTAATGGCGAAGATGTCACAGAAAAATTAAAGAAACATGTGGCAGAGTATGGTTATGTATCAAAGGCAAGTTATGAAGATGCCTTGGTCAAAGATCCAGACTGGTTACATACATTTACGAATGCAAAGAAGATCGTCAACTATTTTCCAGATTATCTGCCAAATACATACTGGCAGTATTATCTTCTTGGAGATGACATTGTAGATTACATGGATATTAATAATACAAGGGGAATGCAGGTTATTCATGGAAGAGAAACAAAGATTCGTGAGGCAGTTAAGAAACTAGAAAATGGAGAAAAAATCGATTTGACACAATTTTATGTAGGAGTTCATGGGAAATTTATTGTAGAAGTGGTAAAAGCACTTGCATATGACACGAGAAGCAGACAGCTTGTCATCGTAAAAAATGACGGAGCAGTCAAGAATCTTCCAGATGATGCCATGGTTGAAATTCCTGCATATATTACAAAAGACGGACCAGAACCAGTAAGAGTTGGAGAAATTCCAAGATTTTATAAAGGACTGATCGAACAGCAGGATGCTTGTGAAGGGTTGGTCGTAGAAGCAGTGATCGAAGGATCATATAAAAAAGCATTGCAGGCATTTACTTTAAACCGCACAATTCCATCTGCAAATGTGGCAAAAGAAATTTTAGATGAAATGATCGAAGCAAACAAAGAATACTGGATGGAATTGAAATAAAGTTTCAAAAAGTTTCAGAAATTTTCATGATTCTGAAACTTTTTTTGGGAAAAAATATCCGCATCTACTAAATCCATTGTGAGAAAAAAGCTGACTCTATATGATGTAAACAGAACAAAGAAAACGAACATATTTGAGGAGGCATAGAACAATGAAAGGTACAGTGAAGATCGTAACGATTGGTGGAGGAAGTAGTTACACACCAGAGCTGATGGAAGGTTTCATCAAACGATATGAAGAACTTCCAATTAAAGAAATCTGGCTGGTCGATATTGAAGATGGAAAAGAAAAAGTAGAGATTGTAGGAGCACTGGCACAGAGAATGTGGGATGCATCTCCATATGATGTAAAAGTTTATACAACATTAGACAGAAGAGAAGCATTAAAAGATGCAGACTTTGTTACAACACAATTTCGAGTAGGACTTTTAGATGCCAGAATTAAAGATGAAAGAATTCCATCATTGTATGGAATGCTTGGTCAGGAAACAAATGGAGCGGGAGGAATGTTTAAAGCATTTCGAACCATTCCAGTGATCGGACAGATTATAGAAGATATGAGAGAATTATGCCCAGATGCATGGCTGATCAACTTTACAAATCCAAGTGGAATGGTAACAGAAGCGGTAATTAAACATTTTGGATGGAAAAAATGTATCGGACTTTGCAACGTGCCAACGATCGCAATGATGGCAGAACCAAAGCTCCTTGGGAAGGATATCAGCCAGTTAAATTACAGATATGCAGGAATTAACCATTTTCACTGGCATAAAGTATTTGATGAAAATGGAAATGATATGACACCAATTTTGATCGATCATATCAATGAAAAAGGTGGTGGAACACCAGCCAATATCTATCAAGCTGAATTTCCATTGGAATTACTTCACAGCATGAATATGGTGCCTTGTGGATACCACAGATATTACTACATGAAACAAGCAATGCTTGAGCATGCGATTGAAGAATTCAATGAAGGTGGTACTAGAGCAGAGCAAATGAAACAGGTAGAACATGAGTTGTTTGAAATTTATAAAAATGCAGAACTTCATGAAAAACCAGAACAACTTGGAAAACGTGGAGGAGCATATTACAGCGATGCAGCTTGCGAATGTATCCGTGCAATTTATGCAAATAAGAAGATACATATGGTAGTAAGTACACAAAACAATGGAGCAATTTCATGCTTAGATGATGACTCTATCGTGGAAGTATCAAGTATCATTTCAGCGACAGGAGCACAGCCAATGGCATTTGGAAAGCTTCCATCAGCAGAAAAAGGATGGCTTCAGATGATGAAAGCAATGGAAGAATGTACAATTGAAGCGGCATTGACAGGAGATTACGGAAAAGCATTAGAAGCATTCGTATTAAATCCATTAGTAGAAAATAATGAAAATACAACAAAAGTTTTAGATGAACTGTTAGTTGCACATGCAAAATATCTGCCACAGTTTAAAGAAAAGATTGAAGAACTTAAAGCAAAAGGAGTTCATTCTACAGATCCTGTTGTTATGGACTTAATGGAACATGGACACTAAGCAGGAGGCTGATATGGGTGTAACAAAAGAAAGTTTTGGCTTTTTAGAAGATAAAAGAGAAGCATTTCTATACACGATTGAAAATCAAAATGGATTTGCAGTCAAAGTTACTGATTTTGGTGTAAATATTGTTTCTCTCCTTGTAAAAAACAAGGAGGGAAACATCAAAGATGTAGCCCTTGGATATGACACCTTGGAAGAATATTTTGAGAATGGAATTATGTTTGGAGCAACTGTCGGACGGAATGTAAACCGTATCTCAAATGCCAGATTCGAAATTGATGGGAAAGAGTATCATGTAGCAAAAAATCGTGGAAAACATAACATTCACAGTGACAAAGAACATGGATTTCACAAAGTCTTATGGGATAGTGAGATCATTGATGATCATGCAGTGAAGTTTACTTATGTAAGTCCAGATGGTGAACAAGGATTTCCGGGAACATTGGTAACAAATATCATTTATACGGTAACGGAAACAAATGGATTGATCGTTTCCTATCATGCAGTCAGCGATAAGAAAACGCTGATCAATCTGACAAATCATAATTACTTTAACTTGGGTGGACATGAAAGCGGAACGATCGAAAATACAAAAGTAAGGATTTATGCAGATGAATTTACACCAATCAATGAAGATACGATCCCCACAGGAGAAATCAGAAAAGTAGAACATACACCGATGGATTTCCGTGAATGGAAAAAGATCAAGAATGATTTATATGACGAAGATGAACAACTAGAAAAAGGCAAAGGATATGATCATAATTTTGTAATTCGGAATAAAGATTGTGGTTTCCGAAAAATGGCGGAAGCATTGGACGAAGAACAGGGTATTAAAATGGAAGTTTATTCAGATCTTCCAGGATTACAGTTTTACACTGGAAATACAATGAAATCAACAAAAGGGAAAGGGGGAGTGATCTATGGAAAAGGATGTGGATTTTGCATGGAACCACATTATTTCCCAAACAGTATTAACACAAAAGAGTTTGATGCACCAGTATTTGACGCAGGAGAAGTGTATCAGACAGTAACCATGTATCAATTTGTCACAAAGGAGGATTAAAATGGCAAAGAAAAAGAAAAGTTCAGCATTTGCGGTAGTACAACAGATCGGAAAATCATTTTTTCTTCCAGTATCTGTGTTACCAATTGCAGGTATCTTACTAGGACTGGGATCTTCATTTACTAATGCTGATACGATCGCAGCGTATCATTTACAAGGAATCATGGGAGAGGGAACTATTCTGAATGCGCTTTTAACGATCATGTCACAGGTCGGTAATACAATCTTTGGAAATTTACCATTGATCTTTGCATTAGCAGTAGCATTAGGAATGGCAAAAAATGAAAAAGCAGTCGCAGTACTTTCTGCAGGTATTTCATTCTTTGTAATGAATTCAACAATTAATGCGATGTTAAAATTATCAGGAAAGATTTTAGCGGACGGAACATATGCAAAGAGTGTCTTAAACGGACAGATCACAAGTGTCTGTGGTATTGATTCTCTTCAGATGGGAGTATTTGCTGGAGTTATCGTAGGACTTGTAACAGCAGCATTACATAATCGCTTTTATAAACAGCAATTACCAGCAGCATTAGCATTTTTCTCAGGAGTACGTTTTGTGCCAATTATTAGTGTAATCGCACATATCGGTGTAGGTATTATCTGCTTCTTTGTATGGCCAACGATTCAGAGTGGAATCTTTGCACTTGGTAATCTGGTTATGCATTCTGGATATTTTGGAACAGCAATCTTTGGATTCTTAGAGAGAGCATTAATTCCATTCGGATTACATCATGTATTTTATTTACCATTCTGGCAGACATCTCTTGGAGGAACAATGGAAGTTGCTGGAAAGATGGTAGAAGGTGCACAGAATATCTTCTTTGCACAGCTGGCAGATCCAAATACAAAACATTTTGCAGTAGAAGCATGTAGATTCATGACAGGAAAATATTCTTTCATGATGGCGGGACTTCCTGGAGCAGCTTATGCAATGTATCGTTGTGCAAAACCAGAAAAAAGAAAAATTGTTGGAGGATTACTATTCTCAGCAGCATTAACATCATTCCTTACAGGAATTACAGAACCGATTGAATTTACATTCTTATTTATCGCACCAGGATTATTTATCTTACATTGTGGATTAGCAGGTTTATCATTTGCATTAATGCATATCTTAAAGATTTGTATCGGAACAACATTCTCTTGTGGATTGATCGACTTTATGTTATACGGTGTATTACAGGGACAGACAAAGAGTAACTGGATGATGATCCTTCCAGTATTTGCAGTTTATGCAGTATTATATTACTTTGTGTTCAAATTTGTCATTGAGAAATTTGATCTTCCAACACCAGGTAGAGATGATGACGAAGAAGAGGTAAAATTATATACAAAAGCTGATTACCAGGCAAAAAAAGGTGCAGCAAATGAAGATACAGACGCACCAGAGGATCCAATTTCCTTTATGATCTTAAAAGGACTTGGTGGAATCAAAAATATTGAAGATATTGACTGCTGTGCTACAAGACTTCGTATCACAGTAACAGATGAAACTAAGGTGACAGATCAGTACTTAAAACAATCTGGTTCCAAAGGAATCATCAAAAAAGGAACAGGAATTCAGATTATTTATGGACCACAGGTATCTGTGATCAAGAGTAATTTTGAAGAATATGTGGAATATTATGCACAGCATGGAACAGATCCTTCCAAAGAAGAAGAGGTAACACCCATAGTTTCCTCCAAAGAAGAAGAGAAAAAAGAAATCAGACATGGTAAATTAGTTGCGGTAGCAACAGGAAAAGTTCTTGCAATGACACAGGCAAAAGATGAGGCATTTGCAACTTGTGCTATGGGAGATGGCGTTGTGATCGAACCAGAAAAAGGTGTCGTTGTTGCACCAGCAGATGGAAAGATCACAGCATTAATGAAACCATCTTTACATGCGATTGGAATCGAGACAAAAGAAGGATTAAATCTTTTAATTCATATCGGAATCGATACAGTCAAATTAGATGGAAAAGGATTTAGGGCTTTTGTCAAGAGTGGACAAGAAGTAAAGGCAGGAGATAAGTTGGTAGAGTTTGATATCGATCTGATCAAGAAAGAAGGATGTAGCCCAGATGTTATGGTTGTTGTCTTAGAAGATTCTAATCTGCCAAAAGTAGCTTATAAAACTGGAGAAAAAACAGTTGCAGGAAAAACAGTTGTTGCGGAATTTTAGTAAAAAATGATTGACAACAAACTGTGAATAAGGTAATATAATGACTGTTCTGAAAAAGGAACAGTCATTATATGCGATAGTGGCGTAGTTGGTAACGCGCGACCTTGCCAAGGTCGAGACCGCGGGTTCGAGCCCCGTCTATCGCTCTAAATAAAAAGTACTGAAAAGCACGTATTTATGCGGTTTCAGTACTTTTTTGGTTTTCTGGTTTCGTGTCGTGTTATTTTTTGAGGAAGTTTTTTGAGGAAGTTTTCAAAATATTTTTTCAACATACCCAATAACTGCCTTGTCTGATTGCCTACGTCTAATGTGGGCGTATGATTGTATAAACGTCTTTGGGCTATTCCCCATAATATCAGATAACACCTTGTCACTCTCACCACGTTCATAGTTGTTCGTTGCAAATGAATGACGACAATTATATAATGGAATTAGTGGCAAGGGTTCAACTTCCTTATTGTTAAACTCTTTTAATGCTTTTCTAAAGTACATAGAATAGCGGTTTGGGTTCACTGGTCGCCCTTTAACAGTTGTAAATAAAAAGTCGTGCTGATAATCGGGGTGGTAGCTTTTAAGCTGTAATTTGCGTGTCTGTGTGTCTTTGATGATGCAATACAGCTTGTCGGGCAGATATAAAGCACGTATTGAACCGGTTGCTTTCGTGTCGTTTGTATTGCCGTCTTTATCAAGTGTTCGGTGTATGGTTATTTCTTGATATTCGTTTATTAGATCATCGTCACACAGACCGCAGACTTCAGCGGGGCGACAACCTAACAATAACGATACACAGAACATTGGGTAATAGTGGTTCGCCTTGATAACTGGATTATTCAAGAATCTTGATATTTGTTCGTCTGTCCATGTTACTTTTTTTTCATATTGTTTTTTTAGACGTTTAATTCCGATCATTGGGTTATCGGTCGGAGCTAATACCCTTAATGTCTGTATAGCAAATTTAAAAATGTTTGATAGTATGTTAATACATTTATTTACCGTTTCGGGCTTATAATTTGCACTAAGGGTATTAACATACCTCTGAATCATTAAAGGTTGTATATGGTCAATCTGCAAGCTCTCAAAGACATTCTTAATATAATTATGGTAATAATATTTGTATGTCTTTAGTGTGCTAGGTCTGTATAAGTTTGGGGCAGTTTCAAGCCATAATTCAGCACAACGACCGAATGTTTCATGATCTGTGACGTTGTGACTTCCAGAAGCAAGCTCTTTTATTATCTTAGCTTCATCAAGTACAGCGTCTTTTTTCTTTTTGCGATTCTTTCCACGTACTTTTTTGTGTGTGGTAGGATTCCAGACAACAGCATAATATCTTGTTTGAATCCCTTTTTTGTTTGTCCATGTTGCTATTTGTACACTCATAATATAAAAATCCTTTCTAAGTCGTGGCATGGCTTTAGAATGAATATTTTTATATATCCCTTGCATTATGTGTATTTTATTAGTATAATAATTGTATTAATTTTAAATTCTTCTCTTTTACTTTTGTCTAAAAAGTAAAACGGACACCGTCACTTTTGATAAGTGGCGGTTATTTTTTTACAAGTTTAATTTATATAAATAGCTTATTTCTGCATAAATAAAATTTTCTATTTTGTTCATAAATGTATTGAATCTATCTTTTCGCAAAAATATCATAGTATCGCGTGATGGATCACTAATAGCAACGATAAAATCATCATCATCCCTTTTTTTTAATTTCAACATATCAAAATTAGATGGATCGTCATATATATCAATGTTGAGACCTATAGAAGTTAAATAATTTAAAAAAGATTCTTCAAAATCAGAAGTACATAACAGCTTATCCAGCCAGACACAGGAAATGCAATCCACTTCAAAACGTGGAATCATGGATAAAAAATCGGTATCGAAGCAGCCGCAGGCAGAAAAACAGAATCCGCAGCGTCCGAATGTAAATAAAACACAAGACAAACAAGAATCAAAGGATAAGGAGCGACAAAGCAATGGATCAGCGACAAAAGGAGCTGCTCGTCCCCATGTGCGACCAGCCACCGCTTCAACCATTCCAAAATCGAGTGCGGAAAAAATGCAGGAAGTCAAACGCCCTGCCACAGCTCCAACTCCGAAAGCAAGTGAGCCAGTCAAGACAAATGTTGTGAAAGAGCGTCCGTTATCTTCTGGTGCTTCTGATAAGAAAGCGACCCAGCCTGCACAGCCAGTACATAGGCAGAATGTAGAAAAAGTAGTATCGCAGGAAACACGCCAGAATTACAAAGCAGAGCGTACTACAAAGAAACAGACCTTTGAACAATCAAAGCGTACAACGGAACATACCGAAAAGAACCGTAACCTTGTAACGAAGAAAGGACAGAAGAAAAAATGAAACTGAAACATATCGCTATCATTGGCAGTCTGTTTCCTATCCTCTTTTCTCTGGTGCTTTTCTTTGGTGTCTTGATTAGTGCGGACAGCGACGACGAGAACAGCAATTTTTCTTCTGGCATTACGGGTATGAACTTATCCGCAGAAGTCTTGAAACATCAGCCTATGGTGGAAAAATACGCCAGAGAATACGGCATTTCCGAGTATGTCAATGTGCTATTGGCTATCATTCAAGTAGAAAGTGGCGGTACGGCAGAAGATGTTATGCAGAGTTCGGAAAGTCTTGGTTTACCGCCTAATTCCTTAGATACGGAAAGCTCAATCAAGCAGGGGTGTAAGTATTTTGCGTCCCTGCTTTCTTCCTGCAAAAATCAAGGTATCGACGATTTGAATGTAGCGATACAGTCCTATAACTATGGCGGTGGCTATGTGGGATATGTGGCAGGAAAAGGAAAGAAACACACCTTTAACCTTGCAGAGAGCTTCGCCCGTGAAAAATCGGGTGGAAAGAAAGTAACCTACACCAACCCGATAGCCGTTGCGAAGAACGGGGGCTGGCGGTATCAGTATGGCAATCAATTTTACGTCGAATTAGTCAATCAGTATTTAACTGTTCCGCAGGTATCGGGAGAACTGGCACAAAAGGTAATGAATGAAGCGTTGAAATATCAAGGCTGGAAGTATGTGTATGGTGGCAGTAACCCGAATACTTCCTTTGACTGCTCGGGATTGACGCAATGGTGCTATGGAAAAGCTGGTATCTCCTTACCGAGAACCGCGCAAGCACAGTATGACGCTACTCAACATCTTCCGCTTTCGCAGGCAAAGGCTGGGGACTTGGTATTTTTCCATTCCACCTATAACGCTGGTTCGTATGTAACTCACGTCGGTATTTATGTAGGAAATAACCAGATGTACCATGCAGGCGACCCGATAGGATATGCAGACCTAAGTAGTAGTTACTGGCAACAGCACTTAATCGGTG
>OGDE01001359.1_pt1 | contig 15483 bp, 15 predicted proteins | sample 1570321 | NCBI WGS metagenome assembly OGDE01 (sample SAMEA2581976, study PRJEB24529) | metagenome | biome: Human gut stool | place: China | collected 2011 | reverse complement strand
GGGCTTTGTCCGCGAGATCATCAGTAAGGTGCAGACCATGCGTAAAGAGGCTGGTTTCGAAGTCATGGACAAGATTATTGTCTATGCAAAAGATAACGATAAGATCATGGATATCATGAAAGCAAACCAGGATGAGATCAAACGAGAAGTACTGGCAGAAAACATTGTTCTGGGAGAAGCAGAGGGTTACACCAAAGAATGGAACATCAACAAAGAGGCTGTAACACTGGGAGTATCCAAAGTACAGGAGGAAAACTAATGATTGACAAGCAGTTTGAGAAAGAGGAGTTCAAAAAAAGCGTAAAAGAAAACGTAAAATTCCTTTATCGAAAAACACTGGAAGAGGCTACACAGGAGCAGATCTTTCAGGCTGTAAGCTACACAGTAAAAGATGTGATCATTGATAACTGGCTTAAGAGCCAGAAGGCGTATGAAAAACAGGACCCGAAGATCGTATATTATATGTCCATGGAGTTCCTTATGGGCCGTGCCCTTGGAAACAACCTGATCAACCTTGGCGCATATGGCGAGGTTAAGGAAGCTCTTGAGGAGCTTGGACTTGACATTAACTGCATCGAAGACCAGGAGCCGGATCCGGCTCTTGGAAACGGTGGACTTGGAAGACTGGCAGCATGCTTCCTGGATTCTCTTGCAACTCTGAACTACTGTGCATACGGATGCGGAATCCGTTACCGTTATGGTATGTTCAAGCAGGAAGTACGCGATGGTTATCAGGTAGAGGTACCGGATAACTGGCTGAAGAACGGCTATCCTTTCGAACTCCGTCGTCCGGAGTATGCAAAAGAAGTTCATTTCGGCGGATATGTACGCGTTGAGTGGGATCCGGTGAAGAACGAGAATAAATTCATCCATGAAGGATATCAGGCAGTTAAGGCTGTTCCTTACGATATGCCGATCACAGGTTATAACAACGATGTTGTAAATACACTTCGTATCTGGGATGCAGAGCCGATCGTAGACTTCAACCTTGACTCTTTCGACAAGGGTGATTATCACAACGCAGTAGAGCAGGAGAACCTTGCACGTACTATCGTAGAGGTGCTTTATCCGAATGATAACCATATGGCAGGTAAAGAGCTTCGTCTGAAACAGCAGTACTTCTTCGTATCTGCCAGCCTTCAGGCAGCGATTGCCAAATATAAGAAAACACACGATGACATCACAAAGCTTCATGAGAAGGTTGTATTCCAGATGAACGATACTCATCCGACTGTAGCAGTTGCAGAGCTGATGCGTCTTCTTATGGATCAGGAAGGTCTTGGCTGGGATCAGGCATGGGATATCACAACAAAATGCTGTGCTTACACCAACCACACCATCATGTCCGAGGCACTTGAGAAATGGCCGATCGAGCTGTTCTCCAGACTGCTTCCGCGTGTATACCAGATCATCGAGGAGATCAACCGTCGTTTCATTCTTGAGATCCAGCAGAAATATCCTGGAAACTTCGAGAAGGTTAAGAAGATGGCGATCATCTATGACGGACAGGTTAAGATGGCTCACCTTGCGATCGTTGCAGGCTACTCTGTAAACGGTGTTGCACGCCTTCATACCGAGATCCTCAAGAATCAGGAGCTGAAGGATTTCTATGAGATGATGCCTGAGAAGTTCAACAACAAAACAAACGGTATCACACAGAGACGTTTCCTTGCTCATGGAAACCCGCTTCTGGCTGACTGGGTAACAGACAAGATCGGACCGGACTGGATCACAGATCTTTCCCAGCTTTCCAAGCTTAAGGTTTACGCAGACGATGAGAAGGCTCTTCAGGAGTTCATGACCATCAAGTTCAAGAACAAAGAGCGTCTTGCAAAATATATCCTGGAGCACAATGGTGTTGAGGTTGACCCGCACTCTATCTTCGATATCCAGGTTAAGAGACTTCATGAGTACAAACGTCAGCTTCTTAACATCCTGCATGTGATCTATCTGTACAACCAGATCAAGGCACATCCGGAGATGGATTTCTATCCAAGAACATTTATCTTTGGTGCAAAAGCTTCCGCAGCTTACGCACGTGCAAAGAAGATCATCAAGCTGATCAACTGTGTGGCAGATGTTGTAAACAATGATGCTTCCATCAACGGCAAGCTGAAGGTTGTATTCATCGAGAACTACCGTGTATCCAACGCTGAGATCATTTTTGCGGCAGCAGATGTTTCCGAGCAGATCTCCACAGCAAGTAAAGAGGCTTCCGGTACAGGTAACATGAAATTCATGCTGAACGGTGCTCCGACACTTGGAACCATGGATGGTGCTAACGTTGAGATCGTACAGGAGGTTGGCGAGGAGAATGCATTTATCTTCGGTATGAGCTCCGACCAGATCATCAACTATGAGAATAACGGCGGTTATGATCCGGACTTCATTTACAATACAGATCCTGAGATCCGTCAGGTACTGATGCAGCTGATCAATGGAACCTTCTCCAGCGATACAGAGATGTTCCGTGACATCTACAATTCACTTCTCGACAAACGCAACATGCCGAGACCTGACCAGTATTTCATCCTTGGCGACTTCCGTTCCTATGCAGAGGCACAGAAGCGTGTTGAGGAAGCATATAAGGATGAGAAACGCTGGGCTAAGATGGCACTTCTCAATACAGCATGCAGCGGTAAGTTCACATCCGACAGAACTATCCAGGAGTATGTAGATGATATCTGGCATCTGGATAAGGTTGTTGTGAAAGAGAACTAAAGATATATAAAGTAATCTGCAAAGTATTACCATAAAATAAATTTCCACACAAAAACAGGGCTCGTCGGAAGTGGCGACGGCCCTGTTTTTTGTGTGAAAATTATGCCGGATTGATGACGATCCGGTTCCGCCTGGCCAGTGCAATGGCGATATGGCAGCCTTCCGCGATGGCGCAGGCTTTATCGGCAAAGCTGATGATCCAGGCTTCCCTGTTGCGTGGAAGAGGTCCCAGAGGGAACATATGTGAGAGTATCGCATCCAGTTCTCTGTCCGTGACATCAAAGTGTGCGGCACTGTTGTCTGCGGCAGCCTTCGGGTGATAAAACGCCTGATGCTCACCGGTCGGTGTCTCCGCCCTGAAGTCATAGGGACAGAAATCGTGGAGAAGTCCTGCCCTTGCGGCGGCTTTCTCGTCACATCCCAGCTTCCTGGCAATGAACCAGGAGAGGTAAGAAACATTGATACTGTGCATGAGCCGTGTGGTCCACTGGTGGTGGGTGTACAGGCTCAGCTTCAGGAACTCTCTGTTACAGAGGATGTTCTTCACAAGCTCATGATATTCCTGTGAGACCTCATCCGACACCGTAATATCCATCGGCAATCACCTTCTTTCTTTTGTTTATAATTTCATTATGACTATTATGGAGAAAAATGCAATAAAGTTTATATTTTTTTTATAAATTAGTTGAGACAAATTTTTTCAGAATGGAATCTTCTGTTTTTCATCTGTTTTCCATGACCGGAGATATGGTATAGTAATGAACAGAATTGGTGTCAGTGAAAATATTATGAAAAGACGGAGGAGAGAGAACGAATATGAAACCAGAAAAACTGATTGAAGTACTTTCTGTTGCAGAACGATTAAAAGATGCAGTGCGTCATTGCTATACATCCGGAGGCAGGCGGGAGAGTGTTGCGGAGCATTCCTGGAGAATTTCTCTGATGGCATATTTTGTCAGCGACGAGTTTCCGGAGGCAGATCTTCTGAAGATCATGAAAATGTGTCTGATCCATGATATGGGAGAAGCTTTTACCGGGGATATCCCAGCTTTTGAAAAAACAGTAAAAGATTCAGAAAAAGAAGCCGATGTGCTGGGTGAATGGGTGAAAACTCTGCCGGAACCATTTGATAAAGAGATGGCAGAACTGTATCAGGAAATGGAAGCACAGCAGACTCTGGAATCCAGAATCTACAAAGCTTTGGACAAACTGGAAGCGCTGATCCAGCACAATGAATCCGACATCAAAACCTGGATCCCACTGGAATATAACCTGCAGATGACCTACGGAAATGAACAGGTGAAATTCTCAGATTATCTGACGGAGCTTCGGGAGCAGGTAAGAGCAGATAGTGTGCGGAAGATTGAAAAATCTGTACACTAATTTGCACATCTCCATCAGAAACATTAAAAAAGAGGGAACCATTTTACGTGGTTCCCTCTTGTAAAAATTCCGATTTTATGCGGATTTCTTATTTACCGAAATATCTCTTAAGCAGACCAGCGAATGCTTTGCCGTGTCTTGCCTCGTCCTTAGCCATCTCATGTACTGTGTCATGGATTGCGTCAAGGTCAGCTGCTTTCGCACGTTTTGCAAGGTCGAATTTACCTGCTGTAGCGCCGTTTTCAGCCTCTACACGCATCTGAAGGTTCTTTTCTGTGCTGTCTGTTACAACCTCACCAAGGAGCTCTGCGAATTTAGCTGCATGCTCTGCTTCCTCGTAAGCTGCTTTCTCATAGTACATACCAACTTCCGGATATCCTTCTCTGTGAGCAACTCTAGCCATTGCAAGATACATACCAACCTCGGAGCACTCGCCCTCGAAGTTCGCTCTCAGGTCTGCAAGGATGTCCTCGCTGACGCCTTTAGCTACACCTACAACATGCTCAGCTGCCCATGAGAGCTCGCCTTCCTGTTTCTGGAATTTAGAAGCTGGTGCTTTACATACTGGACAGGCTTCCGGTGCCTGCTCGCCTTCATAAACATATCCACATACTGTACATACCCATTTAGCCATAGTAATGATCTCCTTTTCTTTTTTGAAATATATTGTTTATTTTTGTTTCTTTTGAATTAATAATAGTAATTATTACTATTTTATGATATCATGTGATCTTTATTTTGTCAAGCTTGTTTTTCTTCTTTTTTCAGGCATTCCTTGCAGATTCCATAGAAGCTTGCATCTACGTCAAAGACTTTTCCGTGGATAAATTCTGCAGCTGCCTGTTCAAGAATTCCGTTAAGGCTGTCTGACTGCATATCGATCACCCGGTTGCATCTGGTACACATGAAATGTGAGTGTGGTGCGACCCTTCCATCGTAGCGATCCGCGCTTCCGAAATTGGTCAGCTTCCGGATCTCACCGATGTCACTGAGAAGAGAAAGATTACGGTAGACAGTTCCGAGACTGATGTTCGGGTAGATCTGTCGAAGATTCTCGTATACTGTATCTGCCGTTGGATGATCTGTTCTGGATCTCAGAAATTCCTTGATGGATTCTCGCTGACGGCTGTATTTAAGTGCTGCCATAATGTTTCCTCCTATCAGTAATAGTAATTATTACTGATATTATAATACATGACAGAGGGAGGTTTGTCAAGAGATTTTGATCTGATTATCCTGAAATATTTTCATTTTATGAGCTGGATGTAAATAAGTATTTTTACGCTGCAGGTGTAGTGGATATTTGCAACCATGCAGGGGATTTACCTGATTCGGTTAAATGGTGAGAACGGGCAGTCGGATGTCTGACAGAGTGTTTGTTATAAGGAATATTGTGCCCTTAATGATAGGATTTTATCAGTAAAAATTCTCGGTGAAAATTTATAAAAATAAGTTGACAGAGACTAACTTTAGTAGTATATTTACAATAGTTAGAGAAATCTAACTAATATGTAAAGGAGAATGCAAATGACTTGTGAAAAATTTGAATCTGTCATGGGTTATCATTGTTCCCCTGTATTAATGGGAATGAAACCGGCGAATCTTGTTTCCTTTTCCAAGGAAAAAATGCCGGAGCTGCCGGAGATCATTTCGGATTATGAGGAGAGTCTTGAACGGGAAGGTATCCGTATGGAGATCATCTGTGGATGCAGGAAGCATTATCTTCTTCTGGTGTACCGGCCGGATATGCTGCAGGAATATCTTAAGCAGGATGAAGCCAGGAAACTTTTGCTTCAGGATGGGTATAATATAGATAGTTCTTTGGATGAGATGATCGCCCGTTTGAAGGAGAGATTTTTTCATAAGACGGAGTTTCCTCATGAGATCGGACTTTTCCTGGGTTATCCCATTGAAGACGTGAAGGGCTTCCGGAAGTTCGGAGGCAGTGGCTGCAAGATGTGTGGTTACTGGAAGGTTTATGATGATGTGGAGCAGGCTCGCAGGATTTTTGACAGCTACGATAAGTGCCGGGAGTTTACTGCGGCGCAGATCCGTGCGGGGTATTCGATTTTGCAGGTTGTTGGTATGAAGCATCTCTGTACATCTCAGATGTGCGTATAATATAAAGTTTAAAAACAGGAGGTTTTTAAGATGAGCAAGGTAGGAATTATTTACTGGTCTTCTACAGGTAACACAGAGGCTATGGCGCAGGCTGTTGAGGAAGGTGCAAAAGCAGCTGGTGCGGATGTTGAGATCATGGAAGTTGCAGATGCAGATGTAGATAAAGCTCTCTCTTATGATGTTTTGGCACTTGGTTGTCCGGCAATGGGAGATGAGGAGCTTGAGGATGGTGAGTTCGAGCCATTCTTCTCTGATCTGGAAGGCAAACTTTCCGGTAAGAAAGTTGCGCTTTTCGGTTCCTATGACTGGGGCGACGGAGAGTGGATGAGAACATGGTGCGGCAGAGCAAAAGACGCAGGCGCAGAGCTTGTTGAGGATGAAGGACTCATTGTAAATAACACACCTGATGATGAAGGACTTGCAGCTTGCCGTGAACTTGGCGGAAAACTTGCATAAGATCTATTAGATTTCAAATAAATAAAAACTGAGCAGAGCATTGGAGTTTCAAACACAAACACCATCCGGACAGAAGGGATAGATATCTTTTTTGTCCGGGTGGTGTTTTATTTTGAGCGAAAATATCTGCTTATTACTTTGAGAAAATATAGAAGAAATGAATATTAAGACAAAAAATCCTTGTTGATTTTAATATTTACGTGTCCTAAAATAGATAAAAATGAAATAAAGCAGGAAAGTGAGGGATGCCGGATGACGCGGGAGGAAGCGGAACAGTATTTATATTATGCGATGACAATTGGTGAACAGCTTCTTTGCTGCGGAGCAGAGGTTGGACGTGTGGAAGATACCATACGGCGGATCTGCCTGGCATATGGAGCCACCCGGGCAGATGTTTTTTCTATCACATCCAGTATTGTGACGACTATTTATGGAGAGGATTTTGGAATATGCACCCAGACGCGGCGTGTGCCGGGAATGTCCAATGATCTGGGACGGCTGGATGACCTGAACCAGCTTTCCAGATATATCTGTGAGTATCGGCCGAAGCCGGAGGAGATCCAGAAGGGGCTGGAAAAGATCCGGGATAAACAAGGATATTCTTTTAAAACGCAGATTTTGATCTATGCTGTAATTTCAGGTTCTTTTTCTGTGTTTTTCGGAGGAGATGTCAACGATATGATCGCTTCTGCGCTGATTGGTATCGCCCTGAAGCTGTTTGAGGCTTTTGTAAAAAAAGGTGCATTAAACTCGCTACTGACAGTGCTTCTTTGCTGCGGAGCCGGCGGAGTACTTTCCAATCTTACAGTTCTGATCGGGCTTGGACATCATGCGGATCTGATCAGTATCGGAAATATCATGCTTCTGATACCGGGAATTGCATTTACCAATTCATTGCGTGATATGTTTTCAGGAGATACCATTACAGGTTTGATCCGATGTATGGAGGCGCTTTTGCTGGCACTGGTCGTGGGCCTTGGTTTTACGGTGGCGAATCTGTTGTTTTAACCGAATCAGGGAAGTTCTCTTGAAGGTTACGAAAAGCAATAAGCAGTGAATGAGGAGTTCACATACTGCATCAATTGCGGAGTAGCGAAATGCAGCAGATAATGGGAGCATTTGATAGTAGTTATGATTTATTCAGGAGGAAAATATGCGGGAAATCATACAGCTGGTCGTATCCTTCACAGGATCCCTCGGCTTTGCGGCATTATTTAATATCCATGGAAAAAAACTCTGGTTTGCGGCATTGGGTGGATGTCTGTCCTGGGCTGTATATCTGGCAGTAGAGTTCATAACGCCAAGTCCGTATGTGTGCGGTTTCTGGTCAACAGTAGCTATTACTTTGTATGCAGAATGTATGGCAAGAATTCATAAAACGCCGGTAACTGTATTTCTGGTTTCTGCGACAATTCCGTTGATTCCGGGAGCAGCACTTTACCGGACAATGAACTGGATGTTGATGAAGGACTGGGCAAAATTCCAGAAAGACGGAATCTATACGATCCTTTTTGCGGTGAGCATGGCAGCAGGAATGACGCTGACAACCATTGCGTTCCGGATGGCGTGGCGGTGGATGTACAGGCAGAGGAGAATGTAATACAGTATCGAAATTCCCCGTTTACAAACCATCGGAAATGTGTTACGATTTTCCCATATGGAAAACTCGTGGAAGAAGAGAGTACATGTGTACACCACACTACAGGGAAATCCCCGGAGGACTTTTTATATAAGGAGTTCCGAGACTGAGAGGGATGTGCAGGCGCAGATGGAAGATGGCTTCGGAGAGGCATTGCTGAACCGGTTTAAACGCGATAAGCGAAGTGCGAATGTCCGATTTAACGGACACCGGCAGGCAGTGACAGGACCGCCTGTTATAGCGGAAGGGTATAGAGCTTGCTGTACCTGATGAGGTTTTTGCCGCGAGGCAGGAGCGAAAAGAAGTGGTAACACGGGTAATAACTCGTCTTCTCATATCATTATGGTATGAGAAGACGTTTTTTTATGTCGCTGAGAATTACTTGGTAATCTTCCAATGTCCCCGGACAGGAAATTTCCTGTTTTGACGGAATATATTTTCAGTCCGTTATGAGTAAGTACACAATTTATTTTTATATTTATGGAGGAAAGAAAAGATGGAAAAGCAGAGATATTATATCAGCACTGCCATTGCGTACACATCCGGTAAACCGCATATCGGAAATACCTATGAGGTCGTTCTTGCGGATGCGATCGCACGTTTTAAAAGACAGCAGGGTTATGACGTATATTTTCAGACAGGTACTGATGAGCATGGCCAGAAGATCGAGCTGAAGGCAGAAGAAGCTGGTGTTACACCGAAGGAATTCGTAGATAACGTTTCCGGTGAGATCAAACGTATCTGGGATCTGATGAACACATCCTATGATAAATTCATCCGTACAACAGATAAAGACCATGAAGAGCAGGTCAAAAAAATCTTCAAAAAAATGTATGCAAAGGGAGATATCTACAAGGGTCATTATGAAGGAATGTACTGTACACCATGTGAGTCCTTCTTCACAGAGTCCCAGCTTGTAGACGGCAAATGTCCGGATTGCGGACGTCCATGCGTACCGGCTAAGGAAGAGGCATATTTCTTTAAAATGAGTAAATATGCAGACAAGCTGATCGACTACATTAACACACATCCGGATTTCATCCAGCCGGAGTCCCGTAAAAACGAGATGATGAACAACTTCCTTCTTCCGGGACTTCAGGATCTCTGTGTATCCAGAACATCCTTTAAATGGGGAATCCCGGTAGATTTCGATCCGAAGCACGTTGTATATGTATGGCTGGATGCCCTGACAAACTATATCACAGGTATCGGCTATGACTGCGACGGAAACAGCAGCGATAAATTCAACAAATACTGGCCGGCAGATCTTCACCTGATCGGAAAAGATATCATTCGTTTCCATACCATTTACTGGCCGATCTTCCTGATGTCTCTGGATCTTCCGCTTCCGAAACAGGTATTCGGACATCCATGGCTGCTTCAGGGCGATGGAAAAATGAGTAAATCCAAAGGAAATGTAATCTATGCAGATGAGCTGGTTGAGTTCTTCGGTGTAGATGCTGTCCGTTATTTTGTACTCCATGAAATGCCATTTGAGAATGACGGTGTGATTACATGGGAGCTGATGGTTGAGAGACTGAATTCCGACCTTGCAAACACACTTGGAAATCTTGTAAACCGTACAATTTCCATGTCTAACAAATATTTTAACGGAGTCGTTGAGAATAAGAATGTTACTGAGCCGGTTGATGAGGATCTTAAGAGCTTCATCCTTCAGGTTCCGAAGAACGTTTCCGCAAAAATGGACAAGCTTCGTGTGGCAGATGCTATCACAGAGGTATTCTCTCTGTTTAAACGCTGCAACAAATATATCGACGAGACAATGCCATGGGCACTTGCAAAGGATGAGACAAAGCAGGATCGTCTTGCAACCGTTCTCTACAACCTGGTTGAGGGAATCTGCATCGGCGCATCTCTTCTGAAATCCTTTATGCCGCGTACAACAGAGCGTATTCTTGTACAGCTCAACGCAAACGAGAGAACTCTTGAGAAGATGGAGCAGTTTGGTCTTTATCCTTCAGGAAACCGCGTAACCGACAAACCGGAGATCCTTTTTGCGAGACTTGACCTGAAAGAGGTTCTTGAGAAGGTTGAGAAGCTTCATCCGAAGAAAGAAGAGCCGAAGGAAGAGGTAGAAGAGGAGAAAACAGAGGACGTGATCGATATCGAGGCAAAGCCGGAGATCACTTTCGATGATTTTGAGAAGCTGCAGTTCCAGGTTGGTGAGATCATCGCCTGTGAGGAGGTTAAGAAATCCAGAAAACTTCTCTGCTCTCAGGTTAAGATCGGAAGCCATGTTCGTCAGATCGTATCCGGAATCAAGGCTCATTATTCCGCAGAGGAAATGGTTGGCAAAAAGGTTATGGTCGTTACAAACCTGAAACCTGCCAAGCTTGCCGGAATTCTCAGCGAGGGTATGATCCTCTGTGCAGAGGATGCAGACGGAAATCTTTCCCTGATGGTACCGGAGAAAGAGATGCCTGCAGGCGCTGAGATCTGCTAAGTATAGACAGATATGGAATTGAATCATTTTGATAAAAACGGCAATGCTGTTATGGTGGATGTGTCCGACAAACCGGTCACTCACCGTACGGCAACAGCCACGGGTTCCATTCAGGTAAGCCCGGAGATCATGGCCGCGGTAAAAAGCGGAAATGTGAAAAAGGGTGATGTACTTGGTGTGGCCCGTGTGGCAGGTATCATGGGTGTGAAGCGTACTTCTGAGCTAATCCCCATGTGCCATCCACTTCCCATCCAGAAGTGTTCTGTGGATTTTGAGACCGATGAGGATGCGGGAGTGATCCGTGTATTCTGCACGGTAAAAACAGAGGGAAAAACAGGCGTGGAGATGGAGGCACTGACAGGTGTTCAGGTGGCGCTTCTGACTATTTATGACATGTGCAAGGCAATTGACAAGCACATGGTTATGTCTGATATCCATCTGGAAGAAAAAACAGGAGGCAAAAGCGGAGATTTCCGCTTTGAGGAAAAATGATAGACAGGTGCGGAAGAAATATTGATTATCTCAGGATTTCCGTAACTGACAGATGTAATTTGAGGTGTATTTATTGTATGCCGGAGGAGGGAGTGCAACATGTGGAGCGCTCCCTCATTTTGCAGGAAGAGGAAATTTTGAGGATCTGCCGGGTGATGGCAGAGCTGGGTATCCGGAAGATCAAGCTGACCGGCGGGGAACCGCTTGTACGGCCGCGGATGCCTCAGCTGGTGGAAAAACTGAAAAATATGCCGGGGATCGAGAAGGTGACTCTGACTACAAATGGTGTGCTTCTGAAAGATCAGATGAGTGATTTTGCCCGGGCGGGGCTGGACGGATTGAATATCAGCCTGGATACGCTGGATGAGGCCTGCAGCAGGAGGATCACGCGGCGGGATGAACTGGGGCGGACGCTGGAAGGGATTTCGGAGGCAATGAAGTATCCGGAGATTTCACTGAAGATCAATTGTGTGCCTCTTGGGATCCCGGAGCAGGATCTTTGCCGGGTGGCGCTTTTTGCCAGGGATCACAGGGTGCATGTGCGGTTTATTGAGATGATGCCCATTGGGATGGGAAAAGAATTTCATGGGGTGTCGGAGGAGGAACTGCTTCGGATCCTTGGGGAAAAGCTTCCGCGGTTTTCGCCGTATGTTGGGGAGCCCCTTGGGAATGGACCGTGTCATTATTATGATGTGGATGGTTTTTCCGGAAAGATCGGGTTTATCAGCGCGGTGAGCCATAAGTTCTGTGGGGAGTGTAACCGGATCCGGCTGACTTCTCAGGGCTTTTTGAAGACTTGTCTGCAGTATGCGGCGGGAAGGGATCTTCGGGAGGTGATCCGCAGTGGTGGTTCGGATGAGGTGCTGAAGGCTGTGATCCTGGAGGCTTTGGCGGAGAAACCGGACGGGCATGTTTTTGGCGGAGGTCTGGAGAGACAGAAGGATGATAAGACGGAGAAGCTTTGTATGGCTCAGATCGGAGGTTGAGTGATGAAGAGAGTTGCTGTGATCACTTCTAGTGATAAGGGGTACAGAGGAGAGCGGGAGGATCTTAGTGGTCCTGCTGTGAAGGAGATTATGGAGGCGGCCGGGTATGAGGTTGTTTCTGTGGAGGTTTTGCCGGATGATCGTGGGATGCTGAGTGCACGGATGGCAGAGATCGCGGATATGGGTTTGGCTGAGCTGGTTCTGACTACGGGTGGTACCGGGTTTTCTCAGAGGGATGTGACACCGGAGGCTACAGAGGATGTGATCGAGCGGCGTGTGCCGGGGATTCCGGAGGCGATGCGGGCGTTTAGTCTGACGATCACGAAGCGGGCGATGCTGAGCCGGGCTACGGCCGGGATCCGGAAGGGGACGTTGATCGTTAACCTGCCGGGGAGTCCTAAGGCTGTCAGGGAGTGCCTGGAGGTTATTATTGAGGCGTTGGGGCATGGGATTGAGATTTTGACCGGCGATGCTGGAGAATGCGGACGGTAGTGTGTGGTGTATACTTAGACTAACGAACGGACGCCCAACGGAGGCAGGGCCAGTACTGTGACACGCTGCGCGGCCTGTTCGGCTGCGTCGCTGGTTTGCTGCCATTCGTGCTAACTCACTACGCGCATAGCGCTCCGTTCAGACAGAGCACTCGGTGGCAGCAGCTATACTCGCCTCTCGACGGCGGCTCCGCTAACGTTACCGTACTGGCCCTGCCTCCGTTGGGCTGGTTGTTGAGAGTGGTGTAGGTTCTACCGGACATGTTGTTGGTAAGGGACGACTGTGACTGCGTGAGCCTGGTTGTTGAATTCAGTGAATTCTGAGGAATGTATTGATAGTTGGAAATTAATATTGCTGGTGTGATATATAGGAATAAATTTTGTAGCGATGTGTAATTAATAGGAGTTTGTTATGGGAAAAGTACTTGCGGTTTGTATCAGTGAGAAGAAAGGAACACAGAAGAAGAATGTTGGGTCTGCGGTTTTTGTGGAGGACTGGGGGCTTGAGGGGGATGCTCATGCCGGAAAGTGGCACCGGCAGGTGAGTCTTCTTTCCGGTGAAAAGATCGATGCGTTTCGTGCGAAGGGCGCAGAGGTCGAGGATGGTGCTTTTGGTGAGAATCTGGTTGTGGAAGGGATTGATTTTGCAAAGCTTCCGGTTGGCACCAGATTTCGCTGTGGTGAGGTTGTGCTGGAGCTGACTCAGATCGGAAAAGAGTGCCACAATGGCTGTGCTATTTTTCAGAAGATGGGTGAGTGCATCATGCCCCGGGAAGGTGTGTTTACAAGAGTGCTGAAAGGTGGAAAAGTTTCCGTCGGTGACGAGATGACTGTGGATAAAGCTATGATTTTTGATACTCATGCACATTATGATGATGAGGCTTTTGAACAGGACAGAGAGGCATTATTGAATTCTATGGAAGCACATGGAATTGGACATATTGTAAATGCATGTGCATCGATCGAGAGTCTGAAAGCGACAGAAGAACTGATGGAAAAATATCCCTTTGTCTATGGCGCCTTTGGAATTCACCCGGATGATGCAGAAAAGATGACAGAGGATACATTGAAGGAGATCCGTCGTCTGTGCCATCTGCCAAAGGCAGTTGCGATCGGAGAGATTGGATTGGATTATTACTGGCATAAAGAAAAAGAAGAACATAAAATTCAGCAGAAAATGTTCCGCGCGCAGCTTGATATTGCCAGAGAAGAAAAAATGCCGTTTATGATCCACAGCAGAGATGCGGCAGAGGATACCCTGAACATTATCAGAGAATATATGAACGGTGGAATGTATGGCGGGATCATTCATTGCTTTTCCTACAGTAAGGAAATCGCGGCAGAATACCTGAAAATGGGACTTTACCTGGGAATCGGCGGAGTGGTTACTTTTAAGAATTCTCGGAAGCTGAAGGAAGTGGCAGAGTATGCACCGTTGAATCAGATCCTGCTTGAAACCGACTGCCCCTACATGGCACCTGTGCCGAACCGTGGAAAGAAAAACAGCTCCCTGTATCTGCCGGAGGTTGTGAAGACCATTGCGGAGATTAAGGGAATCAGCTGCGAGGAGGTTGTGGCTGTGACGGAGAGTAATGCGTTGAAGGTGTTGGGGTTGGTTTGAGAATAAAAATATTGAAAATACACAAAGAGACTTCTCAAAAGATAAAAGATATTTTATAATTGATAATATAAATGTGAATTTATTACTTTTCAAGGTTTGAATATCATACGATAAGCGCAGATGAGGCGCTTCATTTTTGAATTTGAGGTTTGAGAATGATGTAAAAACGTATAGTATTCAAACGATTTAGTAATGGTACCCAGACATTCCATTGTTTGAGAATGATGTAAAAACGTATAGTATTCAAACAGGCATGGTTGATGTCGGTGCCGGTGTAGTTTGAGAATGATGTAAAAACGTATAGTATTCAAACCAGCCATGAGCAGGAACGATTGATAACAGTGTTTGAGAATGATGTAAAAACGTATAGTATTCAAACGCAACACCTCCGTTGCCAAGCACAGATAGAGTTTGAGAATGATGTAAAAACGTATAGTATTCAAACTAATAGGAGTAGTGTTATGTACATTTTAGGGCAATTATTAGTATATGGATTAATATTATTTGTGATTTATTTAATATTGAGTTAAGGGGAATTAGTTTGAGTATTGATAGATTCGGGATATAAGTTTAGTGTTTTAAATGCAAGAGTAGGATTTGAAAGAAGAGAATGTATAAAATAAAGAAGAAGCCGCTGTATGGCAGATGAAGAGTCATTTGTCATATGGTGGCTTTTTGAATGATCAGAGTTTTGAGGGTTTGTCGAACTAATTGAGGGTCAGTCGAGAGAGATTGGTCCTTTTTGCTTTAATAAGCCTAAAAAAAGTTTGTTTTGACGGCAAAGAAATCAATGATGCATGTTCATATGTGACCGTTTTTATATGAAAATATATGTTACAATAGATGTGTTCTTTTAATTTTGCCAAATAAAAAAGGAGGTGACAAACATGAAACTCAGAGAAAAATTAAAAATAATAGCACAGGAGGAGATTCCATAAATGGAATATTTTGAAATTTTTGGTATCATAGTATATGAAAAGAGAGTTGCAAGGAAAATGAGTCGGAAAGATCTTGCCGTGGCAACGGGATACTCCGAGACGCAGATAGGACGTTTGGAGAGAGGAAAAATAAAGAATCCGGCTTATAAGATGATTGCTGAAATTGAAGAT
>OGDE01001326.1_pt1 | contig 15755 bp, 16 predicted proteins | sample 1570321 | NCBI WGS metagenome assembly OGDE01 (sample SAMEA2581976, study PRJEB24529) | metagenome | biome: Human gut stool | place: China | collected 2011 | reverse complement strand
CTTGCGGTCGAAACGTCCCGGTCTTAAAATCGCCGGATCGAGGATGTCCACACGGTTTGTCGCCGCCATCACGATGATGCCTTCGTTGTATCCGAAACCATCCATCTCAACGAGCATCTGGTTCAGCGTCTGCTCACGTTCATCGTGACCGCCGCCTACGCCGGCTCCTCGTCTTCTGGCAACTGCATCGATCTCATCGATAAAGATGATACACGGTGCATGAAGTTTCGCCTCGGTAAACATATCACGCACACGGGATGCACCGACACCGACAAACATTTCCACGAAATCGGAACCGGAAATGCTGAAGAACGGAACACCCGCTTCTCCTGCCACGGCTTTCGCCAGCAGGGTCTTACCGGTTCCCGGAGGACCGACAAGCAGCACTCCTTTCGGGATACGTGCTCCGACCTGGAGATATTTTTTCGGTTCTTTCAGGAAATCGACAATCTCCTGCAGATCTTCTTTTTCTTCCTGAAGACCGGCAACATCTTTAAACGTAACTTTGCTGTTGTCCGGCATGGTCAGGGTTGCACGGCTTTTGCCAAAATTCATCATCCGGGCATTGCCTCCCGTCGCCTGACGGCTTCCCATCGTAAAAAATACCATAAAGATCACGCAGATCAGAAGCATCGGCAGTACCGTTGTCATAAAAACGCTCTCTTTTTCAACTGTAACCTTATAGGAAATATTTTTCTGATCAAGAAGATCTTCTGCTTTTGTCACATCCGAAACATCGAGCGTTCTGTACTCCCCATCTTTCAGATGAAGTGTAAGCTCTCCTGTCACTCCCTGAGAATTCTGTCTGACCTCTACGCCGCTGACCTTATTCTGTGCGACATATTTCTGGAACTGTGAATAGGTGACTCCTGTATTCTCTACGAGGTTGCCCCGGATATAATTGATCCCCAGAACCACAATGATCGCAATAATGACATAGAAGATACTCCCTTTTAGAACATTCTTCAATTCGGGTTCCCCTTTCTACTGCTCTACCACTCCGATGAACGGAAGGTTGCGGTATTTCTGGGCATAATCCAGACCATATCCTACAACAAATTCATCCGGAATGTTGAAACCAACATAATCTACCTTTACATCTGTCACTCTGCGTTCCGGTTTGTCCAGAAGCGTGCACAGACGGATGCTTGCCGGGTTTCTTTTCTTCAGGATCTCGATCAGATAACTTAAGGTACGTCCGGAATCAATGATATCTTCTACGATCAGAACCTCTTTTCCTTCCAGCGGCTCATCCAGGTCTTTGATGATCTTTACGATACCACTTGATTTTGTCTCCGAACCGTAGCTGCTCACGGACATAAAATCGAGAGATACCGGAACGGTGATTCTCTTTGCCAGTTCACAGGTAAAAAATACGCCGCCTTTGAGCACGCAGATCATATGAACGGACTTGCCGGCATAATCTTTGCTGACCTGCTCACCGATTTTTTTGATTTTTTCATTTACTTCTTCTTCTGTCAACAGTACACGAATCTTATCTTCCATTTTAGTTCTCCTTATCTATTTGTATTTGCAGAATCCTTTTTGTACGTTCTGTTACCTTGTATGCCTCACTGATCCGGTATCCGACCACCCAAAGAATATGGGAGCCGTCCGCAATGAGCGGTATCTCATCCCGTCTCTCTCGCAGGATCTTCTCATCGATCATATACCTTTTCAGAGGCTTTGTCCCGCCTTCTGCATGCACACTGAGAGTATCGCCCGCCTGACGCGTACGAATCTCCAGTCTATGGTTTATGGTATCATAATCAAACCATTTTGTACACTTCTTTTGCGGAATTATTTGCTTTTCATAAGAAAAAACATCGGCTGTAATACGAAGATCTCTCCACCCTGTCACACCCGGGATCTGCAAATTTTCTCCCCTGCACTTTGCAGCTTCATTTCCCTTTTTTCTTATTGATCTGTTTTTCTCAAAAACAAGAAATTCATTTTTATTTACGGCACGTATGCCGCCCGGAAGATTTAATGATTTTCCATTCTGACCGGCTGCAAGCTCCAGAAGTGCCCCGATATGCCGGCGGCTGACATCTTTCTGACCGGCGATCATTTTTTCCAGACAGAACCTTATCAGATATTCCTGCATCAGATGCTCCTGACGGCAGAATCCTTCTCGCTCAAGAAATACTTCTGGCTCCGCTTTTTCCTCATAATGTACGTAACGCTCTGCAAGTTTCTGCACCTGGCTCTGGATATAATCCTCTGCCTCCTGAAGCCGCAGCCCTGCCTGTGCGATATGGCTCGCTGCCTGTCCGTTCACGCCCTGTGCAAGCAGCGGCAGGATCTCCAAGCGGATCCTGTTTCTCGTGTACTCAGTCTGACGGTTCGTCTCATCCGTCCGCCATGTGATCTGACGCCCCCGAAGTGCCGCCTCGATCTCGCTTCTTCTGGTATTTAAAAGCGGGCGGATAATGTTTTCACGCACCGGACGGATCCCGCCAAGTCCTCGAAGACCGCTTCCCCTTGCGAGATTCATCAGGATCGTCTCTGCCTGGTCATCCAGATTATGGGCAACGGCAATCTTGCAGTTTGACCTGCCGCTCTTTTTTGCCGCCTGCTCAAAGGCCTGATAGCGGGCTTTCCGCCCTGCCTCCTCGACCGTCAGGCTGCTTTCCTGTGCCATCTTTTTAATATCACAGGAAACCAGGTGAAACGGTACACCATATTCCTTGCAGAGGTTTTCCACATAGTTCGCATCTGCAAGGCTGTCCTGTCCACGGATTCCATGTTCGATGTGCACAACTTCCATGGAAAACGGGATCTCTTTCTGATATGCAAGCAGTTCAAAGAAAAGGCAGACAGAATCTGCTCCCCCCGAAACTCCGGCAATGACAAAATCTCCCGGCATGATCATCTTCTGTTCTCTGATAAAATTTTGTACCTGTCTCATATGTTCTCTCTATCTTCTTCTCATACCGCCCACCAGAACGGTCATATCATCTCTTGCCTGCTGCCTGTCCGACTGTAATACATAGTTCAGCAGGGATCTGGCAAGTTCTTTTGCATTTTCCGTTTCACTTTGCAGAAGATAATCTTTGATCATCTCCTCCGCATCCATCTGCGGCAGGGCATCCATCACGCCATCGGACACCATGACGATATAATCGCCCTCTTCGAGCCGCTTTCTGGTGCACTCATAATCCACATCCTGAAGGATCCCCATCGGCATACTGGTCGACGTGATCGTCTCCACCCAGTGCTTCCGTTTCAGAAAGGTCGTTGAAGCACCGATTTTTAAGAATTCACAGTCTCCGGTGTAAAGATCTGCCATGCACAGATCCACCGTCGCCGAACTCTGCCCTTCTGTCTGCAAGAGCATCGAACTGTGGATCAGGCGAATCGCCGTCTCTTTGTCAAAACCGCTGCCAAGAAACTGCTCCAGCAGATCGATCACTGTCTCGCTTTCTTTGTATGCCGCAAGCCCGGAACCCATCCCGTCTGAAATGCTGAGGATCATCTGACCGTTTGTCCCGGAAAACAGGGAAAAATTGTCACCGGAGATCACTTCTCCATCCCTGGCGATCCTCGCCACACCGCCGGTCATGTAATACTGTGGTTCCGTGGAAAATAAAATGGTACTGTACTCATAATTTACTACGGTTTTCCCCTGTTCATCCGGCATCAGCCTCGTCCCGAACGCTGCCGACAGAAGTCCTGCCACTTCTTTTGTGCGGATGCATCTGCCCTTCTTTGCCGTGCGGAGTGTCACATAGAGCTGTATATTTCTTGGCTGCCGGATACACCAGATATCCTTGAGGATCATCCCGTGCATCCGCAGGCGGATGTCTGCCTGCTGGCGGATACTCCCGTCTATGCGTCTGACATCGCAGATATGCCCCGCCGCCTTCCGTATGATGCACGCCGTCTCATGGAGCTGGTCCGCCGCCGCGCTTCTGCTCTCCATCAGGCGATTGTGCTACAGCATATCCATTCTCGCTTTTTCAATCTGATCTGCCACCGCTTCGAAAAAGAAGTCTCCGTGCAGACATTGTTTCTGAAGTGCCTCTTTTCTGCCATTGTTCAGCTCTTTCCCCTGGATAATGCTCTCTGCGATCCGGTTGAATCTGCAGATCCCCGTTTCACTTCCATAGTCCCAGCACTGTGCTGCGGCCGAACAGCTGCGGCAAACGCTCGTCTGCACCCGAAAGAGCACCTCATCCATATCCTGCCCGGAAAGTTCCTCCTTTTTGGTAACCATGCCTTGAAACATCCCGGAAAGCTGTTCGAAAGAATCTGCACAACGCAGCAGCTCGCTTCTCCCAAGCTCGCCCGCCGGCAATGTGATCTCATCCCGGTTCAGCCACTCCATACTGACCACACGGATGATCTCCCACAAAAGCCAGAAGCTGCTGACCATCAGTGTAATAATGATAAAATCCCCCATACTGCCTCCTCACACAGCCTTTTCCACGCTGCTTTAACGGATTCAGTATAGCGAATGGCTCCGGAAAATTTTGTCAAAGGCGGTACGCCTCCAAAAAAAGTTTTCGACAAAAAAGAAAGGAAGCTTATCACGCTGCCTTTCTCCTTTTTCTTTAGTTCTCTTCTGGTTTAAAAATAATCTCATCTTCATAGACCAGACCAAGCTTGTCCTTGGCAACCTGCTCCGCATACTCATCTGTCTGCATATAAGCTTCCAGATCAGCAATGTCCTGCGTGCGGGCTTCTTCTGCATCGATCTTGTTCTGCAGCTGTGCCAGCTCTTCGACATATGCCGCATTTCTCTGATCCATTGTATGGCCTCTCAGCAAAAATACTGCAATCAGCACAACAATCACAGTAGAGATGCCAAGCTTTCCTCTTCTCTGTGCCGCATCTCTCCTTCTGCGTGTCTGTTTTCTTTTTTTCATATACCCTTCCCGACTTTCTGACTTACTTTTTGACTATGACCATTCTAACCTGTTTTATCTTCTTTTTCAATGCTTTCCTGACCATTTTTCTCAATTTTTTGACCGATTTTCCGGCAGGCATCAAAATCAGCCGGAAAAGACCGGCAATCATGCGGGAAAGAAAGCCGAAAAAAGTCGAAAATACGAGAAGGATCCTCCGACTGAGCAGCAAAATATATAAAAGCATCCCCAGAATCAGTGCCGCCAGCACATACCCCCGGATCTGCCCATAATTCCGATCACGGAACATCAAAAACACAAAAATCCAGGCGAACACCCAGTAAAAAAAGTCTTCTGCTGCGACAAGCCGGCCCCCGTGCGGAAATCCTCTGCGAAACGCACGCAGGGTATCTTAACCCAGCCTGATACCTGCTCCTTTTGCAAAGGCCAGCACAAAAAAGAGGGCCTCTGCTGCGATCACCGTGTGCATTACCGGAACAGCCGTCCAAGAAAGGAGGTATCTTTTCCGTTCTCGCCTTTCTGTTCAGAATAAACAAAGCTGTCAATCTTTCCCTCGATATCCACTTCGCCTTTTTCCAGTGTCAGCCGGTTCATATGAAGCTCCTGTCCGCGTATCATCAGCATCCCCTGTGTCGTCTGGAGTACGATCTCATTTAAATCAAAAGAAAGCACATCCGATACCCCGCTGATGGTGCCGCTGTGCCTTCCCTGGATCATTACCCTGTGTGCTGTTCCCTGAGCCTGTTTTTCGTCCATGCCATTCTCCATACACTCTTTGCAAAAGTATATGAAGCTCTGCTTTTGTTTATGCCAGCGTAAAAAAGCTCACATCCGGAAGCTACAGGTATTTATAGAGTTCTGCCGCATTGTCCTTTTTGACTGTCTCCTGCACATCCAGGACTTCTACTTTTACGGCTTTTGTTCCAAACTGGATCTCGATCACATCGCCTGCCTTGACTGCCGCAGATGCTTTTGCCGTTCTTCCGTTGATCAGAACTCTTCCGGCATCACAGGCTTCATTCGCAACGGTACGTCTTTTGATCAGTCTGGAAACCTTTAAAAATTTATCCAGTCTCATAGTCATTTCTCCTTTTGCTGATAAGAAAAAAACTGCCGCAGAAATGTTCCGCGACAGCTGATGATTCCAAATACAGGAATTAGTTGTTGATCATATCTTTCAGTGCTTTGCCTGCTTTGAATTTCGGAGCTTTGGAAGCTGCGATCGTCATCGGTTCGCCGCTCTGAGGATTTCTTCCTTCTCTTGCTGCTCTTTCGGATACTTCAAAAGTACCAAAGCCTACCAGCTGTACTTTTTCACCTTTTTTCAGTTCATCTGCAACGATATCTGTGAAAGCTTTCAGTGCCTTTTCTGCATCTTTTTTAGATAATTCTGTCTGTTCAGCGATAGCTGCTACTAATTCTGTCTTATTCATGGACCTTTCCTCCTGTAATTGCTGTTTTGATTCCTGAGAACAAGGCTGCGGCATCCCGTCCGCTCATCGCTTCCGGAACACAACAGCCTTGTTGGCTATGTTTATTTATAATCGTTATCCCCATATTTGTCAAGGGATTTCTGTAAATGTTCTATGATCTGCTGTGTTGCCAGATAAACTGCTCTTTCCTGAGCTTTTTTCTGATCTTCTGACATACCTGCCTTCTCGATCTGCTTGATCTCCTTCCAGCTGTCAGCATGTCCGCCTAAAAGCTCATAGCTCTCCTCTCCGAAAACATGCGGATGACGGCGGATCATTTTTTCGCTGATGCTCTGCACAACATCATTGATCGTAAAAAGACCTTCTTCTGCTGCGATCTGGCTCTGTATCACAACCTGAAAGAGCATATCTCCAAGCTCCTCGCAGAGATTGGACGCATCTTTTGTCTGCTCATAAAGATCGATCGCCGCCACTGCCTCAGCTGTCTCTGATAGCATATAGGGCTTCAGGCTTTGATGCGTCTGGGAAAGATCCCACGGGCAGCCACCCTCTTTCTTTCGCAGCATTTCCGTGATCTGACAGAAATCATCAAAATCATATGTTTTTGCCATTTTACAGCATTTCCTGGATCATAGCTACAACCTGTTTACCAAGAGCTGCAGATTTTGCATCTGCATCTTCCAGGGATGTGCCCTTTACACCATAGTAGAATTTTACTTTCGGCTCAGTTCCGGACGGTCTTACGCACAGCCATGCATCATCACTCAGATCATAATAAAGAACATTTGAAGACGGAAGACCGGTCTTTGTCATTTCGCCGCTTTCCATGTTTTTGATGGTATCTTTCTTGTAATCTCTTGCAGAAAGCACTTTGTAGCCTGCAATCTCGGACGGTGTCTCATTTCTGAGGGTCTCCATGATCTCCTGAATCTTCTGAAGTCCTTCGATACCTTTCAGTGTGATTGCCTGGATGTCATCTTTGTAGTAGCCGTATTTCTCGTACATATCGATCATGGCATCCCACAGTGTCTTACCCTGTGTCTTATAGTAAGCTGCTGCTTCACACAGAGCCATCGTTGCAACGATCGCATCTTTGTCTCTTGCATGTGTTCCGATCAGGCAGCCATAGCTCTCCTCGAATCCGAAGAGGTAGGTTCCTTTTCCACTCTGTTCAAAACCAAGGATCTGCTGTCCGATGTATTTGAATCCGGTCAGGACTTCGATGAAACGCAGTCCGTAGGATCTGGCGATCGTTCCTGCCATGTTTGTAGTAACGATCGTGCTGACTACTGCTCCGTCTTCCGGAAGGCTGCCGTTTGCTGCCTTTCTCTGGCTCAGCTCGTATTCTTCAAGCAGGCATCCGGACATATTTCCGGTCAGAGTATGGTATACACCATCTTTGTCTTTGACATGCACACCGAGACGGTCTGCGTCCGGATCGGTTGCCAGAACCAGGTCTGCATCGACTTCTTTTGCAAGTTTCAGTCCCAGTTCGAAAGCTTCTTCTGCTTCCGGGTTCGGATAACTTACCGTCGGAAAATCGCCGTCCGGCAGTTCCTGCTCTTTTACTACATATACATGCTCAAAGCCAAGCTCTTTTAAGACGCGTCTTGCCGGGATATTGCCGGTACCGTGCAGCGGTGTGTAAACGATCTTGAGATCTTTGCTGACTTCACGGATGGAATCCCAGTGGATCACCTGGCTCTTCAGTGCTTCAATATACGGATCATCGATGTTCGCACCGATCACTTCGTAAAGTCCTGCTGTGACTGCTGCATCTTTGTCCATTGTTTTTACGTTTGCATAGTCGGTAACTGCTTTTACTTCAGCCATGATACCGGTGTCGTGAGGCGGTGTGATCTGTGCTCCGTCCTCCCAGTAAACTTTATAGCCATTGTATTCCGGCGGATTATGACTTGCTGTGACATTGATACCTGCCGTACATTTCAGTGTACGCACAGCAAAGGACAGCTCCGGAGTCGGTCTCAGTGACTCAAACACATAAGCCTTGATGCCGTTTGCAGCCAGGCACAGTGCTGCTTCATCTGCAAATTCCGGTGACATATGTCTGGAATCGTAAGCGATCGCTACGCCTTTTTCCTGTGCTCCTACTGACTTGATATAGTTTGCAAGTCCCTGTGTAGCTTTACGCACAGTATAAACGTTCATACGGTTTGTACCTGCCCCGATGATACCTCTTAAACCGGCAGTACCAAACTCCAGATCCGCATAAAAGCGTTCTTTGATTTCTTTTTCGTCTCCCTCAATTGCTCGCAGTTCTTCCTTTGTAGCTTCGTCAAAGTATGGATTTGCGAGCCACTCTTCATAGACCTTTTTATAATCCATTGTGCTACCTCCATTAAAATATTCAATAGGTGGCTATATTATATAATAAAAAGGTCTAAAAAGAAACCTCTAATGCAGAAACTTTACAAATTCTCGCCGTTTTTTTTCCTGCATATCGAGAATTTCCAGCTTCTGAAGGCTTTTTTCCGGTATCCAGGTTTTGCGGCTGTTGAAATAATGGTTGGCAAGCTTCCAGAATTTTTCCGGATAGGCGAGTCTTATACAAAAATTTTCAAATTCTGCATCGCCAAGCGGACGCACTTCCTGATATGCATGGATCATCTCCATGCCAAGCTTCTGATTCCAGCCCTGCTTTTCCATGATCTTGCGGAAAAACTGATAAAAATCGGAGATCTGTACATCAAAACAGCATCTCGCAAAATTGACTGCCACCGCTCCTTCCCGGTCAAAAAACAGGTTATGTTGACTGTAATCCCCATGGCAGACCCGTCGCTCCCGTATGCACTGCCGGTGCAGAGCATATGAACTGCTGGCACATACCCGTCTGGTTACTTCTTCTGCCTGAGCCATAAATTCCGGATACAGTTCCAGGAAACGGCTCTCAAAAGCGGTCTTTTTCTTTCGTGTCCGCATGAAATTCCGCACCTTTTTCAGCTCTTTTGTGTGCCGCTCAATCTCCTCGTCAAGCGGCTCTGCTATATACTCTAAATTTTTTCTGATTTTTTTCTCTTCTGCCGTATCTGTCTCATCCGTCTGTGCCGCCGCCATCTGAAATTCCTGTATTTCCGGCAGACGCAGGACATTGTGCAGCCTTGCAAGATAATGCACTGCCCCTACAATATCTTCCCGGCTTTTCGTATCACACTCCCGCCCGGAAAACCATTTTTTGACCACGTACCCGTTGCCGTAGCGGTCAGAAGTAACCAGATTTCCTTCGGTATTTTCCAGGAGCAGATCGCAGCGTATCCCTCTTTCTGTCAGAAAAAAAAGTACTCTGTTCTGAAAAAACAGCCGCTCCTGCGAACCGGAAAATTCAGTCACCTGAACAAGCCCTCTGTCCGTATCACAAAGAAAGGAGCCACGCCCTCGCCTTGTGCTTTGCACATGCAGGTCGTACTGCTCCAAAATCACCAGATCTTTTTCATTCACTTTTGATCCCCCCACAATTCCTCTCAATAAAACCAGCTATTAAGATCAAAAATGCCACACGAATTGTTCCTTACTTCGTACTCTCACAATTCTGGCCCCTAAAGCTACTCTATCTTATGAAATGCAGGGGGCAAATATACGGGAAGTTATCCTTCGGTATTTCGCAGTTCTCTGCTTTTTCCGATCAGCCATTCCCGCTCATTTCGCTGCGGCTCCTCTAATACCAGCTCCAGCAGCTTTGCAAGGATCTCGCCCATCTCTTTGCCCGGCTTCATGCCGTCTTCGATCAGATCTTTTCCGCTGATCTTCAGATCTTTGATGCAAAGGCACTGCTGTTTCTCTAAAATGGTGTGATACAGGGCTGTCAGCTCTTTTAAATAAGCTTTCTTCTCCGGCTGCCACTTCGGGGACTGAGCCAGGGTATCTGCCATTTTCAGTTTCAGAACCTCTGCAAAAGCGTCTGCCCCGACTTTGCTCACTGCTCTTCGCACCGATTTTTCGGTCAGTTCCGGCCGCAGATCGTGGTATCGCACATAAACTTTGACTTTATTTAAAGTGTCGTTGTCGAATTTAAGACGATGCATGATATCATTTGCAAGCTCAGCACTGATCTTTGCATGCCCGTGAAAATGATCGATCCCGTCTGCGTCCGTGGTATGTGTCTGCGGCTTGCCGAAATCGTGAAACAATGCCGCCAGACGCAGCGTTTTGTCTGCCTCTATCTCCCTCAAGGCTTCCAGCGTATGTTCTCCGACGTTATAGCAGTGATGCGGGTTATTCTGCGGTGTCTCCATCGTGCGGTCAAACTCCGGCAGAACAACTGCCGTGATGCCGTACTCCCAGGCATACCTCAGATAATCCGGATGCGGGGAAACCAGCAGTTTGACCAGCTCCGTCTGGATACGCTCGGCACTGATCTTTGAGAGCGTCCCCGCCAGCTTTTTCGCCGCTTCTGCCGTGTCCGGATCGACCGTAAATCCGAGCTGTGCCGAAAAACGGACAGCACGCATGATACGCAGTGCATCTTCTCCGAAACGTTCTTCGGCATTGCCGACGCAGCGGATCACTTTCTGCTCGATGTCCGCTCTTCCGCCGAACACGTCCACAAGACCCTCGCTGTCATTATACGCCATGGCGTTGATCGTAAAATCACGGCGACGCAGGTCTTCTTCCAGATTTGCCGTAAAAGTCACTTCTTTTGGATGTCTTGCATCCTCATATTCTCCATCCACACGATAGGTCGTCACTTCATAACCTTCTTTTCCCATCAGAACGGTTACCGTTCCGTGCTGGATCCCGGTATCGACCGTGCGTGGGAACAGTTTCTTGACCTGCTGCGGTGTCGCAGAAGTCGTGATATCCCAGTCATTTGGTATCCGTCCGAGAATCGAATCACGCACGCAGCCGCCGACCGCATAGCCTTCATATCCATGTTGTTCCAGTGTTTCGATGATCTGTTTCACATCATCCGGAAGTGTGATCTTCATTCTCTTATTTCCCCTTTCTGTTATTCTGTCTGTAATTTTTCCAGGTACTTTCACAGTCTGGACGTAAAATCCACGGAACTGTTTTCTGCAATTCCACCTGTCTCTGTCTCAGAGCAGAATTACCGGAATGTAAAAAACAAAATCACCAGGATACCAAGTACGATACGGTACCAGCCGAAAATCTTGAAATCGTGCTTTCTTATGTAATTCATCAGAAACTTGATCACCAGGACCGATACAACAAATGACACTGCCATACCGACCAGCAGGATCATCATTTCTGCTCCTGAGAAAGCCAAACCAAATTTCAAGATCTTTAAAAGGCTGGCTCCTGCCATGACCGGAACGGCCAGGAAAAAGGTAAACTCTGCTGCGGTTATTCTGGAAAGTCCGATCAGGATACCGCCAAGAATGGTCGCACCGGATCTGGAAGTTCCCGGAAAAATGGCCGCAATCAGCTGGAAAAGTCCGACCAGCATCGCATCCCGGTATGTGATCTGGGCAATACTGGTGATGCGTGCTTTTTTTGTCTGATTTTTATTTTCGATCACAATAAATAAAATACCAAACACGATCAGTGCCGTTGCTACCGTCTGGTAATTGTAAAAAAGCTCGTTGATCTGGTCGTCAAACAAAATACCGACCACCGCCGCCGGAATGCAGGCTGCGATTACTTTGAACCACATAGAAAATACGTCTTTGCGGATCGTGTCTTCGCCCTTTTTAAAATAGAAAATACGTCTTTGCGGATCGTGTCTTCGCCCTTTTTAAAGGAGAACGGAAACAGCTGATTCCAGTAGAGCATTACGACCGCAAGGATCGCTCCAAGCTGGATCACTACCAGAAATACTTCCAGAAACTCTTTTGACACGTTCAGTTTGATCAGTTCATCGAGAATGATCATATGACCTGTGCTGCTGACCGGAAGCCATTCTGTGATTCCTTCCACGATTCCGAACAGGATCGCTTTTATGATTTCTGACATCTTCATCTTCCTTTCTTTCTGCTGTTTTGTGGCTTCCCAATAAAGGATTTCCTACCTTTTTTATCAGGATTCATGCCCGGAAACAGTATCAGTATAACCGATATACAGGTGCAAAACAATACACAATTCTCTTGACATTTGCGGTGGTTAAATCTATAATATCCGTTGAGGGATTTATTGGATGAAAGTAATTCACTAGTTATTAGAGATTATACTCACCCCTATATAATCTGTAATAACTGGTGGATTTTTTTAACTCAAAAGTCCACAATAAAATTTTATTATCTAATGGAGGTACCATCATGAACAAAGGTACAGTAAAATGGTTCAACGCTGAAAAAGGTTACGGATTTATCACAGGTGAAGACGGAAACGATGTATTTGTACATTTCTCCGCTATCCAGGGTGAAGGCTTCAAATCTCTTGACGAAGGTCAGGCAGTAACTTATGATTTAACAGAAGGTGCTCGCGGAATGCAGGCAGCTAACGTTGTTAAATGCTAATTGATCGGATGAACTGAAGATTCTCCAAAAAATACCGCTTCTCATTCATAAACAAATGAGGAGCGGTATTTTTCATTATGTTTTGTGCCAGACATCAGGGAAGTCCTTTAAAATCCGGGCTTCCCTTTACTTCACAATCAGACAGTCTGTTTTACATCTGCCACATATTTCTTGATGTTTGACGCATTCACGTATTTCTTTGCTTTTGTGCCGTCTGTCACCACCAGTGTCGGTGCCTGCATGATGCCGTATTTTCTTACAAGATCCTGATTTTCCTCTGCATCGATGATCTGATAATCTTCTCCTTTGAGAATCTCTTTTGCGATCTTGCAGTTCGGACAGGTCTTTGTCGTGAACAGGTATTTCACGCTCTCCACCGGCTTGATCTCAACATCTTCTTTGCGTACAGTCACAAGGCTGGTCTTGACTTTTTTCATACAGGAATGCTCTACATCATAAAGTTTACGGTTTTTGTACTCCTGTGTCTTGCCGTCATTCCAGTTCTGAACCGGACGGTAGTAACCGGTGATCCTGCTGTAAACTTCGGATTTCTTACCGCAGATCGGGCAGGTGAAATGCTCGCCTGCAAGGTAGCCGTGTTCTTTACAGACAGAGTAGGTCGGTGATAGTGTGTAGTACGGCAGGCTGTAATTCTCTGCGATCTTGCGTACCAGTGCTGCGGCGGCTTTCCAGCCCGGCAGCTTCTCACCTAAGAATGCATGGAATACCGTTCCGGAGGTATAAAGAGTCTGAAGTCCGTCCTGAATATCCAGTGCATCGAAAATGTCCGCCGTATAGCCAACCGGAAGATGGGAGCTGTTTGTGTAGTACGGTGTATCACCCGGCTCGCCGGCTGTGATGATATCCGGATACTGCTCTTTGTCGTGTTTTGCCAGACGGTAGGTCGTGGACTCTGCCGGTGTTGCCTCCAGGTTGTAGAGATCTCCGTACTCTTCCTGGTACATCACCAGTCTGTCACGCATATGGTTCAGCACTTCTTTTGCAAAATCCTGCGTCTCCACATGAGTAAGGTCTTTGCGAAGCCATTTTGCATTGAGTCCGACTTCGTTCATACCGATCATACCGATCGTGGAAAAATGATTTGCAAAAGTTCCGAGGTAACGTTTTGTATAAGGATACAGTCCTTCGTCCAGCAGTTTGGAAATCACATCTCGTTTGATCTTCAGGGAACGGGCGGAAATATCCATCATACGATCCAGTCTCTTATAGAAATCCTCTTTTGTCTCGGACAGGTAAGCTATTCTCGGAAGGTTGATCGTCACAACACCCACACTTCCGGTACTCTCTCCGGAACCGAAGAATCCGCCGCTCTTCTTACGCAGTTCACGCAGATCCAGACGCAGACGACAGCACATACTTCGTACATCGCTCGGCTCCATATCGCTGTTGATATAGTTTGAAAAATACGGTGTACCGTATTTGGATGTCATCTCAAATAACAGGCGGTTGTTCTGTGTATCGGACCAGTCGAAATCCTTTGTGATCGAGTAAGTCGGGATCGGATACTGGAAACCGCGTCCGTTTGCATCGCCCTCGATCATCGTCTCAATAAAGGCACGGTTGATCATATCCATCTCTTTTTTGCAGTCTTTATAGCAGAAATCCTGCGGCTTGCAGCCCACGATCGCCGGAAGCTCGGCAAGGTCAGCCGGAACCGTCCAGTCCAGTGTGATGTTGGAAAACGGTGCCTGAGTTCCCCAGCGGCTCGGAGTATTTACGCCGTATACAAAAGATTCGATGCATTTCTTGACTTCCGGATAGTCCAGATTGTCCACTTTGACAAACGGTGCCAGATACGTGTCAAAAGAAGAAAATGCCTGTGCCCCTGCCCATTCATTCTGCATGATGCCGAGGAAATTGACCATCTGATTGCAAAGTACGGACAGATGTTTGGCCGGTGCCGATGTGATCTTGCCCTCAATGCCGCCAAGTCCCTCTGTGATCAGCTGTTTCAAAGACCAGCCTGCACAGTATCCGGTCAGCATCGACAGATCATGGATATGGATATCGGCATTCCGGTGTGCATGAGCGACCTCATCATCGTAAATCTCAGACAGCCAGTAGTTTGCCGTAACCGCTCCCGAGTTGCTCAGGATCAGACCGCCTACGGAATAAGTAACCGTAGAATTTTCTTTTACACGCCAGTCTTCTACTTTCACATAACTGTCCACGATTTCTTTGTAGTCCAGGATCGTAGATTTCATATTGCGGATTTTTTCTCTCTGCTTACGGTACAGAATGTACGCCTTTGCCACATCTGCATAGCCGGCCTGAACCAGTACATTCTCCACGCTGTCCTGAATGCTCTCCACATCGATCTTGTCGTCTTTGATCTTTTTCTGGAAATCAGCAGTCACTCGCAAATTCAGCAGATCTACCATGTCTTTGTTATACTGCATCTGTGTCGCATCAAATGCTTTCTCAATAGCACACCCGATTTTCTGAAGGTCAAAGTCTGCGACTTCGCCGTCCCTTTTTACTACCTTAAACATATATATTATCTGCTCCTTCCGCATGATTATCGTCTTTCGCATCCGCCTCCCGGCAGATGCTGTCAGGAACTTATTCTAGCAGATTATCGTTTGCGAGTCAATGCAAAAAATACTATATCTTGGATTGTATTTTAAAAATACATACAAGATATAGTATTTTGTTTGTGTGATTTCTGACTTTTTAATATGCAACTTTGCCATAAATTTCCGTCGGAACAAAGGCTTTTACGTAGATTCCGTCGCCCCTGTACTCCTCTTCCAGAAGCTGTCCTTTTGCCCGTACAATCTGGATCAGACCGGCCTTTTCATACGGAAAAACACGCTCTAAAAGGATGCTTCTGGCACGCAATATCTTCTCCAGCTCGTCCTTCATCTTGACCACGAGGATCTGTATCTCGGAGTTGTTGGCTTTGGAACCCATCGTGTTGATCTCGCGGCCCATCTCCTGAGCGATGAAGCCCAGCTTGCGGCCCGCGCACTCCTCGGAGGCTGCGACCTCCCGGAAAT
>OGDE01001314.1_pt1 | contig 15860 bp, 10 predicted proteins | sample 1570321 | NCBI WGS metagenome assembly OGDE01 (sample SAMEA2581976, study PRJEB24529) | metagenome | biome: Human gut stool | place: China | collected 2011 | reverse complement strand
CATTGAGCAAGCTCATGTATTATTGACTTATCTTTTTTGGGGCTGAACTGTTACAAAAACGATACAAAGAATTGCGATATAGAAGAGATTGTGATATTATAAAGATGGTTTTTGTTAAAAAAATGGAGAATACATACATTTAGAGGTATGGAGTTTACGGAAGTAAATGAGGCACAGGATTATGAAAAAAAATAAGATGATAAATTTAAAAAAAATATGTTATCTGCTGTTGATTATATCTGTATTAAGTGGGATTTTCACGGTAGTATGCTTTGGCAGAGAACTTAGAGGAAATAATGTAAGCAATATAAAAAAGGTTGTAAATAGCAATGCATGTATTGGAAAAGCTTATTTTGAAGAGATATTTAGTGAAAGAATTTCCAATATGGAGCTACTTGCTGAGAGGATTTCCGAACAGGATCTTAGTAACAGAGGAGAACTTGCAGCCGTATTTGAAGAGCTTAATGGTTATTTTGATGATATATCCATACTTGATATAAACGGTATAAGATTATACGGAAACTGCCTTTATAAGTCCGTGAGCAACAGCGAGGGATTTGAAAAAGCACTTGATAAAAAAGCAAATGTGGCTGATGAGATAACGATAAATTATGAGGGAAATGATGAGATAAACATATTTGCACCGGTTATATATAAAAATAAAGTCAGGGCAGTAATCGTAGGCTCAATGCTTCTTCGTGATTTGAAGAATAAACTTATTGCTTCAGGAATAACAAAATATGGCAGTGTAATCATTGTATCCGACAGTGGGGATGTGCTTGCAGATACGAATGTCAGCTCAAAACTTGAAATATCGGCAGATACAAATATTTTTACATATCTAAATGAATGTAAGGTATATGGAGGAATTGACAACAGTGGAGTGAGAACAAGCATAAGGAACGCAAGAGAGACAGATTTTTTATTCAGGCATAACAAATACAACTATATAGTGACCACGGCTCCAACACGTATAAATAATTGGTCGTTTATGTTTGTATCAAAAGGCAGCAGAAATAATTTGTCGGAGTTTTTTATCACAAGCAAAAGCATGAACTTTATCAAGATACTTTTAGTTAATCTGATATGCATTATGACGTTGCTTATATTTGCGGTAAAAAGCAGGGAAAAGTTATTGGATATTGAGAAGATTTACGATGCAGTCAGTAAAATTGACAAGACTATAATATTCCAATATTATTTTAATCCTAAAAAATTTGAACTAAAAGATAAATTTGGGATAATCATTGATAAAGGAACAAAACCGCTGATGGGTGAAGCTATATATGATGTTTATGATTATATTCATCCTGACGATTTATCTATAAGGAGCAGATTAAGAAAATTTTTTGAGAGTAAAGAGGATTTCTTTACATCTGAAGTCAGAGTGCTCAACAGGAACGGCGAATATGACTGGTACAGGGTGTCAGGCTTTGTGGAGAGAGAGGATAATGGTTCCCCAAAATGTTTCATAGGTAAACTTATGGATGCTTCAAAGCAGATCACAATGGAGAAAAATCTTGTTCAGAGAGCAGAAAATGATATGCTTACAGGTGTTTTAAACAAAAAGACGATAGAAGAAAAGATGGGATTGCTTCTCAATGAAAATAAATCAGACAGGTACTATATATTTTATATGGTAGACCTTGATAATTTCAAAAATGTCAATGACACTTTAGGACACATATATGGTGACAAAGCAATAGCTGACACAGGGGCAGAGCTTAGCAAAATCTTCAAGAATGATGCCTTAGTAGGAAGGCTTGGAGGTGATGAGTTTGCCGTCTGTTCAGTGTACGATGCCTTTGACGATGAGAGCCTTAAGGAGTATATCATAAAAAAGGCTGAACAGGTTAAAAAGGCAAATCAGCGAAGTTATACGGATGGGGTAAATGTTGTCAATATAACGAGCAGTATAGGGGTTTCGGTTGCACCAAAGGATGGAAATGATTTTGAAACGATATATAAAAAGGCAGATTCAGCACTATATCATTCAAAAAATACGGGTAAAGACCGTTATACATTATACAATGGAGAGTTGTGGAAAAAATGATAAATTATATCTATGCGTATGAAATCGTAGCTTTATTTTTGATAGGACTGGTAACCTTTTTTTATCATTATAAAAACTGGCTGCCGTTATACAGGAACAGGTTCTTTTCAGATCTGTTGCATATATTACTTGGAGTAGTCACCATAGAGTTGGTAAAGAGACTTGGAGAAAGTGGACTTATAAGGCTTTCAAACAGTGTCAGCGTCATACTTACGGCATTTTCTTTTGCAGGGGTTATAGTGGCATCAGTATTATTCTGGCTGTATTATCTTGCACAGACATTATCTCTTACATTTTTAAAAAGAAAAGTGGCCGTCATAATGTTTATACCTGCAGTTATTACGATGGTGGCGGTATTTGCTTCGATTTATAATAAAAAAATCTTTTATGTCAGAAACGGAATCATATATTATAAAGAAAATTCATTGAGATTGTTTTCAGTTGTTATAATATTTTATGTTCTTTCAGGTATTTATGCACTTACTAAAACAAGAAAAAAGCTTGGAATAAAACAGTATATCTTTATGCAGACATGGAATATCGTAATAATATGTTTCTTAGGATTATATTATCTTCCGAAAAAGAAGCTTATGCTCATATATTATTGTGTGGCGGCAGTAATCATAATATATTACCTTATCAGACACAATGTAGATATGTATATTGTGAGTGCAAGCGGCTGTTTCTCAATGGCAGGATTTAAGAAGGTTATAGAGGAAAAAATAAAATATAATAAAAGTTTTTATTGTATTTCAGTGTGTGCAAGCAGTATGCAGAATATGTCAAATTACTGTCTTGAGGATGAGATAAACCAGGTTCATGCTATTCTGGGTGAACTACTCAGAAAATTTGGTGGACGGCACAATGTTTATCATATACACAGTTATGAATATGTAATAGTAGTAAAAAACAAAAAAGATGTCAAAAGAATTTATGATGAACTCAAGTATGAACTTCCCGGGACAATAAGGATAAATGATAAAAATATAAGTATGTATTATAAATTTTACATTGTGGGGAATGTTGATTCACAATATTCGTTATCTGATTTTTTGCGAATTATCCTCAGTATGAAAAAAATTGCAACAGAGGATTCATTAGACAGGGAAGTTGTCTTATATGATGGTGAGGTAAAGGAAAGGATAGAAAGAGAGCTTGAGAATATAAGACTTATAAGGTCGATGCTTGAGAATGATGAATGTAAGCTTGAATGTATGCCGGTATATGATGTTAGCAAAAAAGAGGTAAACGGACTTGAGATAAATCCGGTCATTAAGACAGGTGACAGAAGAATTTCTATAGAGGAAGTCTGGGAGATGTCAAGAGAAATAGGCTGCAGCAGAGATGTAAATATAATGTTCTTAAAAAATATATTAAAGTTTACCAAAAGGGAAAAACTTTTTGAAAAGGGAATCAGTCATATCAGGGTAAATGTAGCCGGATTTCATATAGTATCAGAAGCAATATGTGAAGAATTTATGAGTTATATAAGAGAATATGGCATAAATCCTGAAAATATAATTTTGGAAGTATATATCGGTGTGGAACTGCCTGAGGATGTTCTTGCAAAAAGCATAGCATATTTCAGAAAATACGGAGTTTCTGTTATATGGGATCACTTTGGAATAAAAGCATGCAATCTTAAAAATCTTATGGAAATGCCTTTTTCGGGTGTAAAGATAAGTCATCAGCTGGTAGCCAGATACTGCAGTGAAAAGAGTATGCAGCTTATATATCTTATACGCATGTTTAAAAAAAAGGGGTGGATAGTATGTCTGGATGGAGTTGGTTGTCAGGAGGATTTTAAATTGGTTACAAAGATGAATGTCGATTATGTTCAGGGAGAGAAAATGATAGAATTTATCCCGGAAGACAGTATAGAAAAATTCCTCTCAGAGTTAGCGGAAGGGGGAATTTTAAATGATATATAATATACATTTTGAACTGGCGACGGCTGTAATGCTGTTTATACTGGTTTTGGTATATTTTATCAGGGAAAGCCTGCCGATAAGAAGAAACAGACAGTTTTTGAAAACTCTTTTCTTTCTTATTGTTGATACGATTTTAAGTGCATTACAGTGTTATGCCGGTGGCTTTGTTGGGAAAATACCGGATATTTATATATGTGTGCTTAATATATTTGTTTATCTGACAGGTATCATATTTATTGTATGCTATAACAGTTATGTATTGTCAATTTTTCATTATAAAAAAGTGATAAATTTTTATTCCGTTATAAATTATGGTATTTTCCTTGCAGCAGCTATTTTAATCGTTACAAGTCCACTGACAGGGTGGTATTTTTATATAGGAAGTGATGGGATAATTCATTCTGGAATGGCGAGAAACATAATGAATGTGCTGTATCTGATAACAATGTTTATGACGATAGCTGTTGCAAAAATGTCAGGAAAAAAGAAAGATAAGAAATTATACAGAATGATACTTGTAACCGATATTATCATAACAATGGCAGCGATTGCTGATAGCATTAGTAAAAATAGTGTTGGAATTACAATGATAGTTGCAAATATGTGTACATTTTTGTTATATTTTTCAATGAAAAGTCCTGATTATTATCTTGACATAAGGACAGGAAGATTTAATCTTAATGGTTTTATGGAAGTGCTCAGGGAAAAAATTGATTACAATGAAAGTGTGTCATGTTTTCTTATAAGAGTTCAGAATTATCATGCAATATGCAGGATATACGATGAGGAAAGCTTACAGGAAGTCCAGAGACAGATTGCTGAAATATTATATTATAAGGCTGAGGATAAAAACATATATCATATAGGTGCAGCAACATTTGCGGTATTTGTTGACAGCACGGAGATGGCGAAGAAACTGTATGAGAAAGTGGTTAAGGTAATGCCGCATCAGTGGAATGTCAAGAGAGAGGCGTTATCACATGAGTACAGTTATTATTATGTGACATATCCGGATGATTCAGATGATGCCGAAGATATAATTCAGCGTATCCACTATGCGAGGTCAGATCATAAAGGGCACCACAAGCCAAATGAACTTATACATCTTAGAAAGGAAGCTCTTGAGGAAGCGAGGAGATTTAAGGAAGTTGCCCACAGGATTGAGGAGGCTATTCTAGACAATTCCCTGGAGTTAAATTTTCAGCCGATATATTCTTTTGAAAAAAACAGGATTACATCTCTTGAAGTTTTGTCGAGATTAAAAGATGGAAAACATAATTATATAAACCCTGAGTATTTTATTCATGTGGCAGAGATAAATCATACAATAATACAGTTAAGCAGGCAGATGTTTGAAAAGACCTGTCGTTTTGCTGTTGACAACAATATATTTGACAGGGGAATAAATGATATGAACATCAATATTTCGCCTATTCAATGTCAGGATAAGCATCTTGTTCAGGATTTAAAAAAGATTGCCGCAAAATATGGTATTCCATTTGAAAGATTTCATTTTGAAATAACGGAGAGCAGGCTCACCGACGAAAAAGCGGTAAGAGAAACTCTTACTAAGTTAAAGGAAAACGGAGCCAAGATAGCACTTGATGATTTTGGAACCGGTTATTCAAATATTGCGAGCATAATGCTTATGCCTATTGATTTTGTTAAAATTGATAAGAGTCTTTTGTGGTCATACGCAAGTGGTGATAATGAATTTTTGAATGAACTTATGCCAATGATAAGAGGAGAGGGAAAAAAGATAATTGCAGAAGGTATAGAAACGGAGGAGCACATTGAGATACTTAGAAGAATGGGTGGAGATTTTCTTCAGGGATATTATTATTCAAAACCATTAAATGAAGAAAACTTTATCAGATTTTTAGATGCCCGTAACAATGGTGCAGAAGCATGATTAAAAATAAATTTAGGAGGCTTTAGATGGCTAAGAGTATTAAGAGTTTAAATGAAGTAAAAATACCTGAAACTTATGAGTTGGTAAATGGAGAGTATGTAAAAGAAGTTGACAGCTTTATGCTTACACTTAAGCATAAATTGAGTGGTGCGAGAGTTCTTATATTCAGCAATGAAGATGATAATAAAGTATTTGATATTGCATTCCGCACACCACCTAAGGATGCGACCGGAGTGCCGCATATCATAGAGCATACGGTGTTATGTGGTTCGGAAAAATATCCTGCAAAAGATCCGTTTGTGGAACTTGTAAAAGGTTCATTAAACACATATCTTAATGCGACGACATATCCTGACAAGACTATGTATCCGGTTGCAAGCTACAATGATAAAGATTTTGCAAACCTTATGAGTGTTTACATGGATGCCGTTTTTTATCCAAATATATATAAGCATGAGGAAATCTTTAAGCAGGAGGGCTGGCACTATGAGCTTGAGAGCAAGGATGCACCGCTTACCTACAACGGTGTTGTTTACAATGAAATGAAAGGTGCTTATTCTTCAGAGGAAAGTGTTTTAGAGAGATTTACGATGAACAGCCTTTTCCCTGATAATACTTATGCACATGAGTCCGGCGGAGACCCTAAAAACATTCCTGACCTTACTTATGAGGAGTATCTTGATTTCCATAGAAAATATTATCATCCGGTAAACAGTTATATTTGTATTTATGGAGATGTTGATATAGAGGAAAGATTAAACTGGATGGATGAAAATTATCTTAAGAATTTTCCGGCAATAGAGATTGATTCACATATTGAGCCACAGAAACCTTTTGATGAGATGAAAGTTCTTTCAACAGAATATGCGGTTGCAACAGATGCAGACTGCTCAGAAAAGACATATTATTCATTCTGTACGGCAATGGATGTGACACTCGACCAGGAAAAGTGCAGGGCATTTGAACTTATCTCATATGTACTTCTTGAAATGCCGGGTGCTCCGCTTAAACAGGCAATTCTAGATGCAGGTATCGGAACAGATATAGATGCTGATTTCTGCGATATTTTAAGACAGAGTATGTTTAGTATTACTACAAAAAATGCAAAGCCGGGACTCAGGGACAAATTTTATGAGGTAATAGTGTCAACACTTAAAGAAATCGTCAAAGAGGGAATTGATAGAAAAGATCTTGAAGCTGCGATAAACAGTACGGAATTTAGGGAGAGAGAGGCTGACTTTGGGGGATTTCCAAAGGGACTTCTCTATGTATTAAAGACATTTAAGACATGGCTTTATGATGATACGCTTCCATATGACGGACTTATATATGAAGATATATATAAAAATCTCAGAGAAAAACTTGGAACAGATTATTATGAGAAACTTATCGAGGAATATATATTATGCAATCCTCATGCAGTTCTTGTAGAGATGAATCCAAAGCCGGGACTTGCACTAGAAAACGAGAAAGCAATTGCGAAAAAGCTTGAAGATTACAAGGCTTCACTCTCAGATGAGGAGTTAGATGAGCTTGTTGCACAGACAAAGGCTCTGAAAGCATACCAGGAGGAGCAGTCACCTAAGGAAGTGCTTGAGAAAATTCCGCTTCTTAAAAGGGAGGATATAAGAAAGAAAGTAAGACCGCTGCACAATGAAGAAAAGCAGATATGTGGAGTAAAGACTATTCACCATGACATACACACAAATGGAATCCTATATCTTGATATGCTTTTTGATGTGAACAGTCTTTCGGAGTATGTACCGCAGATAAGTTTTCTTGCAACACTTCTCGGATATATGGATACGACAGAGCATACATTCAGGGAGTTTGACACGGAGACTAATTTCTATTCGGGTGGTATCGGCTCTGACTTAAATATCTATTCATTATATAATTCAGAGGATGTAGAGCTTAAATTTGATGTAAAGACAAAGACACTGGCAGGCAGGATAAAAGATACTGTAAGGCTTATGGCAGAAATGATGTTTAAGACAGTGTTCACTGATGAGAAGCATTTGAGAGAAGTCGTGGCGGAGACACGCTCAAGACTTAAAGTGCGTCTTATGTCAGCCGGACATCAGGCAGCGGTAAGTTACAGCATGGCAGGAATTACGGTTGACGGATGGTACAATGACTATTCAATGGGAATAGGATACTATGATTATCTTGTAAAACTTGACGAAAACTTTGACGGGGAGAAAGAAAAACTCATCAAAGGCTGTGAAGAACTTGTAAAAGCAATGTTTAAAAAAGAAAATATGCTTATATCATGTACCTGTGATGATGAAGATTATGCTAAGTTTGAAGAAGCAATGAGCAGTTTTATCGGAAAACTTGACGACTTTGAAAAGAAAAATAAGGCAGATGTTTCCACTCTTGAAAAATACAGACCTGATGTGAAATACAGAAAAACAGCATTTTCAACACCTGCTGAAATACAGTATGCGGCAGTGTCAGGTTCATACAAAGATGTGCCGGATGTAAATGATGGTGCGATGACAGTGACAAGACATCTTTTAAGTTATGGTTATCTCTGGAATGAAGTGAGAGTCAAAGGCGGAGCATACGGAGTAATGTGCAAATTTACAAGAGACGGCTCAGGAAGTTTTGTATCCTATAGAGACCCTAATCTCTCAGCAACTTATGAAGTATATAAAAAAGCAGCAGATTACCTTGCAAATTATGAAGCAGACGAGAGAGAAGTCACAAAAACTATCATAGGAACGATAAGCGGATTAGACACACCGCTCACACCGGCAATGGATGGAAAACGTTCAATGAACATTTATCTCACAAAAACACCGCTTGAAGTATTGCAAAAAGAGAGAGACCAGATACTCGCCTGTACAAAAGAAGATATAAGAAAAACAGCGGACGCAGTGAGAAAAGTAGCAGATGCAGAAAACATCTGTGTAATCGGAAACGAGCAGCATATAAAAGATGAAGCTTCAATGTTTGAAGTAATCAAACCACTATCTTAGGAATATTAGGCAAGTGACATAGAACATAATCAGTTTCGCAATCACTCAAAGGTTATATACGGAGGATTTACATGAAGAAATTCAAATCGGGTTTTGTGACCCTTATAGGCAGACCAAATGTCGGCAAATCAACCCTTATGAACAGACTTATCGGTCAGAAGATAGCCATAACATCAAATAAACCGCAGACGACGAGAAACCGTATCCAGACTGTTTATACAGGTGAGGAAGGACAGATAATCTTTCTTGACACTCCCGGTATTCACAAGGCTAAAAATAAACTTGGCGAGTACATGGTATCCGTTGCCGAGCGTACATTAAAGGAAGTTGATGTTATATTATGGCTTGTTGAGCCAACGACCTTTATAGGTGCAGGTGAGAGACATATCGCCGAGCAGCTTAAAAATGTTGACACACCCGTGGTTCTTGTTATCAACAAGATAGACACGGTTTCAAAAGCAGAAATACTCACTTTTATCTCAACTTACAAGGATTTGCTTGATTTTGATGATATTGTTCCGGTATCGGCACTTAAAGGTGAAAATACGGAAGATCTTATGAAAACTATATTCAGTCATCTTGAGGAGGGACCTTGCTATTACGATGAAGATACTATTACGGACCAGCCGGAGAGACAGATAGTTGCCGAGATGATAAGGGAGAAAGCTCTTAGAAATCTAAGCGAGGAAGTACCGCATGGAATAGCTGTCGGCATTGACAGGATGAGAGAACGCAGAGGAAGCAATATCATAGATATAGATGCCACGATAGTCTGTGAGAGAAACTCCCACAAGGGTATTATAATAGGAAAGCAGGGAAGTATGCTCAAAAAGATAGGCTCAGATGCGAGGAGAGATATTGAAAATCTGCTGGACTGTAAGGTTAATCTTAAGCTGTGGGTCAAGGTCAAGAAAGACTGGAGAGACAGCGATTTTCTTATGAAGAACTTTGGTTATGACAGTAAGGAGCTGGAGCAGTAAATAGCATGAAAAACTATATATATACAAGTCTTTCATACCGAAAAAACATATACATAGTTTTTTGCAATAGGTTTGTTCAAATCTAAATGTGCATTACCATATATGGAAATAAATGCAGGAATATAATTGTTTCATCATACAAATCATATTAGTAGCAGATATAGAAATACAAAGGAGGTTTCTTTATATGAGTGTGGAGATGATGGAACATGATGAGGATTTATGGACGAGATTTGTCAGTACTGGAAGCGTAGAGGATTATCTTAAGTACAGGACTGAGATAAGAAATAGCTTTGATGACAGTGAAATTGCTGATAAGGAAAGAAAAGATGGCAGAGACAGTTACATTTACCGGGATGATACTGACGGCATCACCGATGAAAGAATTTGATAAGAGGGTGGAGGTTCTCACAAAAGAAAGAGGTCGTATATCAGCGTTTGCAAGGGGTGCCAGGAGATTAAACAGCACCCTTTCGGCGTGTACGGTTCCTTTTACATTTGGAAAATTTACCTTTTATGAGGGAAGAAATGCTTACAATCTTGTGAGTGGAGATATAGAAACTTATTTTGAAGAGATTACGACGGATTATGATGCATTGTGTTATGCATCATATTTTGCTGAAATGGTACAGTATCTTTCAAGGGAGGGTATTGAGGCGGCGGAGGAACTTCTGCTGATGTATATTACTATGCGTGCACTTCAAAACAGAAGAATATCGTTTGAACTTATAAGAGTTATATTTGAGATGCGTCTTATGCTGACGGAAGGTGAGGGACTGGAACTTTTCAGGTGTCTGCGCTGCGGAAAAGATGAAGTACATAGTGTATATCTTTCAGAGGGCGGTCTTATCTGTCGGGAATGTGCGGCAAAAGACAAAAAGCTTTCAAAAGAATATCCGATAGTGCTTAGTGCAGATGCGAAATACACATTACAGTATATACTTACAAGTACCCCTGAAAAGCTTTATGCTTTTACGGTCACTGACAGTGTGCTCGATGAATTAAAGCGGTTTATGAAAAGTTATCTTGCAAGGTATCTGCCGCATAAATTTAAGACTTTGGACTTTATTGTCTGAAAACATTGCAATAAATGAGGTTCAATGGTATATTTTTGTATAAGTGTTTGAATACCTGCGGAGTTAGCCGGTTGCAAGGACAATGAAGCAGGAAACCTGTTGGTTTTATACAATGGGTACACATATGCACAATAATAGTTATGGTTTACTTATTGTGTGCGTAATAAACAATTTAAAACGAACTAACAGAAATTGGAGGAAAACGACATGGAAAAGACAATGGACAAGATGGTTGCACTTGCAAAAGCAAGAGGTTTTATTTATCCGGGGTCAGAGATATATGGCGGACTTGCAAATACATGGGATTATGGAAACCTTGGTGTTGAGCTTAAAAATAATGTTAAACAGGCATGGTGGAAGAAATTCATCCGTGAGAGCAAGTACAATGTAGGAATCGACTGTGCAATCCTTATGAACCCTCAGACATGGGTAGCATCAGGTCATCTTGGAAGTTTCTCAGATCCGCTTATGGATTGTAAAGATTGTCATGAGAGATTTAGAGCAGATAAGATTATCGAAGACTATATGCAGGAAAACGGCATTGAGATAGAGGGAAGTGTTGACGGCTGGTCAAATGAAGAGATGCAGAAATATATTGAGGAACATGAGATTGCCTGCCCTTCATGTGGAAAACACAACTTTACTGAAATTCGCCAGTTCAATCTTATGTTCAAGACATTCCAGGGCGTTACCGAAGATGCTAAAAATACGGTTTATCTCCGTCCTGAGACGGCGCAGGGTATTTTTGTAAACTTTAAAAATGTTCAGCGTACATCACGCAAGAAAGTGCCATTTGGTATCGGACAGATAGGTAAGTCATTCAGAAATGAGATAACACCGGGTAACTTTACATTCCGTACAAGAGAGTTTGAGCAGATGGAACTTGAATTTTTCTGCAAGCCTGACACAGACCTTGAGTGGTTTGCATACTGGAAAGATTATTGTATCAACTGGCTTAAAACACTTGGCATCAAAGAAGAAGAGATGCGTGTGCGTGACCATGAGAAAGAAGAGCTTTCTTTCTACAGTAAAGCAACATCTGATATAGAATTTCTTTTCCCATTCGGATGGGGCGAGCTTTGGGGAATAGCTGACCGTACAGACTATGACCTTACACAGCACCAGAATGTATCAGGTGAGGACATGAGCTACTTTGATGATTCGACAAATGAGAAATATATCCCATATGTAATCGAGCCATCACTCGGAGCAGACCGTGTGACACTTGCATTCCTCTGCAGTGCATATGATGAGGAAGAACTTGAGGGAGGAGATACCCGTACCGTAATGCATTTCCATCCGGCAATCGCACCTGTAAAGGTTGCAATCCTTCCACTTTCAAAGAAACTTTCAGAGCAGGCAGAAGAAATCTATACAAAGCTTAGCAAAACATACAATTGTGAATTTGATGACAGAGGAAATATCGGAAAGAGATACCGCCGTCAGGATGAGATAGGAACTCCATATTGCATCACATATGACTTTGATTCAGTAGAGGACGGAGCAGTGACAGTTCGTGACAGAGATTCAATGGAACAGGAGCGTATCAAGATAGAAGACCTTGAGAATTACTTTGCAAATAAATTTGAGTTTTAATTGTTATTAGTAACAGTTCAGCCTTTCATTTCTTACATTCATAAACCTGCCAGCTAGCTGTCAGCCGCTGCTTTGCAGCTTTTGTTTATTTCATGTCAGAAATGAAAGGCTATTCTAGTGTACTGAACTGTTACTAATTAATTATCACCTTAAGAAAAATGTAATATTTGAAAAAAATGTGTCATGACACAACAATACCATACTTTTTAGTGCATATTACATAAAAAAATGCACATAAATCAATGTAAATTGTGGAAAAATCACATATAACATATGACTATTGTTGAAAATTGCCTATAATAATGAAAAATATACAAAGTTTTTAGGACAATTTACGATTGCGTGATTTTATAAACCATGCTAAAATCCTTGATGTAACTAAAATTAAACCAATATTAAGGGGGAAACAGAAATGAAGTTATCCACAGGAATGAAAAAAGCCCTTTCTATGTTTCTTACAGCTGCACTTGTAGTTTCAGGTGTTTATGTAAGTGATGGAAAGGCATCTGCTAAAGAACAGGTTTTAGCAGTAACAGCAGGTACTACAAACAGTATCAAAGTTGAAACAAATGTAAAAGTTGCAACAAATGCAGAGATTACATTTGTAAAACCTTCAACTTTTGCAGGTGTTGAACTTACTGGTGCAGCAACAAACGGTGTTGTTGCAATAGCAAAGGCAGCAACAAATGCAGCAACAGCAGAGTACATAGTTGATGTTTATGCAAGCAAAGTTGTAGTAGCAACAAAAGAAGCTGTAGCAACAAAAGCTCCAGCAAAGACAGACGCTCCAGCAAAGACAGATGCTCCAGCAAAGACAGATGCTCCAGCAAAGACAGATGCTCCAGCAAAGACAGACGCTCCAGCAAAGACAGATGCTCCAGCAGCAACAGAGGCAACAAAAGCAACACAGTCATTAAAATCTTCAAAGAAAGCTGCAAAAGCAGTTGAAGAAAAGACAGTTGAGAAGGTTGTTGAAGAGAAGACAAAAGTTGCTACAATCGTTGTTAAAGTTACAGCAGCAGCTACAACTCCATCAACAAAACCAGCAGCAACAGCAACAGCTCCAGCAGCAACAGCAACAGCTCCAGCAGCAACAGCAACAGCTCCGGCAGCTTCAACAACACCTTCAGCAGTTCCTTCAGAGCAGCCTACAACAGCTCCTACAAAGAAGCCTGCAAAGAGTAAAGCTAAATTTACAGTAGCTAAGAAAGTTGTTATCGCAGCAGGAAAGTCTAAGACAATTAAGTACACAGCTAAGGATACAAAGGGTAAGACAATCAAAGCTAAAGTATCTAAGAAAGCTAACAAGAAGTACGCTACAGTTAAGGTTACATCAAGCAAGAAGATTAAGATTACAGTACCTAAGAAAGCTAAGAAATATAAGGGATACTATGGTACAGTAACACTTAAGGCTGGAAAGAAGACAGCTAAGATTAAGGTTTATGTTCAGAACAAGACAACTAAAGCTAAGGCTGCTAAGAAGAAAGTAACAGTTAAGAAGAATAAGACAGCTAAGGTTACAGTTAAGGTTAAAGCTCAGAACAAGAAGAAAGCTACAACAGATACAGTTAAGGTTACAATTCCTAAGTCTAAGAAGAAATATTTGACATACAAGTCAGCAAAAGTTTCTAAGGGTAAAGTAGTTGTTTCACTTAAGGCTAAGAAGAAGAAAGTTAGCAAAGTACCTGTAACAATCAAAGTAGGAAGCAAGAAAGTAAAGGTAACTGTTAAAGTTAAATAATTGACCGAGCGATAGTGAGGGAAAACTTTAAAAAGTTGATAAACTTATCTTGATAATACAAATTATATACCAGCCACATGCAATAGCGTGTGGCTGGTTTTTCTTTTTTAGAAAGGGAATGATGCAAAGGGGAAATAGGGCAGACAGGAAAGAAAAGTAGGTTGGAAATTAATAATGCCAAAAGTAATAATATAAACAAGAAAGTAGTGTAAATAGAAAAGCAAACAAGGAAGTAGAGTAAAAAGAAAAGTGATACAAATAAGAAAGTAAAACAGACAAGTAATAATACAGGCAAGAGAGTAGAGCAGGTCGGAAAGCGAGGCAAACAAGAAAAGTAAAGCAAACAATGATTACATCGGCGTTTACAGTAGATAAGCGTCGATTTTTTTGTCATATATTCACAAAAAAGTCAGAGAAAATAATGCACATTGCATAAAATACTATTTGTTTGATTATTATAAAATTATCTATGTTGCAATAAAACATATAAATTATTTCATACAATATATACATATTAAAATTAAAAAATATCTGATATGATTAAATCACTAAAGGAAAACGAAAATAATTCATGAATTATAATTTTCTAATTAATCATCTAAAATCACAGATGTTCAATGAAAAATTCAACAAAAACAATAAGTATCGGTCATGCCGTAGGTGTGGACATGTAACTAACAGCATTTATACGAAAATGAGGAGGAATATGGAAGACAAAAAGATAATAAAAACACATAATGTAAAAAGTGACAATGTCAAAAACAACAATATAAAAAGTAATAATGTAAAAAGTAATGATGAAAAAAATAACAATACAGAAAGTGATAATGTAAAAAGTAACAAAGCAAAAAGTAGTAATGCAAAAAGCAATAATATCAAAAGTGATAATACAAAAAGTAATATCAAAAGTAATAATATAGAAACAAAAGGCATAACAAAACTAAAAAGATATATAGAAGAAAATTCATGTCAGGCAGAAGAACTTGAACGAAGATTATCAAAAAATCCATTGCTATATCAGGGTTATCTTGCCCTTTCAGGTGAATGGAAAAGGCGGTTTCAGGAGTATATGGCGGGAAAGAAAACATTACCGCTTACATATGACCCTTTTTTCAAAAAGCTGTTTTCAGTTGACATTCATTCAGAAAGATTATCAGATTTTATCAGTTCGGTGCTGGGTGAAAAAGTAACAGTAAAATGTATGCTGCCAAATGAAAACAGGATAGTTAATGAAGCATCACTTCTCATAATGGATATGCTGGTTGAACTGGAGGATGGTTCACTTGTAAATGTAGAAATACAAAAAATTCCATATACATTTCCGGGGCAAAGGATAACCTGCTACCTGGCTGACACAATGACGAGACAGTATGCAAAGGTAAAATCAGAAAAAGGAAATTATTTTACATACAAAGATCTTAATAAAGTGATAACAATAGTAATATACGAAAATTCACCGTCAATCTGTAAATCTGAGAATTTAAAAGGTGAATATCTGCATAAGGGAAGAATGAAATTTGACACTGGACTTGATATGGAAATGTATCAGGAATGTTATATAATACCCCTGGACGAGGTTAAGAAAAG
>OGDE01001313.1_pt1 | contig 15877 bp, 15 predicted proteins | sample 1570321 | NCBI WGS metagenome assembly OGDE01 (sample SAMEA2581976, study PRJEB24529) | metagenome | biome: Human gut stool | place: China | collected 2011 | reverse complement strand
GCAACTGACTCTTAATCAGTGGGTCCTGGGTTCGAGTCCCCGATGGTGCACCAAAAAAAGCCTTACGGAAACGTAAGGCTTTTTTCATAATGATTGCCGCTTTGTGTGAGTGCTTTCGTTTTGCCGCTGACTTCAACCCAAGTCAGCGGCTCTTTTTGTTTTGTAGGAGAAATGCAAGAACTTTTAGTGTAAGAGATACGGTGGCATATATGCAGCTGCCAATAAAAGTAAGCAGCAAAATTATTTCCTGAAAACTCAAGCGTTCACCTCCCTCGTAATTTGGAGGCGACAATCAAGAGTAAATTATATCAGAAGGGGAGAGGACTGTCAAAATAAGCTCTCCAATTCCTCAATGGCGGTTTGTTGGTACAATACCAACCAGTCAGGCTTTGCCCAACTATGGATGATATGTATCAGGCTTATAGTCAGAGGATTTAAGGAATGCGGGATCGTCTTTCTTAGACCAGTCTGGTTTATCCGTGATTTTTTTAATATTTCCCCAGCCTGGAGAAATTTTTCTTGATCTCGTCCGGATGCGATACATAATTCGGTGCTTGCCATTGGTAAACTCCAGAATGGCGATTTTGGCAGTGGGAAATTCAGTGTTGCTGGGGTCGACCAGTTGAAACCTCCAGGTATACTGTTCGCCTTCCAGTTCAGATAACTCTATGATTTGTTTGGCAAGTTTATGGGCCGTATCCTCATTGGGCTGTTCAAACCCGCCATAGTTGTCGATGTGCAATTCGCCTTTCGCATACGCCTCATCAATTGTCGCTTGGGCGGCGGTCATGAGGGAGCGAGCCTGGAGCATGATGCGCTTTTCAACGGCTTTGTCGATATAGCCGGTCAGGGACGGGACCAAAAGCGCTGCCAATACGGCCAGGATGACCAGGACAACGATCAGTTCAACGAGGGTAACCCCTCTTTTTTGGTTGGAATCACAGAACCGGGCCATAGCGCACGCCTCCCGCATCAGTATAAAACCGTACAAATAAAGTATATGCGCATAACGATGCTGCGTCAATTGTGGGGGATGCCAAATTCTTTATACATTATTTGTGAATAATGTGATATTATAATACGATTTGAAAAACGCAGACGGCGGCAGTAAGAGGTACTGCCAAAAATCCTGCCCCAAATTTGTCGATTGTGCCAAACGAATAAAGTTGCAATCAGATTTGACTTTTTGTATACTATACCTATATATACTATACAAAATAATCGGAAATATTATAAAAATTCTGGTTGGAAAGCGGGCCGGATGTTGAAAAAGATTAGGATACAGCGGGTGAGCATCTTTGATATTGTCGCCACGCAGGTGTTGGCGGTGGTGCTCGTCGCGTTCACGGTGCAGGGCACGGGGGAGTTGGCTCAAATGCAGACCGCCACGGACGATTACATCCAGTGCGAGACACTGGCCCGGCAGCTGCAAAGCGGGTCGGACTACCTGATCGAGCAGGTGCGGATGTACACCGCCACCGGTCAGCGGGAGTACATGGACAACTACTTTGAGGAGCTGAACACGACCCGCCGCCGAGAGAACGCTTTAGAGTATTTTGCAGAGCATTACGGCGACAACGATGCTTTCACGCTGCTGAAATCCGCCATGACAACGTCGCAAAATCTGAGCTATACGGATCGCGCAAACCCCGGCGAGAGCATCTTCAAGGATGCTGACAAGGCGCTGTACCGTGTCAAGCAGAACGGCAAGCACGGCTGCGGCTTCTATTAAGTGCGCACGGATTTTGCGCAGCTGCGCCGTCTGCCGGACCTGCTTTTCCCGCGGCGCTGTCCGTTTTGCGGGTCATTGCTGGGGCCGGACGCACTGCAGGGCACGGTTTGCCCGGCCTGCGTGCCCGAAGAAATGCGCTTACAGCACATTCCGGCGCGTCTGCCGGAGGGCGAACACGATTTTTACGCCGTGCGGGAGGCTGCTGCGGCGTATTATTACGAGGATATTGTACGTACAGCCGTTTTGCGCTGCAAGCGGGGCGGCTGCTTTTGGTATGCCCGGGAGCTGGCGGACCGTGTGGCCGTGCTGGTGTTCGGCGCACTGCCGGCCAAACAGCCCGGAAAAATGCCGCAGTATGCGGGTGTGACCGCGCTGCCGCTGTACAGCTGCATTGTGCCGGTGCCGCCCCGCCAGCCGCTGCCCGGTATGCCGGGTCTGCCGCTGCTGCTGGCGCGCCGGTTGGGCGCGGTGCTGGGGGTCCCGGTGGAGACACCGCTGTACATCAAGCGCCGGGGCCGCCCGCAGAAGGAGCTTACCCGCGAGCAGCGCCTGCAAAACGCCAGGGGCGCGTTTGGCTGCCGCCCCGGCACAGACCTGACCGGCAGGCGGGTGCTGCTGATCGATGACATTATCACAACCGGTGCGACGGCATCGGCGTGTGCGCTGGCACTTTTGGAGGCCGGTGCGGTGGAGGTGACCGCTGTGGCGATTGCCGCGGCGGAGGAGCTGCCCAAGAGCCGGAAAAAGCCCCCTGAGACAAAACCATAAAAAGACCGAAGCGGCGTGCCCGGAAATCATGGGCGTACCGCTTCGGTATTTTTATAGCCTATACGAGCTTATACGGGGCATCTCCGCACCATCCGGTATGCCGTGCCCGCCCCGCCCAACGCCAGCCCTGCCAAAAATAGGGTGAAAAATTTGGCGGTTTTGCCACGCGCATAAAATCTGAACATCCTGTATAATAAAGACACGGATCGATTTTCTGCTGTAAAAAGGAGAAACCGCGATGACAAAGCAAAAATATATCATGGCGCTGGACGCGGGCACCACGTCCAACCGCTGCATCCTTTTTAACGCCCGAGGCGAGATGTGCAGCGTCGCGCAAAAGGAGTTCACCCAGTATTTTCCCAAGCCCGGCTGGGTCGAGCATGACGCCAACGAGATCTGGACGACCCAGCTCGGCGTGGCGCTGTCGGCCATGAACGAGGTCGGCGCGTCGGCGGAGGACATCGCCGCCATCGGCATCACGAACCAGCGCGAGACGACCATCGTCTGGGACCGTGACACCGGCGAGCCGGTCTACCACGCCATTGTCTGGCAGTGCCGCCGCACAAGCGAGTACTGCGACGAGCTGAAGGCCCGCGGCCTGACCGACCTGATCCGGCAAAAGACCGGGCTGGTCATCGACGCTTACTTCTCGGCCACAAAGCTCAAGTGGATCTTGGACAACGTGCCCGGCGTGCGTGCGCGTGCCGAGCGCGGCGACCTGCTGTTCGGCACGGTGGAAACGTGGCTCATCTGGAAGCTGACCTGCGGCAAGATCCACGTGACCGACTACTCCAACGCCAGCCGGACGATGATGTTCAACATCCACACGCTGGACTGGGACGACGAGATACTGAAAATTCTCGATATACCGCGCTGTATGCTGCCGCGCCCCGTGCCCAACAGCGAGTTCTACGAGTACGCCGACCCGATGCACTTCGGCGGCGAGATCAAGATCGCGGGGGCGGCGGGCGACCAGCAGGCCGCGCTGTTCGGCCAGACCTGCTTTACCAGGGGCGAGGCCAAGAGCACCTTCGGCACGGGCGGCTTTCTGCTGATGAACACCGGCGAGAAGCCGGTATTCTCCCAAAACGGGCTGGTCACCACCGTGGCGTGGGGGCTGGACGGAAGGGTAAATTACGCGCTGGAAGGTTCGATTTTTGTGGCTGGCGCAGCTATCCAATGGCTGCGGGACGAGCTGCATCTGCTGGAGGACGCCCGCGACAGCGAGTACATGGCGCAGAAGGTCAGGGACACGAACGGCTGCTACGTCGTGCCTGCGTTCACCGGTCTGGGTGCGCCGCACTGGGACCAGTACGCCCGCGGCACCATCGTGGGCCTGACCCGCGGCGTGAACAAGAACCACATCATCCGCGCGACGCTGGACAGCCTGTGCTACCAGATCAACGATGTGCTGGCCGCCATGCAGGCGGATTCCGGCATTGACCTGACGGCGCTCAAGGTGGACGGCGGCGCGTGCGCGAACAATTACTTACTGCAGACGATGGCGGACATCAGCAACCTGCCGGTCAAGCGTCCCTGCTGCGTGGAAACGACGGCGCTGGGCGCGGCGTATCTGGCCGGGCTGGCCGTCGGCTATTGGAGCAGCACCGAGGACGTGCTGCAAAACTGGTCGGTGGACCGTGAGTTTATGCCGGGCATCCCCGACGACGAGCGCACCAGACGGCTGAAGGGATGGAATAAGGCGGTGCGGTGCAGCTACGGCTGGGCGAAGGAGGATTGACCCTCAAAAGCCTTCCCCTTGGGGGGAAGGTGGCCCCGCAGGGCCGGATGAGGGGAGAGCTTGCCGCGACAGGCCGTAAACGGGTAATAGTGGCAAGGCTGCCCCTCATCAGTCAGCGGGCGGGGCCGCTGACAGCTTCAGTCTCCGCGCTAAGAGCCGCCTACGGCGGTTGCGCTCCGACACGCGCCTGCGGGCGCAGCCCCAAGGGGGAAGCCATTCCGATTGCACAAACAACACGAGGTATCAATATGTACGACATCATCATTATCGGCGCGGGCGTGTCCGGGTGCGCCTGTGCGCGGGAGCTTTCGCGGTATGACGCGAAAATTCTTGTAGTAGAGAAGGAGGAGGACGTCTGCTGCGGCACGTCCAAGGCCAACAGCGCCATTGTCCACGCCGGGTACGACGCGGCCCACGGCAGCCTGATGGCCAAGCTCAACGTCGAGGGCAGCCGCCGGATGCCTGCCCTTGCGAAGGAGCTGGATTTTGCCTACGACCGGTGCGGCAGCCTTGTCGTCTGCCTGAGCGACGAGGACCGCCCCGCGCTGCAAAAGCTCTATGAAAACGGCATCGCCAACGGCGTGGAGGGGCTGCGCATCATAGAACGGGACGAGCTGGTGGGAATGGAGCCGAACATCTCGGACGCTGCCGTCGCCGCACTGTGGGCGCCCACGGGCGGCATCGTCTGCCCGTTCGGCCTGACGTTTGCGTTGGCGGAGAACGCCGCCAAAAACGGTGTGCAGTTTCGGTTTGACACCAAAGTTACGGGCCTGCACCCGCTGGACGGCGGCGGAACCGGGTGGGCCGTCGAGACCGACCACGGCACGCTGGAAACGCGCTGCATCGTCAATGCGGCGGGTGTATACGCCGACACGCTGCACAATATGGCCGACGCGGCGCACCCCATGACCATCACGGCCCGGCGGGGAGATTACTTCCTGCTTGACCACACGGCGGGGCAGCATGTGCGGCACACGGTATTCCAGCTGCCGGGCAAATACGGCAAGGGCGTGCTGGTAACGCCCACAGTGCACGGCAATCTGCTGGTCGGGCCGACGGCCATCGACGTGGACGACAAGGAGGCCACGGCCACGACGGCGGCGGGCCTGGACGAGGTGCGGGAGAAATCCGGCCTCGCGGTCAAGGACATTCCGCTGCGCCAGACCATCACGAGCTTCGCGGGTCTGCGCGCCCACGAGGCGCGGCACGACTTCTTCATCGGCGAGATCGCGCCCGGCTTTGTGGACTGCGCGGCCATCGAGTCGCCAGGCCTGTCCAGCGCCCCGGCCATCGGTGCGATGGTCGCGGACATCGTGCGCGGCAGTCTGCACTTACACAATAAGCCCGATTTTGACCCGACGCGCAGGGGCATTCTGGACCCCAAAGCGCTGGATCTTGCAGCGCGGGCGGAGCTTATCCGGCAAAACCCGGCCTACGGGCAGATTATATGCCGGTGCGAGAGCGTGACCGAGGGCGAGATCATCGACGCCATCCGCCGCACGCCCGGCGCACGCAGTCTGGACGGCGTCAAGCGGCGCACCCGCGCGGGCATGGGCCGCTGCCAGGCGGGCTTCTGCAGCCCGCGCGTCATGGAGATCCTGGCGCGGGAGCTGGGCGTGCCGCAGAACGAGATCACCAAGTCCGGCGGTGCGTCCAAAATCATCGTCGGCACGAACAAGGATAGCCTGTGAAAGGGGGCGTCTGCCATGAAAAACGTTGATCTGGTCATTATCGGCGGCGGCCCGGCGGGGCTGGCCGCGGCGGTGGCCGCACGCAAAAGCGGCGTGCAGGACATCCTGATCCTGGAGCGCGACAGTGAGCTGGGCGGCATCCTGAACCAGTGCATCCACAATGGCTTCGGCCTGCATACTTTTAAAGAGGAGCTGACCGGCCCCGAGTACGCGGCACGGTTTGTGACGCAGGTACGCGAATTGGAAATTGAATACAAGCTCAACACGATGGTGCTGGATCTGGCGGCGGACAAGACCGTCACCGCCATGAACAAGACCGACGGACTGTTTCAGCTGCACCCCAAGGCAGTCATTCTGGCCATGGGCTGCCGTGAGCGCCCGCGCGGCGCGCTGAACATTCCGGGCTACCGGCCCGCGGGCATCTTCACCGCGGGCACGGCGCAGCGGCTCGTCAACATGGAGGGCTGCCTGCCCGGGCGGCGGGTCGTGATTCTGGGCAGCGGTGACATCGGCCTTATCATGGCACGCCGCATGACGCTGGAGGGGGCAAAGGTGCTCTGCGTGGCGGAGCTGATGCCGTATTCCGGCGGCTTAAAGCGCAATATTGTGCAGTGCCTCGATGATTTTGGCATTCCGCTGAAATTGAGCCACACGGTAGTGGACATTCAGGGCAAGGAGCGCGTGACCGGCATCACGCTGGCGCGGGTCGAAAACGGAAAACCCATCCCCGGCACCGAGGAGCACTACGACTGCGACACGCTGCTGCTTTCCTGCGGGCTGCTGCCCGAAAACGAGCTGAGCCGCGCCGCGGGCGTGGCGCTGAACCCCGTCACCGGCGGCCCGGCGGTCAATGAGAGTCTGGAAACGAACCTGCCCGGCGTCTTTGCCGCGGGCAACGTGCTGCATGTGCATGACCTGGTGGATTATGTGTCGGAGGAGGCCGCGGCGGCAGGTGAGCACGCGGCGGCATACATTGCGGGCGGCGGGGCCGCGGCGGGCCGCACCCTGCCCGTGCGGTGCGAAAACGGCGTGCGCTACACCGTGCCGACCACCATCCGCCCCGACTGCGCGGGGGATACCGTGACGCTGCGGTTCCGCGTGGGCGGCGTGTACAAAAACAAAAAAATCGCGGTGTACCGCGGTACAGACTGCATCTACAGCCGCAAGCGGCCCGTGCTGGCCCCCGGCGAGATGGAGACTGTGCGGCTGAAGGCCGAGCTCCTGCGCGGCCCGGGCGACGCCGTGACGGTAACGTTGGAGGAGGGCTGACGATGGAAAAACGTGAACTGATCTGCATCGGCTGCCCGATGGGCTGCCCGCTGACTGTGACGCTGGACGGCGGCGCGGTGGTCACCGTGCAGGGCAACACCTGCCCGCGCGGCGACGCCTACGCCCGCAAGGAGGTCACCGCCCCGACGCGCATTGTGACCACAACGGTGCGCGTGACCGGCGGCACCCTGCCCGCCGTGAGCTGCAAGACCCGCAGCGACATCCCGAAGGAGAAAATTTTTGACGTTGTCCGCGCGCTGAAAAGTGTCGTGGTGCCCGCCCCTGTACACATCGGTCAGGTCCTGCTGCCCGATGCAGCCGGGACCGGCGTGGATGTGGTGGCGACGAAGGACGTAGCCGAGGTGTAGATTCATCCTGTTATGAAAATAACTTTCCGAAAAAGTTAAATTTTCAAAGAAATTTGGGCAAAAATCAATGGCGTGTTTGAATATTGCACAAAGAAACCGTCGGTTTTTCGGCTTTTCGACAATTTTGCTAAAATCACTTTCTTTTTTGTGAAGAATATGTTAATATGAGATTAACAAAGTGTCGCGGCTGCGGAACCAGACAGCCCGGCGCCGAGTTGGGAAAGACCCACTCACAATTTTTGGAGGAATGCTTTTATGATGAAGTATCTGCAGAAGCTCGGCAAAGCTCTTATGCTTCCCGTTGCTGCACTGCCCGTCTGTGGTATCCTGATGGGCATCGGTTACGCTTTCGCTCCCGCTGTTATGGGTGCTGAGGGCGCAACTTCCGGTTTCGCTTACACTCTCGGTTTCCTGCTGATCAAGGCCGGCGGCGCCCTGATCGACAACATGGCTTGGCTGTTCGCCATCGGCGCTGCCGTCGGTCTGTCTGATGACCATGACGGCACTGCCGGTCTGGCCGGTCTGGTCAGCTTCCTGATGATGCAGCAGCTGCTCAGCCCCGGCGTTGTCGGCGCTGTCCGCACGCTGGAGGAAGGCACCGTCGATTACATTGCTTTCAGCAAGATCGCCGGCAACTCCTTCATCGGCATCCTGGCCGCCATCATCGGTGCTGCCTGCTACAACAAGTTCAAGAATACCCAGCTGCCTGACTGGCTGGCATTCTTCAGCGGCAAGCGCAGCGTTGCTATCATGACCGCTTTGGTTTCCATCGTGGTTTCCGTTATCCTGCTGTTCGTCTGGCCCGTTATCTTCGGCATTCTGGTTGCTCTGGGCAACGGCATTGCCGGCTTGAGCGGCATCGGCGCAGGTATCTATGCTTTCCTGAACCGTCTGCTCATCCCCACCGGCCTGCACCACGCTTTGAACAACGTGTTCTGGTTTGACACCATCGGCCTGGGCGACCTGAAACACTTCTGGGCTGGCGAGACCAGCGCTGATGTGGGCTGGAGCCTTGGCATGTACATGTCCGGCTTCTTCCCCTGCATGATGTTCGGTATCCCCGGTGCTGCACTGGCAATGGTCCGTACCGCCAAGAACAAGAAGGCTGCTATCGGTCTGGTTGTTTCCGCCGCTATCTGCGCTTTCGTCTGCGGCGTTACCGAGCCGTTTGAGTTCGGCTTCATGTTCCTGTGCTTCCCCCTGTACATTGTGTACTCTGCCCTGTACGGCATCTTCACCATCATCACCTACTACTCCGGTTTCCGTGCTGGCTTCTGCTTCTCCGCAGGTGCTACCGACCTGGTGTTCTCCGCTTCCCTGCCCGCAGCTGCCAAGACTTGGATGATCATTCCTCTGGGCATTGCCGCTTTTGTTGTGTTCTACCTGGTCTTCTACTTCGCTATCACCAAGTTTGACCTCAAGACCCCCGGCCGTGAGGACGACGATGTGGAAGAAAGCGAAAAGAACATCAAGCTTTCCAACAACAACTACACTGCAATTGCTACCGGTGTTCTGGCTGCTGTCGGCGGCAAGGAGAACATTACCGGTGCTGACTACTGCGCAACCCGCCTGCGCCTTGAAGTGAAAGATTCTTCCGCTGTGAATGAAAAGGCTGTCAAGGCTGCCGGTGCTGCCGGTGTCATCCGCCCGTCCAAGACCTCCTGCCAGGTTGTCATCGGGCCTCAGGTTCAGTTCGTGTTCGATGAACTGAAGAAGATGCTGTAATTTAAGTAACAGCAAGGGCAAGGGTTCTGGTTCCTTTGTTCCACGCCGCAGGCTGGCCGCCATGGCCCTGCCTGCGGCTTTTTTGTTTTGGTGGGCAAAAGCTGGCGTTTAACTCTTTCTTTTCTTGCTTGATTATGTTAAAATCAGAACTATAAATGCCTCCTGCGGGTTTGCCGCAGCGGCAAAAATACACTACCCAAGGAGGTACTTTGTAACATGAACTCATTCCAACGCATCTGCCGGTCGCCTGCTTTTTTGGTGCTGGCCTTGATTTTGTGCGCCGCCGTGATTGCCGGCGGCGTTGCCCTGGCCCCCGCCGCCCCCAAGGTTTGGATCGTGATCCCCGTGCTGCTGGCTGTGGCCGCGGTTATCTGCTTCTTTGTGGCGCGCTCCACCAGCAAGGCCGCGCTGCAAAAAAAGAAAGAGGCGGAAAACGAGGGTGTGGTAAAAGCCGACCTTGACCATGCCGGCATCGCCGCCAACATTCTGGCTGCGCTGGGCGGTAAGGCCAATGTGCAAAAAGCCAGCTGCTGCGCCACACGGCTGCGCTTCCAGCTGAAAGACGGCGCTAAGGTGGACGAAAAGGCACTCAAATCCGCCGGGGCTTCCGGTGTGATCCGCTCCACCCCCACGGCCTGCCAGGTCATTCTTGGCACGCAGGTCCGCTTTGTTTACGAAGAACTGCAAAAGCTGTTGTAAGGCAGCGTTCCCCATCCTGGTTCCGGCTTCCGGAGCCAGGATTTTTTGTTATATTTTCCTAAAATATTTCTTTGTTTTTTCTCTCTTTTTTCTACAATCTCTAGTTTCTTTGTGGTGTTTGTGCTATACTATAGGTAATGGCTGTCCGCGCACAAAAAAAGAATAAGGAGATGTTCCCCATGAAAATTATTCGTGCAAAAGATTATTATGATATGTCCCGCAAAGCGGCCAATATCATCTCGGCACAGGTCATCATGAAGCCCAACTGCGTGCTGGGTCTGGCAACCGGCGGCACCCCCGTTGGCACCTACAAACAGCTGGTTGAATGGTACAACAAGGGCGACCTTGATTTTGCGGAAGTAAACACCGTCAACCTGGACGAATATCGCGGTCTGCCCCGCGAGCATCCCGAAAGCTACTGGTCCTTCATGCACCGCAACCTGTTTGACCTGGTCAACATCCGCCCCGAAGCCATCCATATGCCTGCCGGCACCAACATGGATGCTGCTGCCGAGTGCTCCCACTATGATGAAATCATCCAGCATCTGGGCGGCGTGGATCTGCAGCTGCTGGGCATTGGCCACGATGGCCACATTGGCTTTAACGAGCCGGGTGCCGCTTTTGAGCTTGGCACCCACTGTGTCCACCTGACCAAAGAGACCATTGAGGCCAACAAGCGCTTCTTTGACAACAACGAAGATCTGGTCCCGAAAGAAGCCTACACCATGGGCATCAAAACCATCATGCAGGCCCGCAAGGTTCTGATGGTTGCCAACGGCGTTGGCAAGGCTGACATCATTAAGAAAGCTTTCTTCGGCCCCGTCACGCCGGAAGTTCCCGCTTCCATCCTGCAGATGCACCCGGATTTCACCCTGGTGCTGGATGCCGAAGCTGCTTCCAAGCTGGACTAAGCGTATCGCTCAAGCCCTTACTGCATAACTGATAAGAGGGAATTTCTCAATGATTATCAAAAATGCAAGAATTTATACGCCGGAACATACCTTCAAAACAGGGGATCTGACCATCCGGGATGGCCGCATTGCCTTTGGTGCGCCCCCGCTGGATGGCGAGGAAGTTCTGGATGCCAACGGTGCCTATGCTCTGCCCGGTTTGGTGGATATTCATTTCCACGGTGCTGTCGGGCATGATTTCTGCGATGCCGATGAAGCCGGTTTGCAGGCCATTGCCGATTTTGAGGCCAGCAAAGGCGTGTTGGCCATCTGCCCCGCCACCATGACGTTCAGCGAGGAGATTTTGAACGGCATTATGGATGTGGCCGCCGCCCACAAGAACGGTCAGGGTGCTGACCTGGTCGGCATCAACATGGAAGGCCCCTACATCAGCCCCAAAAAGATCGGCGCACAGAACCCCAAGTATGTGCAGGGAGCCGATGCCGCCATGTTCCGCCGGCTGCAGTCACGCAGCGGCGGGTTGATCAAGCTGGTGGACGTTGCCCCGGAAGAACCCGGCAATCTGGATTTTATCCGTGATTGCCACAACGAGGTGTGCATCTCGATTGCCCACACCTGCACGGATTATGATACCGCCAAGGCTGCGTTTGCCGCCGGTGCCAGCCACATGACCCACCTGTATAACGCCATGCCCGGCATCACCCATCGCGCCCCCGGCCCCATTATTGCCGCGCTGGAAGACGGTGCCGATGTGGAGCTGATCACCGATAATGTTCACATTCACCCCGCTGTGGTGCGCTTTACCTTTAACACCTTCGGGGATGACCATGTGATCCTGATTGCAGACAGCATGATGGCCTGCGGGCTGCCGGACGGCGCTTATAGCCTGGGCGGCCAGGCCGTTACGGTGCGCGGCCCCCGCGCCACCCTGACCGAACACCCCGATACCATCGCCGGCAGCGCTACCTGCCTGTATGACTGCATGCGCCGTGCTGTGTGCGAGATGGGCGTTCCGCTGGAAAGTGCGGTGCGCGCCGCGACCGAAAACCCGGCCCGGAGCATTGGCGTTGATGCTGATTATGGCTCTTTGGCCGCCGGGCGCTATGGCAACGTGGTTCTGGCCGATGATGACCTGAACATCCTTGCCGTGGTGCAAAAGGGCAAAGTTATCCACGATAACCGCTGAACTTGTTGAAAATCCGGGCGCTTGCCAAAAAGCGTCCGGATTTTTTGTTTTGCTCCCTGTACGCCGCTGCTGCGGCTTTTCTGCACAGTGCTTTCTTTAGGCAACACCGCACAATTCCCGCCTTGCGGCTTAAGCACCGCTCCGGCAGCTGCGGCACGGCATCTGCGTTGCCAAAATGCTCGATAAGACATCCAGTATTATCTGCGCTTTTGGCTTAGCATCTGCCGCACCTCGCTCGCCGTATCGGCACTTAGAATGATGCGGTATTGCCTTTACAAAAAACGGTACAGACTTTATAATGGATAAGTATGCTGTCGGGTACTCTGCCCGCAGCGAACGGTTAAAACGGAAAGGAGCGATCTTATGATCCGCTTTGAATGTGATTATGGCGAGGGTGCCGCCCAGCCGGTGCTGGACCTGCTGCAAAAGACCAATCTGGAACAGACCCCCGGTTACGGCATGGACGATTACTGCGATCAGGCCCGCGGCCTGATCCGTAAGCTGTGCGATGCCCCGGATGCCGGAGTCCACTTTTTTGTGGGTGCCACCCAGGCCAACTTCACCGTGGTGGATGCCCTGTTAAAACCCTGGCAGGGCGTGCTGTGTGCCGACAGCGGGCATATCAATGTACATGAAACCGGCGCGGTGGAAGCCACCGGCCACAAGTGCCTTGCCCTGCCCAGCGTGCAGGGCAAAATTACCGCCCAGCAGGTGAGGGATGCTTACGACGCTCACTGGGCCGATGCCAGCCACGAGCACATTGCCCAGCCCGGCATGGTGTATATCTCCAACCCCACTGAGGACGGCACCCTGTACACCAAGGAGGAGCTGACCGACCTTTCCGCCACCTGCTATGACTGCGGCCTGTGCCTGTTTGTGGATGGTGCCCGCATGGCTTACGGCCTTGCCAGCGAAGCCAATGACCTGAACCTGCAGGATTACGCCAACCTGTGCGATGTGTTCTACCTGGGTGGAACCAAGTGCGGTGCGCTGTTTGGCGAAGCTGTTGTCATCAATAACCCCGATCTGGACCAGGATTTCCGCTACGCCATCAAGCAGCACGGCGCCATGCTGGCCAAGGGCCGCCTGCTGGGGCTGCAATTCCTTGCCCTGCTGAACGGCGAGGACGGCACCGGTTCCAGCCCCTATTACACTATGGCCGCTAAGGCGGACCGCCAGGCCATGCGCATCCGCGCTGCGTTTGAAGCAAAGGGCTGCGCCATGCTGTTTGATTCCCCCACCAACCAGCAGTTCCCCATCCTGCCCAACAGCTGGTACAATGCCCTGAGCGAGAAGTACGCCATGACCCTGACCTCCAAGCCGGACGCCGAGCACACTGCCGTGCGGTTCTGCACCAGCTGGGCCACCCGTGACGAGGACGTAGACGCCCTGTTGGCGGATATTGCCAGTCTGTGATGATAAAGTATATTCTAAAATAATAAACGATGCGCCCTTTGCGTTGGGCAGGCTGCGAAGCCTTGGCCGCTGCAAAGGGCGCATGTTTTTTTTCGTAACAAATTGGAAAGGAAGGAGAAGGAGGAGAAATGTATGTAAAGCCGGTTGCCCGGCATTGTTGGTTGTCTGGCCTTCGCCGGCGGCCGCTGCGATTGCTGCGGGCGTCTGGCATGGCGAAGGACGCAGTGGATGTTTTAAAACGTCGTTTACGTTTTTGTTTCTCTCTTTCGAGTACACTGTTATTATACGGGCAGATTATGGAAACCTCGTTAAGGAGTTCTGAACGATTTGGTAAGATTTGGTGAACAAATTTTGAATAAGCAAAAGCGATGCCAATAAGCCCAAAAGCACACAAAAAGCGGCTGGCCGTGCAGATGATTTTGTCTGCGCGGCCAGCCGTTTCGCTTTTTATCGTTTTATTTTAGCCTTTGGTTTTCTGCACGCGCTTGTCGCACCTGGTGGCCAGGCGGGTGCCAATGCTTTGCAGCACCTGTACCAGCACAACCAGCAGCGCAGTTGCAAAAATTTCCAGCACCAGGTTATAGCGGTAGTAGCCATAGTTGATGGCAACCTTGCCCAGGCCGCCGCCGCCGATCACACCTGCCATAGCGCCATACCCCAGAATGGTTGTGGCAGCAATGGTTGCGTTGGCAATCAGGCTGGGCATGCTTTCGGGGATCAGCACCTTGGTGATGATCTGCAGCGGGGTTGCCCCCATGCTCTGGGCTGCTTCCACCACGCCGGAATCCACCTCACGGATGCTGGTTTCCACCAGACGGGACACAAACGGGAAGGATGCAATGACCAGCGGCACAATGGATGCCACCGTGCCAATAGAAGTGCCCACGATCAAGCGGGACAGCGGAATGACAATGATCATCAAGATCAAGAACGGCACACTGCGCAGCAGGTTGATTACGCCGTTCAGCAACCGCATAACCCAGCGGGGCAGCGGGCGCACACCACCGGGCTCACCCGTTACCAGCAGCACACCAAGCGGCAGGCCGATGACCAGTGCAAACAGGGTAGCCACCACGGTAGAGTAAAAAGTGTCCCAGGTTTCTGCCGGGATGGAAGGCAGAACATCCAAAAAAGTCTGCCAGTCCTTCGATGCAAAAAATTCAGCCATTGCTGCTCACCTCCTCGTAGGTAATGCCGGGATAATTCTTAATGTAATCCAGCGCCTTGGCAGCGCCTTCGCCTTCCGGCAGGGCCAGCAGCATGCTGCCCAGCGTCTGGCCGTTTACCACGCGAGTGTCCGCTGCCACAATCGAAACCAGCGCCCCGCACTCAATGGCAAGGCTGGCCACCAGCGGCTTATCGGTCGTCTGGGTGCCGTTAAAGGCAACACGCACCATTTTGCGGCCGGGCAGCAGCTCGCGCTCCGGCGTGCCCGCCGGGAACACCAGCCGCTTGGCAGCGTCGGAATGCGGGTTTGAGAAGATATCCCGCACGCTGCCCTGCTCTACCACGGTGCCGTTATCCAAAATGGCAACGTGGCTGCACACATCCTCCACCACGCTCATCTGGTGGGTAATGATAACCACCGTAATGCCCATTTCGCGGTTGATCTTCTGGATCAGCTGCAAAATGGCGTGGGTGGTGTTGGGGTCCAGGGCACTGGTGGCTTCATCACACAGCAACACCTTGGGGTTGGTGGCCAGGGCACGCGCAATGGCAATGCGCTGCTTTTGCCCGCCGGAAAGCTGCGCCGGGTAAGCGTCCGCCTTGTCCGGCAGGCCAACCAGCTCCAGCAGCTCCCTGGCGCGGGCTGTGGCTTTATCTTTGGGCACACCGGCCAGCTCCATGGGGAAGCAGATGTTCTTCAGGCAGGTGCGCTGCATCAGCAGGTTGAACTGCTGGAAGATCATCGTGATCTCCCGCCGGGCATCGCGCAGCTCTGCGGGGCTCAGCTGCATCATTTCGCGGCCGTTCACGATCACCTTGCCCTCGTCCGGGCGTTCCAGCATATTGATGCACCGCACCAGCGTGGACTTGCCTGCGCCGGACATGCCGATAATACCGTAAATATCGCCGTCCTGAATTTCCAGGTTGATGTCGTTCAGGGCAACCACCGTTGCGCCCGCCGCGGCAAACCGCTTTGTCAGGTGTTGGATCTGGATCATAATTTCTGGCTCCTTAATCCCAAAATTCCCTGTGTCCGGAGATGGGCACAGGGGATAATGAGAGTTTACTTTTTATTTAGGGCAACACCGCACAATTCCCGCCTGACGGTTTAAGCACCGCTCCGGCGGCTGCGGCACGGCATCTGCGTTACCAAAATGCTCGATAAGACATCCAGTATTATCTGCGCTTTTGGCTTAGCAGCTGC
>OGDE01001306.1_pt1 | contig 15985 bp, 10 predicted proteins | sample 1570321 | NCBI WGS metagenome assembly OGDE01 (sample SAMEA2581976, study PRJEB24529) | metagenome | biome: Human gut stool | place: China | collected 2011 | reverse complement strand
CGAGCCGATGACCACACCAACTGCCATGTCCAGCACGTTGCCGCGCATGGCAAAGGCTTTGAATTCCTCGAAAAACTTTTTGATGCCCTTGCTCTCTTTTTCTGCCATAGCAATACCGCTCCTTTTACGCCTGGTGGGCTGATTTTCTACCTATTATAATAACGGATTTGGAGCGGTGCGTCAATATCAGACCTGATGCGCGGCGATCCACTGGCCCATCTCCTGGGCAATGGCCTTGATGGAGCCATCCGTGAACGGCACTTTCAGGCCGGCAGTCTCGCACAGCTCGGTGTAGCTGGCCAGGCCAGCCCGGCGCACCAGCTTGAGGTAGCGCTGCCAGGCGTCCTTGTGGTCCTTGAGGCTGAGCAGGAAGAACTGCAGGGCAGCCATGGTGGACAGGCAGTAGTCGATATAATAGAACGGGCACTCATAGATGTGGAGCTGACGCTGCCAGCCGGCGCCCCGGCCGTAGAACGGCAGATTGTCAAAGTCCACCCAGGGGCGGTATTTGTGCTCCAGCTCCAGCCAGACAGCGTTCCGCTCGTCGGGGGTCAGGTCCGGGTTCTGGTACATCTTGTGCTGGAACTCGTCCACGATGCAGCCGTATGCCAGGAAGAGGAAGCTGTCCTCGGCGTGCTGCAGGGCGTATTTATCCACGTCCTTGCCAAACAGCAGCTTGTGCCAGGGCGCGGTGAGAAACTCCATGGCCATGGAGTGGATCTCAGCACTCTCCATGCCGGGGCACTCGAGGTCGGCGGGGACATGGGGGTCCCGCTCGGCCACGTAGCCCTCAAAAGCGTGGCCGCACTCGTGGGTCAGCACGTCCACATCGGCGGAGGTGCCGTTCCAGTTGGCAAAGATAAAGGGGGCCTTGTAGCTGGGCAGGCTGGTCATATAGCCGCCGTTCATCTTGCCGGGGCGGCTCTCCACGTCAAACAGCTCATTGTCCTGCATGAAGTCGATGAACTCGGCCGTCTCAGGGCTCAGCTCATGGTACATGGTGCGGGCAGCGGCCATCCGGGCCTCATAGCCCTCGATGGGCTTGGGGTTGCCGTCCTTGAACGAGACGGGCAGATCACAGAACGTGGGATGCTCGATGCCCGTCCGTTTGGCCTTGAGGGCAATCACTTTCTGCAGCTCAGGGACCACATCGTGGGCCACCTGGTCGCGGAAGCGCTGGATCTCCTGGGGGCCGTAGCCGATCCGGTTCATCCGCACATAGGAGAGCTCACTGTAATCGTGGTAGCCCATGAGCTTGGCCTGAGCGTTGAGGTTTTTGACGATCTTGGTGTACAGCTCGTCCAGCTCGGCGCGGTGGGCGTCGAAGTAACCGGCCTCAGCCTCATAGGCGGCCCGGCGGGTCTTGGCGTCCAGGCTCTCCTTGTAGGGGCCCAACTGGGGGATGGTGAGCTGCTTGCCGTCCAGTTCCACCAGAGCACCGCCGTAGATCTGCTGGTACTGGCTGACGAGGGCGTTGTACTCTTTCTGCAGGTCCAGCGTCCGCTCGTCCATGCCCAGCACGGCGTTCTTCATGCCGGCCACGCAGGTGGTGCCCAGAGCTTTGGTCAGGGCGTCCACATGGGGGTTGGAGAGGAACGCGCGGCTGATCTCCACGCTGGCGTTGGAGACAGCAGGCCCGTTGGCGTCAAAGAAATCCTGCTCGGCTTTCCAGTAGGCGTCACGGGTGTCGCAGGTGTAGTGGATGTTGGCCAGGTTGGAGGCCGTGGTGTAATCGGCAAAGGCGCGGCTCTGCTCATAGTAGGTCTCGACAATGGCTTCGTCGCTGTCAGCGGCAGCAGCCTTGGCGGCCAGCTGCTTGCACTCGGCCAGCAAAGCGTCGATGTCGGGGCGGGTATAGGTCATCTCATTGAATTTCATAGAGAACGTCCTTTCTTATCACATGTTAGTCCCATCTTATCACGTTTGGCGGGAAAAAGAAAGACCACTAAGCATATCTGCTAAAAATGTGCGATACATTTTAGCAAATGTGATGCACCGTGTGGTTGAAAAGCCACGGAAAAAGGCATATAATAACAGTATCAACAGAGTAAGGCCATGTGCGTTAAGTGCCGCATCAACGGGGAGTTGTGCTGCGGACGAAGGAAGACCCGCGGTGCATGGCCTGCATCCCGCTGCTGCATGGACTTGGGTGCAGGCGCGGGCCGCTTGCGGCTCAGTGCCTGGAAGTGAAACTTGTTGGATTCACGCCCTCCTTTGTGCGGTTTGTCACACGGGAGGGCGCTTTATTTTTAACGTCCTCTCCGGAAAGATTCCTTTTTACTAAGGGAGGACAATTGATATGAAAAGCACAAAAAATTCAACCCGCACCCTGACAGTGCTGGCCCTGCTCATCGCCATGAGCATCGTGTTCAGCCGGGTGCTGAGCATCTCCACGGGCTTTGTCCGGTTCAACCTGGGCAGCCTGCCCGTGCTGCTGGCGGGCATCGTGTTCGGGCCCGGGGCAGGTTTTGCCGTGGGTGCGCTGGCGGATATAATCGGCGGTATCCTGGCGGGCTACGCCATCAACCCGCTCATCACGCTGGGGGCGGCCTCCATTGGTCTGGTGGGCGGCTGGCTCTGGCAGACTCTGCCTCACACCCTGCGGCTTGGCCAGCGGCTCCTGCTCAGTGTGGTGGCGGCCCATGTGGTGGGTTCTATCATCATCAACTCGCTGGCGCTCCACATTTTTTATGGCTACGCCTGGAGCGTGCTGGCAGCCCGTGTCCCCAACGCGCTGATCCTGACGGCGGTGAACACCGTGCTGCTCCGGCTGCTGATGGAGAATAAGGCTGTGATGGCAGCAGTGAAAAAGTAAAGAAGGCTTATGGTATGAATTACGAATCAGCAATGGAATACATCCACGCGGTGCAGTGGGCGGGCCACAAACCCGGTCTGACCCGTACCCGTACTCTGCTGGCGGCGCTGGGCGACCCGCACAAACAACTCCGGTTTATCCATGTGGCGGGCACCAACGGCAAGGGCAGCACTGCCGCCATGCTGGCCTCCTGTTTGCAGGCGGCCGGGTACCGCGTGGGCCTGTACACCTCGCCGTTCATCAACCGCTTCAATGAGCGGATCCAGGTCAACGGCCAGCAGATCCCGGACGAGGAACTGGTGCGGCTGGTGGAGCGGGTAAAACCTGCTGCCGATGCCATGGCCGATGTGCCCACCGAGTTTGAGATCATCACGGCACTGGGAATGCTTTACTTTGCCGAGCGGCACTGTGACATCGTGGTGCTGGAGGTGGGTCTGGGCGGCACGCTGGACTCCACCAATGTCATTGACCCGCCGGAGTGCGCGGTCATCACGGCGCTGGGGATGGACCATGTCAAGGAGCTTGGCCCCACGCTGGCAGATATCGCCACTGCCAAGGCGGGCATCATCAAACCGGGGAGCCCGGTGGTGAGCTACGGCGGTGTGCCGGAGGCGGATGCCGTCATCGTCCGGGTGGCAAAAGAGCGGAACGCCCCGCTGACTGTGGTGGATTTTGACAAGCTGAAATTCGAGGGCGGTGATCTGGATGCCGTGACCTTTGATTTTGATGGCCTTGATGGCGTGAAACTGCCCCTCATCGGCAGCTATCAGCCGCGGAACGCGGCCGTGGCCATCACGGCCTTGCGGGTGCTGCGGGGCAGGGGATGGAATATCCCGGAAGAGGCCATCCGCAGGGGTCTGGAAACGGTGAGCTGGCCGGGCCGCTTTGAGCTGCTGCGGCATACCCCGCCGTTTTTGCTGGACGGCAGCCACAACGCCCACGGGATGCGGGCCACGGTGCAGAGCCTGAAAGACCGCTTCCCCGGCGAAAAGTTCGTCTTCCTTGTCAGTATTATGGCAGACAAGGATGTGGACGAGATGCTGGCCCTGCTGGCCCCGCTGGCAAAGCGGTTTGTAACGGTAGCGGCCCACACTCCCCGCGCGATGCCCGCCGAGACGCTGGCCGGGCATATCCGTGCCCGGGGCTGCAAAGCCGAGGCGGCTCCCAGCATTGAAGCAGGCGTGGCCCGGGCCGTGGCGTTGGGCGGGGATGGCCCGGTGTGTGCACTGGGGACTCTCTACTTCTCCGGCGACGTGCGCACGGCATTTGAAAATTTGTGATTCCGCAATTTGGCTCCCCTGATCGGAATGACTCCCTCCGGCCGGAGGGAGATGTCGTGTTCGCGACAGAGGGAGGCCAGCTGGACGCGCCAAAGCGCGGCCTGAGAGGTTTTATTTCCAATAAAAATGCAAAAAGAAAAAGCGATGGCCCTTGCAGGTAGGCCATCGCTTTTCTTTGTCCCTACGGGGGACAACAGGGTAAATGATAAGAAGGTAAATGAAGAAAATAGCAATATATAAGAAAGAAGAAAGAACACAGAAACAGGGATGGAACGTTGTGTTCAACAGCCTGTCCTGTTGGATACAACAATAGCACGCTTACCGGAAAAATGCAAGAGGTTTTTGAAAAATTTTTCTTACAGAAGTAGAAAAATCACACTTTTCCATAAAATGTTGCAAAGAGTGACCGGGGAAAGCGGCGCGTGGGGAACAGCACTCCCGGCGGGGAGCCATGTACCTCAAAAGCCGGGCGGGCTTTGCAGTGGGAAGATGCATCCAGCGCTTTACAAGCACCGGGCGCTGTGCTAAGATAAACCTGTATTGCATAAAATCAGAGAGCATATTTTAGAGGGAACAAACCCTATGGGAGAAAAAACGAAACAAAGTACAAAAGCGCCGCTCTTTGGCGGGCGAGAGCTTTTATTCAGCCAGCGGGAGTTGTTGCTGCTGGTGGGGCCGCTGCTGGTGGAGCAGCTGCTGGAAGTGACAGTGGGCATGGCGGATACCATGATGGTGTCCCGCTGCGGCGAGGCGGCCATCTCGGGTGTCAGCCTGGTGGATATGATCAACAACCTCATCATCGTGCTGTTTGCGGCACTGGCCACCGGCGGCGCGGTGGTGGTGAGCCAGTATCTGGGAGCACGGGAACAGAAAAAGGCCGACGCAAGCTCCGGCCAGCTCATCCTGCTCAGCGCACTGCTGGGCGCGGGTGTGGCGCTGTTCTGCTTTGTGCTGGCCCGGCCCATGCTCCGGCTCTGCTATGGGTCCATTGAAGCTGACGTGCTGGACGCGGGCGTGCTGTACTTAAAGATCACGGCCCTGAGCTACCCCTTTTTGGCGCTGTACAATGCGGGCGCGGCCCTCTTCCGCAGTATGGGCAACTCCAAAATTTCCATGCAGATCAGTGTGCTCATGAACATCATCAACATCGTGGGCAACGCGGTCTGCATCTTTGGCCTGAAAATGGGAGTGGACGGTGTTGCCTGGCCCAGCGTCATTTCCCGCATGGTGGCGGCGGCCCTCATTCTGGTCCGCTGCTACCAGAAAGGCCACGCCCTCACCGTGCCCAAGACCATCAAGCTGGATGGCAAGATGGCAAAGCGCATCCTGGGCATCGGCATCCCGTCTGCCTTTGAGAACAGCCTGTTCGAGGCCGGGCGCATTCTGGTGGTGAGCATGATCTCCACCTTTGGCACCGTGCAGATCGCGGCCAATGCCGTGGCCAACAACCTGGACGGCATGGGCTGCATTCCGGGCAAGGCGCTGGGCCTTGCCATGATCACGGTGGTGGGCCGCTGCATCGGTGCGGGCGACAGTGAGCAGGCCGTGTACTACACCAAAAAGCTGCTGGTCTGGGCTTACATCGCCATGGGCGTGTTCAACGGGGCCATTCTGCTCTTCCTGCCGCAGATCGTAAGCATCTATGCGCTGTCCGGTGCAACGATGCAGCTGGCCATCCTGCTGGTGCAGATCCACGCCGGGTTTGCGATCCTGCTCTGGCCGGCCTCGTTTGTGCTGCCCAACGCCCTGCGTGCCGCCAACGACGTGAAATTTACCATGGTGACCTCCATCCTCAGCATGGCCATCTGGCGGCTGGGTTTCAGCTACCTCATCGGCGTGCATATGGGGCTGGGTGCCATTGGTGTTTGGATCGCCATGGTGGTGGACTGGGTCTGCCGCGTGGTCTGCTTTGTGCTGCGGTTCCGCAGCGGCATCTGGAAAACGAAATACATTGCGTAACCACAACGTGAAAAATTACAGATTGGAGCAACGCACATGAAACTCATCAGCTGGAACGTCAATGGCCTGCGGGCCTGCCTGACCCACGATTTCGCCGCGAGCTTTGCCGCGCTGGATGCCGACGTCTTTTCGGTACAGGAGACCAAGATGCAGCCGGGCCAGGCGGATTTCGCGCCGGAAGGCTACACAGAATATACTTACTCGGCGGAGAAAAAGGGCTACAGCGGCACGGCCTGCTGGTGCAGGACCCAGCCGCTGGCCGTGACGACGGGCATTGGCATCGACCAGCATGACCACGAGGGCCGGGTGCTGACGCTGGAATATCCGGAGTTCTATCTTGTCAACTGCTACACCCCCAACAGCCAGGACGGCCTCAAGCGGCTGGATTACCGGATGCAGTGGGAAGACGATTTCCGGGCCTACCTGTTGGGGCTGGACGCAAAAAAGCCGGTCATCCTCTGCGGCGACCTGAACGTGGCTCATACCGAAATTGATATCAAGAACGCCAAGACCAACCGGATGAGCGCCGGCTTTACCGACCAGGAGCGGGCCAAAATGACCGAGCTGTTGGCGGCTGGTTTTACGGACAGTTTCCGTGCCCTCCACCCGGACGAGGTAAAGTACAGCTGGTGGAGCTACCGTTTCCATGCCCGGGAGAAGAACGCGGGCTGGCGGATCGACTATTTTATTGTCTCCAACCGCGTTGCCGATAAGATCAAAGTGGCGGAGATCCATAACGAGGTGTTTGGCTCGGATCACTGCCCGGTGGAGCTGGTCATTGACCTGTAAACAAGGAGTATTTTTATGATAAAGAATTACATTCTGGTCTTCCTGATCTCGATGTTCCCGCTCGTCGAGCTGCGCGGTGCCATCCCGGTGGGACTGGGGCTGGGCCTGCCCATCCTGCCCACCTACCTCGTCTGCGTGGTGGGCAACATGATCCCGGTGCCGTTCATCTACCTGTTTGCCCGCAAGTTCCTCATTTGGGGCTATCACAAGCCGGTCATCGGGCCGTTCTGCCGCTTCTGCATCAACAAGGGCGAAAAAGGCGGCCGCGCGCTGGAAGCCAAGGCCGGGCGTGGCCTGGTGGTGGCGCTGCTGCTGTTTGTGGGCATCCCGCTGCCGGGCACCGGTGCCTGGACTGGTACGCTGGCGGGCTCCATCCTGGATATGAAATTTAAAGATGTGCTCATTGCCTGCATGGGCGGCGTGCTGCTGGCGGGCATCATCATGGGTCTGGCCAGCGCCGGGCTGCTGGGAGCTGTGAGCACGCTTTTTGCAGTGAAATGACTAGCAATCTGCTATGAAATATGCTAGAATGAGTACGATGTGTCGCTTACGACAAAGAAAGGACGAACCAACATGGATCAGGCATTGAACCAGAAGATCGACGCGTTTATTGCGGCGAACAAAGAACAGATCTTGCAGGACATTGCAGCCCTCGTTGCCATCAACAGCGTGGAGGGGGAGCCCGCGGAGGGCGCTCCCTACGGCGTGGGCCCTCGTGCAGCCCTGGATAAGACCCTGGAGCTGGCGGCAGGCATGGGCTTTGCCACCCGCAACTGTGAAAATCACATCGGCTATGCCGAGCTGGCGGGCGCGGACCCGGAAAAGTATCTGGCAACCATCTGCCATGTGGACGTGGTGCCTGAGGGCAATGGCTGGACGGCAGACCCCTTTACCATGCAGATCAAGGACAACTACATGATCGGCCGCGGCGTGGCAGACGATAAGGGCCCCATGGTGGCGACCCTGTATGCCCTGAAGTTCCTCAAGGAGGAGGGGGTCTCCCTGCGCTATCCCATCCGCGCCCTCGTCGGCGACAACGAAGAGACCCACATGCGCGATGTGGACTACTATCTGGAGCACTACAAAGCTCCCGTCTTCTGCTTTACCCCGGACGCGGAGTTCCCCGTCTGCAACGGTGAGAAAGGCCAGTTCAACGGCAAGCTGGTCAGCCCGGTGTGCAATGGCGAGATCAAGGAGTTTGTGGGCGGTGTCGCCAACAACGCGGTGCCGGACCGTGCCAGCGCTCTGGTGGAAACCGATATCACCAAACTGAGCAATGCCCCCAACATCACGCTGGAGCCGGAGGGCAACGGCGTCCGCATCCGCGGCTGGGGCAAGAGCGGCCACGCCGCCATGCCGGAGGGTACCGTGAACGCCATTGGGCTGGTGGTCAACTACCTGCTGGACAATAACCTCTGCAACGACGCCGAGCGCGAGTACCTGAAAGCCATCCAGAAACTGCACAGCTCCACGGCCGGTGAGGGCCTGGGCATCCAGTGTGCTGATGGCCCCTTTGGCCCCCTGACCATCATTGGCGGGCGTATTTATATGGAGAATGGCCGCATCGTCCAGACGCTGGACAGCCGTTTCCCCACCTGTACCGACGGCGAGACCATCGAGAAGCAGATCAAGGCTGCCATTGGCAGCGGTGCCGAGCTGACCGACATCGGCGTGAACAAGCCGTTCTACATCGAGGCGGACACCCCCGCCATCAAGGCCTGCATCGACACCTACAATGAGGTGACGGGCGACCACGCCACCCCGTTTACCATGGGCGGCGGCACCTATGCACGCCACTTCCCCTATGCCGTCAGCTTTGGCCCGGAGCACGCGGAGCTGCCCATCCCCGAGTTCGGCGGCCCGATGCACGGTGCCAATGAGTCCGCTCCCATCGACAAGCTGTTGGAGGCCCTGAAGATCTACATTCTGGCCCTGCTGCGGCTGGAAGAAATCGACTTCTAAGCCATGCGGGTGCTGGTCATTGATGGACAGGGCGGCGGGCTGGGCCGTCAGCTGGTGACGGCCATCACGGCCCTCTGCCCGGAGGCGGAGCTGACCGCCGTGGGCACCAACAGTATGGCCGCTTCGGCCATGCTCAAGGCGGGTGCCGCCCGGGCGGCTACCGGCGAGAATGCCGTGGTGGTCAACGCCCGCCGCGCGGACATCATCGTGGGGCCCATCGGCATCGTCATTGCGGATGCCCTGCTGGGCGAGATCACTCCCGCCATGGCGGCGGCCATCTGCCAGGCGGACGCCAAGCGGGTGCTCATCCCGGTGAGCCACTGCGAGAACTTCGTGGTCGGCGTGCCGGAGGGGCCCGTCAGCCAGCTGGTGCAGACTGCGGCTCAAAAAGTAAAAGAGCTGTGCACCACAGGCTGTAAATAAGTTGAAACAACAAAAGCAGGTGCGTTTGAGGAAACTCAGACGTACCTGCTTTTTGTGTATTGTGATAGTTTCCCGCGGCGGAAATTGTCGCAAACATAGAAATCCACGGGGAAGGCCGGAAGATGTGCTGGAAATGATTGACTTTTAAAAGAGCGCGGCGGTACAATCAGTTTGTTCACAATTGTGAAAATTTTCGGGAACAGAAAGGAATCATGTATCATGAAAAGGCTACTTGCGGTATTGCTGGCCCTGACCATGACGCTGACCTGTGCGCCACTCAGTGCGCTGGCGGCGTCGGACGACACGCTGGCAAAAAGGATCACGGTGGAACAGACCACACAGCCGGACGCGGAACTGGTGCAGGCCATTGCGGCAGACCCGTTTATGCAGCCGACGCAGGCGTCTGCTCCGCAGCAGGAACAGTCTGCCTCGGTAGACACCTCGGATATTTCCATGACGGCCACCAACAGCTTTGGCAAACTGCTGCTGGACGGCATGAATGGCAATGAGGAGGAAAACGGCACGGAGTTCTCAGACGACAACCGTGTCATTGGCATCAAGATGAACGGCGGCACCGCGACGGTGGAGTACGTTGCCGCTGAGGCCGCCGACCTTGTGGTGGCGGTGTACACCGACAGCGCCGCCGAAGAGATGGTGGCCAGCGGGACGGTGTCGGCCCCGGCTACTGCTGACAACACCGGCAGCAGCACGGTGCAGGTGCCCGTTGAGGGGAGCATTCCGGAGTATTACACCGTGAAAGCTTACCTGCTGGATAAGGCGGAACATGCGCCCCTGAGCAAGGTGTTTACGGACACTTCCAAGACGGAAGCAATCGTGGATATCAAGAATGCACAGGTGGGCGATTTTGACCCTGACCGTGTCATCAACCTGGATGACGATAATACGACGAACTTTGCGGTTGTAAAGAAAAATGTTACGTTGATTACGGCAGATGATATTGTAGAGGGAACTAATAAAATTGTAAGGTTAGACGAAGATGGGATGATTTATGAAATAAACAATCCATCTAAAGAATTTCAAAATCTCCAAAAAGGCGATGTTATAACTTACGAGTATGACGAGGACGAACTTTTAGTGGTTCGCGTGAAAGATATTGAGAAAAATGAAAATTCTCTTGTACTTTACGGAGATGATACCCTTAAATTAACAGATGTGTTTTCTGCGGTCAAAATCGAAGCAGAAGACGAAGGAGAGCAGCTTCAGTATAGCGAAGAGGGAGCGGATTCTGGTGTTACGATGGTAGGCACTTCAGAGGGTCCACTTGAATTTGATGACACACCTCTACTGGATGAAACAAACGGAAGTAAAACAGATAGAGCTTCAGTAACACGAAAAATTAATTTTACGTTCAAGTATTTAGATGCGGATACTTCAAATAAAGATAATGCAGAAGAAAAGAAAGATGAGTCAAAACCGGAAACAAGCAAATCATATGCCGCATCTGGAACAATATCATTAAGTATTTCGTCTACAGTTTCTTACTATCTTATGGGTGAAAGTCACGATGTTTCTGTTGCAATGAAATCAGAGATATCGGGTGATATCGCACTTGCAGGAGGATACCATAAAAAGATTCCTTTGGGCGTTTTTGGAGGAACACTTCCGGGTGTAAAACTTGGCTTTAAACCAACGGTTAAAATTGATGCAGAAGTAAAGGTATCAGCAAAGTTTCTGTATCAGGCATCCAATGGAATTAAATACGATGGCGAAACAAATAAAATTGTAGACATCAGCGAGAAACCTACAGGAAAGATAAATATCGCTGTCGAGGGAAAAATTTATATTGGTATTGACCTTGGGCCAGCAGTGGAAGTGCTTGGAAAAACAATTCAAATGAAGCTTGTTATTGAGGTTGGAGCAAGCGCGACAGTAAAACTAAGCACAAAAATAGATGTGGGAGAACATCCCGAATCAATGCATGGATGCAAGGCATGCTTTGATTTGAATATTACTATTTCCGGAAAAGTAGGCGTCGAAATAAAAATATTTACATTTAAAAATGAAGAAACATTTGCAGAAGTGAAAGCGGAACCTATAAAGGCATACTGGGCACCAGAGTACAAAGATTATGGATTGGGTGACTGTCCGCATAAGAAATACCGTGTACTCGTAAGAACGGATTTAAGTAACACTGAGAAAGTACTGATCGAGCAGGGAACAATGGTGGATGTATTGTCAGGAAAAGCTCAGACTAAAGGTTGGCTTGACAGTAGTGGAAAGCTGTATCTTTATTTAGACCCGGGTGTTTATACATTGGTAGCAGTTAATAATAGCATTCCCTATGGTGATTATACCTTTGAAGTGAAATCAGAGGCAAAAGAATTTGTAATTCATGAGGGTTCTCACAAGGAGGGAGATGTGACGCCTGGAGGGAATACAGGAGGAAGTGACTCGGGAAGCGGAGGCAGTGACAACCCGGGTACAGACCAAGATTATGCAGAATGGAGCTTTTTAAATGGCGTTCTGACATTGCATAAGGAAATGATGAATTATACGGAGGGGGCATACGCACCATGGTATGATTTCCGTAACAGCATCAAAAAAATTGTCACAGAAGAGAATGTTCAGTTTATCGGAAGATATACATTTGCAGATTGCTCTAATGTAACAGAAGTAACCTTTGAGCACACGATTGTTTGGATTGACGATAATGCATTTAAGAATTGTACGGCATTGACGGATGTGTATTACCCAGGAACAATGAGTGACTGGCTGGAAGTCGATACAAGCAAGGGAAACGAGTGCATTGAAAAAGCGAAAATTCACTGTAGTGATGGAACAATTGCTGGATATGGAAAGTGTGGAACAAATCTGAAGTGGATTCTAGATGATACTGGAACGCTTTTGATTGTGGGAAAAGGAACCATGTCTCAGAATGTTTCGTGGCCCAAAGAAGACATTGTAAATGTTATAATCAAAGATGGAGTAACGAACATCAGCGAGGAAGCGTTTGAGGGCTGCATCAATCTGGTAAATGTGTCGCTTCCGACCAGTGTGGCGGAAATTGGGAAATATGCATTTTCAGAATGTACAAAACTGGAAAGCATTGCAATTCCAAATGGTGTAGTGACCATTGGAGCTTGGGCATTTTCTGAGTGTGAAAACTTAAAAGAGGTTACCATATCGAACAGTGTGACAAGTATCGAATGGTTTGCTTTTGCAGACTGCAAAAATTTGGAAAGCATAGAAATCCCGGACAGGATAACGCACATCGAAACCAATACGTTCTACAAATGTGAAAACCTGAAAAAGGTTATCATCCCAGATGGCGTAGTCAGCATCGGAAGTAGTGCTTTTCAGGAATGTAGGAGTTTGGAAAATATTACATTGCCCCAAAATCTAATTAGCATAGAAGATGCTGCATTTTCAACATGTACAAGCCTGAAAAATATTGTTATTCCGGACAGTGTAACAAGCATTGGAGCTATGGCATTTACAAACTGTGATGCAATTACAAACATTTCTATCCCAGAGGGGGTAACAACTATTGAAAGAGGCTTATTTGAAGATTGTAGTAGCCTGGAACATATCACGATGCTGGGACAGATAACGGATATTGAATCATACGCATTTTATCACTGCGCAAATTTGAAAGAAATTGCAATACCTGATAGTGTAACAGATATCGGTGAACGTGCATTTGATGGATGCAGCGCTTTGATGGAGATTACGATTCCGGGGAGCGTAAATAGCATCGGCGAGTACTCTTTCTTCCAGTGCACAAATTTGACGAATGTTGTGATTTGCGACGGTGTGACGAAAATCGGTCCTTATATGTTGTTTGAGTGCAGTAAAGTAGAAAGCATCAGCGTTCCGTGGACTGTAAAAGAAATTGGAGACGCTGCATTTTCGATGTGTGACATGCTTACACAAATTTTGTACTCTGGCACAAAAGAGGAGTGGAATGCAATTGCAAAGCCGGACGATGGTCTGGGAATGGCTGCGTATGTGGTAATTCGCTGCACAGATGGTGATATTACCGAGGAAACGGATGACACGGACGTGGACTCCACCAACGCCATCTCCTTTGGCACCACGACCCAGAGCAGCGAGACTTACCATGCGCTCTTCAGCGGCCTGACGGCGGGCGAAGATTACGCGGTCATCGTCAGCCGCTCGGCAGAGCAGCCGCTCAAGGCAGGAAATCTGGCATACATCATCCAGCTCCCGGCGGGTGCGGATGGTACACTGGATGTCAAGTTCAAAGCCCAAAATGCAGAGGACCTGAGCTATGTGGTGGCTTGCCGCCGTGGTGAAGACCGCCATAGCATTGAGGTGACGCATGGCCGCAGCTCGGATGCGGAGGCCGTCAGCGGCAAGCAGGTGTCCATTACCGCGAAAGACCGCGGCAAGGAGGGCTATAAGTTCTCCAAGTGGGCGGTGTTGAGCGGCGACGTGACGCTGGCCAATGCAGAACAGGCCGAGACCACCTTTGTGATGGGCTGCCAGGACGTGAAGCTTGAAGCTATTTACGTCCGGGAGGGCCACAGCATCCGGGTCATCGACGGCACGGCGGACAAGAACACGGCGTACAAGGATGAAAAAGTCACAATCACGGCAAAAGACCGTTCCAGCGAGGGCAAGACGTTTGTAAAATGGAATGTCCTTGCAGGCGGTGTGACGCTGGCGGATGCCAGCAGCCCCAGCACCACCTTTGGAATGGGTACGCAGGAGGTCACGGTGCAGGCCGTTTATCAGGCGGCCAACACCAACCCGGGCACTTCCGGCGGCTCTGGTGGTGGCGGCGGTGGCGGTGGTGCCATCGCACTGATCGGCGGCGCGGCAGTTGTGGCCGGTGTGGTCGCAATGCTCCCGGCCAAGGTGTCCGGCGTGGTGCTGAGTGCGGATGCCGTGCTGCCGAACGCGGCAGTGCAGCTGGTGCAGAAGGGCGCTGTGGTGGCGCAGACCGTGACGGATGCCAACGGCAGCTTTACGCTCAAGGCAAAGCGCGGCGCGTATCAGCTGAACATTACTTATCAGGACGCGGCAGGCCAGCCCGTGACGCAGAGCGTTGCGGTGACGGCTCCGGCGGAAAACCTGACCCTGCGGTTCTGAAATTGACCGCCGCGTGAGCAGCTGAAACAACAAAAGCAGGTGCGTTTGAGGAAACTCAGACGTACCTGCTTTTTGCATCTTAAAATAAGGGTCAATTCTTCCGGCGTTTGGCCAGCTGCTCGGCGGTAGGGGGAGTGTCGCCCTGGGCGGCGCGCTCGATGGCGCTGATGCGGCGGTCCAGCTCGGTGAGGCGCTGGGCGGTGACATCGGGCAGGTCCTGCTGGTCGAGGTCGTCCGAGGGGACGATGGCCTTGTTGTTGATGCGGACCACCTCGGCGGGGACGCCCACGGCGGTGCAGTTGGCGGGCAGGTTGCGCAGCACCACGCTGCCGGCACCCACACGGGCGTTATCGCCGATGAAGACGGGGCCCAGCACCTTGGTGCCCGCGCCGATGAGGACGTTGTTGCCCAGGGTGGGGTGACGCTTGCCGGTGTCCTTGCCGGTGCCGCCCAGAGTCACCCCGTGGTAGATGGTGCAGTTGTCGCCGATCTCGGTGGTCTCGCCAAAGACGATGCCCATACCGTGGTCGATGAACAGGCACTTGCCGATCTTGGCACCAGGGTGGATCTCGATGCCCGTTTTGTGGCGGCCATGCTGGCTGACCCACCGGGCCAGGAAAAAGTGCTTGTGCTCATACAGCCAGTGCGCTACCCGGTGATACACCAGAATATGGAAACCGGGGTAGAGCAGAATGACCTCCAGCACGTTGCGCGCGGCGGGGTCTTTGCGCTGGATGTTGCGTGCGTCCTCCAATAAGCTCATGGAAGAGCCCTCCTTTATATACAATGTTCCCAATGCAACGCCGCCCGTCTCTTGGCGGCCCTCTCTTTTGTGCTCCTTTATAATAGCACAGGTGAACTTTAATGTACAGTGAAATGGTAGGAATTAGACCGGATTTTTTGCGGTTTGCCTGCCCGGCGGGGGAGCGTGGTGGATTTTCGGTAGAGTAGCTAAAAATCCGGGCAATGAGCGGCAAACCTTTTTACAGGAAAAAAGCGCAGAAGCATTGACACATTTTGCGTTTCTATGATAAAATATATCGAAATAAATCGCAAACTTAAAAGGAGAAAACACGATGCAGGCTAAAATGATGCGCGCAAAACTGAAAAAGCAGTTTGCAGCCGTTTTTGCTGTGGGTTCGTTGTTTCCTTTTTTCGCATTTTGAACTTTTCCGCTGTGGAAAAGTTCTTTTTTTTGCCCGTCCGCGGGCAGTCCGCCCATTGAAACCGAAACAGGGAGGTAAATTGAGATGCTGCTCATCAATGCTGTGAACACCGAGGGGCACCCCCTCGAAATCTACATTCGGGACGGCAAGATCGCTGCCGTCGGCCAGGATCTGAGCGCGCTGGCCGGTGAGGGCGAGACCGTCCTCGATGCAGGCGGCCTGACGGTGCTGCCCGCCTTTGTAGACCTGCACTGTCACTGGCGCACCCCGGGCTTTGAGTACAAAGAGGACATCGAGACCGGCAGCCGGGCGGCTGCGGCAGGCGGTTACACGTTCGTGAACCTGATGCCCAACACCAAGCCCGTCTGCTCCTCTGCCGCACAGGCCATGATGGTGGAGCAGAAAGCTGCCGAGGTGGGGCTGTGCGATGCAAACCAGACCGTCTCCATCACCGAGAACTTTGATGGCGTGAGCATCGACCACCTCAAGACCCTGCCCGCCAGCGTGAAGTTCAT
>OGDE01001299.1_pt1 | contig 16064 bp, 10 predicted proteins | sample 1570321 | NCBI WGS metagenome assembly OGDE01 (sample SAMEA2581976, study PRJEB24529) | metagenome | biome: Human gut stool | place: China | collected 2011 | reverse complement strand
CATACAGGCTCTGGATGGTCTGGTGGCCGTCGCCCAGCGGGTCGGCAAAGGGGTCGAGCCACGAGTTGAGACGGTCGGCGGCGTAGGGCACCAGCTCCGGCATGAGCACGATAGCCGTGCCGATGGCGGCAGCGCCGCCCGCCCCTGCCAACATGAACCACCGCAGCCCGGTGCCGCCCACGAACATGAGCACCGCGCCGATGCTTAAAATCAACACCGTGCCGGAAAGGTGGGGCTCCAGCAACATGAGCACCGCCACTACCCCCAGCACCAGCGCAAAGGGCACCACCCCCACCGCAAAGCTGTCCATGCGGTCGTGATTCAAAGCGATGATGTGGGCAAACACCAGCACCACCGCAAATTTGGCGATCTCGCTGGGCTGTAATGTGCCAAGCCCCGGCAGCACAAGCCAGCGCTTGCAGCCGTTATATTCCGGCATGAACAGCACCGCCGTCAGCAGCACCAGCGAGAGCGCCAACAGCGGCCACGCAAGCTTATGATAGATGTGGTAGTCCACCCGGCTGGCCGTCCACATGGCCACCAGTCCCATGGCGGCGTACAGCAGCTGCGGCCGCACATAGGCAAAGGCGTCCTGCCGCCGGTACAGTGCCACCGCGCTGCTGGCGCTGCACAGCATCACCAGCCCAAAGGCTACCAGTGTGAGCACCAGCACCAGAAAGGGCAGGTCCATGGGCGGCAGCGGCCGCAGCAGCCCTTTGCGGGCAGCAGTTCTGTGCAATCCCTGTCACCTCCGTTTCTGTTATTGTACGCGGATGCGGGGGCGGTTAGTCATACGCACCGCCCCCGGGCGCATAAACTGCCCGCAAAGGGGGTGCTGCCATGTGCGGCTCAAAACCCACAGACGCCCTGCGCACTTTGCCGGAGCGGGCGTTCCGTCTGCGGGCACGGCTCATTGCAGTGGGCCTGTGCGCCGTCTGCTTTGCAGGGCTCATCGGGCGGCTGTTCTGGCTGCAATTATGCACCGGCGGCTGGTACACCCAGCGGGCGCTGGGGCAGCAGCTGCGAGACACCGTTGTGCCCGCCGACCGGGGCAAGATATACAGCGCCGATGGTGCGCTGCTTGCCGCCAACAGCAGCTGCTGGACCCTGCGCGCCAGCCCCCGGGAGATGCCGGAGGAAAAGCTTGCCCTTGCCGCCAAGGGGCTTGCGGAGATTCTGGAGCTGGACGAGGCCAAGCTGCTGGAAAAGTTCAACGACCGGCGCTCCAACGACTGCCTTTTGCGTTACCGGGTGGAGCGGGAAACTGCCGATGCCGTGCGGGATTTCTGCGCAGCGAACGGCATTACCGGCGTGCGCATCAATCAGGATTCCAAGCGCTGGTACCCACAGGGGGAGTTTTTGGCCTCGGTGCTGGGGTTCACCAACGTAGATAACGCCGGGGTCAGCGGGCTGGAGCTGAAATATAACGACACCCTTACCGGGCAGAATGGGGTGGTGCTGACTGCGGTGAATGCTTGGGGCTACACGCTGGCACAGAGCTACGAGACGGAACTTACGCCCGTGGAGGGCAGCGGGCTGCGGCTGACCATCGATGCAAATATTCAACATTACCTTGAAAATGCGTTGAATTATGCGGTGCAGGAGCATCATGTAGCCGCCCGCAGCGTGGGCATCGTGATGGAGGTGAACACCGGGGCGGTGCTGGCCATGGCCACCACTCCGGCCTACGACCCCAACCAGCCCCGGGTCATCGCCGACAAGGCCGCACGCGCCGCCGTAGATGCCCTTTCCGGTAAAGAGCGCACCGCCGCCCTGCAGCTGGCGCAGCAGACCCAGTGGCGCAACAAGGCGGTGAGCGACTTATACGAGCCGGGCAGCGTGTTCAAGCTCATCACCTGCGCGGCGGCACTGGACGCCGGAGCCATCACCCGGAACTCCACCTTTTACTGCGGAGACTCTATCTCGGTGGCGGGCACGCGGTTCCACTGCGCCAACCACAAGCGCCACGGCAGCCAGACCGTGACCCAAGCGCTGGAAAACTCCTGCAACCAGAGCTTTATCCAGATCGGGGCGCGGCTGGGCAAACAGGCTTTCTGCGATTATTTTGCCGCTTTCGGCCTGCGGGAGCCCACCGGCATCGACCTGCCCGCCGAGCCGAAAAAGAGCCTGTACTATACCGCCGACCGGATGGGCCCGGTGGAGCTGGCCTCCTGTGCCTTCGGGCAGAGCAGCAAGATCTCGTATCTGGAAATGGCGGCGGCAGTCTGCGCCGTGGTCAACGGGGGAAAGCTGATGCAGCCCTACGTCGTCTCGGAGATCCTGGCCCCGGACGGCAGTACCATTGAGCAGCTCGCCCCTGTCTGCAAACGGCAGGTGCTCAAGGCAGAGACCAGCCAGACCATGCGGGAGATGATGGAAGCCGTGGTGCTCCACGGCGGCGGACGGAACGCCCAGATCCCGGGCTACCGGGTAGGCGGAAAAAGCGGCACCAGCCAGAAGCTGGACAGCGCCGACGAAAAAGCCCGTATTGCCAGCTTTGTGGCGGTGGCTCCCATCGACGACCCGCAGTTTCTCTGCCTGGTCTGCCTGGACGAACCCCACAGCTGGACGACCGCAGGCGGCAGCCTGTCGGCCCCGGTCTGTGCCGAAGTGCTGGAGCAGACGCTGGTGTACAGGGGCGTGCCCCGCACTGCAGAAGCCCCGGCTGCCTCCACAGCAGAGACCGCCGCCGACCTCCCCGCTGACGGCGACAGTTTTGACGGGGCCTGAAAACGGGCAGCAAAAAAGACCGCCGAAGCGGTCTTGAATTGCTTGTTTTCAGTTCTGGTGCGGCTGCTCGCGGAACTTGATCTCGCCGGTCTCGCTGTTCATGGATTCCACAATGGCAAGGCTCTCCAGCTGGATGCCCTTGCTGCGGATGAGCTCGCCGCCCTGCTGGAAGCCCTTTTCCACGGCAATGCCAATGCCCTCGACCGTGGCTCCGGCCTCCTTGGCCAGATCCAGCAGGCCCATCAGGGCACAGCCGTTTGCCAGGAAGTCATCGATGATCAGGACATGATCCTCTGCGGTGAGGAACTTTTTGGAGACGATGACATTATAGATCTTCTTGTGGGTGAAGGACTGGATCTTGGTCTCATAGTTGTCGTAATCCAGGTTGATGCTCATGGACTTTTTGGCAAACACCACAGGCACATTGAACTCGCTGGCAACCACGGCGGCAATGCCGATGCCGCTGGCCTCAATGGTCAGCACCTTGTTGACGGGCTTGCCTGCAAACAGGCGCTTCCACTCCTTTGCCATCTCGCGGAACAGGGGGATGTCCATCTGGTGGTTGATGAAGCTGTCCACCTTCAGCACATTGCCCTCGCGCACGATCCCGTCTTTCTGAATGCGTTCTTCCAGCAGTTTCATATCCGTCTCTTCCTCCAAGCTTTGGTACAGCATTTTGATTTTACCTAGTATACCGGATTTGCCCCCCTGTTTTCAAGGTCTTTTGGCATTTTCTCTCTTGTTTTTCAGCAAAATCTGAGTATACTGGAAGCAACGGCTCCGGGTGGATTTCCGGGGCGCTCCGGGCACAGGGAAAGGTGCCCGTTTTCTGCATCCTGCCGTCTGTTCGGGCGGGATGCACTGCGAGGAGAAGGAGTATCACGCGTATGAAGACCGGATTGATCCTGGAAGGCGGTGCCATGCGGGGCATGTTCACCGCCGGTGTTCTGGATGTTCTGATGGAGCAGGGCATCACGGTAGACGGTATGGTAGGTGTTTCGGCGGGAGCAGTGTTCGGCTGCAACTACAAATCCCACCAGATCGGGCGGACCATCCGCTACAACACCACCTATTGCAACGACAAACGCTATGCCAGCTTCCGCAATCTGCTGCGCACCGGCAACCTGTACAGCGAGGATTTCTGCTACCACGAGGTGCCCGAAAAGCTCGACCCGTTCGATGACAAGGCTTTCCGGGAATCCCCCATGGATTACTTTGTGGTCTGCACCGATGTCCGCACCGGCGACCCCATCTATCATAAGTGCCGCACCGGTGATGCGGAGGATGTGCTCTGGATGGAAGCCTCGGCTTCCATGCCGCTGGCCGCAAAGATCGTCAGGATCGGCCATTACGGCCTGCTGGACGGCGGCGTTGCCGATTCCATCCCCATCCGCTTCTTTGAGTCCATTGGCTACAAGCGGAACCTCATCATCCTGACCCAGCCCAAGGGGTTTGTGAAAAAGAAGAATCCCATGCTGCCCGCCATCCGGGCACGGTATCTGCGCTATCCTGCCTTTGTGGAGGCTGTGGCCGACCGCCACGAGCGCTACAACGAAACCCTGAGCTACATCTCCATGCTGGAGCAGGCCGGCAAGGATTACGTCATCCGCCCGCCCATCCCGCTGGAGATCGGTGCCATGGAGCGTGACCCCGACCAGCTGCGCCGCGTCTACGAGACCGGCCGGGCCGTGGCACAGATCCAGGTGGATAAGATCCGGGCCTTCCTTGAAACAGCAAAGGCCGAAGCCGAGGAATGATCTCTGTGCTATACTGGGGCAAATCAAAACAGGAGGCACTGATCTATGAACACTCTGGATGCCATTCTCACCCGGCGCAGCTGCCGGGAATTCACCGACAAGCCCATCAAAAGCGAAACGCTGCACCAGCTGCTGGAAGCAGCCATGAGCGGCCCCAGCTGCGTCAATGCACGGGACTGGTCCTTCGTGGTGGTGACCGCCCCGGAAAAGCTGGCACAGATGGCCGATGCCAATGGCCGCCCTGCTGAGCCGCTGCGGAAAGCTGCCGCCGGTATCCTCGTCTGCGGCGACCTTGACCGTGCGTTCCGCTTTGCCAAGGACTACTGGGTGATCGACGGAGCCATTGCCGCCCAGAACATCTGCCTGGCTGCACAGGAGCTGGGGCTTGGCGCAGTCTGGCTGGGCACCTGGCCCCAGATGGATCGGGTGGAGGCCCAGCAAAAGCTCTTCGCTCTGCCGGAGACCATTGTGCCCCACTCCATCATCGCCCTTGGCTACCCGGAAGCAGACCTAACTGCCCCGCGTAAGAGCCGCTATGAGGATGACCGGGTACATTTTAACCAGTGGTAAATCTGCCGGCCTTTTCGTCAGGGAGCAATCAGTTGAGATAGTCACCCACGGGAGCGGAATTGTACTGCTTGATGACCTTTACAATGATGGAGCTATGCCCAGACCGTTGTGTGAACGGCCCGGACATGGGGTTTTATGGTTTTTAATGCAGTTACGCCCAGTTCTTCCGCCCGTAGCGGGTGGTCAGCTGGCAGATCTCCTTTTGGAGCTTCTTGGTCAGCTGGGGCTTTTTCAGCCGCCAGCGCCAGTTCTGGCCCACGGTGGAGGGCTGATTGATGCGAGCGGAGTTGTCCAGCCCCAGCCAGTCCTGCATGGGAATGATGCAGGTCGCCGCTGCGCTGCGCAGGATCAGTGCGATCATGCTTTTATAGAGCTGCTCCTCCGGGGTGGCGTAGTCGAACAGATAATCCCGCACCATGGCGCGCTCCGCGCCGGTGATGGTCTGGTACCACGATACCAGCGTTTCGTTGTCGTGGGTGCCGGTATAGGCCACGCTGTTCACCGGGTAGTTGTGGGGCAGGTAGTCGCTGGCGCTGCCGGTATCCCGGGAGTCAAAGGCAAATTCCAGCACCTTCATGCCGGGAAAGCCGCTGTCCCGCACCAGCTGACGCACGGTGTCGCTCATGTAGCCAAGATCCTCCGCAATGATCTCCCGTTTGCCCAGTGCCTGCTCCACAGCACGGAACAGCTCGATGCCGGGGCCTTTTTCCCAGTGGCCCGGCGCGGCAGTCTCGCTGCCGTAGGGGATGGAAAAATACTCATCGAAGCCGCGGAAGTGGTCGATGCGCACCACATCGTAAAGCTCGAAGCAGTACCACAGGCGGGTGATCCACCACTGATAGCCGGTTGCGCGGTGTGCTTCCCAGCGGTAGAGCGGATTGCCCCAGAGCTGGCCGGTGGGCGAAAAGCCATCCGGGGGAACACCCGCCACCGCCGTGGGAATGTTGTCCTTGTCCAGTTGGAACAGACCCGGGTTTGCCCATGCGTCCGCCGAATCCAGCGCCACATAGATGGGGATATCGCCGATGATGCGGATGCCCTTGCTGTTGGCGTAGGCCTTCAGCCTGCGCCACTGCTGGTCGAACTTGAACTGGAGATATTTGTGGTACTCCACCTCAAAATACAGCTCCCGGCGGTAATAGTCCATGGCGGGCTGCCAGCGCAGACGGATATCCTCGGCCCACTCGATCCACGGCTTGCCCTCAAAGCGGCCCTTCACCGCCATGAACAAGGCAAAATCATCCAGCCACCACTTGTTTTTTTCGCAGAAGGCTGTAAACGCTTCGTTGTGGCCGATGTCGCTGCGGGAGTAGGCCAGCCGCAGCAGGCGGCCCCGCTCGGTATACAGGCGGCTGTAATCAATGTCATCTGCCTTGCGGCCAAAGTTTGCCTTTTTGCACTCGGCGGCGGTCAGCACCCCTTCCTCCACCAGTGCGTCCAGACTGATGAAATACGGATTGCCCGCAAAGGCGGAAAAGCTCTGATAGGGGCTGTCGCCGTAGCTTGTCACACCCAGCGGCAGGATCTGCCAGTAGGTCTGCCCGGCTTCCTTGAGCCAGTCCACAAAGTCGTATGCTTCCTGCGAAAAGCAGCCGATGCCGTAAGGGGACGGCAGACTGCTGATGGGCAGCAAAATGCCTGCACTTCTCTGCATCTTCATTTCCCTCTTCCTTTATAACTCGATCAGAACACCCGCGTGGTCGGATACCTGCGGCTCCTGCAGGCCGTTGAACACCACCCGGGTGCTTTTTACAGCGATCGCCTGGGAGCACCAGATCTGGTCAATGCGTTTTTTTGCCGCCGCATCCGGGGCATCCCGCCAGCCATCAATGGCCTGCACGACGGTGTAGCCCTCGTCCCGCTGCTGTGCCAGGCGGTAGGTGTCCTGCCAGCCGCTGCGGAGCACAAGGTCGTAGCCCTCGCCCCGCACGTCGGCCTCACTGTTGAAGTCGCCCAGCAGAAAGGCGGTCTTTTTTATGCCTGCCGCCCGGGACAGCGTTTCCCACTGGGCGGCAAAAGGTTCCACTTCGTCCTTCCACCAGCCCAGATGCACTGTGTAATACCAGACATCTCCTGCACAGATGCCCAGGGTGCGGCGGGTCCTCCAGCAGCTGTAATCGCCGGACTTGCTCAGCAGCAGATTTTCGGCAGCGGTGATGGGTGCACGGCTGAACACCGCCATGCCCTCATCGTACCTGTCGTAGCCGATCTTTGCCGGAAGCCAGCTCCAATGGTACTGCACGCCCCGTTCTTCCAGCATCCGGGCTACGGCTGCGGCGTGGTTGTCCGCTTTCAGCAGCACTGTATTGCCGGAGCAGGGATAATATCCCGCCGGAGCCTCTCCCAGCAGCGGAGCGGCGGCGGTCTGGTTCACCTCCTGCAGGGCGAACACCTCCGGCTGCTCCCTGGCGATAAAGTCTACAAAGATCTTCCGTTTTGCCTCATAGTCCGGCTCGATGAGGCTGTGGGTATTCAAAGTCAGCAGTTTCATAGTTTTTTACAGAATATCATTGATGTCAGATTTCAGAACGTCTGCCTTGGGGCCATACACAGCCTGAATGCCGTCGCCCTTCACCAGCAGGCTCAGAGCGCCCTCGGCCTTCCATGCGGCAAGGTCGGCCACCTTGGCAGGGTCCTTCACGGTAACACGCAGACGGGTCATGCAGGCATCCACCAGCACAATGTTCTCCCGGCCGCCCAGCAGGGCGATGATGCGCTCGGCCTGGCCGTTATCGGACTTTTTATCTGCTTTCTTCTCGGCCTTGGTGTCGGCTGCGGCATCGTCTGCGTTGTCATCGGTGTAGTTGCCCAGACGGCCCGGCGTTGCCAGCTTGAGCTTGCCGATCATAAAGTAGGCCACGAAATAGCCGATGACAAAGAACGCCACCACGCAGAGCACAAAGTTGATGATATCGCCGCCCAGACCGGCCTGCAGGGACATGGGGATACGGGTGATGAATTCCAGATTGCCGAAAGAGTGCAGGCGCAGATGGATGATGCCTGCCATGGCAAAGGCACAGCCCTGCAGCAGTGCGTACACGATGTACAGCGGCATGGCGCAGAACATGAACATGAATTCCAGCGGCTCGGTCACACCGGTCAGGAACACGGCCAGCGCGGTGGAGATGAACATAGACTTATACTTTGCGCACTTGTCGGCATCCACACGGCGGAACATGGCCAGCGCAATGCCCAGCAGCAGACCAGTTGCGCCGATCATCTGGCCCACCTTGAAGCGGGCGGGGGTAACGGTGGTCAGCAGCTCGTTGTAAGCGGCCATGTCACCGGCTTTCTTGAAGTTGATGAGGTCGTTGGCCCATGCCAGCCACAGCGGGTCCTGACCAAATACCTGACTGCCTGCGTTGACGCCGGTGGCGATGGTGTAGGTGCCGCCGAAGGAGGTGTAGTTCATGGGGATGGTCAGCATGTGGTGCAGACCGAAGGGCAGCAGCAGACGCTCCAGCGTACCATAGATGAACGGAGCCAGAACGGGAGAAGTCTCGGAAGAGTTTGCGATCCAGATGCCAAAGTTGTTGATGCCGGTCTGGACCACAGGCCAGAACAGTGCCAGCACCATGGAAATGACCACAGAATAGGCAATGACCACCATAGGCACAAAGCGCTTGCCGTTGAAGAAGGCCAGTGCATCCGGCAGCTTGCGGAAGTTATAGTATTTATTGTAAGCCACGCCGCCCACAAAACCGGCAATGATGCCCACGAACACGCCCATGTTTAGGGCCGGGGCACCCAGCACGGAGGTGAAGTAGCCATTGACGGCGATCTCCCGCCCGAACAGGGTGTGGGTCACGGCGTTGGGGTCTTCCAGCATGGCGCTGGTGACACCGAAGATGTTTCCGGTGATGACATTGATGAGGGCAAATGCCAGCACAGCCGCAAAGGCACCGCCCGCACGCTCCTTTGCCCAGCTGCCGCCGATGGCCACGGCAAACAGGATGTGCAGATTGTTGATGACCGCCCATCCAATGTTTTCCATGGTGGTGCCAATGGTCATAACTGCCGCAATGTCACCGCCGCCCATCTGCACCAGCTTGCCCAGACTGATCATCAGACCGGCGGCAGGCATGACGGCGATGACGGTCATCAGCACCTTGCCCAGCTTCTGTAAGAAGTCAAAGTTGATAAGCCCCTTTTTCCCCGGAGCTGCTTGTGTTGTTGCCATAATGTTCCTCCTTGTTTCCTTTTGCGCCGTTTTACGCAATCGTTGCGCTTCTGTTGCGTAACTTTACGCAACAAGAATAATCCAACTCTGCAATTTTTACAAGAGTTTTCTAGGTCAAAAATATATTTTCTTCTTTTTGCACAACAGCCCGCAAGTTTCTTTGTTGAAAACATCGAAGGTGCGCAAAGGGCGCGGTTGCATGATCTGCGCAAGCTCGTGCGCAAATCATTGACATTGCGTGCAAACAGCTTTACAATAGACCTATTACATCAGGGAGGAACAGACTATGGCAGTTACCATCAAGGATGTGGCAGCAGCGGCGGGGGTATCGCCCTCCACGGTGTCCCGCACCTGCAAGGACAGCCCTTCCATCAGCCGGGAAACCAAGGAGCGGGTGCGCCGCATTATGGCACAGCTGGGCTATGAGCCGAACTTTGAGGCCGAACCGGTGGAGGCGTTCTCCAAGACCATCGGCATTATTCTGCCCTCCTCCCAGCGGGATGTCTACGAGAACGCCTTCCATCTGGAGATCATCCGCGGCATCGGGCAGTTCTGCAACCAGCGGCGGTATGTGAACACCGTCATCACCGGGCAGGACGATGCAGAGGTTCTGGATGCCATCCAGAGCATGGTGGCCAACGCGCAGGCGGATGGCTTTATCCTGCTCTATTCCAAAAAGGACTGCCCGGTGGCAGCCTACCTGCGCAGCGAAGGGCTGCTCCATGTCATCGTGGGCAAGGCGGCGCAGTCTGCCAATCAGACCATCTATATCGACAACGACAACGCCCTTGCCGGTGAGGAAGCCACCGATTACCTCTATGAAATGGGCCACCGCCGCATTGCCTATTTCGGTGTCAGCAACGCCATGCTGTTTTCGGCAGAGCGCAGACGCGGCTACCAGATGTCCCTGCTCAAGCACGACATCACTCCCCGGGAGGAGGACTGTGTGGAGGTCAACACCCTGAACGACGCTTACGAAGAGCCGCTGAAGGCTCTTCTCACCGCACCGGACCATCCCACGGCCATGCTGGTCAGCGATGACATTCTGGCCGTGGTGCTGGAACAGTTCTGCGGCAAACTGGGGCTGCGCGTCCCGAAGGATCTTTCCATCGTGTCCTTCAACAATTCGCTGTTCTCCCGCATCACCAGCCCCCAGCTGACCACCGTGGACGTGAACCCCTATCAGCTGGGCATGGAGGCCGCCAGCCAGACCATCAACCACATCGAGAACCCGAATCTGCTGGCAACAAAGATCCTTGTGCCGCACAAGCTCATCCCCCGGGAGAGCTGCTGCCCGCCGGAAGTCTGATCAAAACAATGAGGCCGTTCCCTCTCTTTCTCAGAGAAGCGGAACGGCCTCATTTTGTTTATTTTTTCCGGTACTCCCGCGGAGTCATGCCAAAATGCGCCTTGAATGCCCGGTTAAAATAGGAGAGGTTTTCAAACCCGCACCGGGAAGCGATCGTCAGCACCGTCTCGTCCGTAACATGCAGCGCTTCGGCGGCGGCATTCAGCCGGTATTCGTTCAGAAAGGCAACAAAGCTCTGCCCTGTCATCTGCCGGAACCAGCGCATGAAGTGGCTGGAACTGAAGGAGCAGACCCCGGCGGCATCGGCGACCCGAAGTCCCTCGGCATAATGGACAGAGATCCATTGCAGAACGGCTTTCAGCCGCTGGGTATCGGCAGTTTCCACGGGGAGCTGCTGTTTCCCCTGCGCAATGAGCAGGGAGAGAAAGTGCAGCAGTGCTCCTTTGACCAGCAGCTCATAGCCGGGAAGCTTGGCGCGGTTGGCTTCCTCCACCTCCCGCAGGCAGGCGGCGGCTTGCAGATAGCACAAATCATTCGGGGTCAGGCGCGCAGGCAGCGAAAGCCGCCCGCTTTGCAGCGGAAGCAGGTATTTTTCGGCGCAAAGGTCCTCCGCACCGCCCAGAAGCTCCAGCTCAAAGATGATATTCTCATATTCCATCCGCCGCCCCTCTGCCTGCCGCAGGGCGTGGAGGGTGCCGGGCGTAAAAATAAAGATATCCCCCTGGTAGGCCGGGCAGGACACCGCACCCACCTGCACCAGCCCCGCGCCCCGCTTGACAAAGACCAGCTCCATGCTCTCCTGCCAGTGGAGTGCCACCTGCGGAAAATCTCCCGGAATGGTGCAGGGATACAGATTGAAGGGGAACCGCACGGCACCGTGCTGCTTGGTTTCCTGCAATGATGCCTGATTTTGCATCTTCTCACCTCCAGATGATAGGATTGTACCACAATTTGCACTTTTAAGGCAAGATTTCGATTGTTTTATCTGGTATATCTTGCATTATAGATGTCAAACCTGTTTTCCGTAGCAAAGGAGGAGCCATTATGAGCTTTACCGAAACATTACAGAGTATCACCGGCAAGCTGCTGGCGGACTGCACCGATCAGGAGCTGTATCTGGCACTGCTGGAACTTGTGCGGCAGAAGAGCGCCGACCGCGTGCAGCCGGTCACCGGGCGCAAGCTGTACTATATCAGCGCCGAATTCCTTATTGGCAAGCTGCTGTCCAACAACCTCATCAATCTGGGGCTGTACGACGAAGCCCGGTCTGCGCTGGCTGCTGCCGGAAAGCGCCTTTCCGATATTGAAGAGGTAGAGCCGGAGCCTTCTTTGGGCAACGGCGGCTTGGGGCGTCTGGCTGCCTGTTTCCTCGACTCTCTGGCAACGCTGAACCTGCCCGGCGACGGCGTGGGTCTGCGGTACCACTTCGGTCTGTTCCATCAGTCCTTTGAGGATGGCGTGCAGAACGAAAAGCCCGACCCGTGGCTGACTGCCCACAGCTGGGCGGAAAAGACCGACACCACCTACCCGGTGGAACTGGCCGGCAAGGAGTACACCGCCCGGCTGTACAAGCTGGCGGTTACCGGCTACGAGGGGCGCACCAACACCCTGAACCTGTTCGATCTGGACACCATCGACGAGAGCATCGTCCATGACGGCATTGCCTTTGACAAGACCGCTATTGATAAGAACCTGACCCTCTTCCTCTACCCGGACGATTCCGACGAGGCAGGCCGCCGTCTGCGGGTGTACCAGCAGTACCTGATGGTTTCTGCCGGTGCACAGCTCATTCTGGCCGAGTGCGCCGCCCGGGGCTGCAACTTCCATGATCTGGCGGACTACGCCGCCATCCAGATCAACGACACCCATCCCAGCATGGTCATCCCGGAGCTGATCCGTCTGCTGGGCGAGCGCGGCATCGAGTTTGAAGAGGCCGTGGAGATCGTCACCAAGACCTGCGCCTACACCAACCACACCATTCTGGCCGAGGCGCTGGAAAAGTGGCCCCGCGCCTATCTGGACGCCGTCGTGCCGCAGCTCATGCCCATCATTGAAAAGCTCGACACGCTGGCCCGCACCCGCACCACCGACGAGAGTCTGGCCATCATCGACGGGGACGACCTCGTTCACATGGCCCACATGGACATCCACTTCACCCACTCGACGAACGGTGTTGCCTATCTGCACACCGAGATCCTGAAAAACAGCGAGCTGCACGGCTTTTACCAGCTCTACCCCGAAAAATTCAACAATAAGACCAACGGCATCACCTTCCGCCGCTGGCTGCTGGAGTGCGACCCGGCACTGACCGCCGAGATCGAAAAGCTCATCGGTTCCGGCTTCCGCAAGGACGCCGCTGAGCTTGAAAAACTGCTGCCCTACACGGAAAATGTCGATATTTTGCAGCAGTTCTCCGCCGTCAAGGCGCAGAACAAGCGCGCACTGGCCGACTGGCTGCACCGCACGCAGAACATCACCGTTGACCCGGATGCAATGTTCGACATCCAGTCCAAGCGCCTGCATGAGTACAAGCGCCAGCAGCTGAACCTGCTCTACCTGATCCACCAGTATCATGAGATCAAGGCCGGGCATCTGCCCGCCACACCGCTGGTCAGCATCTTCGGTGCCAAGGCCGCCCCGGCGTACACGATTGCCAAGGACATCATCCACGCCCTGCTGACCCTGTCTAAGGTCATTGCGGCGGATCCGGTCGTGTCGAAGTATCTGCAGGTTGTCTTTGTGGAAAACTACAACGTCACCGCCGCTGAGAAGCTCATCCCCGCCTGCGACCTGTCGGAGCAGATCTCGCTGGCCTCCAAGGAGGCGTCCGGCACCGGCAACATGAAGTTCATGCTCAACGGTGCGCTGACGCTGGGCACGATGGACGGTGCGAACGTCGAGATCTGTCAGCAGGTCGGCGATGAGAACATCTATATCTTCGGCCAGACGTCCGATCAGGTCATCCACCGCTATGAGATGGGCGACTATCAGGCCAGCCAGTGGGTGGAGGGTGACCCCAACATCCGCCGCGCCGTCGATTTCCTCGTCGGGCCAGAGATGCTGGCCGCCGGGCATGAGGAAAACCTGCGCCGCCTGCACGACGAGCTGGTCTGGAAGGACTGGTTCCAGACGCTGCCCGACTTCAACGCCTATGTGGTGCGCAAGGGTCAGGCCCTGAGCGACTACGCCTGCGACCCGCTGGGCTGGCGCAAAAAGTGCGTCATCAACATTGCCAAGGCCGGCCTGTTCAGCAGTGACCGCACGATTGCCGAGTACAACAAGGACATCTGGCATCTGGGCGAGTGATCCACCTCTATAAGCAACCGCATCCCCTGTCCGCACGGGCAGGGGATTTTTGCTTGTATATGGCTTCTTTACATGGGATGCCGGATGCAAAGGTTTCCGCTGGGCGTTGAAACGTTTCCCTTGCAAACTGTCGCTCTACCTGCTACAATAAATGCAGACTATTTGTAAGGAGCGATCACTCATGAACTGGCATCAGGCCTGTGAGCTGCCCTATTACCACGGCAGCGACCTCGGTGCAAATCCAACGGCGGAGGGAACCACCTTCAAGCTGTGGGCTCCCACTGCCTGCGGGGTCGTGGTCTGCCTGTATGCCACCGGCACCGACGCCGAGCCGGGCGCGAAAGAGCTGGGCGTACACGAAATGCGCCGCGGCGATGGCGGCGTCTGGGCCATTGTGCTGCCCGGCAACCTGCACGGGACGTATTACATCTACCGCATCTACTTCCCGGATGGCCGCGTGCATGAGGTCGTGGACCCCTACGCCCGCAGTGCCGGGGCCAACGGCACCCGCGGCATGGTGGTGGACCTGACACAGGCCGCCCCCGACGGCTGGGAGCAGGACCGGCGCCCCGACATCCCGGCCCACGCCCGCAGCGTGTGGGAGGTGCATGTGGCGGACTTTTCCGCTGACGGGCACAGCGGTGTAAAACCGGAGTGGCGCGGCAAGTTCATGGGCTTCACGCCCGATGACACCACGCTGGACAACGACGGCGAACACCCGACATGCCTGAATTATCTGAAAAATCTGGGCATCAGCCATGTGCAATTACAGCCCATCTGCGACTACGCCACGGTGGACGAGTCCCGCCCCGACGGCGGCTACAACTGGGGCTACGACCCGCAGAACTACAACGTGCCCGAGGGCAGCTTTGCCACTGACCCGTTCCACGGCGAGGTGCGCGTCAAGGAGTGCCGCGCCATGGTCGCCGCGCTGCACCGCGCGGGGCTGGGCGTCGTGATGGACGTCGTCTACAACCACACCTACCACGGCGAGAGCAATCTGGAGCGCACCGTGCCCGGCTACTGGAACCGCCGCTGGCCCAACGGCATGATGACCAACGGCTCCGGCTGCGGCTGTGACCTGGCCAGCGAGCGCCCGATGGTGCGCAAATACGTGGTCGAGTCAGTGCTGTACTGGGCCACATCCTACCACATCGACGGTTTCCGCTTTGACCTGATGGCGCTGGAGGATGTGGACACGATGAACGCCATCCGCGCCGCGCTGGACAGTCTGCCCGGCGGCGAGAGCATTTTACTGTACGGCGAGCCCTGGATGGGCGGCGGCACGAACCTTGAAGGCGGCGCACGCCCCGCCGACAAGCGCGCCCTCGACGCGCTGCATGAACGCATCGGATTTTTCTGCGATGACACGCGGGACTGCATCAAGGGCAACGTCTTTGACGCGGCCAACGCGGGCTATGTCAACGGCGCACCGCAGCATGGCTACGATGTGCTGCATTCGATCAGCGCGTGGCGCAGCGGCGCACACGGCTTCCTGCCCAAGCGCGCCGGGCAGGTCGTGCAGTACGTCTCCGCCCATGACAACTACACGCTCTGGGACAAGCTGGCCGCCGTGGGCCGCCGCGGCGATTACGACTGCCCCGACGCCGATTTGCTGGCACAGAACCGCATGACGGCGGGCATCTACCTGACCTGCCAGGGTCTGCCCTTTATGCAGGCGGGCGAGGAGTGGGGCCGCACCAAGCACGGCGACCACAACAGCTACAAGGGGCCGCTGGCCACGAACCGGCTGGACTGGACCCGCGCCCACCGCCCGGAGTTTGCCGCGCTGACGGCGTTTTACCGCGGCATGCTGGCCATCCGCCGCGCCTATCCGCGGCTGAGCGGCGCGGCAGGGGAGCCGGAGCCGTTTATTCTGGCGCTGCCGGGCTGGCTCATCGGCTTTGTGCCGGAGAACGACGGCACGGCCACGGCGGGTCAGCTGGCTGTCTACTACAACCCCGAGCGCACCCGCCAGTGGGCCAGCCTGCCCGCCGGTACCTGGCGCAAAGTAAGCGACGGCGTCCACGCCGGTGTGACACCCTTCGGCCCCTGCTTCCGGGATGCGTTGGAGCTGGCCCCGACGAGCGTGACGGTGCTGGTGGCGGAGTAAAAGTATAATCACGTTTCATGGGAGAGGGAGAGCCTCTCCCTTTTTGTTTGTCGCCCCTTTTTATTGTGGCCTTGTAGGGAGGGGTCTTGACCCCTCCGC
>OGDE01001292.1_pt1 | contig 16147 bp, 10 predicted proteins | sample 1570321 | NCBI WGS metagenome assembly OGDE01 (sample SAMEA2581976, study PRJEB24529) | metagenome | biome: Human gut stool | place: China | collected 2011 | reverse complement strand
GACTCCATATCCCAGATCTCCCGGAAAAGTTCCTCTTTGGTAAACACTCTGTTCGGATTCTCTGCCAGAAAAGTCAGAAGGTCAAACTCCTTGGTTGTAAAAGTCGTCTCCTCACCATTTACCCACACACGGCGGGCTGTTTTATCGATCTTGATTCCACGAATCTCGATCACATCATTCTTATGCACGTTGGAGCCAACCAGACGATTATAACGCTCCATGTGTGCCTTTACACGGGCTACAAGCTCACTTGGGCTAAATGGCTTGGTCATATAATCATCTGCACCAAGTCCGAGTCCCCTGATCTTATCAATGTCATCCTTCTTCGCGGAAACCATGATGATCGGAGTATTTTTTTCCTCACGGACCTGTTTGCATATATCGAAGCCATCCACCTCCGGAAGCATCAGATCCAGAATGATCAGATCAAACTCCTCTTTCATCGCACGTACAAGACCTGTATCTCCACGATTCTCAATCTCTACCTCAAAACCGGAAAGCTCCAGATAATCTTTCTCAAGATCTGCAATTGCTTCCTCATCTTCTATGATCAAAATTCTGCTCATTCACGGGTACCTCCTGATATTTTCTAAGTACAAAATACATGATTGTTCCAATTCCCAGACGGCTTGTCGCCCAGACTTTTCCTCCATGGTCTTCCATGATCTTCTTCACAATGGAAAGCCCGATTCCGCTTCCTCCTTTGGAAGAATTCCTGGAAACATCAGTCCTGTAAAAACGGTCAAAAATATATGGCAGATCTTTGGCTGCGATTCCTTTACCGTTATCCTCAATCTCTACCTGTATAAAATCTCCAACATCCTTTACCCGGAGCTGGATGATTCCTTTCGGCTTCTCCATATATTTGATTGCGTTGCTCACAATATTATGGATCACACGGCGAATCTGCTCACCATCTGCGATGACCTGAACGCCCTTCTCCACATAATTGGCATACACAAGTTCAATTCCCCGGGTCTCCATCTCAAGTCCCAGTTCCTCCGCACAGTCAGAAAAATAGTCCTCAACATTCAGTTTACTGAATGTATAAGGAATACGGTTGGTATCGATTTTGGAGTAAAAAGTCAGCTCATTGATCAGATGATCCATCTCATTGGTCTTGTTATAAATAGTGCGTACATACCTGTCCATCTTCTCCGGTGTGTCCGCAACACCATCCATGATACCTTCCACATAACCCTTAACTGCTGTGATCGGAGTCTTCAGATCATGGGAAATATTGCTGATCAGTTCCTTGTTCTCCTTGTCCATCAGGATCTTCTCTTCTGTGGATTCCTTAAGACGTTTCCTCATCTCCTCAAAATCCTGGCAAAGCTGGGAAAATTCATCGTTTCCTTCTACCTCCAGTACGAAATCCAGATTACCTTCTTTAATATTCCGGGTTGCCTTACGAAGCTTCACCAATGGTACTGCAATACTTCTGTAGATCCATAAACCTACAGACAATGCTGTAAAAACAAGAATGATCGTTGCCGTCAGAATCATATCCTTGGCCATCAGCCGTACCTGACTGCTGGATGACTGAGCCAGAGAGATATCATAGACCATTTCATCGGAATCCGATGTCTGGCTGCTGCTCTCCTGCATATGCCTGGCCTGTGTCTGGCTGAAGCCATAAAGACTTGCAGAAAAAAGGATCAGCGGAACCAAGATAACCGCAACAAAGCCCACTATAATACGTGTTTTTAACTTCATGTTATATCTCCGTCCTTTGTCACAAAAACCGGACAACCGGTTTCATATTTACTCATATAACGATATTATAACATAAAGTATTTTTCCTATCTCTAAATTTTCTATAAAAAAGGGCAGCAAGAAGCCCCCGGTATGGCACTGCCGGGGGCTTCTTGCTCTTTGTTCTCCTGGAACTATTATTATCTTTTTTACCTGTTTATTTTTTATTCATAGCTGTTGCAAAGATATTTTTTCAGTGCATCAACCTTATCCAGATGCTCCCATGGAAGATCTACATCTGTACGGCCAAAGTGACCATAAGCTGCTGTCTGTTTGTAGATCGGACGGCGAAGGTCAAGCATCTTGATGATACCAGCCGGACGAAGATCAAAGTTCTCACGAACGATCTCAACAAGCTTAGCCTCAGAAAGCTTACCTGTTCCGAAAGTATTAACACTGACAGAAGTAGGATGAGCAACACCGATCGCATAGGAAAGCTGGATCTCACACTTGTCAGCAAGACCGGCTGCAACAATGTTCTTTGCAACATAACGTGCAGCATAAGCAGCAGAACGGTCAACCTTTGTGCAGTCCTTACCGGAGAAAGCACCGCCGCCGTGACGTCCTGTTCCGCCGTAGGTATCAACGATGATCTTACGACCTGTCAGACCACTGTCACCGTGAGGTCCGCCGATAACAAAACGACCTGTCGGATTGATGAAATACTTCGTATCCGCATCAACCATATCAGCCGGAATGATCGCATCAAAAACATACTTCTTAATATCCTCATGGATCTGCTCCTGAGTAACATCCGGATCATGCTGTGTAGAGCATACAACAGCATCGATTCTCTTCGGCTTGCCGGCCTCATCATACTCAACAGTAACCTGAGTCTTTCCATCTGGTCTTAAATATTTCAGAGTGCCGTCCTTACGAACCTTTGTCAGCTGCTGAGCAAGCTTGTGAGCCATGTTGATGGCATATGGCATATACTCCTCAGTCTCATTGGAAGCATAACCAAACTGAAGACCCTGGTCACCGGCACCGATGGAATCCAGCTCGTCCTCATTCATATCGTCCTCTTTCTGCTCAAGAGCCTTGTCAACACCCATAGCGATATCTGTGGACTGCTTGTCAAGTGATGTGATAACCGCACAGGTATCTGCATCAAAGCCATAATCCGCATTGTCATATCCGATCTCACGGATAGTATCGCGAACGATCTTCTGGATATCAACATTAGCCTTGGTTGTGATCTCGCCCATAACAAGTACAAGACCTGTTGTAGTAGCAGTCTCGCAGGCAACACGGCTCATCGGATCCTGTGCCATCATAGCATCAAGGATCGCATCGGAAATAGAGTCGCAGACCTTGTCAGGATGACCCTCAGTTACAGATTCAGATGTAAATAAAATTTTCTCCATGATCTTCTCCTTTTGTAATAAAACAATGGTTATATACATAAAAAACAGCCCGTACAATCCGGACTGTTTAAATTCTGTAAACAATCCTCTTATTGTTCGATTGCTCGCTCAGGTTGGCACCTTCCTGGGTTATCCGGGGTTGCCGTGGCTTCATAGATCCTTTGTATCTCCACCACTCTGAATAAAAGGCTATCTTTTATGAAATTTGCTGCAACACATACAATATACTTATCATACCAAAATGTCAAGAGCAATTTTCGAGAAAAAATATCACCCGCTGCTTTTTCATCCCCAATACGTAAATATTTCAAAAAAGAACCGGGCATCCACATCGCCCGGTTCTTCCATCGATCATCCTTCAGAATGATCCGTTATTTATTTTTTCTTCTTTCTCTTAACTCCATAAGCTGCACCACCGCCAACAATGATCGCTGCTGCAAGGATTCCAACCCATACACCGATCGGTGTATCATCGCCGGTCTTTACAGAACGTCTTGCTGTACCACTGGTATCGTTCGGAGCAGTTCCGCCCGCTGTACCGTTATTCGGGATCGGAGTGATCCGATCATTTCCACCATGATTTGCTCCAGGTGTAGCAGTCGGAATCGGTGTCGGCTCAGAAGAAAGACTGTTGGTGATCTCCTTTGTTACAGTATATCGGTTATCATTATTCAGTGTAACCTCACCCTGACCGGTAACTGTATACTTAAAGGTATCATCATCAACCGGATTTCCATCCTTATCCGTCTCCAGAACAGTATAAGTAACACTGTTGATCTCCTGATCCTTTGGAAGATCCAACATTACCTCAACACTACCATTCTGTTTCAGAGTCACTACCTTCTCAAGCGTCAGCTCACCGTTACTCTCAGTGGAGAACACACCTGCATAGAACGTATCATCCACAGTAGAAGCAACACCATCGATCATCACATTCTTCTTAATGTTGATATATCCGTTACGGCTGAATATATCGGAAATCTTTGTATAATAGTTATTTACATAAGCCACTGCCTCAGTAGCACCACTATCTCCACCGATCACAACCTGATTGGACTTCTCTTCACTCTCACCATTCGGCTTCGTTACATTGTAGTAGTAAAGATTCTCTTCATCCACCTTGATCTTCGTATTCTGCTGAAGAGGATTTCCATCCTCATCCAGCTCAAATACATAATAGGTGCCATCCGGAACATCCGTCCATGTAGCTGTACCACTGGAAGCATTCTGGATATGGATATCCTGTAAATAATCATCACGGAATGGGATCGTACCTTCCTGATCCGAAAAAACGCCAACCTTATAAGTTACATCCTCCTTCGTTTCCAGAGGAATCACATTGTCGTTCTCATCAACATTATAGATCCTCTTCGTAACCTGGATCTGTGTATGCTTCGGCGGATTACTTACAGACTTCGGATAAGCCTGTACATCGTACATCCATCCCTGCTCCTGATCTGCAAAAGGAACGGAGATCAGCATCGGTGAAACCATAACACTGCTGTTTCCATCTGTCTGCACCACCAGGTACATACCCTCAGCCAGATCAGCAAAAGTCATATTCCCCTCTGCATCAGAGGACTTGGACATACCCCACACATCCACGCTTCCGCTGACGATCATAGCCGCCAGCTTCTCTGCCGCTTCATACCAGCCATCAGCCGTCGTGATGGAATCAAAATCGATTGCTGCGGCAGCCAGTGCCTCATCCAACACGAAATGCACATTGCCATCAAAATTCACACTGCCAACCTTGTAGATTGTCAGCCCTACATCCGGCAGCGGAGTCTGGTTTCCCTCCTCATCCGCCTGCTGAACCGTCAACGTCAGATTACCTGTTTTTCCAGCTTCATAATCCCCGGCGAAAACCGACTGCAAAACACTCGTGACCAGCATAGCCGTCAGCATCAGAACAGCCAGAAGGCTCCGGAATATTTTCCCTTGCTTTCTTCTATTTTTCATCGCTCTCTGCCTCCTCTTTCCTTTCTGAAAGCTGTTTCATTCTGCGTTTTTTATCCTTGCGGCGGACAATCAGGTAAATCAGCAGAATCAGAATAACAAGCGCTGCCGCACCGCCGGCAAGAACCCTCTTCGGATTCACAACCGCAAGCTTCTGCGGAATCGTTTCGTCATTCTTAGTAACTTCTTCCTCCACATACTTCGTCCGAATACCACGAACAAGAAGTCTGTGGGTATTCACCGCATAAGGCGTACACGTAACCAGTGTCACATGATCCTCGCCCTCAACAATATCCAGGTCACTGGTCTCATCCGGAAGCACCGTCTTGATCTGATCCACCTTGTAGGCCAGATTCTTGCCAAGAATATGCAGGATAAAAATATCTCCCTTTTCCATCTGATCCAGATCTGTAAAAAGCTTCGCGTTAGGAAGACCTCGATGCGCCGCCAGAACCGCATGGGTGCTCTTGCCTCCGATAGGAAGACTGGTGCCCTCCACGTGGCCCACACCCTTTTCCAGCACGGTCTTGCTCAGTCCGTGATAGATAGCCAGCTTCGCTTTGATCTTTGGGATCTCGATACTGCCCATCAGTCCGTCACCGTTAGGATCTAGGACTCCGTCATAAGGATGACTCAGCTCATAAGTATCCTCTTCCTCAAAAGCATCTACAATGGCATTTACCGGATGCTCGGCATTATACTCCTTCGCTTCTTTCCACAGCCTGTCATAGTCATTGTCCGAAAGCTCCGTTACCGCTTCCTCGTACTTACTGACCAGCTGTGCGTTACGGTACTGGTTCCACATATCACTGATCGTAGGATAAAGGAACACACCCGCACCTGCCAGAAACACCAGGGCGATAAAAATGTTCAGGACAACATTACTCTTTTTCTTTTTTTTCTTTTTAGCCATAAATCATTTCCTGCGTCGTTTTTTGTTCTGAACAGAATTGATACCGGCAACCAGGATCACCGCAATCACAATTCCGATCACAACACAGAGAGCAAGCATCGGAAGCGTCGGATTGGTGATTCCGGTAACCTTCTTCTCTGTTTTCTGAACCGCCTTCGCAGCCTTCATCGGAACTCTGTGTCCCCTCACCAGAAGCCTGTGCGTATTCACCGCATAAGGCGTACACGTAACCAGCGTTACATAATCATCCCCATCCGTGATACCCAGAGACTCTGTCTGCTCCGGAAGAACGGTAAGAATCTGATCCACCTCGTAGGCAAGCGTCTTACCCAGCACATGCAGGTAAAAAACATTTCCAACTTCTACTCTGTCCAAATCTGTAAAAAGCTTTGCACTCGGAAGCCCTCTGTGTGCCGACAAAATACAATGGGTACTCTTGCCGCCAACCGGAAGACTGCTGCCAAACAAATGACCGGCACCCTTCTCCAGAGATTCATCTGTCGTGTAATGATAGATTGGAATAGACTGACCGATCATCGGAATCTCCACATACCCCATCATTCCATCACCATTCAGGTTCAGAAGAGACTCATATGTACTGTCCGTCTGGCCATCCCTCACGGAAAAAGCATCCGGCACACTTTCCTGCTTGATCTGTTCGTTATACTCCTGCGCTACCTTCCACATGCTGTCAATCTTCTCCGCATTCTCATCCGAAGAAACACTGCTGCTATAATCACTGATCAGCAGGCTGTCCCTGTACCGGTTCCAGGCATCACTGACCATTGGATACAGCAGTATGGACAACCCTATCAGAAACAGCAAACCAAGTCCAATATAATTTTTCTTCTTATTCTTTCTCATAGGTTTCTCCATACTGTTGTATTACCATCCGGCCCCCGAAAGGGCCGGGCGGTAATGATTTCTTCAACAGAATAATCAGAAACTATTCTGTTTTAATACTTGCTTTGTCGTTGCTTATAAATAATTTTTGAATTGAATCGATCCGGCAATCAAACGATTACTCCTCAGATCCTTTTCTGCGGCTGATGAAGAAAGCACCAGCAGCGCCAGCCATAACTACAACACCGATGATGGTGAAGAGGTATGTTCCCATGCCACCTGTGGATGGAAGAGCGTTGAGTTTGGTATCATTTAAGCTACCCTCGTTATATAATTTAGCTGTGGCAACCTCACCCTCTACTGTAAGAGTAAGTGTCTTTCCATCTGTATTGATAGAATATCCTTTAGGTGCTTTGGTTTCTTCAAAGTGATAAGAACCAACATCTAAACCTTCTACATAAATCATACCATTTTCATCTGTTACAAGTGTTGCTGAAGCATCTTCTGCATCTGGAGCATATTTATATTTTCCGTCTCTTTGCTTTGTAAATGTTAATGGTGCCTCTTCTCCATCTTTATATAATACAAATTCAGCATTTGCTAAAACATTATTTAAATCACCATCGCCATATTTCAGTAAAACAAGATCTCCTGTAAACAACTTAACTGGAACATTCTCTCCGCCGTAATCTACGCCTGCCGCATGGCTACCAGCATTATTCTCTACTGTTACTTCTTTTACTTTTGCAGTATAAGTAACTGTGATTTTCTTTCCTGCATTTGGATTAGCTGTATCTGCAACTAAGTTATTTAAATCAATAGTAAATCCTGTACCAGCTTCATTTACTACGATTGTACCGACCTGACCCTCTTTACCTTCCATTGTAACACTGTTAACAGAGTTTGGACCAGTTAAGTAGTAATCTGCACCAGTAATTTCATCAGTGATTGTAAATGTTCTTTTCCCTGTATTAGCAGCATCAATAAATGGTACATATGCTTCGATTGTATAAGTTACGATATCTCCAATTGCTACTACATGATCTTTATCTGCTACTGTTTTGTCTACAGATGTTGGAGACTTTTTAGCTGTTACTTCTGCACCTGTTAATGCTGGATATGGCTCTCCAAATCCTACATATGCTGTTGCTGTTTTATAAGTAAATCCTGTTTCTTCTGCTTTGATTGCATAAACACCAGCTACACTTACATCAATGCTTGTTTTATTTGTTGCTTCTGTGAATCCATTAAGTGCTGCAACTTTACTTAATGCTAAGTCAATCTTTGCTGCTGTTGCTTCTGTTGCTGTTACACCTGTCGGCAATTTAACAGAGTTATCTTTATACTGGATTAATCCCCAGATAACCTGCTGCTGTGCATCATCTGAATCATTAAGTCCAAACGCGGCTGTAAAGCATGCTCCTGCACCATTTGCAAATGCCCAACCAGAAGTTTTGGTTTCATCCTTTTGAATAATCTGCATGTACTCAACTTTATTAGCTTTATCAAAGTTTTTAAGTGTAATTGTTGCTCCGTTCTCTGCAAACACCGCTGTGCACATAGACAGTACCATAACCGCTGCCACTAATAATGCACCAATCTTTTTAAATAAATTTTTCATAAGGTTTGCTCCTTTCTTTCTCTGCATTTTTCTTTTTCGCCCTTCATCGGCCATTTACAATTAATGTGTTACGATCTCTTTGCTTCTTCCTCCCTTCGTTTATTATTTATAAACAACAGGAGTGCAGTTGCAAGAATCGCTACACCACTGATTGTAAATCCATAGGTTCCCGGTCCACCGGATTGTGGTAAGGAATATACCTTTGCGTTAGTAATCTGATAATAAATTGTATCATTATCTTGTCTTGATTTTACACTCTTACCATTATAAGTTACCGTTACTGTTCTGTCATTTTCCACTACAATATTCCACGGTTTTGCAGATACCATATAACCTGTTGGTGCTTCTGTTTCAATTAATACATACTGCCCAATTGGAAGATTCTCTATAGAAATCGCTCCATGCTGACCTGACGTATAAGAACGAATTGCTTGGTCTGTTTTTTCGCCATTTGCATCTGCCTTATATAAATTAAATTTAGCACCAGACAATTTTGTATCGGCTGTCTGACTATCAACCTTCTCAAGATTAATATTCACAACTGTTTTCTTATTTGTAAATTTGGCAATTCCAATCTGTCCATTAATTTTGTCTATATTTCCATTTTTGAGAACTTCAATATTACCAGTATCTGTTCCCATGGTAAACGTAATATCTGTAGCCTTCTGCTGTTGATTTTTTGCAATTGCACTGTAGCAGTTTGTTCTATCATCTGTTGCAATCTCCTGCAATTCATAATGAACATCTGTGCCAAGAGATTCTACAACCTTATAATCACCTCTGGACAACTCACTTAATTTTGTATTATCAGATTCAAGTTTTGCATTGACTCCATTTGCAAGCTTAAATACCGCTGTTGCTGTTGCTGTTGGATCGTCTTTTTTAATCGTTGCAGTTGCAGTTGCAACTGTTTGATTATTTCCATCTGTAATTGTGAAATTAAATGTTTCGTCCTTCTCAGCCGCTCCGTCCAGTTTTTTAATAATCTGAATATTACCGGCTACTACATTTACTACATAATTACCAGTTGCTTCCAGATTTGAATTAACTTGTGTTCCACCCTTTTCTACATCTGGCTGCTGAACTTTTGTTCCAGACAATATATTTTTTCTCTCATCTTGAGAATATGGATGATACGTTACTACAAGTTCATACTTCTCTACTGCAGTTCCTACTGTTGTCGTTTTATGTGGCTTCATGTTTTCACCTGGTGTTTCTGATACCTTATACCTATAGGTAAAATATCCTACCGCATCCGTAGTACCAGGATAAATATATTCATATGGATATTTTCCATCTGAACTCTTTTTGTCACCAAGTGTTATTGTAGCATTTGTAAGCAATTCTTCTTTCTGATCAGATGACAATGTTGGGAAGGCTGCTGACTTGCCATCTATTGGATTAACACCAGTAATTGTAGTTGTTCCATCCAGTTCTTTAACCTTTAATGTCTTGGCAAGCTCATCCTTATATCTTGTCGGATCAATTTGGTCACCTTTGAAAACTGTTGTTTCATCCTTTCCAATAGCCAGACTTAAAAGGTTAACATTTACAGATGGCTGTGGTAAAATTGCCGCTCCATATCCTGTTATAATCTTAGAATCTGGATATACATTAGTTGGAATACTATTTCCACCAATAAATTCTTCCTTGGCCTTTACTGTAATGGTTTTATCCCATTTTCCATCTTCAACATTAGGGATTGTCTGATTTGTCCACTTTACAACCTGATTTCCTGCTGAATCAACGGAAAGGATTCCTCCATTATCTAATTGAATTGGGTTTCCATTATCTTCAGCAACTTTAATCTTCTCATTTGTTATCGGATTTCCTTTGTCTCCTACAATTACAAATCTAGGATCAATTACGTCCTTAATTTCAGCACCGGAAATCTCAACCTTTTGTGTAATTGTTTGCTGAACCTTTTCAAAGATGACTTTCAGTTCATCTATAGAACTTGCTTCAAATGCACAACCTTTAGAAGCAATTTTGTTAGACAACCATTCTTTTGTAGTACCATTTAATTCAAGTCCTATTGTAAATACTTTAATTCCCGCTTCTTTTAATTTCGTTGCTTCGTTTTCTGATTCCGTCTTATCGTTACCAGATGACGGATCACCATCCGTAAATAAGATTACATATTGTGAAACATCTTCCTGTTTTGTCGTTAACTGATTAGCGGCAATCTTTAATCCTTCCTGTGGTGAAGTTCCACCTGCAGCATGTATACTATCTGTAGTTTTAATTAAAGAATCTTTTGAACTTCCAACTTCAGTTAATTCCTGTTCCAGATGTCCTGAAGAATTAAATGTTGCTAAACCAATCCGACTTTTCGGAGAAGACGTTGCCGTTGAAGCAATAAAAGCATTAGCTGCTTCTTTTAAACCATTTAGCCTACTGTCCAGAGTATAAATTTTAGTACTACTATCAGACTGTACCTTGCTCCACCGAGATTGATCATAATATATCCACTGATCCAGATCATTCAAATATATCATTGGATATTTCGCATTCCCATAGCTGCCATAATAATGTATTACATTTCCATAATAATATATTTTAGATGTATCCAATGATGTATATATATCTTTAAATCTTCCAACTGATTCAAAACCACCATAATCGGAGTACCAATTGTTGTATAACATGCTTCCACTAGTATCGAATACCATCATAATATCCGCAACTTGGTCTTTTTCTACTATTGTACCACTGGTCACCTTAGAATCAGCCGTAATGTTGATATCATAAGTTCTCTTATTCCAGTCTTTTACAGTTGCAGTCTTACTGTAATCCATACTGGATTCAATAATCTCCTCCTGTGTATAATTCATGATATGATACGACAAATCTGGATCTTTTTCTATCTTTGTCTTGCCATCTGCTTTATAAAGAGTTGCCACTGCTTTATTATCAGCAGATGGCGTAACCTCTACAATCCAAGATTCATGTGATGCTTCATAGCCATCTGGCGCAGCAGCCTCTGTTAATGTATATTTTCCAGGTCTTAAGCTTGTAAAATTAACAAATCCTGTTCCATCTACGGATTCAGCAGTCTGTAATTCATGGGTATCTGAATTTACAAGATTAAATCGAGCACCACCTAACGCATTCTGGCTTTTATTTATTTTTTTTAATACAAGATCTGTTGTAGGTACATTCGTAACTTCAGAAATACGCGCGGAAGGAAGGGTAAATTCCATCTGGCAGTTTGAGTCACCCGCACCTCGTTCCATATACAGAATAGTCAGAGTATGCTCTTTTTCTTTATCCTTATCGTCAACATACTGCCATAGATTTACTTTCTTGTTAGCTGCCTGATGAATTCCACCTAAATCGATTACAATTTTATCTCCATCCAAAACAACCCATAAATCATCATCACCTGTAAAGGTATAATCTAATGGACCTTTGTAATCTCCAATTTTAAAAGTTACATCATATCTCATTCCAAAATAGTAATTGTGTCTTTTTTCACTTTCTTCGTTGCTGGATACTCCGTCCAAAGGGTAGAACTCATTTCCTGCTGTTGTAAGCTGTTTTCCATTCTGATCAATTACTTTTGTAAGTCTATAAGAGTCTCCGTTCTGATCAAAAACTAATTTATAATCCTTAATGACTTTTCTTAAATAAGTTTCAGTACCAGGGACTGTTTCATCTTTATCTACAAAAAATCCTGGCTCGGGGTAATTGAATTTTACTTTTCCATCTTCTACCCCTTTTAATAATTCTTCTGTCCTTTCGATCTCTTGCTTATATCCATTTAAAGTGGCTTCAGTTTTGCTTCCGTCTTTTTTATAACCAGACTTAACTGTAAAATTATATTGATAAGACTTATAATTTTGCTCCAGTGTACCTGATGTTATTTTCTGATTACGCTTATCACCCTTTGCATCCTCTCCTAACATATTAAATGAATACTCTTTCCCATTTTTATCAGTACCAGCCTTAACTGTATAATCATAGAAAGATGCCGGTCCCCGGATCTCATTACGCTTTGGTTTATAATACACTTTTATCGTACTAGTATCCTGTACAACTTCAATCTTTTCGTAATTTTTAACTTCCTTATCATTTACTTCTACTTTTGAAACATACCAGTTATTTGCCTTGGTATAATCATTTATATTTATCTTTCCGCCAACTAAGATTGTTCTCTTATCCTCTGAATAAATCGCCTTACCATCCGCCTCATTCAGATGCCGAATTGTTACTTCAACTGCGTTTCCGCCTTTCTGCACAATTACATAAGTAGAAAAATGCGTAGTCTCGAACTCAACATCACCATTCTTAGCAACGCTGCCATCCATATTTTCAACGTTATCATTCTTGTCTACGTGATATACATCCGCATCCTTGATCTTCTTCTCATCATTCAGAGATACAGATACCTTCACTGAAGCACCTGGCTGAACTTCTTCGCCGTCTACCAAGAATTTGATATCGTAGGAATGGATCTTCTCGATGGCTTTCTTTTCTTTGATCGCTTCTTCGGTGATCTGGTCTTCCGCTTCCTGGCTGAGCTCTACCGGTGTTACGGAAAGCTCTGCATTGTCCGGAAGGTCTGCCGGATTGGTAAGAGTAACCTTGACATTGACTTCGTCACTCTTGTAATCATATCTGGTGATCTCAGGCTGAATTTCTTCTTCCTGCACATCCTCAGGCTCTTCTGCCTCATCACTGCTGTCAACAACCTGTGCCATATCACTTCTTATGTAAGCCTCGGTTCCTTCCCAGGAAACCTTGTACCAGGTTGCTCCGTCCTCTGCTGTTACGGTATCCAGAAGTGTGAGCTGTGTTCCTGCGTTTACAGTTGCCAGAACCTCTGCCTCGATAGATGGGCTGACACGAAGATTCGTATCGTCTCCCAGAACCTCGATCAGGCTTGTCTCACCATTCTCATCTGCTGCCGGAACATCCTCCGGGCTCGCAATATCCTCTGCCGGTTCTTCCACCACATCCGGATTCTCTGCCGGCGCTTCGGTAGGTTCAGCATCCGGATTCTCCGCCGGAGCCTCAGAAGGCTCTGCCTCAGGAGTTACCTCCGGATTCTCTGCTGCCGGTGTCTCAGGAGAATCCCACATAACGGCAAAAACAGCTGCGTTGCCAGTCTCAATCTGAAGTGTCTGGATCTGTTTGCCCTCGTTGACATTCAGAACCTTCAGATCCTCGTTGGCCTGTAAGGTGTTAACATCAGTATCACCGGTACTGCTGTTATAATGAAGCTTCTCAACGGTTACACTCGTGCTGGCTGCATCGGTAAGCTCCGGTGCTGCCGGTGTCTTGTACTCAAAAGTTACTCTGACTCTGCCGTTCGGCTCGACTCTGTTTCCGTCGCCATCAGCAAAATACACATCATACGCAAAAAAACCTCTCAGGCTGCTGCCCTTGTCTGTAGATGCTGCTGAAAGCTTCTGAGAAACTGTATCATAAGATACGGATGAATTCTCGTTTACGCTGTCAGCCTTCAATGCTGTATTCTGCGGAAGAGCTCCGTCCTCCAGTGCCTCTGCTGTTACTTTAACAGAATCATTCTCATATGTAAGCGTCGATTGCTGCGCCTGTTCCGTTTCCTCCTGGTCAGCGCTGCTTACATCCGGTGTCGATTCTTCGGCCGCTGGTTCAGATGTAAATTCGCCATCTGTAAATATATCCTCCGTTCCATCTCCGAACGCCTCACTCGCGGAGATCGTATATGCACTCGGCATACAGGATACCATCAACGCCAAAGCCACCATAAATGCCAGGAGTTTTCTGATCTTATTATTCCTTAATTTTTTCATACCTTTCCCGCTTTCCTATGTGTGCATTAACGTGTACTGTATTTCTTATTACTTTACTTCTGTTTATATTCCTTTCTCTTAAAAAAGCTTCATGTTTTTAGCCGGTGAGTAAACAGGTTACACCTTTTCAATATTTTACCCTTATGTGATTGTAGTGTCAATATACCAGGCATTTTTGGTAAGGATACTGACATTATCAGATACTATCGAAAATCAGTCTTCAACTCCTCCTTCTTAACTTACTCGTTTACTGGTTCTTTTCGTCTGATTTCCCAATAAAATCTGACTATTTGTGGTATTTATTATACAACACTACCAGTTGTTTTGTAAGGCCCGTTTTTTCAAAAAAAAGTGCCTCTGTCACTATTTTAACATAAATTTTTTCAGCTCATCCCGCTTCTTGACATTCAGCTTGCAAAAGATATCCGTAAGGTAATGCTTGACAGTATTAATGGAAATCCCCAGATGCTCTCCGATCTCCTTATTGGTCCATCCCCCACTTGCCAGCATGGCAATAGAAAACTCCATCGTCGACAGCTCCCCCGTAACCTTTCTCCGGTTTTCCGGATTATGAAGCGCCATCCAGCCCCTGCTGAAAGAAATCACACCCTCCGTGATCCGCTGATACGCCTCCGGATCCCGGTTCCGGATACAAGCCTCGATCAGCCCCCGCAAAAGCCCATGATGCTCAATAAAAGGCTCCAGAAACCCATCCATCTTCGCCAGCTCCCAGCTCCGGAGCATCTCCTCCTGCGCCTCCTGCTTATGCTTTCGGTTGATCGCACACACCGCCATCATACAATGGATATACGTCATACTGATCGGATACGGCCTCTCCGCCATAAACAAAGCAGCCTTACCCATCCCATAAGCACTCCATATCTCCCCGTTAAGATAAGTATGGTGAGCCATCACATACGTGGCAAAAAGCCTCAGCCCCTCAGGAAGCATCCTGCTGTACTCCCCAAAAGCAGGCATCCCATCCGTAGGCAGATGAAGCAAAACCGCCCCCACATACCCCGCCAGAAGACAGGACGCATAAACATCCTTAGGAACCTTCTTCTTCATAGCAATCTTCACACAGGACTGGATTCCCTCCATCCCCCGCTTAGCCGCCGCCACATTCCCCAGCGACAGATTAGAATACCCATACAAAATACACGCCGAAAGCTTCAGCTCAATAACCCTGCTGGACAGATACCCCCTCGTGATCTCACAACACTCCTCGCCTGCCCCGTAAAATAAAAAAGCTCAGCCCGCGCAATATTCCTCAAATCCACATCCACAAACCCCTCAACAACCTCCCGAGCCCTCCCAGGCTCAAAAGACGAATTCAAAAGCGGCAAAACCACATAATCACACATACAACCCACTCTCCTCCAAAATCCAGGCAGCCCCCAAAAGACCACCCTCAAAACCAAACCAACAAACCTCCGAAGCCCTCACACAAGCCACATCAACACACATCCGAAGCCCATCACACACCCCTCATCAACACACATCCGAAGCTCATCTCTCAAGCCACATCAGCACACATCCGAAGCTCATCTCTCAAGTCCCACAAAACAGTCACCAAAACTCCGGATATCAATCAACCAGTCAATCAGTCAATCAGGCAACCAATCAGGCCAACCATCTTTTTCCATAATTATAATCCAAAATACTCCAAAAATAAATTTAAATATTACACAAAAACACCACACCCTATCCAAAACAGCCTCTATCCCCCAATCCCCTCACGACAAATCGCCAAAAACTCACCCCACCCACATCCAGCGCAGCGCCGATGCCCAAACTCTCCCTGCAAACAGGCGCAAACTCAGCCCTTGCAGTCGTCCAGCGCAGCGCTGACGACCCACAACCTATCGTCAAACGACATTTTTTCTCGCTGGAAGCACCAGCCGCG
>OGDE01001289.1_pt1 | contig 16191 bp, 18 predicted proteins | sample 1570321 | NCBI WGS metagenome assembly OGDE01 (sample SAMEA2581976, study PRJEB24529) | metagenome | biome: Human gut stool | place: China | collected 2011 | reverse complement strand
ATCTTCCGCCGCAAGAAAGAAGCCCCCGCCCCGGCTCCTGCCGCCGTTGTGGAAGAAGACGACGATGGCGAGGACGCCATGACTTATTAAGTTGCAACTGAGTGCGCACTCAGTTACATAAATTGGCTTTTGAAAGGATGCGCATCCGGAAAAAGGCCGTGTAAATTTGATTCAATCATTTGAAGGGAGTAATTCATTATGATGATGCCTGCAAACTATTCTGCTATCGCAGAGAACGAGATGACCTATGTTGTTGGTGGCGGCCTGCTGGAGGCCATCGGCTCTGTTACCGCTCCTGTCTGGGGTGCTGCTAACGTTAAGACCTTTAACACCAACCTGCTGACCATCATCGGCAACAGCTTTGTTACCGACGTGATCAGCGGCACTGTCGGTGTTGTCTTCGGTGGCAACTACATGACCAAGTACAACGATGCTGAGGGCAAGGAGAAGCGCGTTACTGTTCTGGGCAAGAACAAGGGTCTGTGGAATGCTCTGGATCCCAACGGCGATAAGGAGACCACTGGCCTGAACAAGTTCCTGCAGGGTGTCGGCGCTCTGGCAGCTGTGTACCAGCTGGGCACCAGCACCGCTAAGGCTGCTGTTGCTGAGTCCAAGCCTATCGGCATCACTGGCGCTCTGAACTTCTAATCAGCTCCTATAACTAAATAGGAAGTGTATTGCATTTGCACCGCCCTACTCGTTAGGGCGAGGTAGATGATAATGCCTCGCTATGGTGTGCCAGGAGGCGTAAGCCTTCTGGCACACTTTCTATTTGTGTACATTTTGCGAGCAGAATGTGGACAGATAGAGAACATCACTTATTACTGCAACAAGTAATAGGTGATCGTAAAGGGAAAACCTCTGTACCTCCCCTCTTTGCCAAGGGCTCTCCCTTTGGGAGAGCTGGCGCATAAGCGCCTGAGAGGGCAAGCCCGTGGACAAATATCACCTTGCCTGCGATACGATAACTTTCACCAAAAGCCTGCATATCGTTATGCTTCCGGTTCTTCCGTTTGCGTCCTTGCCCTCTCCGTCACCTGCGGTGACACCTCTCCCAAAGGGAGAGGCCTTGGCAGGCCGCAAGGTTTCTGCAAAACGCTATGCGTTCATCAACACTATGAAAAAGACGACTGTCGTTAAAAATTTCAGAATGCTGGAAACCGCGCGGAAATTGCGGCGTGAAATGACCCCACAGGAAACGAAGCTCTGGTATCGGTTTTTGCGCAGTTACCCGGTCAAAATCTACAAGCAGCGCATTATTGAATCCTTTATTGTCGATTTTTATTGTGCCGATGCACGGCTTGTAATTGAAATTGACGGCTCACAGCATTATACTGAGCAAGGCAAGTGTTACGATGAGGAACGCAGCCAGATTTTACGGGCTTATGGTTTAAAAGTCCTGCGTTTTTCCAACCGGGATGTTGACCGCAGCTTTGACAGTGTCTGTGCGCAGATTCACAACATCATTCAGGAACGCTGTGCGCTGCCGGCTGATGATGATGACTAACAGAGGTTTTCTTATTACGATTGCCTATTACACCCCTCCCCTGCCGGAGGGCAAAATCTAACAGAACAGGTGGACAATATCATGAGAGAGATTCAAATTGCACAAAACAAGACCCTCAAGCTGACCAATGTGCTGGCCCGCAAGATCGAGGCGGAAGAGTTTGCCAACCTCCAGATCGTTCTGACCCAGATGCAGAACTTTATGAAGAGCAACAACGCCCAGCCCGTTGGCCCCATGATCCAGTGCATCAAGATCCCCGGCGGCCCCAACCCCCAGCCGGAAGTCTACATGATGCAGCAGACCACCCAGCTCATCCCCCGCATGGAGCCGGGCTACACCCAGGACGCTGTTCTCCGCGTGCGCGGCTGCCTGTACGCCCACTACACCGGCCCCATGAGCCAGAGCGGCCTCGCCAGCCAGAAGCTGAACATCTTTGCCTTTGAAAACGAGCTGGAGCTCAACGGCAATGTCTACACCATCTTTGTCAACCAGGACGACGATGACGCGGTTGTTGACGTTTTTATGGAGACCAAGTAATATGACGAACACCACCCACATCTATAATCTCGACGAGCTGCAGGACCGCCGCATCATGATGGACAAGAAGCTGCCGCCCTACGGCTACGCGCTCATCATCCTGACGGGCTTCCTCATGGTGTACCTGCTGCTGTGGAGCACCAAGAACTACCGCACTTACGTCAGCCAGTCCACCGGCACGGTGCAGGCTGCCAACAAGACCTACATCATGTCCAGCTACTCCGGAGCCATCACCGAGCTGAACGTCTCCGAGGGCAGCTATGTCAACGAGGGCGACCTCATTGCCCACATCAAGAGCACCGACCTGGACATTCAGACCGAGAGCTACGAGAACCAGCTGGCCCTCTACAAAAAGCAGAAGAGCCAGTACGAGAAGCTGGTCAAGTCCATCCAGGACGACAAGAACTACTTCAGCGAGACGGACATTGACGACCAGCCCTACTACTACCAGTACGAGACCTACAAGAGCCAGGTAGCACAGAACACGTTCGACGCGGCCCCCTACCAGGCGGCCGGTTACTCGGACGAGCAGATCAAGACCCTGATGGAGCAGAACCAGAGCACCGTTGAGAACCTGTACTACTCCACCCTGCAGAGCATTTCTGCCAACCTGACCTCCATCCAGAGCAATATCGACTCCATCCAGTCCCAGCTGGATGCCCTGAACACGGGCGCGAACGATTATTACATCTATGCCCCCACCTCCGGCGTCATCCACATGGACACCCCCTATAAGGTGGGCATGGTGCTGAGCGCCGGCTCGCCCCTGGCTACCGTCGCCAGCGAGAACAGCGACCTGGAAGTGGTGGCCTACGCTACCGTCAACGACCGCCCGCTCATCCATGTGGGCGACCCCTGCAAGATCGCCATTACCGGCCTTTCGGAGTATTCCTACGGCAGCCTGACGGGCACCGTCACCTCCATTGACAGCGACGTGACCGCCAGCTCTTCCGGCTCCTACTACAAAATGACCATTACCCCGGACAGCACCTACGTTGTCAGCAACAGCGGCGATAAGGTGGACCTCTCCAACGGTATGAGCGTCACCGCCCGCGTCGAGTACGACCAGCTGACTTACTTTGAATACGCGATGGAAGCTTTGGGCGTCCTGTTCCGCTAAGCCCCTCCCCATCCAAACTGAACGCCCAAAGAGGTACAAAACATGAGATCTTTCCCCAAACAGCTGGCTGCAAGTGCCGTTCTGCTGGGCCTGCTGGCCGCTGGCGCGGCCCTGCCCGCTTCGGCTGCCAGCTCCCTGAGCGCCACGGCCGCCATCACATTCCCGTGGTCTTCCGTGGCCGTGGAGAGCATTGCTCCCGGCGACTATGCCGCCACCATGACGGTGGGCACCGCCCAGCAGCTCTCCCCGGAGATCCTGCCGGAAAAGGCTGCCAAGCGCGCCAATGTGAGCTTTGTTTCTGATAACCCCAACATCGTCTCGGTCACGTCGGACGGCGTGGCCCAGGCCGTTGGCCTTGGCACCGCTCACATTGCCGCCACGGTCAGCGACCAGAGCTGCCTGTACACCATTACCACCGAGCCGGACGCCTCCATGGTGGTGACGGAAATGGACATCACGCTGGCGTCCAACACCATCGCGGTGGGTGACACCACTTCCCTCTCGCTGGCCGTGCTGCCCACCAGCGCCGCCAACTATGCGGACGTAAGCCTCAGCTCCTCCAACGAGGGCGTGGCTACCGTGAACAGCTTTGGCAAGATCACCGGCATTGCCCCCGGTACCGCCACCATTACCGCCACCAGCGGCAGCGTGAGCGCCTCGGCGAACATCAAAGTCGTCGCCAGCGGCTCTGCCGTTACCCAGTCTCTCTCTCTGAACACCAACTATGTGGTGCTCAAGCCGGGTTCCAGCAAGACCATCACGGGCAGCGTAGCCCCCTCCACGGCCTCCCAGAGCCTGACTTTCAAATCCAACGACACCAAGATCGCTACCGTCAACGGCAGCGGCGTCATCACCGGCGTAAGCACGGGTGCCACCTCGGTCATTGTCTCCAATGGCACTGTCTCCTCCTCGGTGACGGTCATCGTCAACCGCACGGCCTCCGCTTCCAGCGACGGCGACAACTCCGGTGACGGCACCCCGGCCGACGAGACTCCCACGGATCCTGTCGTCGCCGCCATTGAGAACGCGGCTTCCGATACGGTGGCCCTCTCCCAGCAGGAAGCTCCTGTGGTCTCTTCGGATGCTCTGAACGCCCTGCGCGCCAACAACAAGACGCTGGTGGTCAACGGCGACGGCTACAGCCTCCGCTTTGTGGGCAGCAGCATCAAAAACACCTCTGCCCCGGTGGACACGGCCCTCACCTTTACTCCCTCGGAGCACGGCGTCAACTTCGTCCTGAACAACGGCGAGGCACTGCCCGGCACGGTGGAGATCACCTTTACCGGTGATTATGCCGCCTACAGCCGCATCTACCTCTATAACACCGTCGCCTCCAAGTGGCAGTTCCTGAACGCGTTCAAAAATAACACCCTGGGCGCGGACACGGCGGGCGAGTATCTGCTCACCACGGAGAACCTCCGCTTTGCTGAGATGGACTGGACATTCTTCATTGCGGGCGGCTTTGTGATGGTCGGCATTGTTGTGGCCTATATCGTCGTCAAGAAGCGCTACTGGTTCTGGTAAGCATCTCCCCTGTTCTGATTCGTAAAATGGCTCCTGCATGGCTCTGAGGCTGTGCAGGAGCTTTTGCTTTGCCTGTTCTGATCCTGTGATACACAAAAGCACCCCGTTTCCAGCGGCTCCGAGGCCCAGGAAACGGGGTGCTTGTTTTGATGGAGGTTTACTCGACAGTCACGCTCTTGGCCAGATTACGGGGCTTATCGACGTCACAGCCGCGCAGGACAGCCATATAGTAGGCGAACAGCTGCAGGGGCACGATGAGCTGCAGCGGCATCAGCAGGTCTTCGTACTCGTCCATCCGGACGATATAATCCGCCACGCCCTCAGGCACTACAGCGTCTTTCGTGGTGAACAGAATGACCCGGGCCCCACGGCTCTTGGTCTCCTTGGCGTTGGAGATGGTCTTCTCATACACCTGCTTCTGAGTGGCCAGCGCAATGACGGGCACACCATCGGTGATGAGGCTGATGGTGCCGTGCTTGAGCTCGCCGGCCGCATAGGCATCCGAGTGGACATAGCTGATCTCTTTCAGCTTGAGGCTGCCCTCCAGCGAGAGGGCATAATCAAACCCGCGCCCGATAAAGAAGCAGCTCTGGGTGTTGACAAAGCGGCTGGCAAGGTACTTGATCTGCTCGCAGTCATCCAGCCGGGGCTTGATGACCTCCCCTGCCCGGAGCAGTTCGGCGGTCAATCGCTTCGTTTCAGCTTCTTCCAGCTTGCCCCGGGCATAGGCCAGCCGGAGCGCAAACAGGTAGAGCACACACATCTGGACCATATAGGCCTTGGTGGACGCCACGGCGATCTCCGGCCCCGCGTAGGTGTAGAGGATGTAATCCGCCGCCCGGGCAATGGAGCTGCCCACCACGTTGACGATGGCCAGCACCGGCACGCCCCGGCTCTTGGCCAGCTTGAGGGCCGCCAGCGTGTCGCTAGTCTCGCCCGACTGGCTGATAATAATAACGAGGTCGTCCTTGTTCAGGATGGGGTCCCGGTAACGGAACTCGCTGGCAATATCCACCTCGGCGGGGACTCGGGCCAGCGTTTCAATGGCGGCTTTGCCCACCATGCCCGCGTGCATGGCCGTGCCGCAGGCCACCAGATGCACCGTCCTAATGCTGCGGAGCCGCTCATCCGTCAGTTCCGGGATACGCAGGTCGGGCATGCCATCCTCCACGCGGGGGCTGACCGTCGCCGTGATGGCGGCGGGCTGCTCATTGATCTCCTTGAGCATGAAGTGGGGGTAGCCGCCCTTTTCGGCCGCTTCCTGATCCCAGTCCGCGGTCAGGCGCTGGCGCTCCACGGGCTCCCCAAAGGCGTTGTAGAACCGGATGCCCTGGGCCGTCACGACAGCCAGGTCGCCTTCTTCCAGCACGCTGTAGTCCCGGGTGTACTTGAGCAGGGCCGGGATATCCGAGGCCACAAAGTTTTCGCCCTCGCCCCAGCCCACGATGAGGGGGCTCTCTTTTTTCACGGCGAAGATGGTGTCCGGGAAATCCTTGAACAGCACGGCCAGCGCATAGCTGCCCCGCACCATGCCCAGCGCCTCGTGCAGGGCCTGCAGCGGCTCGCCATGGTAGCAGCTGTCAATGAGTTTGACCAGTACCTCGGTGTCCGTCTCACTCTCAAACGTGTACCCCCGGGCGGCCAGACGCTCCTTGAGAGCACCGTAATTTTCAATGATGCCATTGTGGACGATGCTCACCCGCGGGGTAGAGTGCGGGTGGCTGTTCACATCGCTGGGCTCCCCGTGGGTCGCCCACCGGGTGTGCCCGATGCCGCAGGAGCTCTCCGCGAGGGCCTGTACGGCCAGTTTCTGGCGCAGGGCATCCAGCCTGCCCTTGCTCTTGACAACGCGGATGCCGCCCTCCTGGGCCAGTGCCACACCCGCCGAATCATACCCGCGGTACTCCAGTTTCTCCAAACCATCCAGCAGCACATCCTGTGCGCTGCGCTTTCCAGCATAACCTACGATGCCGCACATACAAAACACCTCCATACCGACAGCCCGGCGCAACCAGCGCACAGCACAACTGTCAGCTTCCTGTATCAGTTTATGTTTTTGTATGGCTTCCTTTGAGGGGATCTGTTACGGTATTGCTGCCGTTTTTTGCCCCTCTCTGCGGCTGGTATAGCCCCGCAGGCCGCCTGGCCTGCTTCAGCCGGAGAAACATCCGCCGAATTTTTCGATGATTCCTCTCCTCGTCACCCTCGCGGCTGTCACCCGCGTGGCCCGGCGCTCTGTGTCAACTGTGTGTGCACATTCCTTCTTTCAATGCGTTCCAATTATCTTCCCAACATCTTGTGCAGCCGGGGCTGCCACAGGATGCGGTACGCCTGCAGCATGTTGTGCAGGGCACGGTCATAGAGCAGAAACGCCACATTGCCCATGGCAAGGGTGGTCAGCGAGACGGCCAGCGCCGTGGTGCGAATCTCCTGCGAGATGCTGCCGCCGGGGATGAGCAGCAGCACCAGCCCGTACATGAGCAGAATGCCGCCGTTGCAGAGCAGCAGTTTGCACAGCCCCCGCAGCAGAGCAGGCCGGATGTGCTCGAATTTCGGCTTGACCAGCGGGTAATACCCCAGCAAAAAAACGAATGTCAGCGCCACCTCTTTGTCCGGCACAAACAGCAGGCTCAGCAGGCTGACGGCCCCATAGGCTGTCCAGGCCAGGGTCTTGCCGCACTCCACGCAGACCGTCGCCACCAGAAAGCTGGCAATGGCGGGCGCGATATACATAAAGATCGGGGTGACCGCCCCCAGCAGCATGAACGCGATGCTCAGGGCCGCTGCCATGCCGCAGTAGGCCATGGCCCAGCTCTTGCGGCCTTTCACGGCAGTTCCCAGCTCACAGGCTGGTTTTCCTGGAACGGATCCACCGCGTGGCGGAGGCCCAGGATCATGATGTTGTCCAGCAGGGTGCGGTTGAGCTTGATATCCAGCAGGTTATACGCCCGCACCAGATCGTTGGCGGCGGCCAGCGCCTGCCGCCGGGCACTCTCCACGGCGGCTTCCGGATTGGTGATCCCATTGGCCAGGAACACGTTATACCGCTTGCGCAGCTTGTCCCGCAAAAAACTCTCGGCTTTGTCCATCAGGTAGGCCGCGCGGCCAATGCAGAAGCCGATATAGTGCATGCTCTTGCGCTGGCTGGGATCATCCGTGGCCAGTACGGAATAAAGGGCTCCATACAGGTTGCTCTTGGGCTCTGAGGCCAGGGTATAGTTCTCGGAGTTCAGGGTCATCTGCACATTGGCCTGGTCCCGTTCCTGCGCAAAAATGCGCTCCAGCGCCGGGTTTTCGGCGGCGGCTTTCTCATAGGCCCGGCGGAGGAAGAGCCAGTTCCTGACGCGGCGCACTTTTTTATAGAGAGGCAGATCTCCCCACTGGGCGTCCTGCAAACGGTGCCAGCCCAGCAGCACCTCTACCTGAGCCGCCAGCCGGATGCCCTGGGTCTGGCACATCATCTCTTTCCAGACCAGCGTGCCGGGCACCCGCATTTTTTTGCAGGTAGCCGGGCGGCCCGCCAGGCTGTCGGCCAAAATGGCAAACAGCACGCCATTGTACCGCAGGCAGCAGCACGAAAGAAACCCATAAGTGGTATACAGCTGGCGGCGCACGCCCCTCAGGTACCACTGATAGGTATTATAATCCCGGATGGTCAGTTCCGGGAGATAAGGCCGCATCCGCCCGTTCATCTGGCTCATGTCTTTTGCTTGCCCTCCGTTTCGACAGGTGCTTTGTCCAATAGTGTAAGTATAATCCTTTTCGACCTTTCATTCAATGGATGCTTTGTGAAATCTTTCATCAAAAAACGCACCGGACGTTGTGCATCCGGTGCGTTTAAAAAAAAGTATCACTTTTTCTCGAAATGCTTGGGAGCCGTGACGCGCTTGCCGTCAAAGCCGCTCTTGGGCATGGGCTTGGCGGGCCGGTTCTCAAACTTGGGGGCGCTGTAGTACATGTACAGCTGGCAGGGGATCATGCCGTTGTACATCTTGCGGCGCTTGTTTGCCCGCTTGCCATAGTGGTGCTCAAAATCCATATCGGCGGTGATGGCGTAGACGCCCGCGCAAGGGTGGGCCTCCATCTGCTGGCCCAGAGTCTTTGCCAGCTTGGCAGCGCCCTCAATGGTGCTCATCCGCTCACCATACGGCGGGTTGGTCAGGACGATGGCCTCGCTCTTTGCCGCAAAGTCAGCCACATCGGCCACTTCAAAGTGGCAGCGCTTTTCCACACCGGCCAGCTTGGCGTTGGCGTTGGCCAGGGCCACCGCGGCGGGGTCGATATCATAGCCAAAGGCCTCAAAGCCGACATCCAGCTTGGAATCGGCCAGGGCTTTCTGGCGCTGCTCTGCCCAGACGGCGGCAGGCACAAAGCTATACCGCTCAGCGGCAAAGCGGCGCTTGAGGCCCGGCGCAATGTTCATGGCTTTCTGTGCGGCCTCGATGAGCAGGGTGCCGCTGCCGCAGAACGGGTCTTCCACCAGGCTGTCACGGCGGACACGGCCCAGGTCGGCGATGGTAGCGGCCAGCGTCTCGCGGATGGGGGCCTCCATGGCGTTGCGGCGGTAGCCGCGCTTGTGCAGGCCCTCGCCCGTGGTGTCCAGCATGATCTCACAGACGTTCTTGCGGAGCATGAAGCGGATCTTATACTCCGCGCCCGTCTCGGGCAGCACGGAGGTGTGATGGAACTGCATCAGCCGCTTGACCACAGCCTTTTTGATGATGCTCTGGCAGGCAGGCACGCTGGAGAGCTGGCTGTTGAGGGACGAGCCCGACACCGGGAATGCGGCATCGGCGGGGAGCAGCTCCTCCCAGGGGATGGAATACACGCCATCGAACAGCTCGTCAAACGTGGTGGCGGGGTAAGTGTTGAGCAGGAGCATCACACGCTCCACCGTGCGCAGGTTGAGGTTGGCAGCTGCGATCATATCGGCCCCGCCCTGAAAGGTCAGGCGGCCGTCGCTGACACGGATGTCCTCGGCACCGATGCGGCGCAGCTCAAAGTTGGCCGTGGACTCGCACCCGAAAAAGCAGGGAGCGATGAGTTCAAATTTTGCGGGCATTTTGGTTTCCTTTCCTGGTTCTGTACGGGGCCGCTTGTTCCGGCTGCCGCCGTGCATGGGCAAAACAGGCCCGCCCCGCTGGGGGCAGGCCCGTTGGTGGTACTTGTATCAGCGGCGTCCGCCACGGCCACGGGGGGCGTAGCCACCGCCGCGGCGGTTGTTGGTCTCGTGGTCGAGATCCGCCATTTTCTCTTCGCTCTGGCTCTTGAAGCGGCTCATCATGTCCTCAAAGCTCAGGTTGTCGCTGCGGGCGGGTGCCTTGGGCTGCCACACACGGGGAGCAGCCTCCCGGGCCGGACGGCCCCCCTCACGGGGCGGGCGTCCACCGCCCTGACCGCCGCCAAACCGGCCGCCGCGATTGCCGCCATGACCGCCCTCCCGGGGGCCATTGCCATAAGGCCGTGGCCCGCGATCCTCCCGCGGCGCGCGGGGAGCACGGGGTTCCTGGGGCAGCAGCCGCTTGATGGAAAGCGCGATCTTTCCGTCCGGGGCCACGTTGATGACCTGGACTTTGACCGTATCGCCATCGTGCAGGACGGCTGCAATGTCCTGCACAAACTCATTGGACACCTCGGAAATATGGACCATGCCCACGCGGCCCTCCGGCAGCGCGACAAACGCGCCAAACGGCTTCACGCCTGTGACACGACCCTCGAAAATGTTTCCTACCTCAATTGCCAAAGCTCAATACTCCTGTTCTTCTCCTGATAGTATCCGGTCTGCCGCAGGGGGACCGGGGGTGCGGCTTCAGTTGCCCGTCACATCCACAAAGATGCGCTCATTGGCAGCTGCGTAATTATAAGAGTCCCGCGCGACCCACTCGGTCACCTCGTCCGAATCACCACTGAGGATGCGCTGCATCTCTTCATTTTTTGTCTGCTGCTGGCTGATCTGCTCCTGCAGAGTCTGCAGCTCCGCGCGTTTGGAGCTGATGGCTACCTGGTTGGAGATATACGCTGCCAGCATACTGAGCAGCAGCAGTACAAAAAACAGCCGGAAAAACACTCCCAGCACGGTTTTGCGTTTCCGCCGCTTGCGGCCCGGATTCGTCATAGTGTAAGCCCCCGTACATACAGCAGGCTTTTTGCGCCTGTACTCTTACTTTGATACGTTTGAATTATACAACACGCGCCGCTCACTTGGCAAGTTCTTTTTCGGTTTTTTTGCAAGTCTTTTTTCGTTCCGGCGTTCTTTGGCCGCCTTTTTGCGGGCGGCACGGGCCTGGGCATGGGCCGCGGCGTATTTTGCCAGCCCATCCAGCGGCCTGCGCAGCACCCGGCCCACGGCCCGCAACGGAACCCCCAACAGGTGCTCTGCCAGCGCAATGCCTGCAATGGCTGCCGCCAGCATGTACCAGCGCGGCACGCCCCCGGCACTGAGGGAGGCCGCGTAGCTCTGGGTGCCCAGCAAAAGGCCGCCCATCAGCAGCACGTCCGGCAGAAGCGCCCCCCGCCCCCGCACCGGAAAAAATGCCCGGCCTGCCCCGAGGCAGGCCCCCAGCACGGCGCAGGCGGCAGCCTCCTGCCCCACCTGCCCGGGGGAAAGCGCCGGGCCCATCAGTGGAACAGGCGGTGCAGAAACCCGCCCGCCGTCCGCTGAGCCGTATACTCCAGCACATCCACCCGCCCGGTGAGCTTCACCTCGCCTTTGTCGAGATCGAGGCTGGTGACGCTGAGCTGGGCCCCGGCCAGCGTGAGGGTGCCCTTGGTGGTCTCCATGGCGGCGCTGTCGGGGTCACACCGCAGCATCCGCCGCACGCCGGTCACGGTCAGCTTCCCCCGCCCCTCCAGGATCAGGTCATGGGGCAGGGCGTTATTATTTTGTGCTTCCGCCTTTGTCATCCATCTCCCCTCCCCTTTTTACAGAGTATGAGGAGGCAGGCGGGGTTATTCGCTGATGATCTCGTACATCTCCCGGGCCACGTCCTTGGTGCGGGGCTCCACATCGGAGAGCACCTTGACCTTGATGGGCCGGTTGCCGAACGTCACCTCAATGATGTCCCCGGCCTTGACGGCCTGGCTGGCCTTGGCGATCTTGCCGTTGATGAGGATCCGGCCTGCATCAGCCACCTCATTGGCTACGGTGCGGCGCTTGATGAGCCGCGAAACTTTCAGATATTTGTCCAATCTCATAAAGACTCCAATCTAGACAGCAGGGCCCGCCCTTTGACAACAGGAAAAACCCATGCGTCCTGCTCAGACCTGCCCGGCCTGCCAAGGGCTCCCCTGCTCAGGAAAGACTCCCCCGGTCGGGGGAGGTGGCACGAAAGTGCCGAAAGGGGAGTGGCTGGCATCGCAAAGCGATGACTGAGAGGTTTATCTCTCTACACTCGTGATCGTCCCGCCGCCCAGGACGACATCCCCCTGATACAGCACCACGGCCTGGCCGGGGGTAGGGGCACGCTGGGGCTGGTCAAATTCCAGCCGGAACCCGCCCTCCGCGGGGAAAACGGTGGCAGGCTGTTCCACCTGATGGTACCGTGTGCGGGCGGTTACCCGCAGCGGCTCCGTCAGCCCCGGAACGCTGATCCAGTTGACCTCGTCCGCATAGACGATCCGGTCAAACAGGGCCTCTTCCGGGCCGACGGTGACGGTGTTGGCCTGCATATCCTTGGCGCAGACATAGACCGGTGCCCCCATAGCAAGGCCCAGCCCCTTGCGCTGACCGATGGTGTACCGGACAGCTCCCTGATGGGTGCCCACCCGGCTGCCGTTTTCATCGAGGAAATCGCCGGGAGGATAATGCTTTCCCGTGAAGTCCTCCATGAACTTGGCGTAATCCCGGTCGGGCACAAAGCAGATGTCCTGGCTGTCGTGTTTGCGGGCATTGATGAAATGATGCTGCTCGGCGATGGCACGCACCTCGGTCTTGTGCAGGGCCCCCAGCGGCAGGCGCACATGAGCCAATTGCTGCTGGGTGAGGTTGTACAGCACATAGCTCTGATCCTTGCCCTCATCCAGCCCCTTTTTGAGCAACCAGCGGCCGGTGTCCGGGTCCTGTTCCACCCGGGCATAGTGACCGGTGACCACATATTCCATGCCGTGGGCCTGCGCCCAGTTCAACAGATGGTTGAACTTCATGTATTTATTACAATCAATGCAGGGGTTTGGGGTGCCGCCGGCCTCATACACCCGGACAAACTTCTCAATGATCTGTTCCCGGAAGTCGGCGGTGAAGTCCAGCACCTCGTAAGGGATATCCAGGGCAAAGGCCACCTCGGCGGCGTCCTCGATGTCCTTTTCCGAGCAGCAGGTGTGGAAACCGGACTGTCCCAGCATCTCGTTGTGGGTCAGGCGCATGGTGATGCCGGTGCAGTCGTACCCGTCCCGCTGCATCAGCCAGGCAGCCACCGAGCTGTCCACGCCGCCGCTCATGGCAATGAGGGCGCGCGGGGGCCGGGGCGCAGAGTTCTGTGTGGTCATAGCTTCTCCTTTGGCGTGTTCAACACACTAAAATAGTAGTATAATAGTAACGCGGCAAAAACCAGTTGTCAAGACGCAGAAATTTGCCCTGCGGCGTCCAGCAGGCACTGCCGCTCGTTGAGCAGCTGCCCCCGGACAACGGCGTCCAGCAGGGCTTCCAGCGTCCTGCGAAGGCCGGGCCCTGCCGGGATGCCCGCCGCCATCAGGTCGCGGCCGTTCACGGCCAGCTGGCTGACCCGGCAGCACACGCCGTCGGCGTCCAGCTGTGCGGCCAATTCTGCCTGCGCAGTAAAATCAGCCGCCCGTTCCGGCTCCATGGCAGCGCCCAGCGCCGCCAGCCGCTGTACGGTGTGCAGGTCGTACCGGCCCAGCAATTTCCGGATGCGGATGGCCGTATCGGGGGCAGCGTCCTGTCCGGGAGCGGCGGAAGCTTTCTCCTCGGACACGAATCGGGCCATTCCATCGCCCGCCCTACTGCCTGCGGCAGCAGGGTCCCACCCCAGCGGACGGTCCTCGGAGAAACTTCCGCCGCCTCCTCCTGTTTCCCTCACCAGCACCGCCGTTTCTTCGATCAGGGCGTTGGAGCAGCGCAGGCGTTTCAGGGCCTTGCGGGTGCCATCCTCGCCAAGGCTCATCAGCAATGCGGCCCACCGCACAGGCAGGTCCTCTGTGCCCGCCGGGCAGGCATCCACCACCGGCTTTGCGGCCTGCAATGCCGGGGCAGAAAGCTCCGGAATAATAACTTTTAGTATTTTTTCATCAAGATATGCCGCCGGGGCGGGTGCTGCCAGCAATTTAGACAGCTCTTCTTCGATCCGCTCCACCGACACGCAGTCCAGATGGGCACACAGTGCCCGGGCCGCCTGCCCGGTGGGCGGGTCGATGGCAAAGCCGAACCGCGCCGCGAACCGGTACAGCCGCAGGATGCGCAGGGCATCCTCTTCAAAGCGGGTGGCGGGGTCGCCCACGGCCCGCAGGATGCCCTGCTGCAGGTCCTGCTGCCCTCCAAAGGGGTCGATGAGCCCCTCGGCATCGTTGTAGGCCATGGCATTGATGGTAAAGTCCCGCCGGGCCAGGTCCTGCCGCACATCCGGCACAAAGTGTACCTCGTCCGGGTGGCGGCCGTCGGTATAGGCCCCCTCGGTGCGGAAGGTAGTGGTCTCGTACAGCTGGCCGCCGTATTTGATGGTCACGGTGCCGTGCTGCAGCCCGGTGGGGATGCACTGCCCCTCCCCGAACAATGCCAGCACCTGCTCCGGCCGGGCGCTGGTGCAAAGGTCCCAGTCCTGCGGGGTGCGCCCCAGCAGACTGTCCCGCACGCAGCCGCCCACCGCGTAGGCCGCATATCCGGCCCCGTGCAGCCGGGCCAGCAGAGCCGCCGCACCGGCGTCCAATCGGATGTTTTGCATGGGTCACGCCTCCTCGTACTGCAGGGTGATCTGCATCCCGTCTGCGCCGCACACTGCCGCCGGGAAGATGCTCTGCGCCTGGGGCAGATCTGCTTCCGGGTCGGTGATCATGGGCGAATAGTGGACGAGCCAGAGCCGCTTTGCGCCCGCTTTGGCGGCGAGGGCTGCGCTCTGCCCGAAGGTGCTGTGGCCGTACTGTTTGGCCTGCGCGGCCTGCTCCGGCAGAGCATAGGTGGAGTCGCAGAGCAGAAGGTCCGCACCCGCTGCGGCCTTTTCCAGCGCCGGACAGGGGGCGGTGTCGCCCGAGAAGACAAAGCTCAGCCCCTGCCGGGCCGGGCCAAGGACGGCTTCCGGCTGGATGACACGTCCACCGTCCAGCGTGATGCTCTCGCCGTGCTGGAGCGTCTTCCACTGCTTTATCGGGACGCCCAACGCCCGCGCCTGTTCGGGTGAGAACCGCCCGGCCCGGGGCAGATCGAGCCGATAGCCCTGACTGATGACCCGGTGGCGGGTCGGCACCGGCGTGAGCTTCGCGCCCTGCGGCCAGCCGCCGAATTTTTCGCAGAGCGCCGCCGGGGCGTCCAGCACCTCAGCATAAACCGGATACGGCAGAGGCCCCGTCAGCACCCGCAGTGCCGCCCAGACTTCGCCGAGCCCCTTCGGCCCGTACAGCGCCAGCGGGCGGGTGCGGCCCTGACAGCCCAGCGTCTGCAGCAGCCCCGGCAGGCCGAAGATGTGGTCGCCGTGGTAATGGGTCAGGCAGACGGCGTCCATCTTCATCAGGTTGACTCCGGCCCGGCGGGCGGCAGTCTGGGTCCCCTCGCCGCAGTCGAACAGGAGGCTGTGTCCTCCGCATTCGGCCACTGCTGCCGTGAGGGCGCGGTCGGGCAGGGGCATGGTGGCCGCTGTACCCAGCAGTGTAATGGTCAGCATAAAGTTTCTCCGTATCACAAAAAATCTCGATGGCTATAGTGTACCACACTCTTCGGCCCGGCACAATCGCACAGCCGCACCCTGACAGGCATAAGATGGCCCAAACCACAAAAGGAGGGGTCTTGTATGCGGCGTCAGCGGCCCGGGCATCGCATTTTGTCGTTCCACCACCGGGGGCTGCTGCTTCTGGCGGCGGCAGTGGCGGTGATGCTCTTTTTTCTCTACGGCTGCGTGGCAGGGGCGGCGTACAGCCCCCGGGGGCGGCTGGTGTTCATCCCTCTCGCACAGGTTTCAGGCAGTCGTACGACTTCGCTTTTTCCGCTTTTATCTGGAAGAATCGAAGCTGCCCACCGCATGGTACAATGTGCGGGCCGATATGAAAAACAAGCCCGCTCCCCTGCTGAACCCCGGCACCACCGGCAACGAATAATTCCTGAAACATCCTCTCCCCTCACACCCCCGCGCGGCGCAAGCTGTGCGGGGGTGGTTTTATGACCGTCTGGCTTGGGGAAGCGCGAAGGCGGTCATTTCTTTTGTCCACAACAAACAGCCAGCCGCCCTGCAAGGTAACAGGGCGGCTGGCTGCTTCTATCGCAATTTTCAAAAATAGTGCCTATCAAACCGGCATATTTGCGATATGCAGTTTGCGGATGTTGCTTGTGCATTAAAAACGCAAA
>OGDE01001288.1_pt1 | contig 16200 bp, 13 predicted proteins | sample 1570321 | NCBI WGS metagenome assembly OGDE01 (sample SAMEA2581976, study PRJEB24529) | metagenome | biome: Human gut stool | place: China | collected 2011 | reverse complement strand
CTGTTAACGAATACAAAACTTATCAGCCAATACCCTATAACATACACTCTGTATACTGGTTTCGATAGACTTCTGTTTTATGTGACGGAAATAAGATAACAAGAAATATTGATAAGAAACCGGTGGCAACGATCAGCAGATTTTACTTCAGGAAACTCAACACTGCCTTATAAACTTTCTCCACCCCATCTTCATTCAAAATCTCATGTCTGCGATTTAAAAACAGCATTCCTCTGACATTATTGTATCCTCGTTTTTTCAATGTTGTCATAGCTTTTGCATATTGTTTCTTTGATCCGATGCATGGATCATCTGCTCCTGCGATAAATAAAATCGGCAATGATGGATGTTTTACCTGCCATCCTTTGTTATTATATGTTTCATCCATCAATAAGAAGAGATTCAAAAATCCATTGTTGCTAAATACAAACCCATCGAGTGGATTTTCATCATAGGCCTTTACATTTTCTTTATTATAACTGATCCAGCCGTTTTCTGATTCTCCTTCTTCTAGTATTTTCCCGTATAAACCAAATGCCAGTTTCTGAAAGAAATCACCTCTTTTATGTGGTCTTATTTTACACGCTGCCTTTGCCAGCAAGGTTGCTGCCTTCGCAGCTTTATTCTCGCTTGGACTTCCGCATATGATCAGTGAATCTAATTCATTATCATATTTTTTCAAATAACATCTTACAACTAGTGATCCCATGCTGTGTCCAAATAAATGATATGGCATTTCTCCATATCGATCTTTTGCCCATTGAGTGATCTGATGTACATCTTCAACGATTGCTTTTCCACTTTCGTCGTAAAAATATCCGAGATCTTCTTTTGCTCTTATACTTTTTCCGTGTCCTCTATGATCATGAATTATACTGATATATCCTTGTTTACATAGCATCTCCATAAATGGCTCATACCGTTCTTTGTGCTCTGCCATTCCATGAACAATCTGTACGATTCCTTTTGGTTCTTCTTCTGGTTCCATTAATAATACGTGTAGTTTTAGTCCATCTTGTTTTGATGTCAGATATACTGTTTTCTTCACTTTTGGCACCTCCATCCTGTTTATTTCTTTTAGTTTAATTCTAATGAATTTTTGTGTCAAATATTGATTTGTGGTAAACTATGAACATAACTATCAACGCTTTTATGGAGGACTTTATTATGAAAGCAAAAATGAAAAAAATCAGTGCATTGTTTCTATCCTGCATCCTGCTTTTTTCAATTACAGCATGTCAGAAGAAACGAACAGCAAAAGAAGTTATGCAGTCATCTCTTAAACAAAGCAGCAGTCTAAAAGATGCTGATTTTAATGGAAATGCCTCTTATACAATTGAAACGGGAAAAGAGGGATCTCAATCAACAATTAATTTTAAGATGAACTTCGATACCAAACTTCAAACACTAAAAAAAGATAACCTCAAAATGTCCATGACTTCTACCATCAATATGCTTGGTCAGAATATTAACATGACAATGTATTATGCAGATGGATATTATTATATGAATTCTAATGGTACAAAGCAGAAAATGAAAATGGATATCGCCAGTCTCCAAAAACAAATTCAATCAACCACAGGACAGTCAACTTTGCCGATCAAATATTATAAAGATCTTAAACTTAGTGAAGATGATGGTAACAACGTCATCAGTTATAGTATTAACAGTGATGGATTAAATAAATATGTTGAGAATATCACAAATTCCATGTCTGCGATCACAGGAGGCAGTGATTCTATTAAGATCACTTCTATGTCTGGTAAAAAAACGCTCAATGATAAAGATCTTCCTGTGAAAGAATCTATCAAAATGGTAATAGAAAGTAACAGTAATGAAGTTGGAAAAATAACTTTGAAAATGGATCTTATTTATCATAATCCTGGAAAATCTGTTACTGTTTCACTTCCAAAAGATTTAAATACCTATCAGGAAGTATCTTCTAACAATTAGTGAACAAAGAATATAAAAAATCCCTTTTCCTATTTACATGATAAGTTAAATACAAACTTTTCGATATAAATAGAAAAGGGATTTTTATTTTATATTCGTTTATTGGCAAGATATTCTCTCATTGTATCTGTTTTTATGTTCAATAGACATAATTCGACATAAAATATTATACTCTTTTGTAGGAAATACTGTCAATCATAGTTAATATTGATCTGAAAATAGTTTTATGAACATTTTGTAACTTAAAATCACTGGAATTTCCACATTTTTCATGCTATCTTGTATATAACAAACTTGTAGTTAGGAGTTATGATCTTATGAATTGGCACGGGAAACGTTATTATTCGTTTGACAGCTTTTTAAAAAATTATTTTGGTGAGAAAATTTATAAAGTATCTTTAGATGGCGGTTTTACATGTCCAAATCGAGATGGAACACTTGGAACTGGCGGCTGTATTTTCTGCAGTGAAGGAGGATCTGGAGATTTCGCTTCTTCATCCTGCTTATCTGTAACGGATCAGATCTCTGCTGGAATTGAGATGGTTTCTAAGAAGATTGAGAACGGAAAGTATATTGCTTATTTTCAAGCATTCACAAACACTTATGGTCCTATTGAGAAATTAGAATCTTTATATATGGAAGCGATCCATGATCCAAGAATTGTTGCTCTTGCGATCGGTACAAGACCTGATTGTCTGCCTCCTGAAGTTCTTAACCTCCTTGAGCGTTTGAATCAGATCAAACCTGTGTTTGTGGAACTTGGATTACAGACAATTCATGAAAAGACTGCTTCATTTATCAGGCGTGGATATCCTTTGTCTTGTTTTGATGAGGCGGTTTTGAATCTTCATAAAATTGGAGTGCTGACGGTTGTTCATCTGATCCTTGGACTTCCTGGTGAAACAACTGATATGATGCTTGAATCGGTTCGTTATTTAAATCAACTTCCTGTTCATGGAGTGAAATTTTCTATGCTGCATATTTTGAAGAATACAGATCTGGCAGCTTATTATGAAGAACATCCATTTGATGTTTTTACTTTGGATTCTTATGTTGATCTGCTTTTAAAATGTATTGAAAATTTAAGTCCTGAGATCGTGATTCATCGATTGACCGGGGATGGACCGAAAAATCTGTTGATCGCTCCTGTTTGGAGTCTTCATAAGCGGAAAGTTTTAAATACGATTTCGCATGAGATGAAGATTCTTGATATTAAGCAAGGAGATCTGTTGTGATTTTTAGTTGTGTATTCTTCAGGAACATGATCATGTAGATTGGCATATAGATCTTCTGATCTTTGGTTTCTATGTTTCCTTCTGAGAAGATGTATGCTTTTTCTATTTCGTAGTTTTTGTGCATTTGATGCATTGTCAAATAGCTCTACTAATTTATATAAATGTTTGTTATATTTAAGAAAAAAAGGGCCATAAAATAAACTATTTCATCTCTAAGATTACGTTTATTTTATGGCTCTTGCTATTATACCCTTGTACTATATTTTATATAATGCTTCTTCCTATTTAAAATATTTATCCAAGATCTGGCGCTCTCCTTCGTTATCATTGATATCTGTGATAATATCTGCTGCCTCTTTTACCTCATCGGTTGCATTCCCCATGGCGACTCCAAGTCCTGCATATCTGATCATATCGATATCGTTGAAATTATCACCAAATGCCATTATCTCTTCTTGTTTTACATGAAAATGATCTTTTAACATATGGATTGCATCGGATTTGGATGCTTTCATGGACATGATCTCTAAATAGGTATCTTTGGATCGATAAATTCTGATCTGTGGGAATTCTTTTACTAACTGTTGTTCCAACGCTGCAATATCTTCTTTATCTCCCATGCATAACACCTTGTGTACTTCTTTGTAGACTTCTTCATCTTCAAAAGACACTTCTTGTGGAATCACGCCTGTGATATCACTTTCCTGCGCTGCCCAATATTCTTTTTTATCTTTTACCAGCCATTCATCGTTTGTGTAAATGTTAACCGAAATCTTTGGATTCAATTCATAGACTCTTCTGCATAACTTCATGGCAACTTCTTGTGGCATTGCCACACTGTAGATTGGATGATCTTCTTCATCAACAACTAAGGCACCACTATAGCAGATCATTGGACTCTTCGCCCCTAATTCTGCTCTGATAGCTGTCATACCTTTGGGCATTCTTGCGGATACTAAGACATATGGAATTCCATTTTCATTGATCTGTTTTATTTTTTCTTTTGTACTTTCTGGTATCTGATGCTTTGAATTTAATAATGTTCCATCAATGTCACTGAATACTGCTTTATATTTTTTCATCATGTCTTCATCCTTTCATTTTTCTACTTTGTTATCCATTTCTTCTATTATAAAGTAAGAAAAGCCATCTGGCGAGGATAAAATATTCCAGATGGCTTTCTCCTTTTTTAGGTCTTGGATCTTTAATATGCTTTCACTGATTTTGCTTTAGAATATGTTCCATATACTTTCTGATTTGTTGAATCATAGTAGTAATAGCGAACCTGTACATAGTATTTCTTGCCTTTTTTCAGACCTGTTTTTGTATAAACATTTTTCACTAAACCTGTTGTTTTGTATTTTGCAGATTTCATCTTTTTACTTGTAGAATAACGGAATCTAAATCCTCGTTTTTCTCCATATTTATTTGTGTATTTGATAGATTTGGCTACAAATCCTGTTCCTTTTCCAGACTTACCTTTCAAAGATGATAGTTTCGCTGTTTCTACTTTGATTTTAACAAATTTTGCTGTTAATACAATATTTTTATCTGAAGCAGGTACTTTATTAACAACTTTTCCTTGATAAGTCCATCCCGCAAATACATAACCTTTCTTACCAGCAGCTTTATATTTTGTTTTATTCCATCCTGGTAATTTAGTTCCAGCTTTTGTTTTATTTATTGTTGTAACAGTTTTTCCACCATTACCTTTTAATGTTACTGAAATTGTTTTTGGTGTTTCTGATGGTTTTGTTGGCTCTGATGGTTTTGTTGGCTCTGATGGTTTTGTTGGCTCTGATGGTTTTGTTTCTTCTTTTTTATCTACATATAAGTTCTTGAAACTGACTGCACCATCCCATAAACCAAGTCCCATATGTCCAGTTTTGATGTTGAAGAATTCTTTGTCTGACTCTTTATCTGCATCAAAAGTATAATTCAAACATTCATTATCATCTACATAAACTTTCACAGCATCCGCTTCTTTTTCAATCTTCACATGATGATATGCTCCATCACTAATGCTAGAAGACATCTCTCCTACTGCAATATCACCATCTTTATACATTCTGAACAAGCGCACCTTGTTACTACCTGGAACAAACTGAAGACAATATGCTCCATTTGGATCCGTTGATTTTGATGCAAAAATTAAGTTAACTAATCCTTTTTCAAAGGACATATCCGCTTCTATTGTTGATTTTTCATTAACTACCGCATCTTCAGACATATAAAAATCATTTGCAGACTGGTTGGAATCTGATAACACTTCTCCATCAATCGTCCAATTACCACTTACATTTACAAATTTCTTAATGTTTGTTTTGAAGTTATTTTCTTTTACATTAATCGTAAATATCTTTTTCTTTGATGGATCTGATTTACTCGATGCAGTAACTGTTGCTTTTCCTGATTTTAATGCTGTTACAACTGCTTTTCCATCTGACTCTTTGATACTTACAACATCTTTTCCTTCTGTAACATCCCATGTTATCGTCTGATCCATAGAAATTGGAAATACATATGCACTTAATTCTACACTATCACCAGCATATAATATCTGGTTCTCATTCTGCATAGATCCAACAGATTCCACATCTGTCAATTCTTCCTTATCTGTCCAAATTGACTTCATTGGATAAATATCAATATCTGCTTTTACAGGATCACCTTCTACTAGAACAGATGCTCCTAAACTTATTGGTGTTGGGAATATCTGGTTCGCTCCTGCTGCTGTATTATTACTGCTAAATACTTCGACACTGGCTTTGTCTACATAAATATGTAATTCTACAGAACCATCTTCATTCTTTTTCACATTAGACTGCTCATTTATTTTTTTGAATTCCTGACTGATAATCTTTCCTGATTTACTTCTATCGATAGATAGTTTCTCATTTTCTAAATCATAAATTACATCGGTATATTCTGTATCATTTTGATTCTTTCTTAGTCTGAACCCAACTTTCTTTGTTTTCTCTGATGGTTTAAATTTAGCAACAATCTCATATGTATCCTTTGCAAAATCCTTTAAGAGATCATTATCTTCTGAAATTGTAACATCTTTATAAGAAATCTTATTTTCTGCATCTCTTAAACTCTCATATTCACTAATTGGTGTCTGTGTTAAAACATATTTTCCATTTTCCTGTTTTAGTCCTACTTTAAGATTCAGATTATAAGTTCCATTAAAATTCTGTCCTACAGTATCTGCAACTTTATTACAATAATCATCCCATGTATTCATCCAATTTCCTTCAATAATCTCTGGAATCGTTGGATTTTCCTGTGTTCCGAAGTCTTGTACATAATATGTCATTGCTGCATAGGAATCCTTACCAAAGTTCATAACACCGTCACTGTTTTTGTAAGCTTCATCTGCAACAAATTTCCATTTTCCATCAACTTGTTTAAAATCACCGACTTTATAAAATCTTCCACCGCGGGAAAGTACCCATTTCACACCATCTTTTGTTTCAATTGGATAAAGGTCAGGGCATTCTGTATGAAGATCTGCATATGTAGATTCACATTTCCAATCTGTCAGATTGTCTGATGAATAAATACGAAGTGGTCCGCCTGCAATTACCATGAACCATTTATTTTCCCATCTAAAAACTTTAGGATCTCGGAAATCTCTATTGTTTAATGGATCTTTTGACCAGTCTGCTGCAATTTTATTTGTTTTTTTCCAAGTTTTTCCTTCATCTGTACTATAGGCAACTTTAATACGTTGTCCATTTCCATCTGCTGTGATCAATGCAACTAATCCACCTTCATTGCCGTCACCAAAAAGTCCTGATGTATTCTTTTCATCCGCTACAATACATCCTGAAAACATAGCTCCATTTGCATCTGGATATAATGCAATTGGCTGTTCTTCCCAATGGATCAAATCTTTACTTGTTGCATGTGCCCAATGCATTGGTCCCCATTTTGTATCATCATAGAACTGATAGAACATGTGATATGTTCCTTTATACTTAACCAATCCATTTAAATCATTTCCCCATCCGTCCTTTACAGAATAATGATACTGATTTCTGTATGCTTCATTATAATAAGTTTTATCTGCTGCTCGGCGATGCACATTTACACGATATGTTAAAGTTGCTGTCTGTCCATTTTCTCCCTGAACTGTGCTCTTTACTGTAATGTAATTCTTACCAACTTTAACTGGAATATTCTTTCCATCGTTATATATTTTTCCATCATATTCAACCTGTACATCTGCATTTTTATTTTTCTTTTCGATATTCAAGTCTACTGTTTCTGCATTATTCTTTACATACTGAATCATAATTGGTTCTGTGGATGTAAATTGTGCTGCTTTCTCCACATCTCCAGTTGAGGAAGATACCGAGATATTTTTTAACTCTGGTGTGTTTTGATCATTTAATTCTGTATAATAGGTATTTTGGAATGTCATCTCACCATTCCAATTTAATAGACCAAGAGAACCTTCTGTCAAAACAGTACTCTGTCCTTTGTCGTCTTTTTGAAGTGTATAATCACCTGTACTTGCTATCAAAGTATCATTTACATAATAAGAAATCCATGAATCGTAAGCCACTACTTTTAAAGTATATTTCTCATCATCCGTTGCTTTTACTTCTTTTTCATCAATCAACTGATAATCACTATTTTCCTGCCATCGCCAAAACTTGCATTTATGCGAACCTCCATCGATATTTACCGCATAGCATTCTTTATTATCAAGATTATTATTACAACGGAAAATTAATGTTGCTGCACCTTGATTTCTCTTAAATGTTACGTCTGTAGAATATACAAAATTCTTAGCTGTTGTTTTACTGAATGCAAAACAGTCTCCTTTATCAACTGCATTGCTGTACAGACCATCTTTTGTTTCTTTCCAATCACCTTTCTTATAATCAAAACCTGTTAAATTCGTTTGATATCCTTGCGCTGCCTCTTTCTCCTGACTATCTGTTGCAGCATTTACAGTAATCGTTTGATATCCTGTTACTGGTGTTATGGAGGTAACTGTAACAGCTCCTGCCATCATTAGTGCCAATAATCTTGGACTTATTTTTCTCATAATTTTTCCTTCTTTCTTTGTACAAAAAAAGGACGATCAAACTATAATCGTCCTTTTCTCTCAAAAAACAATAAGTTCTTATACCTATGCTTTGATCAATTGTATAATCTTATCTACGTTTTCTTTGCCTCTCTTTATCCCAAGACCTATGACAACACAAAGTATAACACTAACTACAGTAAGGATAACTCCAATCACACCAAATACTGTAAATGGCATTTTACTTTGGACACCTAGTCCCCAGTACGCAAGTATGATTCCGATAGAGGATAAAATAATGAGATTGCGAATCCATTTTTTGAGGTTATTGAGCATTTGTGTCTGAAATTCAATTTCTTTTAGCTGCTGTGCTCTTGTTTGTGTTGTCATAATATACTTCCTTTCTTAGTATTTTAATCCTGGGTTAAAGAATCCGATCATAACTCCGATAAATGCTACAACTACTAAGATCAACATTGTAACAACTGGAGATACTTTTTTCTTTGACATTAACCACCAACAGAAGATTACAAAAGCTGCTGTTAAGAATCCTGGATATACTCCGTCTAACTGATTCTGAAGATTTAAGAATTCTTTTCCTGCACTGTTTACAAGATGGAATGATGTTTTTACTGATACCCATGTTGCTGCTACAGATCCAACAACCATTGTTCCTAACATAACGATTGCTTCACGGATTGCGGTTGCTTGCTCACCAACCAGGATATCTACGGCTTTTCCACCCAGTTCATATCCTTTGAAGTATAAGAACTTCATTCCAAATGCCATGATCAAGTTCCATGCTACGATATAGAAGATTGGTCCTACGACAGATCCACCTGTTGATAATCCCAGTGCGATACCAAGTAAGATAGGAATTAATGTACCTACAACTAAGGAATCACCAATACCTGCTAAAGGTCCCATAAGACCGGCACGGATACCATTGATTGCTTCTGCATCGATATCTTCATTTCCATTTGCTTTTGCTTCCTCAAGACCAGCTGTGATACCTACGATGATAGATCCAACCTGTGGTTCTGTATTAAAGAAAGCTGTGTATGTATTCATTGCTTCTTTCTGTTCTTCTTTTGTATCATATAACTCTTCTACCAATGGAAGCATTGCACACAGATAACCAAATGTCTGCATATGTTCCTGAGAGAAACATGTTAAGTTTCCATAAGCCCAGTTACGGAATGATTTATTTAACGCTTTTTTAGATAGTTTTTTCTCTGCCATATTAAATATCCTCCTCGTCATCATCGTCAAAGGAACCGCCAGAAGCTAAGGCTGCTTCTTTTGCTCTGATTCCTACCATTTTAATGTTGTAGTAAATAATTGCGAACATTGCTGCTACAACTGTTACTGATACAAGGTTTAATCCCATACTTGCTGCTAATGTAAATCCGAAGAAGAATGGTATAAAGTCAACTGCTTTTGTTACTACCTGTTTTAATAAGATCGCAATACCTACGCAAGGAAGCAAGCTACCTACTGTAAACAGTGTTTTCATTGCAATTCCATCCATTGGTAATGTTGTTTTGATCGCTTCTACAACTGGAACTCCTAATTTACACATTACAACTGCTGGTAAGAAGCTGCAGATGATATGAGAAATCCATGGAAGAACCATATCTACAACGTATAATCTCTTGAATTCACCTTTTTCAACGGCCTGCCATCCAATGTGCTGCCATACAAGGTTGATCGTTGCTGTTCCATAGAATAATACTGTACCGATTGTTCCTACCATTGCTCCAAATGATGTTGCCATGGAGATACCTTTTGCTGATGCAGGATCTAATCCGTATGAATTTAATGCTAACATTGCCAGTGGAATACCGATATAAGATACGGCACGAACGTCTGCTGATACAGTTCCTCCTGGTGTAACCAATGCGATATATACAACCTGCATTGCCGCACCGACTAAAACACCTGCCTGAATATCTCCAAGTACGATACCACAGACAAGACCTGCAACTAATGGTCTTCCTAATGTGTAGTTACCAATGGTTGTACCTCCCATACCAGGCATACTGGATAAGCAGGCAAAAATACCTAAAATGATTGCTTGTAACCAACTAATTGTCATAATAGTTTCTCCTCTCTATTGGTTTTTTAGTTAAATCCAAACTGACCTCTGAATTTGTCCCATGTTCCGATGGACGCTTCTTTGATCAGTGCGAATTCGATTTCATAACCAGCTTTGCTGATCGCTTCTAAAGCTTCTGCTTCTTCCTGTGTAATAGATTGGTTATTACCAAGTTTGACAGCTCCTGGTCTGTCATTACATGGTCCTACGATTACTTTCTTTACATCACTTGGAACAAATCCATCATCCACTAAGATCTTCTTCATCTGGATTGGATCTTTTGTGATCAGGAAGTAATTGTCTTTGCTGTCTAATACTTTCTGGTTTTTCTTTTTCCATGCTTCATATGTCCAAACAAATGTTTTCTTTGTGCTGGCACTCTTGTATGCCATCTTAAGTGCATCTGTTGTTGCTGCTTTGTCGTTCACTGCGATCAGCCCATCGCATGGATACTCTAGTGACCAACGTGTTACTGTCTGACCATGGATCATACGGTCATCAATTCTTAAAAATGAAACTGACATATTTTTTTCCTCCTTAAAATTTAAATATCGTCTTCTTCATCATCGTTTGCTGGTGTCATAACAAATTCTTTCACTGCGTCTTTTGCCTCATTGATCAAGCTATCTTTTAGCATGTCTGTGTCTACGCCGTCTTTCATTAATGTTGCTGTTAATGCCATTGCCAAGTTCATTCCTCCAAAGATCATGGTCTTACCGATCAGTCCTTTGTTTGATACCTGTTCAATTGCATTTGTAAGAGGTGATCCACCCACAATGTCACCAAGAAGAATGATCTCATCGTCTTCTGTGATCTTGCTGATCGCATTGCTAAATTTCTCTGCGAATTCATCAGCACTCATTCCGTCCTCTAATCCGACGCTGATCACGTCTTCTCTTTCTCCACCAGCTAACATCTTAAGTACACTGTGAAGTCCTGGTGCAAATGTTCCGTGGCTGACTAATACTACGTATTTCATCCTCTTCTCCTTTCTTATTCCTATCTCTTATTTACAAACTTATTCTACCAAGCATGTAAAAAAAGGACATCTGTAAATTGTCATGACTTTCAATTTACAAATGTCCTTTTTTATGTGACAAATGTCATATTCGTGTTTTATTTGTTTTGATTTTCTTATTGTTACTGATTTAAAAGATTATCAATCTCCTGTTTTAGTTTCAAGATATTGGAATCAAATTCTTCTTCATCTGTAAGAATTCTTGTCATCTCACTGTCAATCTTTTGGTAGGCTTCATTGTATCTTCGGAATTTTGGAATCTGCAAGGCATTGTTCATGAGTTCATCTAACAATTTCATTTTATCTGTCATATTCTCACCCATGCTTTTTTCTAATACCTGCTGTGCTTGTTTTGAATTCGTCACAGCTTTTAATGGTGAGATTCCCTGACGATACTGAAAGATCTTTTGCTGTGTCTTTGTTTCATAACATAATTTCTTTAAAAACTGCCATGCCATATCTCCTTGCTTGGTCTGATTGCTGATTCCCATCAGCAGATTATCTACCTGTGTCTTATTCTCTCCATCTGGTCCGGAAGGGAGTCTGATACAATCCCATTTGAAATCAAAGTATTTATTGATCTTCCATGGATATGGTTTATACGTTCTAAATTCTGAAAATGTCATAGGACGAAATGCAATATTTCCAGAATCAAAATCATCAGATGTCAGATTTCGAAAAGATGATATTTTTTCAATCTTCTTTGTAAAGAGGATTGCATTTTCAATTGGTTCGGATGACAAGTTGCATTTTGTTCCACTTTGATTAAACAATGTTCCGCCATTGCTCAGAGTTGCATCATTCCATTTATAATTATATACACCAAATTGGTCTAAACGGCCATCTCCATCGGTATCTTTGGTTACTTTTTGACAGATCTTATAAAAATCATCCCAAGTCCAGTGATTCCCTGGCATTTTGATATGCTCTTTTTTTAGTAGTGTCTTATTGACTAGCATCAAAGTTGGTACACTTTCGTATGGAAGAGCATATTGCGTTCCCTTATAGGTTCCAGCATCATAACTTCCTTCATAATAGTTGCTTTTTTTGAACGCTTTATCAATCTTTGTATAGGAGTCTAAGTTCTTTAACATTCCTACGGATGAAAATATGCTAAAATCTTCTGGCAAGACCATAAAAACATCTGGCAGATCTCCTTTTAGTGCCTTTTGTGACAGCCATTCTGAATAATCATCTTTCATCACACCACTTTCGTATTTGATCGTGACATTCGGATATTCTTTTTCAAATTCTTTGATCACTTGATCGATCATCTGATAGCAATTATCATCTGGAACATCCCACTTGTTTCCTGCGAACATTCCAAAGGTTAAAACAATTTTTTGTTGTTTGGGATAGATCACAAAGCCAACAGATAATAAACTTATGACCAATCCAACAGCAATGATTCGTTTCCACCATTTTTCTAGTTTCTGTCTCATCTATCTTCTCCCGTATTTGGCTGAACCTGACTGTACTTCCCAGATTGCAAGCTGGGTTCTGTCTCTTAGGTCTAGTTTACTTAAGATCGTGCTGAGATAATTTCGTACAGTTCCTTCGGAAAGGCTTAGTTCCGTCGAGATTTCTTTATTTGACATGCCTCTTCCGACTAATTTAATGATCTCCCATTCTGCATCTGTGATCTCTTCTACATTCTGTGCATGAATTGATGTATCATAATTGCTTTGTGCCATTTCAGAGAAGAAATCGACCACCTTTGTTGCCACTTCTGGATTGATCATGGCCCCGCCGCTATGTACTGTATTGATCGCTTTTTCTAATTCATCCATAGAAATTCCTTTTAACAGATAACCACTTGCTCCATGTTTTAATGCATTGTATACATACTCATCATCATCGAACGTTGTCAAAATAATGATCTTGACATCTGGATATTGTTCTTTGATGATCTGTGTACATTGCACTCCATCCATTTCTGGCATACGCACATCCATTAAAATAACATCTGGCTTGTCTTTCCTGACTTCCTGAATGACTTCTCTTCCGTCCTTGGCAGTTGCAGTAACTTCGATTCCTTCTTTCATCTCAAGTACGATCTGTAAACTTTGTCTGATCAGTTCCTGATCATCTGCTATCATTACTTTAATCATAGTTTTTCACCCCATCTGATCGGTATTCTTGCTGTGACTTTAAATCCATTACTTCCATCATATTCTACAGTTCCTTTTAACATCTTGATCCTCTCTTCGATATGGATCAATCCAAATCCTGTATGAATCTCTTCACATCCGATTCCATTGTCTTTGATCTCTAGATTGAGCCACTTATCTTCCTTCCATAAGTTTACATCAATCTGCTTCGCTTTTCCATGCCTGATCGCATTTGTAATACTTTCCTGTACTACACGATAGATCATATCTTCTTCATCTTGATTGAATTTCAAGACCTCTACCTGACAATCATAATTAATCTTAACATCTGATACCTGCATCGTCTCATTGATCATCTTTTCTAAAGCTTCTTGCAATCCACTATGCTCTAAGGCATCTGGTCTTAATTTATTGACCGATCTTCGAATATCTTTAATTCCTTGCCTTGCAACCTGTGATATTTTATTTAACTGTTCTTTCGTTGCATCTACAGAAAAATCGATCATCGCGATACATGCGTCAATTCCTGCAGACAGTCCAGTCATCGTATGCCCCAGTGTGTCATGAATCTCTCTGGCAATTCGATTTCGTTCCCTTGTCTCCGCCATTTTCTCTGTCATCTCTGAATAGTCCTTCAGCTGTTCATTCATTTCTTTTAAACGTATATTGGCTGTCTGAAGCTGAAGGTTTAACAATCCAATCCTTGCATTTTCTTTCATCTGATTTCTCATCAAAATGATCATGTATGCAATAAATGCGATCGCATTCAATGCAACTAGTATATTTCTTGTTCCTTGGATCATCATACTGACTTTCGCCGGGTATACACTCAAAAATTGTTGGAACGATATCATATCTATAAACATTGATATGATATCGTAGTCTGAGAATAAATATATCATTCCCATGATGACAAGGAAAATTCCCCTAGTATGTTTATCTTTGATATCCGTTACAATATCTGCAATGACAAGAAGAATGATTCCATTATAATTTACATAAACAAATTTAATAATGATCAGACATAACAAAATCTCTGCTGCATATAAGATCACAGATACCTGTTGCCTTTTTCTTTGTTTTCTTCGAATTTCTATAATGCCTAACAATAAGAAAAAAGCAATAAATATCAACACTGTTGATGTCACTGGTTCGTTTGGGAGATATGTGATATTCTCTAAGAAATTCCTTGCTTCAAAATCACAATTGATCTTATTTAATGTTAAAATAAAAACTGCAGAAAGGAAGGATAAAATGATGAAATTTATGACTCCCATCAGAATCTTGATATAATATAAATTTTGATTTTTTCGATCCATATCATTTCCTCTTTACTGCCAACGGCTAATATCAGTCTGCTCTACATTCTTTTTTGTTATCATTTGAACAGAGATTACCTTTTTCTTCTCTACTTTTTTCCCTTGCAAAATCTTGTATGCTGCATTGATCGCTGTGTCTGCCATCTGTTTGGGAGACTGTGCTGCTGTTCCTGTCATCATACCTTCTTTGATCAGCTTTTTCCCTTCTGGCGAACCATCGATTCCGTATACAAGAACCCCTTCTCTTGCACCCTTGCTGTCAAGAGCCGCCAAAGCTCCCATCGCCGCTGGGTCATTTAATCCCATGACAATATCTATGTTCTGGTATTCTTCGATAATCTTATCTACCTTAGGAAGTGCACGTTCAATCTGTCCTTGGGTATCTGCAGATGCAAGGATCTTATAGTTTTTATTTTTCTTGATCGTATCTGTAAATCCATTGATACGATCTACCGCCGATCTTGCTGCATTATGTGTTAACAATACAATATTCGCATGATCTTTTTGCTTCATCATTTCCTTTGCACATAAAACACCTGCTTTGTAGTTATCTGACACGATCGTCATTGTGACAAGATCATTTCTATAAACCTGTGAGTCGATAACGATCACTGGAATCTTCGCTTTCTTCGCTGCCTTCAATCCAGACTCTACTTCTTTCCAGTCAACTGAATTTAAAAAGATTGCATCTACCTTTCGTTTAACCAGCTGTTTGATCTGCTCATTCTGCTTCTTCTGATCAAGTGCCGGATCCAATGTGATCATCTCATCTCCATTCTTCTCAACCTGCATGCGGATCTGGTTATTGACCACTTTATAGAATTCATTATTCATCGTCATATAAGTCGCCCCGAATAATTTTCTTCTTGTTCTATTTCCTTTCAGATAATTTGAACATGTACTGACATAGATTGCTATAAAAAAAACAAAAACCATGATTCCTGCTAAGCTTATGATCTTATTGGTTAGATTTCTTTTCGATTGTTGATTCATATTTGTTCTTTCATTCCTCTTTTTCGCATTTTCTTTCCGTAATATATAATCATTATAACGAAATTTATTTATAATTCCAACAAATTTTCACATATCCTAAAACAAGTTATGTTCTTTATTTTTACCAACAAACTTTCACTAAAATAAATAAAAGCCAGTTGAAAACCGTAGGAGCTCGTCGGCACTTAATGAGCAGTGACGAGTATTCGTCGCTGTCGAATTTAGTGTCCGCTACGTGCGAGTCGAGCGAAAGCGCGTTTCCAACTGACTTTTATTTATTTTAGATCCATGCCGTTGGACTTGCGTCACTTGGCATTCTTAAATCTCCTCGAGGTGATACTGCTACACTACCAACCTTAGGTCCATCTGGCAGGCAAGAACGTTTAAACTGCTGGCTGAAGAATCTCCAATAGAATTTATCCAGCCATTTCT
>OGDE01001275.1_pt1 | contig 16325 bp, 16 predicted proteins | sample 1570321 | NCBI WGS metagenome assembly OGDE01 (sample SAMEA2581976, study PRJEB24529) | metagenome | biome: Human gut stool | place: China | collected 2011 | reverse complement strand
TTTTGTTAATTTTGAACAATTGAAAGAAGACTAGGATGAGTTTCGCAAACGCCTAGTGTTATAAAAAAGAAAAAGGAGCTTAGAAAAAATGATCGATTTAAAATTTTTAAGAGAAAATCCGGAAATCGTAAAACAGAACATTAAGAACAAATTCCAGGATCAGAAATTACCGTTAGTAGACGAAGTGATCGAGTTAGATGCGAAGGCAAGAGCAACACAGAAAGAGGCAGATGAGCTTCGTGCAAGCCGTAACACCTTATCCAAACAGATCGGACAGTTAATGGGACAGGGCAAGAAAGAAGAAGCAGAGGCAGTAAAGGCACAGGTAAGTGCCAATGCAGCACGCCTTGCTGAGTTAGAGGAAACAGAGAAAGAGTTGCAGGAAAAAGTAACAAAGATCATGATGGTAATCCCAAACATCATCGATCCGTCTGTTCCAATCGGAAAAGATGACAGCTGCAACGTGGAGATCGAAAAATTCGGCGAACCTGTCGTTCCTGATTTTGAAATCCCATATCACACAGATATCATGGATCGTTTTGATGGTATCGACCTTGACGCAGCAGGAAAAGTTGCAGGAAACGGTTTCTATTATTTAATGGGTGATATCGCAAGAATCCATTCCGCAGTGATCTCCTACGCAAGAGATTTCATGATCGACCGTGGATTTACTTACTGTGTACCACCATTCATGATCCGAAGCAACGTTGTAACAGGTGTTATGAGTTTTGACGAGATGGATGCTATGATGTACAAGATCGAGGGAGAGGATCTTTACCTGATCGGAACTTCCGAACATTCCATGATCGGTAAATTCATTGACACGATCAACGATGAAGAAAAATTACCATTCACACTGACTTCTTACTCTCCATGTTTCCGTAAGGAAAAAGGAGCACACGGTATCGAGGAACGTGGTGTATACCGTATCCACCAGTTCGAGAAACAGGAAATGATCGTTGTCTGCAAACCGGAAGAATCCAAAATCTGGTATGATAAATTATGGCAGAACACCGTTGACCTGTTCCGCAGCTTAGATATTCCGGTCCGTACATTAGAGTGCTGCTCCGGCGATCTTGCTGACTTAAAAGTAAAATCCTGCGACGTAGAGGCATGGTCTCCAAGACAGAAGAAATACTTCGAAGTTGGAAGCTGCTCAAACTTAGGAGATGCACAGGCAAGACGTTTAAAGATCAGGGTAAAAGGAAAAGACGGAAACAAATATTTTGCACATACCTTAAATAACACAGTTGTTGCTCCACCACGTATGCTGATCGCATTCTTAGAGAACAACTTAAATGAGGACGGAAGCGTCAACATTCCAAAAGCACTTCAGCCATATATGGGTGGAATTGAGAAGATCGTTCCTAAACACTAAGAAAAAACAGAAACGTAAGAATAAATAAAAAAGAATGTATCCGGAGGAAATTGATCCGGATACATTCTTTTTTAAAAAAATTATTTCTCATAAATACAGTGTGTTCCCTGATGCTGCATCAGTCCACCAAGACATTTTTTGTTGCAGCGGACGCAGCGGTGGATCTGGTCTGCATGACCATTTTTCAGCTTGTTTACCCAGTCAGGATCAGCCAGTAACTGGCGGCTCATGGCAGCACACTGGATACGGCCATCGGCAAGCTGTTTTTCCACAAAATCAGGATCGGTAAGTCCGCCGACACCACAGATCGGAAGATTGGTGTACTGTCTTACCTCATCACAGAATTTCAGGAAACATCCCGGTTCACCAAAATACGGATGGTTTTTTGGTGGGATGGTATTCTCAAGATCAGAATGGTTTGCGAGCGTGACATGGAAGCTTGTAACGCCAGCTTTTTCAAGCATTGGAACAAATACCTTCAGCTCATCCTCGATAACACCTGCATTTCCGTAGTGTGGATTCTCCTGACGGACGGCAAGCTTGTAATCGATTGGCATATCCGGCAGTTTCTCGCGGACGGCAGAAACGGCTTCCACTGCAAAACGGGCACGGTTTTCGGCAGTTCCGCCGTATTCATCGGTGCGGTGGTTGTAAACGGAAGAACTGAAACTTCCACACATACGGTCACCGTGGATCTGGATCATATCAAATCCTGCTTTTTTTGCGAGAACAGCGGCAGTGCCGAAAGCAGAGGTGATCTCTTTTACTTTTTTGTGAGGCATATTCGTAATATATGGAGCAACCTCATTATTTAAAAGAGGGCGGAGTTCCTGCATGCTGATCCGTTTTGTGAGCACGCCCGGAACATATTTTAACATGGCTTTGATATTGGAATCGGACTGATGAAGCTGGGCGCATACCTTACAGTCATTGTCATGGGCGATCCCGATCACTTTTTCATAGAATGCAAAGCCTTTTTTGTCAAAAAGTGATTTTCCGAAATGACTTTTTCCAACCGGAACGTCTCCGACAATGATCATAGCGCAGCCGCCAGCTGCGATCCGGCGTATTTTTTCAAAGTAATCTTCATCCGATAAACCGAATGTTGTAGGGGCAAAAATAATGCGGTTTTTTAAGGTTAATCCTCCATAATTGAAGGGAGTCTGAATTGTTTCGTACATAATCTCACACTTTCTGAATTGATATTTTACACAGCAGATTTAAAAGGAGCTGCTGCTCCTCATTGGTAAGACCGGTCAATTTGGTGGCATCCCAGTCGAAAAGTACCTGATGGCAGACATCAAAAGCCTGTTTCCCAAGAGGGGTTAAGGTTAACCGGTAACTGCGGCCGGATTTCTTTTCTTTGATCAGAAAACCATCTTCTGCAAGTTTCGCAACGGAGCGCTGCGAATGTCCCCAGTCCAGTTTTAAGGCGCTGGTCAGTTCTGATGGGGTACACTCAGGATGTTTGCCCACATAAATGATAAAGTACATCTGACCAAAGTTAAGACCTAACTCATGGAGCTTTTCTGTTGTGTAAGCGGCAAATTCTTTATATAGTTCAGTTGTATAGTAGGAAAGAGTTGATATTTGCATAAATCCTCCTTACATCGCAAAGCGAAATCCAATTTTCATATCGAAAACTGAGTATTTCCGTTTCCAACTGCACACAGTATAAAACCTATACTTGACTTTGTCAAGTAAGAAAATAAAAAAAGTTGTATGAGTTTTTGACCGGATGACTTGTGATCTTTTATCATTCGGGTGAAAACCCATACAACCGTTCCTGCTTATTCAGAAATATGATTTTCGCGCATATATTCACCAATTTTTTTATCACAGGCAAGAATGTGGTTTGCAAGCCAGTTCAGTAAAAACTGGATCAGATCAAGAAGATATACCTGCTGGTTGTCATCCAGATCCTCCATTTCATCCAGATCGATATTTACAAGACGGTCTACAAATGCAGCGTGTGCCCGTTTCTGTGAAGGAAGTTCAGGATAATGGATGCGCTCCATCAGAGCCTCTTCCTCGCTGAAATGTAATTCCGTATAATCTCTCAGTTCTGCCAGCAGACGCATGATCTCATCGTATTTATCATGTAAAAGCTGGTCGTGGATGAGGTCATTGGTATCACTGATGATCTCAAACAGCTTGCGGTGCTCATCATCGACAAATGTGATGCCGGTTTTGTATTTGTCCGTGAATGCAAATGGATCCTCTGTAGATTCTTCCGTAGGGATCATTTTCCCGATCATCATATCGCTGCTTAAAATATGATGATAAAGCCAGTGCACGAGGTAAGTAAGAAGTTCATTTAACGATCTCTTGGCATTGCGTGGTGATGTGGTATCCAGTTTAAATTCGTTGATCGTCTTTGCAAATGCAGCATGTTCTGTCTTCTGGAGAGGAAGCTCAGGATCATGGATACTCTCCATATAAGCCTCCTCATGAGCAAGGTGCGTAGCTGCGTAATCTTTCAGGTTTGCGATCAGGCTTTGACCGATGGCTGTCACATCCTCTGTTTTCTCAACTAATTCGAATGCTTCATTTATCATCTGGAACAGACGCTTGTGTTCTTCATCGATTGCATCAATATGAAGCATACAGTCTTCTGTAAATTCGTACATAAAATCCTCCTTCTGTGTGTCATAAATCCGCAGCGCTTACGGAAAAGTGCAGTGGAATGTCTTTCGTGTTGCTACATTTATGTCATCATCATAGCACATGCTGGAAGAAAATTACAGTTGTTTTCGTGGAAATTATGCCATACTTTTACAGGTACTGCGGATGAAATTTGCAATAATCCTTTTCATCGATTCAAATTAATGATATAATTTTTCTGAAATGTTGACAGATATACATTTTATCTTCCTAAAATGTTGATGATTTACATTAAAAAGTGTTATTTATGTTGATCAGAGGTGCCTTATGTTAAAAAGAAAAGCAACAAAGTTTATGAAAAACTGGATAAACACAAAGGATAAGAAGTGCCTTGTCGTTCAGGGTGCCAGACAAACAGGAAAGACATATACCGTTGAACGTTTTGCCGAAGAAAATTATGAAGAACTGGTTGAAATTAATTTTAAACAGATGCCTTGTGCGATGGAGATATTTTCTGGAGATCTTACCGTAGATGCTATGGTTATGGGTATGCGGTTCCGCTTCCCTGAAAAGAAAATTATTCCTGGAAAAACATTGATTTTTCTGGATGAAATTCAGGAATGTCAGGAAGCGGTCACATCACTTAAATTTTGGGCGATAGATAATAAATATGATGTAATTGTATCTGGCTCACTTCTTGGAATCGACTACAAACGTGCCTCTTCTTATCCGGTTGGATATGTTGATTATTTGAAAATGTATGGGATTGATTTTGAAGAGTTTCTGTGGGGAATGGGAATATCCGGGGATATGATAGAAAATCTCTGTGGTTATCTGCGTTCTAAAACGATTGTGCCTGAAGCAATTCATTCGCAAATGATGAATTATTACAGACAGTACATTGCAATAGGTGGTATGCCAGAGGCAGTACAGAAATATATAGACACAAAAGATTTTAGGGAAATTGACAGGATACAGCGCAGCCTCTTACAGGGATACCAGTATGACATAGCACATTATGCAACAGCTGAGGAAAAGGTAAAAGCAGAGAAGTGTTATCTTTCTCTTGCAAAACAGTTACTGGATAAGGAAAACCATAAATTTCAATATAAAGAGGTCGAGCATGGTGGTCGGGCACAAAAATATTTTTCAAGTATTGAGTGGCTGCTTCGTGCGGATATGGTGCATTTATGCAAACTGGTAACAGATGTCAGATTTGATCTGGATGACTATGCAAGAGATGACTTTTTCAGGGCATACACAACGGATTTATCTCTTTTGATGGCGATGAAAGATTTTTCATTAAAGCAACATATCGTAGAAAATACGTTATTCGGAAACTCAAAAGGCGGTATATATGAATGTGCCATAGCAGATGCACTTTACAAGAAAGGATATCCGTTATATTTCTATAAAAATGAGACAACCAAGAGAAAAATTGATGTTATGATCCAAAAAGATGGTGTGGTAGTTCCGATTGAGGTTAAAAGTGGAAATACGCGGGCTAATTCCTTAAAATCTATTTTGAAAACGAATGCAGATATTCCTTATGGATACAAGTTTGTTGATGGTAATATAGGTGTAAGTGATGATGGTATCATTACATTACCGTTATATATGATCGCGTTTATTTAAAGTATTATTTTTTTTGACTTTGTGATATAATGAGCGCAAGTGAGAAGAATGCATTTATGCATTCGGCGAACGGCGAATGTCGATCATGTGCTGCTTTTGCACATGATATAATATTTTTAAAAGCTGTACCATTAAGCGTTTCGGACGTTTGCGAGAAGATGTTTACATCACTTGGCGTAATGGCAAGGCTTTTTCTTTTTTCTGAATACATAGTCTGTATTCTTAAATCATGATTTTTACTTTGAACATAAGTTACTAATGTTTTTTCCATTTATATTTTTTAAAAATATTATCACTGGATTCCCATAATACATTGTAGTTGTAGTTGTAGTTCCCGGTTATTACTTGGTATGTTATAATATCGTTTTCACTTTCTTTGAATACTGGTGAGTTGTAGTTCCCGGTTATTACTTGGTATGTTATAATTGCCTTGTATGGCTTAGAACAGCACAGAATGTTGTAGTTCCCGGTTATTACTTGGTATGTTATAATCGCAGGAAAGTATCTTCAATGTTATCCATCGTTGTAGTTCCCGGTTATTACTTGGTATGTTATAATTCCTATGAGTGCGTAGTGTGCAATACACCAGTTGTAGTTCCCGGTTATTACTTGGTATGTTATAATTCTGTGATTGCAAAATCCCACGGCATAATAGTTGTAGTTCCCGGTTATTACTTGGTATGTTATAATCGGATTCAACGATTCCTGTTGTGTTGGATGTTGTAGTTCCCGGTTATTACTTGGTATGTTATAATCAAGCTTGGACTATGAAACCAAAAGTAAGAGTTGTAGTTCCCGGTTATTACTTGGTATGTTATAATGCAGTTTCTCCCGCACTGACAAATGATGAAGTTGTAGTTCCCGGTTATTACTTGGTATGTTATAATCACATTGTAGTGAATAAGATACGCGGAGAGGTTGTAGTTCCCGGTTATTACTTGGTATGTTATAATAGGGAACGGAAAATCCTGCATAATCCAAATGATTATGCAGGGTTTTAACTTTCAAAAAACAAATAAAAAATGATTATAGTAGACGGAAAAAACACATTTTAAGAAAAAATCAAGAAATATGAAAAGCATTTTCCACTATATCCCTAAACAAAGCCGTACTTGCCTTACTCGGGCATACGGCTTTTCGCTTTATATCTATGCTACCTATTAAAAGGCCATATTTTGATACTCGTTTTTAATAGCGGAAATGTTCTAAGCAATTCATTATTGAATATTTTCGATGTGTAACCATAGTTCTAACTTCTGTGGTTTAAATATTTAAATAGCAATTTTTTGTTGATTTAAATTAAAATGTACAAATTATTGGACAGTTAAAGTGCTATATCTTCAGTAATGAAAAATCAGCAGGGAAAACCCTGCTGAAGGAGAACAATATTCTCCATATTATATTTTCAATCCGCGTAGTAAAATACGACAATCTTTATTATAAATAATAACGTATGAATGTCAATTGGTAAAAATATTATTCTATAATATGGATAATATATTGACAAACAGGATATGAAAGAATAATATGAAGATAGGAGGAAAGAAAAATGTATCTGGCACACAAGGAAAATGAAAAAAAGCAGGAATTAACAGTACATTTACTGGAAGCGGGACAGTATGCACAGAGTGAAGGAGAAAAGATAGGAATAGGAACATTAGCTACACTTTGTCTGCAATTGCATGATGCAGGAAAGTTTAGTACTGAATTTCAGGCATATATCAAGCAAGAAGATGATCTACCCAAAAGGGGAGCAGTAAATCATAGCTCTGCAGGAGCTGAATTATTAATGCAGGAATTTAAGAACAGTCCCTATCATTCAGTTCAAGATATGAGGCTTTTGATAGAGCTTATTTCATATACGATTACGGCACATCATGGAATTTATGACTGCATAGATGAAGATGGCGAAGACAAGTTTGAAGTCAGATTGAATGTGGTTGAAAAAGAAAAACTGGATGAAATTGCAAGACTGTGGTTTGAAGAAATGCATTTTACAAAAGATATGTTATGCAGTCAGATGAGAAAGGCATATGGTGAATTCATAACCGCTTTTTTGAAACCATTAAAACAAATCTGTCAGAATGGACAGACAGAAGGCACAGAGAGATTTTTTTATATGAGCTGTATGGAACGATTGCTTTTGTCTTTGCAAATAGATTCAGACTGGACAGATACAGCAAGAGCAATGGGTGACAGTATGCTTGATGATAATATGGAAACTGCAAACGTATATCAGAAGGCTTTGAAAAATTATCAGCAATATATGGATAAGCTGGAAAAAGAAGCACAGGAGAATCTCAGAACAGAGAAACAAAAACAAATCTTCGAACTGCGAAAAAAGATTAGAGAAGAATGTATGAATTTCTCAGAGACATCATATGGAATATATCGGTTATCACTTCCGACAGGTGCGGGAAAGACGTTAGCATCTTTGGGATATGCACTGAAAGTGGCAGCAGAGAGAAAAACACCGGAAGTTTCCCATATATTTTACATATCGCCATTCATATCCATCACAGAACAAAGCACTGAAGTGATAAAGAAAGCAGTCAGAAACGAAGAATGGGTGATGGAACATCACTCAAATGTCAGCAATTCTGATGAACAGGAGAAGCAGATAGATACTGCATGGAAGGAACCGATTATCTGTACAACTATGATTCAATTTTTGTATACGTTGTTTTCACAGAAAAATAAAAGCATCCGCCGTTTTCATCAATTGAAAAATTCTGTGATTATCGTAGATGAAGCACAGGCACTGCCGGTGCAGACAATACACACATTTAATCTTATGATGAATTTTCTATGTTATGTATGTCATGCGACTATTATTTTGTGTACAGCCACCCAACCGCAATTGGCATCTGGCAATATAAAAAGAAAGATTTTATATACAGCGCCTAAGGATATGGTCACAGGAGTGTGTGATATTTTTCAGCGTTTTCAGCGTACAAACATCTCTTTTGAAATAAATGAGCCAGACACATTTGAATCACTGGGAGAGAAGATATTCAATGATTTCCAAAAGGAACGGACAATACTTTTAATTTTGAATAAGAAAGAGACAGTTGGAGCATTTTTTGATTATATAAAAGCAGAATTGAAAGATGTGAAGATTTTTTATCTGACAACAAACTTATGTCCGGAACATCGGAGTGATCAATTGAAAAGCATAAAAAATTATCTGAAAAATAGTACAGAAAAAGTTTTGATTATAAGTACAAATCTGATAGAAGCGGGAGTGGATCTGTCAGTCAATCATGTCTATCGTTCACTTGCAGGATTGGACAGTATCGCACAGGCGGCAGGTCGTTGCAATCGAAATGGGGAAATGGAACAGGGAAGGGTTACTGTAATTCAATTAGTTGGGGATGAATTTGAGGTAATTCGAATAGCTCAGAAGAAAACGGAAGAAGTCTGTGAAAAATATAATCAGTCAAATAGTATGGAGAGTATTATTTTTCCAGAGTGGATGGATTGGTATTATGAAATCTATTATAAGAAAGTCAACAATAAAATGGATTATGATATAGGAAAGGGACAAACAATATATAAATTATTGAGTAGTGGCTTTCCGGGAGAAAGGAAACATCTGGTTAGACAGGCATTTGAAACAGCAGGAGAAAAATACAGACCGATTCAGGAAGAGGGAAAAACAGTGATAGTTCCATACAAAGATGGAATGGATATTCTTGAAAAATTGGAAATGGCGCAGAATATGTCTGAGAGAAAAAGACTATTAAGAAAGATACAACGCTATACGGTGTCTGTATATGAAAATAAGCTAAAAGAATGCTTACAAAATGGAGTGATAGAAGAAAGCAGGTTTTTACCAGACGTATATGTAGCTAAAAATTATGATATGGAAAAAGGACTGCTCAATGAACTTGTATTACAATATTATTGAAAAAGGGGGAAAGAAGAGTGGAAAGAAAAAATGCAATAGAATATAAAGTCTATGGGAAATATGCACTTTTCACCGATCCATTGACGAAAACAGGAGGCGAAAAACTGTCATATCAGGTGCCAACGTATCAGGCATTGAAAGGAATCACAGAAAGTATTTACTGGAAACCTACGTTTACGTGGGTGATTGATGAGTGCAGAGTGATGCATCCAATACGGACAGAGTCAAAGGGAATGCGCCCGATAAAATATCAGGGAGGAAACGATCTGGCATCTTACACATATTTAAAAGATATAGAATACCGGGTGAAAGCACATTTTGTATGGAATGAAAACAGACCGGATCTTGTAAATGACCGGAATGAGAATAAGCATTATCAAATTGCAAAAAGAATGTTAGAAAGAGGAGGCAGGAGAGATATTTTTCTTGGAACAAGAGAATGTCAGGGATATGTAGAACCCTGTACAGTGATGGAAGGAGAAGGATTCTATGACAATGATGGAAATATTTCTTTTGGAATCATGGTACATGGAATTACATATTCGGATGAAGCAGTCAGGGAGAATGAGAAAAAGCATATGACGATCCGGTTATGGAATGCATACATGAAAGACGGAGTGATTAGATTTCCGGAACCGGAAGAATGTCAGATCAGAAAAGTAGTTGCGGAAATGGAAATGAAAACATTTGACGAAAAAAATTTCTGTGGAATAAGGGAATTTGAAAGGGGGAATCTTTTTGGGCTGGATACAAATGCTTGAAAAAACATATGACGCATGCGAAGCGATTGTGGGGAAAAAGGTAAATGAAGATCCAATCTTACTTCCAATCTCGCATTCTACAGCAAATGCGCAGATAGAAGTGACGATTGACCTAAAAGGTAAATTTATGCCGGCTTTGTCCGGAATCATTCCAAAGGATGGGGAAGATAAAATCACGATTATCCCAGTAACCGAGGATTCGGCTTCGCGAAGTAATGGAAGCTGTCCGCATGCATTATGTGACAAACTTTGCTATGTTGCAGGAGATTATTCGTTATACACAAATGAGGACAAGACAGAATACTATAATGATTACATTAATAGTTTGAGAAAATGGACAAGCTCTGAATTTTCCAATAAGTGGCTGCAATGTGTATATCTTTATTTGAAAAAAGCTACACTGATTCAGGATTTAATAAAAGCAAAATTATTGATATTGGCTGAAGATGGTTTTCTGTCCGAAAATGAAAATAAAATTCAGTCAGTTGCCCAAAAAGATGCGATGGTAAGATTTGCAGTATGGGATAATGGAGAAAAACATGAATTGTGGAAAGAGCCGGAAATGTATCACTCTTTTATCGAGTATTACAAGACTAATTTGCATAATTGTAATATAGATTATGTGACGGGTGAAAAGATACAATGTTCTGAAAAACATCCATCGAAAATCAGAAATTCCGGGGATAAAGCAAAGATTTTTTCGGCAAATGATACCTCTGGTTTTACTTACCGGGGAAGGTTCGCGAATCGTGAGCAGGCTGCCAGTATTGGATATGAAACTTCGCAGAAAGCACATAGTGCTTTGCGCTGGTTGTTAGCAAGGCAGGGAAAATATATAGACGGTGAGATGACTGTGGTGTGGAAGCTTCCACAAAATCTAAAAGAAAAAGATTCTAATCTGGCTTTGGATGTAGTTGATTTATTTGGAGATACACAGGAAACATTTTTGGCAGATTTTGATTGGGCAGCAGAATGCAGGGACGAGGATGACATAGAACTCGACAGAAAATTTGCAGAGAAATTGAATCAGGCGATGGCTGGATACCGGGCAAAACTCCAACCGGATGATGAAGTAATCATTTTGTCGGTTGATGCAGCAACAACAGGAAGGTTAGCTGTTACTTACTATCAGGAAGTTCCGGGAAATGAATTTATAGACAGAGTTCTTCACTGGCATCAGAATTGTACCTGGCCACGATGGATAAAATTACATGAAACAAAAAAATGGGTGTTCATAAATAACACAGCGCCATCACCAAATGAGATAGCACTTGCTGCGTATGGAACAGAACAGGAAAAAGGATATCTGACATGTAATGACAAACTGAGAAAAGCTACAATCCGAAGAATTTTACCGTGTATTATCGGACTGAGTCCCAAAATACCGGCTGATATTGTGAAAGCTGCTGTAAACAGGGCTTCAAATCCACAGGCATACAGCTCTTTTGTGTGGCAGAACTGTGTGGCGCCGGTGGCTTGTGCAATGATAAAATATAATGAATTTGATGGGAAGGTGAACAGTATGGAGCTAGAGAAAGATAGAAGCTATCTGTTTGGACAATTACTTGCTATCCTTGAAAAAGTCGAGGAGAGAGCACTATATTTACAGGAAAGTAAAACAGATGACAGACTTACCAATGCAAAGAAAATGTGGAATGTGTATACCAGACGTCCGGCAATCACTTATGAAAGACTCTATAGTCATATAGTGAGAGCATATCTGAAACGGTTAAATCCGGGTGCAAGAGCGAAAATAGAAAACAAAATAATGCAGATCATAAATGTTCTTCGGGAAACAGATGGATTCAACAACAATCCTTTGAATGAAAGATATTTACTTGGTTATTACGAGGAAAGAGAAAAATTAATAAAATCAAAAGGCGAAAAGTCGAATGAAGGAGGAGAAGAGTAATGGGAGTATTTACAAACAAAATTGATTTTGAAGTGGTGATTATGGTGAATCATGGAAATCCGAATGGAGATCCGTTGAATGGAAATCGTCCGAGAGAAGATTTTGACGGATTCGGAGAAATTTCGGATGTATGTCTGAAAAGAAAAATCAGAAATCGTCTGCAGGATTTGGGAGAGAAAATTTTTGTGCAAAGCGAAGACCGCTGTGATGATGGATGCAAGAGTCTTGCAGACAGGACAAAGACAAATGACAAGATGCAGAAAGCATTGAAAACAAAAGATGATGAGGCATATGCCAAAGCAGCATGTGAGTCGTGGATTGATGTGAGAGCATTTGGACAGGTATTTGCTTTTAAAGGAAATTCCGTATCAGTTGGAGTGAGAGGACCTGTAACAATTCAGTCGGCATTCAGTGTAGATCCTATTGACATTGAAAGTATACAGATCACGAAAAGTGTAAATTCAGAAACAAGTCATGATACAATGGGAATGAAACATCGTGTTAATTTTGCCCTGTATACGGTGAAGGGAAGTATTAATCATCAGCTCGCAGAAAAGACTGGATTTTCGGATGAAGATGCAGAAAAGATAAAGGAAGCACTGAGGACGCTCTTTGAAAATGATGCATCATCCGCAAGACCAGATGGAAGCATGGAAGTGGTAAAAGTTTATTGGTGGAAGCATAATTGCCCGATGGGACAGTATTCTTCGGCAAAAGTTCATCGCTTACTGAAAATTGAGAAGAAGACAGAATTTCCAAAGAATATTGATGACTACGAAATTACGTTAGATTCCTTACCGGGATTGGAAGTGGAAATAATTGAAGGAATATAAAGAAGACGATTATCTGATGATCTCCGGGATACAGCATTTTGCGTTTTGTAGAAGACAATGGGCATTGATTCATCTGGAACAGCAATGGACTGAAAACTACAAGACAATGGATGGAAACTTTATGCACAGACAGGCGCATAATGGGGCATTCCACGAGAAAAGAAAAGATATCATCATTTCTCGTGGAATGCCGGTTTTCTCACGAATAATGGGTGTGAGTGGGATTTGTGATATTGTGGAATTTCATGCAGATGAGTCTGGTACTTTGATACGTACATTTGGTGGGAAATATACGCCATTACCGATAGAATATAAAAGAGGAAAACCAAAAGATCATGATGCGGATATCCTGCAGGTAGCTGCACAGGCCATGTGTCTGGAAGAAATGTTGGATTGTACAATTACACAGGGCGCATTGTATTATGGAGAGATAAAGCATCGTGTTAATATTCAGATTACAGAGGGTATCAAGCAGAACGTAAAAGATATGTTTGATGAAATGCATCAATATTATGAAAGGGGTTATACACCAAAAGCAAAAAAGAAGAAAGCATGTTATGTGTGTTCTTTAAAAGATTTGTGTCTGCCGGAACTGGAAAAAACGGGAAATGTTGAAACATACATGAATAATATATTGGCAGAAGATTTGGAGGATAACACATGAAAAAATTGTTGAATACTCTCTATATTACATCCGAGAATAAATATTTATCTCTGGATGGAGAAAATGTGGTGATTAAAGAGGAAGGTGCAGAGCTTGGAAGAATGCCACTTCATAATCTTGAAATGATTGTAACGTTTAGCAGAGCAGGAGCCAGTCCGGCGTTGATGGGAAAATGTGCAGATAATAATATTTCAATTGTATTTTTGACGCCGTCCGGCTCATTCCTGGCAAGGGTAGAAGGAAAGACAAAAGGAAATGTGCTTCTGAGGAAGAAACAGTATGAAGTTGCAGCAGACGAGCAGGAAAGCCTAAAGATTGCACGCAATACGATTGTCGGAAAAGTTTATAATGGACGGTGGGTAATCGAGCGTACCATAAGAGATCATTCACTACAGACAGATGCAGATAAATTAAAAATTGTTTCAGAGAGGCTTCGGGATAAAATACCTGATATCAGAATCAGTAACAACAAAGATCAACTCAGGGGAATAGAGGGTGAACTTGCGTCACAGTATTTTTCTGTTTTTGATGAATTGATTTTACAGCAAAAAGAAGATTTCTATTTTCATGAGAGAAACAGAAGACCACCTCTGGACAGGGTAAATGCATTATTATCATTTGTATATACACTATTAACAAGCATGATGGCAGCATCGTTAGAAACAGTTGGACTGGATCCATGTGTCGGATTTTTACATGGAGATAGACCTGGAAGATATTCACTGGCATTGGATATGATGGAAGAACTTCGGCCTGCGCTGGCTGATCGTTTTGTTTTGCGTCTTATTAATAAAAGGATGGTGGGCAAAACAGATTTTATAGAAAAAGAAGATGGAGCAATCTTATTGACAGATGATGCCAGAAAGAGAGTGCTTGACGAATGGCAGAAGCGAAAACAGGAACAGATAATACATCCATATTTAAAAGAAAAGATTCAGTGGGGAATGGTTCCTTATATGCAGGCAATGTTTTTGGCAAGATATTTACGTGGAGACATTGATGCATATCCGCCATTTTTGTGGAAATAGAGGTGATATTTTGCTTGTATTGATTACATATGATGTTAATACAGAAAATGAAGCAGGAAAGAGCAGACTTCGTAAAGTAGCAAAACAATGTGTAAACTATGGAGTACGAGTACAAAATTCTGTTTTTGAATGTATTGTAGATGGTGCCCAGTGTCGCATGCTGAAAGGAAAACTACAGGAAATTATAGACGAAGAAAAAGACAGCATTCGTATTTATTATTTAAACGATAAACAAAAACAGAAAATAGAATGTCTGGGTGTAAAAAAAGGAATATCAGTAGAAAATACGCTGATATTTTAAAGCGGTGCGGATCATAAGCGAACATGAAAAAGCGGATGATTCGCACCGGGAAATACAATATTTTTTGTGTTACATGAAATAATTATTGTAGTGTTGATGGGATTTTATAGATACTATGCAATAATTATTACAGATAAGTATAAGGATAATTGTGCATTTTTGCCGTCGCTCCTCTTGTAGGAGCGTGGATTGAAATCTCCTGCATCCGCTCTGCGATATGATCCCGGACTGTCGCTCCTCTTGTAGGAGCGTGGATTGAAATATGATAGTCATATCAGGTATTCAGTACCTCAATAGTCGCTCCTCTTGTAGGAGCGTGGATTGAAATCTCAATCTGACCTGTGATGATCAGTTTATCCTTTGTCGCTCCTCTTGTAGGAGCGTGGATTGAAATTTGACGAGCAGGTTGTAAATGACATGAGAAAATAGTCGCTCCTCTTGTAGGAGCGTGGATTGAAATATTTACCATGTACTGGAAGAATTTACCCGGATAGTCGCTCCTCTTGTAGGAGCGTGGATTGAAATAGTATATCGTCCGGTTTTCTGCACTCTCCGGGCAGTCGCTCCTCTTGTAGGAGCGTGGATTGAAATTCTAACTAAGTTATAACACAAAATCGTGTAAACTTGTCGCTCCTCTTGTAGGAGCGTGGATTGAAATCTCAAACTTAGGAGAAAACAGATCAAACTCAGGATCGTCGCTCCTCTTGTAGGAGCGTGGATTGAAATTACTGCCGCAGGTGTCACGATCATTCTTGTAGACGTCGCTCCTCTTGTAGGAGCGTGGATTGAAATATCGAGTGTTTATAAGCAGGAATTAGCAAAATGCCGGTCGCTCCTCTTGTAGGAGCGTGGATTGAAATCATCCTGCAAAAGTCCATCCTTCCCATGTCGGTGGTCGCTCCTCTTGTAGGAGCGTGGATTGAAATATGGAAATACTCATGATTTCAACCTCCTGTTAAGCGTCGCTCCTCTTGTAGGAGCGTGGATTGAAATAATGACCGAGTAGTTCACGATAATGCATACAGAAAGTCGCTCCTCTTGTAGGAGCGTGGATTGAAATTCCAGTCTCCCCAGTAATAATCGCATGGCGGACAGTGTCGCTCCTCTTGTAGGAGCGTGGATTGAAATAGAAAATTCAATACCATAGATTCTCGCGTTTTAAGTCGCTCCTCTTGTAGGAGCGTGGATTGAAATATTATATATCCTCCTCATATCACTATACGCTTAATGTCGCTCCTCTTGTAGGAGCGTGGATTGAAATAAAATATGGTCTTTTATGAGAGTGTGTGTGATCATGTC
>OGDE01001274.1_pt1 | contig 16328 bp, 18 predicted proteins | sample 1570321 | NCBI WGS metagenome assembly OGDE01 (sample SAMEA2581976, study PRJEB24529) | metagenome | biome: Human gut stool | place: China | collected 2011 | reverse complement strand
TCGTTTTTCGTACCTCTATCTTTCTTTATGTTTTTATGAATACTCGATACATTTCTGTCATACAACTTAAAATTTCTTGCCAATTTAACACACAAAATCATCCATACCCCCGTCACTCCTATGATCCAGAATTCATTTCCTGCAAATGACAATGTAATGTCATTTTCCATAAACCAGGCTCCGCTTGTAATATAGAGATTTGTTGGGTTTAGCAGACGTAATATAACATTCATAAATGTTACATTCGAATAGTAAGCACCTATGAACAATGCCATGTTTAAGAGAATTAATATAGCAAATGAAAAATAACTGTTCCCTAGCAAAAATTGGATTGCGATCGTTGCTAGTGCGATCAACAGGATGATTCCAAGATATACGGTAAGTGTTAGGATCAAGTATTGTATCTGCGTCATTTTAAAGAATGTAACAAATGGATAAAACAATCCTGAATATCTTTTTTCTGCGACTAGTGTGGAAGCAACCGAAACATTCCATAATCCTTTAAATGATACACAGTAGAAAAAATAGATCCATGTAACACTGCATAGTATCGCTGAAAATAAAATTCCACTTAATGTCCCCGTAAAAGCTTTATAATCCATGATTCTCTTTCCAGTTCTGGTTGCATCTACAAGATCATTTGTCTTTTGCAGTCTCTCATAATCCATGATAAATAAAATGCTGAGTGCCATCAAAAGACTCATTTCCACGATTAATTTTTTCCCTAACTTTGAATATAATAACGAATGGATTTTATAATACTGTCCAGGATAAAAAGCATCGTTATATTCTTTATCAGATTTGATCTCCTCCACCCTTTTTTGCAGATGCTCATAGTTATCTTTTACGAATTTCTTCATAAATCCCTTGGGGTGATACTGAAGCATTTCTTCTTTTTGTTTTAGGATCTTCGTCATATCAAGTTTGTCATACAAGTCGATATTTTTTTTGTAATATTCTTGATATGCCTCGGATAACTGCTTTCTTTCATTTCTATTTTTAGCCTGGCGTGAGTGGTTTGTATCATCTGTTTTTTTAATAATGTCATGCATGATCACTAATTCTTTGGATGTATCCTTATTTCCCACCTCATTGTAAATAATTAAACAATTCACAAGACAAAATATCACTGCCAATAACCAAAGCATTGGATTTTTCATGATCTTTTGAAACTCTAAATTAAAAATTCTCATAAATCCACCTTTTTCCATCGATTACTTCTGATCTTATAAAATATAAACATCACTATGAGCCATGTGGCGAGCGCATACAATTCCCAGTATGCCAGAACCTGATCATTTGTAATCAGGAAAAGCATATAATAAATTTTCCTCATAAGGAACATCATCGCTCCACAGACTGGAATTGAAACCGCAACAGCTCCCATATAATTTCCTATTGTTCTGCCGATAAAATCAATGATCACAATACTTGCGATTGCAAATAATAAGATCAGAGCCATATAAAGTAACATATAAGTTCCAAAAGAAAGCTTATCGCACCAGTAAGAATTTGATGCGATTCCCCAACTCTCACATCTCCAAAATACCGATAATCCCTTCAAATGCCAGATGATCCCATATACAGCCATTTGAAGAATTCCAACAAAGAGTGCGGCAAATGCACTTGCTATCAATTGAATCTGATAAATCCTTCTTCCTGTTTTCGTCGTTGCCAGAATCGGAATAACCTGTCTTAAACGCTGTTTTAGCTGATATGGAATGATCAATGCAAAAAAACAGATCATGATCAAACCACCGATCGTTACCATATCTTCTTGCAAAATGTAAAACACTCCCTCATGTACTAATGATATATAATCTCTTCTTACCCTCTTTTCGATTGCCTTTTGATATAACTTCGTTCCATCAAAAAATCCATCTGCTTTTAATTCTTTATATTTTTTATCCGAAACTCCATATTCAGATCCTTGAAACTCTTTGATATGCTCTAAAGCTTGTATATCCAAAAAAATTTTTGATGTCTTATCATTATAAAACACATAATTTTCTAATATTTTATCAAGTTCTTTTTCCTGCTTTGATAAAGTTGTTTTTTGACCAAGTTCTTCATATTTTTTATTAAAAATTTCATAATCCACAATCCCTCTTTTTGAAAGCTCTTGATCTTGTTTTATGATCTTTGCAAAACCTCTTTCTAATTCCTGATGTTTTTCCTGATATTGTTTTTCATCTTTTACTTTCCACTTTGGTCCCCATTCTTTCACTAGTTCTGCCGTAAATGGAATGTCATACTTTGTATTTGTTAACTGTCCTCCAGTTGGATATCGATATATTTGTGTAAATGTCATATAGTATAAAATAGAGAACATACATAATAACAGTATGATTCGAATATCCAATATTTTTTTACATTCATTGATTATGATCCGCATGTTATTTTTCCTCCCTGTAAGTGACTAAAAATACATCTTCAAGGTTTGGCATACAAGACCTTGCACTATCTTCTTCCTCACTGTAATATCGGACCATCATTTTTTCTGATTCCTGGCGCATGGACAAAATAATTCGTTTTTGTTCGAATTCCTGAATCTCGGATTCATTGATCAATCGCTCAAAAACCTTTCCATAAAGTTCCTTGCAGATGTTTGGAACTGTATCATTTTTTAATAAATGTTTTTCTTTGATCATAATGACATGATTTGCAATGGATTCAATGTCTGACACAATATGTGTTGAAAGGATTACGATTCGATCCTTGGATAATACGGATAATATATTTCGAAATCTTACTCTCTCTTTTGGATCAAGTCCTGCAGTTGGTTCATCTAATACAAGAATTTTTGGATCATTTAACATTGCCTGGGCGATCCCTACACGCTGAATCATTCCACCAGAGAATTTTTTCATTTTCTTATTGGAGACATCGCTTAATCCCACTAACTCCAATAATTCTGGAATTTTTTCTTTGGCAGCTTCTTTAGAAATTCCTTTTAACGCTGCAAGATAATCAAGATACTGTGTTGGTGTATTATTTTTATAATATCCAAAATGCTGTGGCAAATAACCGATCACATCCCGGTATGTTTCTCCCATTTTATAAATATCCATTCCATCGTATAAAATCTCTCCGCTTGTCGGATACAAAAGTGTTGTGATCATTTTGATCAATGTCGTTTTCCCTGCACCATTTGGTGCGAGCATGGCATATAAACCATTTTCAAGTTCCAGATTAATATCTTCCACTGCTGTGAATTTTCCATAATCTTTTCTAATATGCGAAAGTGTAAGCATCCTTTTCCTCCATTCTTCCAACCAAAATAAATAAAGCCACAAAACATAGGATCATTGTTGCGATTTGAATTCCTAATGGAATATATTCAAAAAGAAATAAAATCTTTGTTTCCGGTAATCGCATGATCGCTGCAAAAAGTAATACCCATATTGCACCAAGACCCGCAAAGCACTTATAGTTATTCCATCTGTGATAAATGTATACAGCAATGATCGCAAAGACCAGCATACTTGAAACTCCAACAACTCCAACCGATAAAATTGCTTTCTCCCTAATCCCGCTAAGGAATAAAAAGCTGGTATTCACCAGAGATAATACGACAGCTGTATAAAATAGACGAAGGCTTACAATATAATTCATCGAATAATACATCGTATTTCTTAATTCATTGATCTGCATCTGTTCGTCCATATAGCAAGTAAAGTAAGAAAACAATAGAAAGAAAACGGGCATTCCCAAAAAAGCTGCCCCAAATTGCCGGATTTCTCCTTCAAAAGAAAGTACAAGTCCAAGACATACGACAAAATAAATTATGAACGTCGCAAAAAATACAGAAAGATTTTTATAATAAATGACTCTTAACCCAGGTCCCAGATAAATCTTTTTCATTCTTTTTAGAAATGAAATCTTTTGAGGCATACCTTTTAAAATGATGTCTTCAATTTCATTCTGTATTTCTGACCGTCGTGGGTAATGAACGTCCATCTGTTCTACATAAAATTCCTGATTATTTTCTTTTTTCATTACTGATAGTCCACCTCGCTTTTTATTTGTCGTATCATTTTATAAAACCTTGATTTCACTGTGTTTTCGGAAATATTTAATGTCTGCGATATGTCCTGAAATGTCCTTTCTTCAAAACATTTCATATAAAAAATCTCCTGCCACTCCTGCTTATATAGCGAAACAATTTCCATAATGTCCTCTATCAGCTCCTTATGGATGATCAACTCGGACAAATCCCTGATCGCTGTTCCTAAATTACCACTGTGAAGTTCCAGATTCTCATCTGTCATATCAATCTGTTCTTGCTTTAATGACAAACGATGTACCTTGCTTCGATAATGATCACATATCTTATTCGATGCAATCCTATACATCCATGTCCGAAATGAAGCCTTTTTATGATCAAATATTGTGATCTTTTGCAAGATCTGTATAAAAATATCCTGTGTCAAATCTTTTGTAAGTTCTTCATTTCCTGTTTGTCGGTATACATATGCATAGACTTCTTTGTAATAATATGAGATCAGTGCGTTGGCTGCTTCTTTATCTTGTTTTTTCTTTATTCTTTTGATCAATTTTTGTTCTATTAGCATGTATGCCACTCATTTCTTGTTTTTTTGTACTGTACATTATTATATACGGAATCATTTGTTAAAAAGTTTTAATTCTATGAAATAAAATAAAATCGCTATGCAACAACCTTTATAGACCATCACACAGCGATTTTGTTTCATTAAACTTTCCATTCTTGCATTTTACTATGCCGATATCATCTCACTAACTTCCAGAATCTTCTTCGTATCCTCCAAACAATGTTTCTCACTCTGTACCTTTCCATTTTCCACATCTTCCATAAAATTCTGTATCTGCATTGTCATATCATTTCCTTTAAATGGATAACTTTTCGTCTCTGTTGTTCCGTTATTCCAATGAATCGTATAATCAATGATCCTGTTATAATTTGGAATCATGATCTCTCCCTTAGTTCCGACGATTTTTGCATATCTATCCATTTCTCGATCGATTGCACCTTCGGCGGTTGCAATGCATCCATCTTTAAAATAAATCTTTGATCTGAAATAATAATTGATACCTTCGATATCTTTTCTCTCAGTTTCTATCTTATCAATTTCTTCTTCATGGATTCCCAGAATAAATCCAAGCACATAACTTCCAATATCATTCAATGCCCCACCTTGTTCTTTATCAAACAAAAATGAGGTCTTAGGCAATCCTAATGAATCTGAGCAGAAATTTGCATAAATTGTTTGGATGTTTCCAATTCTCTTCAGATCTTCTTTTAGATGATCATACCCTGTGTTAAATTTTGTTTTTAATGCTTCCGTACATAATGTATTTGTTTTCTTTACTTTTTCCTGAATCTCATCTACATCTGTGGATGTTAACACTAACGGCTTCTCACTTAATACTGGAACATGGTGTTCCAATGATCTTAAGATCCATTCTTTATGAAATTTATGTGTGAGTGCGATATAAACTGCATCTACCTGCGGATCATTTAACAGTTCTTCATAATCTTTATATACTTTGACTTCTGGATGCTCCTTTAAATATGGATCATCCATGGAAACTGAACGTGAGCCAATCGCATAAATCTTTCCTTCATCTGTTGCCTCGATTGCCTGTACAAACTTTCTGGCGATTCTGCCAAATCCTATAATTCCAAAATTCATACTATTTTCCTCTCGTGATATGTAATTTTATTTCTGGAAATCAATTCTTTCTTCAATTATAATTATAGTATACGTGACGTAAAACACAACAGGAAAGAAGATTTCATACCATGCAATTACCAATTTCTCTCAGCAATCAAGGTTTTGCTTCTCTTCGTGAAAATCATTGCTTTTATATCGATAAAACAGATTTTATCAGAGAATGGTGGGAAGAACCGGATGTTGTAACTTTGATCAAATATGAAAAAAGATACCAAACTAGTAGTGAATCATTTGGTATCTTTTTTCGCGTTATAACATTTTGGTGATCTCAGAGAGATCTTCTAAGATCACATTCGGTTTTACATCGCTTGTTTTTACATCTTCTCTTGTGCTCTCTCCACTTAACACTAAGATTGATGTCACATCACTTTGATCTGCAACTGCGATGTCGGTATACAGCCGATCTCCTACAATAGCGATCTCGTCCGGTTCGTATCCCGTTTCCTGGATGATATAGTCCAGTGTATGTTTCGACGGTTTTCCAAAGAATTCTGGAAATCTTCCCGTTGAAGCCTCTATAAGTTTTGCTATTGATCCACAGTCTGGAATAAATGCTCCGCCTTCCATTGGGCAGTTCCAGTCTGGATTGATTCCAAAATATATACAGCCATTCCGAATATAATGGCATGCTTTGGAAAGCTTTTCATAAGTTAAGGTTGTATCAAATCCCAAGACCACGATATCTGGATCTTCTTCTGTCAGGTTCATATCAAAATATTGAAATTCCTGGATCAGGGATGGGGTCCCTAGCACATAAATACTCTTTCCATCGTAATGTTCTTTAAGATATTTGATGATCACATGACTTGAGATCATCATCTGATCTTTCTTGATCGGTATCCCAAGCTTCCCAAGTTTCTCAACATAAGCCCGCTGGCTTTTTGATGAATTATTGGTAAAGAAATAATATTCTCTTCCAGTTTCCTCGACTTTTTTTAAAAAATCTTTGGTGAATGGGAATAGTTCATTCCCAAGATAGATCGTTCCATCCATATCAAGGATAAAACATTTGATTTTTTCAAACATGAGCTGCCCTCCTATTTGATCACATCATCATAAAAATCATAGAATTTCAGAATTCTCATAAATGTGATACGGTCACGGATATATGGTGCAACTCTTGCTGTTTTCTCTTTCATATGCATTATATCTTGTCAGATCATGGATTGTTCCTGATCCGACTGCAATCATGCAGTCAACTTCTTTGATCGGATCTAACTGTTCTTTTACCTTCGCAACTCCGATCTCATTGGCATGCAGGTTTTCTGGATCCAATTTGATCACTGGGATTCCACCTAATAATTTTTCGACTTCTTTTCCTGCTGCCTCATAAGTATTGTCATCACATACCATAACAAGATGCTTATACTGATCATATGGTTCTTTGTTTAAGATTTCTGGAAGCTTTTTTAAAGCTCCTTCTTCCAGAATCACATCATCTACGACTAGCTGATGATCCCTTCCACAACTACAGTTTCCTGTGAATTCTTTGATATTGATTTTCATGTCAAACACCCTTTCCTATCCTTGTTTAAAATACTAATGAATGGTACAATGAAACAACATTTTTTTGTTGCAAGATTTCTTTCATTTTCTTTTGCGTTTTGCCAAGTGCTATAATCTCCTGAAATAATTTTAAGTAATCTTTTTCACCTGCTACCGCAAAACCAAACACTAGATATACTATATTTCCTTCCGTAAACTCAATTCCTTCTGGACACATCACAAGACTTAATCCATCTTTATAAATCTCTGATTCTTTTCCTGCATGTGCCAATGCGATTCCTTTACTGATTTCGCTTTAGCTGCTGGTACACTGTAGCTTCTGCCTTCCTGCTTATCTGTTGCTGCTTTGTATAACATATACTGAGCCATCTCGATCTCTGTCTCTAACTCAGCCATCTTAAATGCTAAATACTGATTCTTGTATAATGGTTTTCCGAACTGTTCTCTCTCTTTTAAATAATTAAATGCGATGTCGTAAGCTCCTTTGGCAATTCCAAGTCCCTGGGCTGCAACGCCAATACGTCCTCCATCCAGGTCTTTCATTGCAACAGCAAATCCTTTTCCTTCTTCTCCGAGCATGTTCTCTTTTGGAACTCTTACATTATCAAAGATGACCTCAGATACCTGTGCACATCTGATTCCGCACTTATCTTCGATCTTACCAATGGATACACCCTCCCATTCACGTTCTACGATGAATGCTGTTAATCCTTTTGTCTTTAATTCTGGATTCGTAAGAGCAACTACCATATAGTAATCTGCTAATGGTCCATTTGTAATGAAGCATTTTAATCCATTCAGGATATATTCTTTTCCATTCCAGATCGCTGTTGTTTTACATCCTGCTGCATCAGAACCTGCATCTGGTTCTGTTAAACAAAATGATCCCATTTTCTTTCCAGACAGAACTTCTGGCAGATATTTTTTCTTCTGTTCTTCATTTCCATCATTGATCAGAGCACCAGAGTATAATGAAGTACATACAGAATAAGCAATTCCTACAGATGAATTGATCTTGGAGATTTCTTCTAATGCTAATACATAGGATAAATAATCTCCTCCCTGACCACCATATTCTTTTGGAAATGGAAGCCCGACAAATCCCATTTCTCCCATTTTCTTATATGCTTCTTCTGGGAAACGTCCTGCTGCATCATCTTCAAGAACTGTTTCCTGTAATACAGTCTGAGCAAACTGTCTTGCACTCTGCTGAACTGCCTTCTGCTGTGGAGTTAATTCAAAATTCATAGTTTCATCCTTTCTGCATATTGCACATTTTATTTTCTACCTCGTATATTTGTAGTGTAGTCTATCCTTTCAGTGCAGAGTCAAGCAGTATTCTTGATATTTTTTATGCAGATTGTACAAAAAAAAGACCAACTTTCCACTTACTGGATAGTTGATCTTTTTTCTCATTTAACTATATTTGTCTTCTCAGACTCTATTTTTTCACATACTTTGATGTAACTTTCAGTCGTGCCATCGCACGAGACAATGCAGCCTGCGTATGATAATACTGCAAACGACTCTGTTTCTGTTTCATTCGTTCTTCGGCTCTTGTTTTGGCTTCTCTTGCACGGATGATGTCGATATCTTCTGGACGTTCCACGGTATCAACCACGATAACCACGAAATCTCTGGTAACATCTGCGAATCCTTCTCCGACAACACAGACTCTCCATTCTCCATCAACTTTAAAACGAAGTTCTCCTGCGACTACAGCTGTTACTGTGTCTTCATGGTTTGCTAATACTCCGTAAAGTCCATCGACTGCTGGGAAAATGACATGTTCACAGGCTCCACTGTAGAACTTTTTGTCACTGGCAATGATCTCAAAATAAAAGGTTTCTGCCATTTACATCACCTCTTTTGCCTTTTCCTTTACATCATCAATTGTTCCGACCATTAAGAAGGCCTGTTCTGGATATTCATCCATTTCTCCATCAAGGATTGCCTTAAATCCTCGGATCGTTTCTTTGACAGGAACGTATTTACCAGGAATTCCTGTAAATGTTTCTGCTACACTAAATGGCTGTGATAAGAATTTCTGAATCTTTCTTGCACGATATACTGTAATCTTGTCTTCTTCGTCTAATTCTTCCATACCAAGGATTGCGATGATATCCTGTAATTCTTTGTATCTCTGAAGTGCTTCTTCTACACGTCTTGCTACTTCATAGTGTTCTTCTCCAACGATGTCTGGCTCTAAGATACGAGAGCTTGATTCCAGTGGGTCTACGGCTGGATAGATACCCTGTTCAGAAATCGCTCTTGATAATACAGTTGTTGCATCCAGATGGGCAAATGTTGTTGCTGGCGCTGGGTCAGTTAAATCATCGGCTGGCACATAAACTGCCTGTACAGATGTGATAGACCCGTTCTTTGTAGATGTGATACGTTCCTGTAGAGCACCAACTTCATTTGCCAGTGTTGGCTGATAACCTACGGCTGATGGCATACGTCCTAACAGCGCTGATACCTCTGATCCTGCCTGTACATAACGGAAAATGTTATCGATGAATAATAACACGTTCTGTTTTTCCTGATCACGGAAATATTCTGCCATTGTAAGTCCTGTCTGGGCAACTCTCATACGAGATCCAGGTGGCTCATTCATCTGTCCAAAGACTAAGGCTGTATTTTTGATAACTCCGGATTCTGTCATTTCATTCCAGAGGTCATTTCCTTCTCTTGAACGTTCTCCTACACCTGTGAAGATGGAGTATCCTCCATGTTCTGTTGCAATATTATGAATCAGTTCCTGAATTAAGACTGTCTTACCAACTCCAGCACCACCAAACAGACCGATCTTACCACCTTTTGCATATGGAGCTAAAAGGTCGATGACTTTAATACCTGTCTCAAACATTTCTACAACAGGGCTCTGGTCTTCAAATTTAGGTGGTTCACGATGGATCGCCCATTTTTCTTCTGATTCTACAGGTTCTCCTTTATCAATTGCTTCTCCAAGTACATTAAACATACGTCCTAATGTCTGTTTTCCAACTGGAACTTTGATTGGTCCACCAGTTGCTGTGACTTCCATTCCTTTGTGAAGTCCTTCACTGGCTGCTAACAGGATACAGCGCACAGTACGATTTCCCATATGCTGTTCCACTTCCATAACAACTTCTTTTCCTTTATTAACAACGGTCAAGGCGTCATGAATCAAAGGGAGCTGTTCAGTTTCAAATTCTACGTCGATTACTGGACCAAGAATCTGTACGATTTTTCCTTTTTCCATTTTATTTCCCTTCCTTCACTGTTACTCTTTCTTTAATGATTTAGCTCCGGCACACACCTCAGTGATCTCCTGAGTGATCGCTGCCTGACGAGCACGGTTATACATAAGTCCCAGTGATCTTATCATTTCTCTCGCACTCTTGCTTGCACCTTCCATCGCCATCATTCTGGCGTTTAATTCACTGGAAAATGATTCTACCATCGCACCATAGACAAGTCCTTTGATATAGTTTGGTGCCAGGCGGTCAAGCACCGCCTTTACGGATGGCTGAAATTCTGTCATATGTGATCTCTTTCCTTTTCCTGCAAACTCATACTGATCTGGGTTTAATGGTAACACACGGATCATCTTTGGTTCTGAGGTAATGGATGTGATCATCTTAGTATAAATAATATAGACTTCGTCAAGTTCTCCTGATACATATTCCTCGATCATTTTTTCTGCAATTCTTCTTGCTCTGTAAATCGTAGGATCCTGTGTTGTATAGAAGAAATCCTCGTCCATCTGGGCTGCATTTCTTCGTCCGAAATAATTACGTCCCATATATCCGATCACGAACAGTTTATCATCTTCATTAATATTCTCTTCTGCCATTTTTGTAATGTTATGATTATAGGCCCCGGCAAGTCCACGGTCTGCAGTCATCACAAGATATCCTTTTTTGGGATGTTCTTTCTTTCTTTTGTTTAAGAAAATGTGCTGAAGATCTGGCGTATGTGCCATGATATCAAGCAGAGATGCCTGAAGCATTTCAAAGTATGGAGTTGTGGCATCTAACTGCTTTCTTGCTTTCTTTAATTTGGAAGATGAGATCAGATACATCGCATTTGTGATCTTTAATGTATCTTCGATACTGTTCATCCTTGTTTTAATTTCTCTGATATTTGCCATAGTGATCACCTACTTTAAATAGGCTTCTATCGCCTCTTGGATCTCTTTTGCAATGTCATCTGTTAAGACTTTGCCTTCGTCGATCTTCTTCACTGTCTCTGGATATTTCTGTTCAAAGAATGCTGTCATTTCTTCTGTCTCTGCCTTTAATTCTTTGACTGGAACATCATTTAACATCTTATGACCTGCTGCAAACAGAAGTAAAATCTGTTTATGTAATGCCATTGGATGGTACAATGGCTGTTTTAACAGTTCGATCAGATGAGATCCATAATTTAATGTTGCTTTTGTTCCATCGTCAAGGTCTGAACTAAACTGTGTAAATACCTCAAGTTCTCGATACTGAGCTAAGTCAATACGAAGGTTTCCGGCTACTTTCTTCATGATCTTTGTCTGTGCTGCTCCACCTACACGGGATACAGAAAGTCCAACATTGACCGCTGGTCTTACACCGGAGAAGAATAACTCACTTTCAAGGAAGATCTGTCCGTCTGTGATAGAGATTACGTTTGTAGGAATGTACGCGGATACGTCTCCTGCCTGTGTTTCGATGATCGGTAATGCTGTGATAGATCCACCACCAAGTTCATCGCTTAATCGGCAAGAACGTTCTAGTAATCTTGAATGTAAGTAGAATACATCTCCAGGGTAAGCTTCACGTCCAGGTGGACGATCCAGCAGTAAGGAAATTGCACGATAAGCAACGGCGTGCTTAGACAGATCATCATATACGATCAAAACGTCTTTTCCCTGATGCATAAAGTGCTCTGCGATCGCTGTTCCTGCATATGGTGCAATATACTGTAAAGATGCAAGGTCACTTGCAGATGCGGATACTACAATAGAGTAATCCATAGCACCATGTTTACTTAATGTTGTTACGATCTGTGATACTGTTGATGCTTTCTGTCCGATCGCTACATAAATACAGATAACATCCTGTCCTTTTTGATTTAAGATCGTATCAACTGCGATCGATGTTTTACCTGTCTGACGGTCACCGATGATCAGCTCACGCTGTCCACGTCCGATCGGGAACATAGAGTCGATCGCTAAGATACCTGTCTGTAATGGCTGGTCAACAGATTTTCTGTCGATAACTCCTGCTGCCTCATGTTCGATTGGTCTTCTCTCGTCAGTTTTAATTTCACCTTTTCCATCGATTGGTTCTCCGATCGCATTAACGACACGTCCGATCATAGCATCTCCAACCGGGATATCTGCCTGTACTCCGGTTCTTGCTACTTTAGATCCTTCCATTAATCCATGATCGGAACCAAGTAAAACACAACCGATACAGTTTCTTTCAACATTCAGTACAAGTCCGTGGACACCTGTTTCAAAAATAACAAGTTCTCCATACATTGCCTGGTCCATTCCATAGACTGTTGCAATACCGTCTGCGATCTGAATGATTCTTCCTTCTTCTTTGACCTCAGTTTTCTGGTCATAGTTTTCAATTTGATCTTTTAATACAGAAACGACTGTTTCTGGATTGATACTGCTCACCTGATCCTCACCTCCATGTAAGTTTCTGCTGTAATTTTCTCATTTTTCCACTCAGGCTGTTATCATAAACGTGGTCTCCAACTTTCAGTACAAAACCACCGATCAAGTCTTTCTCTTCTTTTAAAGTAATCTCTACCTTGTCCGCCTGATATTGTTTCATAAGATACTGTTTGATTCGCTCAAGCTGTTCGTCTTTTGGCATTGTCACATAGTCAAACTCTGCCTTAATGATCTTATCTGTCTTGCGTTTTAGTTCATCATAATACTCAACTGCCTCGTCAAAACAAGCGATATCATCATTATCACATACAACTTTTAAGAAACTTTTTATATCATCAGAAAACAACTTTTCCACCACATTTTCTTTTTCTTTCTTTGTGATCGTTGGATTCTCTAATGCACTTAAAAGCTCTTCATTTTCATGAAGCATGTCCTGTGCTTTTTGTAAACTTTCTTTTTTGATTCCAAGTTCAAACAATACCTGTCCATACGTCATGGAAATTCTCTTCATATGCTAGACACCTGCCTCTTTCAGGAAATCATCTAAAAGCTTTTCATTGCCTTTGTCATCTGCTTCTTTTTCCACAACTTTCGAAGCTGCCATAAGTGCGATACCTGCAATCTCTGTCTGAAGACCTGCGATCGTCTTTTGTTTCTCAGCTTCAATATCTTTACGGGCATTTTCTTTCATAAGAGCAATCTCTTCTTTTGTCTGATCCATCTTATTCTGGTATTCATTCTTGGCTCTTGCTCTTGCGTCGGAAACGATCTGTCCTGCCTCATCCTTTGCCTGTGCAAGGTTTTTCTCGTATTCCTGCTTGATCTCTTCTGCTTCAGCTTTCGTCTGTGCTGCATCATCTAAGTCACTTGAGATCATTTTTTTTCTTTTCTCCATGACCTCACTGACTGGACCAAATAAGAATTTTCTAAGCAACAGATAAAATACGACAATGTTGACGATCGGCCAGATAATGCCCCAGTCTAATTTCAGAAACATATCTTCCGCCTCCTACTTCTATTTCATTACAATTAACAGAATCGCAACAACTAATCCATAAATTGATGTAGCTTCGGCTAATGCACAACCAAGTAATAATGTCTTATTGATATTTCCAGCTTCTTCTGGCTGTCTTGCGATTGCTCCAAGTGCTCCATTTGTTGCAACACCGATACCAATACCTGCTCCTAAACCTGTTAATACTGCAATTCCTGCTCCAATAGCTGCTAATCCCATAGTTCTAATCTCCTTTTAAATAAAAATTAAATTTGTGTATCTGTCATGATACATCTTACTCAATTGATTCACTGATAAACAGTGATGTTAACAATACAAATACATATGCCTGCAACAACCCATCGAAAAAGTCGAAGTAACAACTAAATGGTAATGGCACGATTGCTGGTGCGATATGTGTGATCAATTCCATCAAAACGAATGCTCCTAAGACATTTCCAAAAAGTCGCATACACAGTGATAACGGTCTTGTAAATAATTCAAGGATGTTAATGGCCGCCATCATTGGCATAGGTTCCACATAACTGTGGATATATCCTTTCAATCCTTTCTCGTGGATTCCAGAATATATGATCAAAAACAAACTGATGATCGCTAATCCTGCGGTAACATTCAGATCTTTCGTTGGCGGTTTCGCTCTGAAAAATCCCGAAATATTTGCACAGCCAAGATAAATCAGAATTGTTCCAAGAAACGGTATGTAACGTTTCCCTTTTTCGCCGACCAGACCACCGATGAAGTTATAGATGAAACCAACTAAGGCTTCCACATAAACTTGCGGTCCTTCTGGTATGACTTTCAGGTTCCGTACGAATATGATGCAGAGCAACACTACGATCGCCATGATCACCCACGTCGTTACGGCTGACTGTGGTACTGGAATACCTCCGCCGATGGGGATCGTAAAGCTTGTCTTAAGTGAGAGCTCTTCCATCAGATAATCTCCCAATGAACCCATTTTCTCCTCACCTTCTTTAATTTTAATTTTTTGCAGAGATCCAAGGGTTTAATTCCTGCAAAAGTAAAAGAGTGTCTACGATATATCTTGTAAACACCCTTGTTCTGGAAGTTATTTTATTCCTCAAATTTTTATTTGTCAATTCTTTTTCCGTTAAGATTGTGTTTGTTTTTTGTTTAATACTTACAAAGAACCACTTCTAAATTTAGTAAAAAGCACCAAAACATAAGGGTTTTCAGTGTATACAAATGAACATTGGTCAGTTTTTTCGTGTTAAGATCTGATAATTTTTTTCTGCTTCTTAACTGAATCTTAACTGTTTTTTATCATCTTCAAAGTGATTTTGTATACAAAAAAAGACATGCAAACTGTTGATCACTTCTAAAAAACTGTCTGCATATCTTCTTTATTCATATGGCTTATATCTTATTTTTATATAGCTTTGATTTTCTCTTCTAGTCTTCGATCATATTGATACGACGAATGTGTCTCTCATCATTTGAGAATTCTGTCTCAAGGAATGTATCAACGATATCAAGTGCTAAACCTTCTCCAACAACACGTGCTCCCATTGCAAGAATGTTTGCATCATTATGTTCTCTTGTTGCATGTGCACTGAATGTGTCACTACAAAGTGCTGCACGGATTCCTTTGATCTTATTCGCTGTAATAGAGATTCCGATTCCTGTTCCACAGATTAGGATTCCCTGTTTTACTTCTCCGTCTTTGACTGCATTCGCTACTGCTTTTGCATAAACTGGATAATCGCAGGATTCTTCTGAATAACATCCATAATCTTTCACTGCATATCCTTTTTCTTCCAGATGTTTGATAACTGCCTGTTTTAATGCATATCCACCGTGATCACTACCAATACCTATCATTTCGTTTCCTCCTAATCTTTCTTCCCATATTTTCTTAACTAAACGAGCAATCTGTTCAAAACAGCGCTCGTAGTCGTCATCTTCCATGCCATATGGATCAATGATCGCACCTTCCACACTGGCATATTCATTCAATGTCGCAATCTCTTTATAACCATGATATTCTTCTAAGATCTTCTCTTTCTGTTCTTCCGTCATGGTTAAGATCAGATCGCTTTGTTCTACTTCTTCCTGTGTAAGCTGTGCCGATTGAAAATCAAGACTTTCAATTCCACACTTCTGTATTACCATGTCCGCTGCCTTAACATGGACCGGTTCTGGAAATAATACGACTAAGCCTCTTGAGATTACTTCAATATTCTTCTGGTGTGCATCCAGAAGAAGCTGTCGAAGAAGCGACTCAGCAATGAAACTTCGGCACGTATTATTCGTACTTACCATTATTATTTTCTTCAAAATATTCTCCTTCTTTAAATACGGAGGATTTCATGTCCTGCTGCTTTCACCATACGATTCATGATCGCTTCACTTAAAGGTTCTCCCTCAAAACCTTCGGAATAGATCATATCAACATCCTTATGGTCAAATTCTCTTAATACATCAT
>OGDE01001257.1_pt1 | contig 16520 bp, 9 predicted proteins | sample 1570321 | NCBI WGS metagenome assembly OGDE01 (sample SAMEA2581976, study PRJEB24529) | metagenome | biome: Human gut stool | place: China | collected 2011 | reverse complement strand
GCCCGGAGAGCCGCCGTGCAAACTTTACCAACGAGGGCGGCGTGGGGTACATCCGCTACCTAAAAAACATCATGGGTCTGTGGATCATCCAGTGTGTGCAAAAACAGCTGGGCATCTCCTTTGCCGAGATGGTGGAACTGGCCAAGACCAGCACCTATACCCGCATTTTTGATGTAAACGCAGCCCGCTTCTCTGCCCCGCAGGATATGCGCGCAGAGATCAGAGCCACCCTTGCCGAGACCGGCGAAGCCCCTGCCACGGATGCCGACCTCATCAACAGTGTCTATCATTCGCTGGCGTACTGCTACGGGGAAGCCTATCGTGAGATGGAGGCTGTGACCGGGCAGCACTGGGATAAACTCTACATCACAGGCGGCGGCGCAAAGAACGCCACCCTGAACGAGTTGACTGCCCACTACACCGGAAAACAGGTGGTGGCGCTGCCCATCGAGGCAACGGCCATCGGCAATTTGAAGATCCAGATGAACATTCAATAAGGAGGATTATCCATGCTCGTTGAAACCAAAGCCCGTGTTGGCGTGTTCGCCATTGCTCTGGGCGCGTATCTGCCCCAGTTCCCGACCCTCGTGCCCGAATTTGAGCAGCAGTACGCCGACTTCAAAAAGACCATCCCCAACACCGTGGAAATCGTGGACGGCGGCATCGTTACCACCAAGGAACTTTCCATGGCCGCAGGCGACAAGTTCCGCGCCGCGGACGTTGATCTGGTCATTTTGCAGCTGCTGACCTACGCCACCTCTTACAATATGCTGCCCGCCGTGCGCGACCTGAACGTACCCGTGGTACTGGTGAATGTCCAGAAGAAGAAAGCCCCGGACTACGCCAATACCGACACCCCCACTTGGCTGGGCGAGCTGTATGCCTGTGGTGCCGTGGGCGAGATGGTGGCCGACCTGGAGCGCGCTGGCAAGCGTCACGCCGTCATCACCGGCGTGGTCGAGGGCGGCGACCCGCAGGTGCAGGCCGAGATCGAGGACTGGTGTCGTGCCGCTCAGGTGCGCCGCCGCTTCCGTGACACCAATCTGGCACAGATCGGTCGTCCGTACCCCGGCATGATGGACTTGTACATCGACGAAACCAACCTCTACAACCGGATGTTCCTCTACACCAAGCAGTTCGACTGGGAGAAGATGTGGGCCATCGCCGACAACATCACCGATGAAGCTGCCATCCGTGCCAAGGCACAGGATATTCTGGATACCTTCGACATTGAGGGCGGCGGCACGATCGAAAAGGTCTGGGACATTGCAAAGTATGTTGTGGCCTTTGAGCAGTGGGTCAAGGACGAGAAGATCGCGTTCATCGCATCCCACTACGATGGTTTTGCACAGGGCAAGGCCGGTGTTCTGGACAGTATGCTGATCCCGGCCTTCTCCATGCTCATCAAGCAGGGCGTGGCCTGCGCGGTGGAGGGCGACATCAAGGTGTCCATGGCCATGAGCATCCTCAAGACCATTGCAGGCTGCGGCCAGCTGAGCGAGATGTACTCCATCGACTTTGACGAGGATATCTGCATCATCGGCCACTCCGGTTCCGGCGATGCTGACATTTCCGAGAAGAAGCCCACCATGAAGATCGTGCCTGTGTTCCACGGCAAGACCGGCGGCGGCTACCTGACCCAGTTCTACCCCCATCTTGGCCCTGTGACCTATCTGGGCATTACGCAGGACAAGGACGGTCACTTCAAGTTCGTGGTGGCCGAGGGTGTCAACGAACCCGGCCCCATCTTCACCTTTGGCGACACCAATATGCGCACCCGCTTTACCTGCGGCGCACGGGAGTTCTGCAACCGCTGGAGCGAGGCTGGCCCCACCCACCACATGGCTGCGGCTACCGGCCGTCACATCGACACCATTCTGAAAGTGGCAAAGATCTTCGATGTTCCTGTGGACATCATCACCCGATAATTAAGTTTGAAGAGGAAAAGAGAGGTATTTATCATGGGTATTCTGGATATTGAGATCGTAAAAGGCTTTATGCGGATGTGCAACGATGGCTGGCTGCAGGGCTGGCACGAGCGCAACGGCGGCAACCTGACCTACCGCATGAAGGAAGAAGAAGTGGCGCAGTGCCGCCCCTTCTTTGACGAGCAGCCCCGCGAATGGGTGAACATGGGCGTGCAGGCCGATAATCTGGCGGGGGAGCATTTCATCACTACCGGCTCCGGCAAGTTTTTCCGCAACGTGGAGCCGGACCCTGTCCACAGCATCGGCATTGTGGAGATCAACGACAAGGGCGACAGCTGGCGCATTGTCTGGGGCCTGGAGGACGGCGCAAAGCCCACATCCGAGTTCCCCAGCCACTTCATGAACCACAGCGTCCGCAAAGCCGCCACCAATGGCGCAAACCGTGTCATCTACCACTGCCACGCCACCAACGTCATTGCCCTGACCTACATCCTGCCCCTGACCGACCGGGATTTCACCCGTGCCCTGTGGCAGAGCGCCACCGAGTGCCCGGTGGTGTTCCCGGAGGGTGTGGGCGTCTGCCCCTGGATGGTGCCCGGCGGGGCGGACATTGCCATGGCCACCAGTGAGCTGATGAAGCACTATCAGGCAGCCGTCTGGGCACAGCACGGTCTGTTTGCCTCCGGTCCGGACTTTGACATCACCTTTGGTCTTGCCCACACCATCGAAAAGAGTGCTGAAATCTACGTCAAGGTGCTCTCCATGGGCGGCGGCATCATCCGGCAGACCATCACCGACGATGACCTGCGCGCCATTGCCCACGACTTTGGCGTGACCCTGAACGAGAAGTTCCTTAACTGAGCCATTCTCCCCCATTTTTCTTCATCATAGCAAAACAGGCATCCTGTCCGATACCGCCAAACGGTAACGCAGGATGCCTGTTCTGCTTTATGTTTCCCGGAATTCCATGGGCGTTTTTCCGGTGACCTGCTGAAAGACTGCGCTGAAATAATTGCGGGTGGCAAAACCCAGCTGTTCGGATATTTCCCGGACGCTGAGCGTTGTGCTTTTCAGCAGAACCTTCGCGCGTTCGACCTTTGCAAACTTCACATAGTTCGTGACGCTCAGACCCGTTTCTTCCTTGAATTTATGGGTGAGGTAGTATTCCGTGTAGCCCACCAGGGCAGCAAGATCTCCCGCTACGATCTTTTTGTCCAGATTCATCTCGATATGATCCACACACTTCTGGATCTGCATACTGAGGTTAGGGTTCGTCCGGTGTTTGTGGACACGCCGAATGAAATCATCGTACATCATCATCGCAAGCGGGCTCAGTTCATCCAACGATTTTGCCGCTTCCGCCGTCTGAATGTAGCTGTCCCCCAGCGAGTACGCCTCCTCCGGGGAAAGGCCGCCCTCAATGGCGGCACGGCACACCAGCGAGGTGAACACGATGATGGAAGTCTTACTCTGACGCAGAACATCGCTGCTCTGCACCGGCACGCCTGCACTCATGCTCATACTGTTGGAAAGTGCCTGCTTGTAATTCATATCTCCGGTGCGGACCATCTGCAGCATTCCCTGCTCTGCCATCCAGATCTTATGGCGGTCATGGGGAATCGCATCGCTTTTCAGCCGTTCGTCCTGTGCTGCACTGCTGTTCACACTGCTCAGTTCCAGCCGCTGCCCGGTCAGGCAGTAGTGCATCATCAGCAGATAGCGGTTCATAATGGTGTTTTGCAGGGTAGGAACTTTTTCAAGGGCTTTGTAAAGCTGGATCGTCCATGCCACACTGATCTCCAGCTTGCTGTAATATTTCAGCCCTTCCTCGATCCCGCGCATTGTCACATCCTGATAGAACACCGGCCCGATGACACAGACACGCTTCAGTTTTCCCTCTTCCTTTTCAAAGGCTGCGCCCCACAAAAGACCCAATGCCGTCCCCAAGGTAACAGGTACGTCGTCCCGATCCCCATGCTCCAGCATCCGCTGTTTGCAGCCGAACAGTTCAAATGCACTGGCAAGAAATGCCTCGTCCGGGCAGTTGCTCCGCAAGAGCTTCCCCTGTGCATCATAGCACCATGTATATACATTTCCGCCGCACTTGACAAGCTCGGAAAACAGCATCATATTCTGGAGAACATCCATGCCTAATCCCTCCGGCTCATTGATGGAAACAGTATATCATACTTCTGCCTTTTTTTCTACCGATGCCCGGATCCAGTGCAGCAGGATGCCTGCGGAGATGACCGCAGCGCCCACGTCTGCCATCAGGTGCGCCGCCGCAATGCCCTGCACCCCGCAAAGCGCATTCATCAGGTACAGCAGCGGGATCAGCAGCAGCCCCTGCCGCAAAAGAGAGAGCACCACCGCACCACTTGCCCTGCCTACGGATTGCAGCAGGCTGGTTGCCAGATAGGTCAGACCGATCACCGGGCTGCCCAGCACCAGATAGACCACCAACTGCGTCCCCAGACGGAATGCTCCTTCTTCCTTGATGAACATCCCGATCAGGGCATTGCGTCCGGCAAAGCTGGCTGCCCCGGCAAGAACACCAAAAACAACGGTCAGGAGGATCAGATCTTTCAAAAGCTGCTTCAGGCGCTTTATGTCACCTGCGCCGTAGCTGTACGCCAGAAGCGGCTGGCACCCCATGCAGATCGCCATGGCGATCATACTGATGATCATGGTCGTCTTGCCCGCTGCCGCCATGGCTGCGACCGCCGCCGTGCCGTGGGTCACCAGCAGCCGGTTGCTGAAGGAGGAGGCAAACCCTGCCAGCAGGCTGCTGATCCCGTTGGGCAGACCAATGGCCAGCATCTCACCCAGCATCTGCGGCTTTTTCAGGGCAGGACGGAAATCAACGGTCAGCACCGTGCCGTGTTTGACGATGTAGCGCAGATAGCAGCCCGTTGCCACAAGATTGCCCAGCACACTGGCAGCAGCCGCACCGCTGACGCCGAAGTTCAGCACCAGAATGAACAGCGGGTCAAAAATGCAGTTGACCAGCGTGCCCAGAAGATTGCCGATCAGGCCTTCTTTTACTGCGCCCTCTGCACGCACCAGCATCGCCATGCTGTTGGACAGGATAAAAAGCGGCGCACCCAGTGCAAGGACCTGAAGATACCGCTCTGCATAGGGAAAAAATTCTGCATTTGAGCCCAGCACCCCCAGAAGCGGCACTCTGCTCACCAGCAGACCGATGCTGACCAGAACGCCCAGAAAAAAGCAGCTCCAGAAGCAGAGCGAGGAGCAGATCTTGCCCTGCTCGATCTCGCCTGCGCCAAAGCAGCGTGCAATGATGGCGCTGCTGCCTGCGCCAAGCATGGTCGCCACTGCCGCAAGGATCGAAAACACCGGTCCCACAACGGAGACCGCCGCCACCTGTGCGGTATCGCCCAGACAGCCCACAAAAAACATATCCGCCATGTTGTACAGCACCATGACAAGGATAATGATAATGGAGGGCACCGCCATGGAAATGATGGATTTCCAGACAGAGCCGGTACGGAAAAGTGCTTCGTTTTTCATGGTCTCCTCCCAAAAATCAACCGCACGCAGGCAGAACGAAAGCCCCTGTCAAAGAGGCTTTCCGAGCTGCTTCGGTCACAGGTTGTCCAGCGCATCCAGCAGTGCTTTCAACGCCGTTTCCGGCAACCCAAGCATAGGGCCGATCTTGCCAAATGTCATGCCGTAGGCAGCTTTTGCCTGCTGGTTGTCGGCAAAACCGGGCAGGTACTGCTCCACGATGGCTTTTGCGGCCTCGTTTTCCATCAGTGCTGCAATCGTGCTCTGGCTGTTCAGCTTGCCGCCGGTCAAAATTTCCGGGTGCTTCCAGCTGCTGATGCTCTGGTGTCCGGCAGACAGTGCGCCGTCCACCGGGATGGCTGCACCAGTGATGTACCGTGCCAGACCGCTGGCAAGGAAAAGTGCCAATGCAGCGCACTCCTCCGGGTCGCCCATCCGCTTTGCCGGGCAGTCGGCTGCAAAGAAGTTCATGGCCGCAGCCGGTGCATCCCCGAAAATGCTGGTTCTGGTGTAGCCGGGACAGATGGCGTTGACGGTAATGCCGTATTCTGCGTAATCCAGCGCCGCTGCGCGGGTCATGCCGACCACGCCGAACTTGGTGGCACTGTACAGCGCCTGTCCACGCTGAGGCACAAGACCCGCCACCGATGCCACATTGATGAGGAATCCGCCTTCGCTGTGGCTCTTGAGGATTGCCTCTGCGCCGTACTTCATCCCGGCAAAGACACCCTCGCTGTTCAGGGAGAAGATCTTCTCGTAATCCTCTACCTCATACTCATGCAGCGGTGTGCCGCCCATGCCGATGCCTGCGTTGCTGACAACGCCATCCAGCTTGCCGTAGTGCGTCACCGTCTTATCCACCAGTTCTTTGATGGCAGAAGCCTTGCTGCAATCGGTCTGGATAAAGATGGCATCGCCGCCCTTGGCGCAGATGCCGTCTGCCACAGCCCGCCCCTGCTCTGCACTGCGGGCTGCACAGACCACCTTCATGCCGTTTTCGCCAAAGCACTCGGCAATGGCCCGGCCGATGCCACGGCTTGCGCCGGTGACGATGGCCACTTTGCCTTTGACACTGTTAAAATCCATCCTATATACTCTCCTTTTTCTCAGATCATATGATTCAGCGTATTCACGGACAAGATTTTCAACTTGTAGTTGCTTATCCATCTCCATGGTGCTATAATAGCACTGCGCCGCAGGGGCCGCAATCAGCAGTTTCCGGCGTATCCGGTGTTTAAGCAACGAATCACGTTCAAAGCGTTGGTTAAGCACCATTTATGAAATCAATTGATGGAGGAATTCTATGGATATCCGGGTCAAAAAAACGAAGCGTGCCATTCAGAAAGCGTTTGTTGCCCTGCTGCGGGAGAAGCCGATCGAAAAGATCACGGTCAAAGAAATTGCCGAACGGGCCGAGATCAACAAAACGACCTTTTATTCCCACTATGAAACGCTGGATGCCCTCACCGCCGAAATGGAGCGGCAAACGGTCCAGCTCGTCTGCGACAATATGGGCGGCGCACAGCAGCTGCTGGATACGCCGGAGGCGTTTGTGCGGGAGATGTTTGCTAATCTCCAGCAGGCGACCGATTATCTCGGTGTGGTTCCTGCATCAGCGATGAACCGCTTTACACAGCATTTGCGGGATGCCGTTCTGGAACAGATCAAAAGCGATAACATCGAGCCTTCTCAATATGAAAATGTCGGTGCGATCCTGATTTTTGTAATGAACGGTCTTTCCGGACTTCTGAACACCGACGCAAAACTGGCACAGAAACAAATTGATGTAATCGCCGCCGTGGTTGCGGATGGTGTCCATGGTCTGCATCTTTCCCGCTGAGCCAAAACAGGCTGCAAGAAGCATCTTCCGCAGCCTGTTTTTTGCTATTGCAGCTTATCTTTCTGTGTAACTACCCAGCACCCCAAGGCTGGGCTTTGCTGTCCGCTCCATCGTTTCGCGGTTCACGGCGATCAGTCCAAACTGCATGGCATAGCCCTTCTGCCACTCAAAGTTGTCCATCAGGCTCCAATGGAAGTATCCCTTCACCGGGATGCCGTCGGCGATGCAGTGCTGCACGCCATCCAGCGCCTGCCGGATAAACGCCACACGGCGGGTATCATCGGCGGTGGCAATGCCGTTTTCGGTCACGATCAGGTCACCCTTGAATTCCTCTGCCACCTTGCGAATGACGTGTTCCAGTGCCTGCGGATAGACCTCGTAGTCCATCTGGGTCAGTTCTGCGCCCTCCGGTGCCGGCAGCTGCCCCTGCGGGCCATAAAGGGTGCGGGTATAGTTCTGCACACCCAGAAAATCATCGTCTTTGATATAAGGCAGATAATGGGTGAACTCCTCCTGCCATGCGGCCTCGGCAAAGGCTTCGCCGCCGGGCTGTGCCTGCAAGTCATGCAACGAGAGGGTCAGGCCCACCTTGACCTGCGGGCAGAGGGCTTTGATGGCATCCCGTGCGGCTGCATGGGCACGCATCACCAGCAGATCACCTTCCGGGGTGCGCTCGCTGACAAAGATCTGCGGCTGGGGTGTGCCGAACACCTGTGCATTCTCCATGGCGGCATACTTCATGTTTTCCATCATCTTCTGAAAGTTCATGCCCACCTGCACCGTGCCCTCGGCAGACTTTCCGGTCGATGCGGCATTTTGGGCAGCCCGTTCTGCCATCAGACGGAACCGCTTGGAGATCGCGGCAAGCTGCAAGCCCATATTGGCCTCGTTGATGGTGCAGACATAGCGCAGCTCGCTGCCCAGCTGTTCCATCACATAGGTCACATAACGTTTAAAATCCTCTACGGTGCTTTCGGTTTCCCAGCCGCCCTTGCAGATGAGCCATTTCGGGCTGGTGAAGTGCAGCAGCGTCACGATGGGTTCTACGCCATGCGCTTTGCAGCAGGCGATCACCTTGCGGTAATGCTCGATAGCTTCCGGGTCGAACTTTCCTTCCTCCGGCTCTACCCGTGCCCACTCGATAGAAAAGCGGTAGGCGTTCAGCCCGGCATCGGCCAAGAGCTTGATATCTTCTTCGTACCGTTGATAATGGTCACAGGCAATGCCGCTGGGCTCCGTAAAGCTGGAATGGGGCAGCTGCTCCTGTGCCCAGTAGTCACTATTCGTATTGTTGCCCTCTACCTGATGGGCTGCTGTTGCAGCACCGATGAAAAAGCCTTTTTCAAATTTCTGCATGATGGTTCTCCCTTCCTGCTTGTTACTTGTTGAGACTATTGTAGCAGACCTGTTTTGCCCCTATGGGACAATAAATCGTGAAGGCGGATGCAAATTCATGCACCACAAATTATTGCACGAATTTTTATCCTTAACTATCGTTTTTCATCCGGCAGTGGCTGTTGCATTCTGTTATTCTGGTGTCAGAGAAAGCGGAACTCAGTTCACACAAAAAGGAGGAAAATCATTATGTTCCAAAAGAAACCCAGTGCCAGTGAAGTAGACGGCGTCCAGTACCGCCGTGCAAAGCTCTGGCAGATCATCTGTTACGCCTGCAACGCTTTTGTAGGCATGAGCATCTATTCCCTGATCGGTATGGCCAGTTATTCTGCCAGCATCGGCTACGGCATCACCACTGCAGCCGTGGGCATCATCCTGATGCTGGCTCGCATTCTGGACGGTTTTACCGACCCGATGCTGGCGTTCGTCTACGACCGCGTCAACACCCGTTTCGGCAAGCTGCGCATTCTGCTGATCAGCGGCTACCTGATCGAGGCTGTCGGCTTGCTGTGTATGTTCAACCTGTGCTCCAGCAAAGGCTTCGGCTTGCCGGTGTTCGTTTTGACCTACATTATTTACATCATCGGCTATACCGTCACCAACATGACCGCCCAGACCCTGCCGGCTATTATGACCAACGATCCCCGCCAGCGTCCCACCATCGGTGTCTGGACCACTGCACTGAACTACGCCGTGCCCATGGGCATGAGCATGCTGATCTACACCGTCATCCTGCCCAAGTGCGGCGGCACCTTTAATCAGGACTTCCTCAGCACGGTCTGCACCATCGTGCTGATCATTGCCGGTATCGGCACCCTGATCGTCTGCGCCGGCATCTCCGCCTACGATAAGCCCGAAAACTTCGAGGGCACCAGCAAAAAACACGAGCCGCTGAAAACTGCGGATATTCTTGAGGTGCTCAAGCACAACAAGCCCCTGCAGTGCTACATCGCCTCCAACGCTTCCGATAAGCTGGCACAGCAGGTAGGCAGCCAGGCCATCATCAACACGATGCTGAACGGCATCCTCATCGGCAACATGGGTCTTGCTACCACCCTTGGCGTGATCAGCATGGTGCCTTCCATCTTCTTTGCGGCCTTCGGTGCAAAGTATGTGGGCAAAAATGGCAGCAAGAAGGGCATCGTGACCTGGACCTGCGTCAGCATGGCCATCGCCTCTGTGCTGTTCCTGTTCTTCATCTTTACCGACACTCGTCAGATCGGTGTGATCGGCAGCTGGAACATGATCGTTTACGTCCTGCTGACTCTGCTGCAGAATGGTTCCATGATGTGCATTACCACCTCCAACACTTCTTACATGGCCGATACCATTGACTACGAGCTGGACCGCAGCGGCCGCTATATCCCGGCTGTCGTTTCTGGTACTTACAGTCTGGTGGACAAGCTCATCACCTCGGTGGCTGCTGTCATCGCCACCGGTGCGGTCGCCCTTCTGGGTTACACCACCACCATGCCCCAGCCCACGGATTCCTACACCAGCGGCATCTTCTGGATGACCCTTGCCATCAAGTTCGGTCTGCCCATGCTGGGCTGGGTCATCACCCTGATCGCCATGCTAGGCTGCCCGCTGACCAAGGAAGAAATGGTCAACGTCCAGAAGCGCATCGCAGATAAGAAAGAAGCCCTTCGTCATGAAGTAATTGCAGAAAAGATGCAGTAACACCCTGCAAAGACCGAAAGGGCTCATACGCTCTTTCGGTTTTTGCTGATTCTATCCATCTTTTATAAATATAAAGGAGTTTTTACCATGAGCAAGACCATCCTGTTGAATCAGAGCGACTGGCATTTTACCAAGGAGAACCCCGGCATCCCCACCGCTGTTATGGGTGAGGCCATTGCCCTGCCCCACACCTGGAACGCAGTGGACGGTCAGGACGGCGGCAACGATTACTACCGCGGCACCTGCTGGTATACGCTGGCCCTGGCAAAGCCCACCATCCCGGCAGGCGGCAAGGCTGTTTTGCAGCTGGACGGCGCAGCTATGACCGCTGCCGTCTACCTGAACGGTGAAAAGCTGGCTGAGCACAAGGGCGGCTACTCCACCTTCCGGGTAGACCTGACTGACCACCTCAAAGAGGAAAATCTGCTGGCAATTTCCGTGGACAACAGCGACAACGACACCGTGTATCCCCAGAGAGCCGATTTTACCTTCTACGGCGGCATTTACCGGGATGTGACCCTGCATATCGTCCCGGCAGAACACTTTGCCCTGCCCGCTAATGGCGCACCGGCACTGAAGGTGACCCCCATCGTCACAGACCTCGCTGCCAGGACCTCTGAGATCACCGTGGAAGCCGCCGTGGTGGACGCACAGAACGTGACCTTTGCACTGGAGGGTCAGACCCTCACCGCCCCGGTGGAAAAGGGCACCGCAAAGGCGGTTTTCACGCTGGACCATGCCCACCTGTGGGATGGTATTGATGACCCCTTCCTCTATACCGTATCTGCGAAACTGGACAACGGCGAGGAAGCATCTGCCCGCTTTGGCTGCCGGAAATTTGAGATTGACCCCCAGAAGGGCTTTTTCCTGAATGGACGTAGCTACCCGCTGCGTGGCGTTTCCCGCCACCAGGACCGAAAAGGTGCGGGCATTGCCCTGACCAACGAAATGATGGAGGAGGATATCTCCATCATTCTGGAAATGGGTGCCAACACCATCCGGCTGGCACACTATCAGCACGCACAGTATTTCTACGACCTGTGTGATGAAAAGGGTCTTGTTATCTGGGCAGAGATCCCCTACATCACCATGCACATGACCAACGGCCGTGCCAACACCCTGACCCAGATGGAAGAGCTGATCCTCCAGAATTACAACCACCCCTGCATTGCCGTGTGGGGCCTATCCAACGAGATCACCGCTGCTTCTGCTGTCAACGAGGATCTGCTGGAAAACCACCGTCTGCTGAACGAGCTGGCGCACAAGCTGGACCCCACCCGCAAGACCACCATGGCAAACGTGTTTATGCTGGAGACCACCAGTCCCATTCTGGAAATTCCCGATGTGAACAGCTACAACCTCTACTTCGGCTGGTATCTGGGCGAATTGGAGCAGAACGACGAGTTCTTTGACAAGTACCACGCCGATTACCCTGACCGCTGCATCGGCTTATCGGAGTACGGCGCAGATGCCAACCCCCAGTACCAGAGCAGCCACCCGGAAAAGGGCGACTACACCGAGAGCTACCAGTGCATTTACCACGAGCACATGGCCAAGATGATCGCCGACCGCCCGTGGCTGTGGGCTACCCATGCGTGGAATATGTTCGATTTTGCCGCCGATGGCCGTGATGAGGGCGGCAAGCACGGCGAGAACCAGAAGGGACTTGTCACCTTTGACCGCAAGCTCAAAAAAGACCCCTTCTATCTCTACAAGGCCTATTGGAGCAAGGAGCCGTTCGTGCACCTGTGCGGCAGCCGCTATGTAGACCGCGCCGAGGATGTGACTGAGATCAAGGTCTACTCCAATCTGCCGGAGGTCTCGCTGTACAAGGACGGTCAGCTGGTGGAGACCCGTAAGGGCGACAAGGTGTTCACCTTCCAGCTGCCCATCACCGGCAAACACAGCATTGAGGCACGCTCCGGCGAGCACAGCAGCGTGATCCTGGTGAACAAGGTGGACGCCCCCAACCCGGATTACGCCATGGACAACCGCAAGAACGTGGCCAACTGGTTTGACGGCGAGCTGGACGAAAGCTGCTGGTCGGTCAAGGACAACATGGCTGCCGCCGCGGCAGACCCGAAAGTTGGTCCCATTCTGAAGCAGATCTCCGATAAAGCCGCCGCTGCCCGCGGAGATGTTGCCGCCGCCGTGAAGGACAACCCGGCTCTGGTGGCGATGATGGAGCGTGCCATGCGGCGGATGACCATTGAATCCATGCTGATGCAGGCCGGCGCTTCGGAAGAGGACATCAAGCAGCTGAACCGTGTATTGCAGGGCATTTCCAAGGAGTGATTCGATGAAACAAACCTATTGTAACCCCCTTGATCTGGGCTACCGTTACCAGCACATGAAGGAAGGCCCCCGTACAGCAGGTTTCCGGGAGGGTGCAGACCCCACGCTGGTATCCTTCAAGGGCAAATATTATCTCTTTGTTTCCATGTCGGCGGGCTTCTGGTATTCGGACGACCTGCTGCACTGGGATTTCCATGCAGACCCGGATCTGCTGATCTACGATTATGCCCCCGATGTGCGGCAGGTGGGCAATTACCTGTACTTCTGCGCCAGCCGCAAGGGGCGCAACTGTCCCATTTTGCGCACCGCTGACCCCCTGACCGAGCCGTTTACCGAAGTATCTGCGCCCTTTGCTTTCTGGGACCCGGATCTGTTCTGCGATGATGATGGCCGGGTGTACTTCTACTGGGGCTGCTCCAATACTACGCCCATCTACGGCGTGGAGATGGACCCGGACACCATGACCCCCATCGGTGAAAAGCAGGAGCTGATCTTCGGCAATGAAACCGTACTGGGCTACGAACGCCCCGGCAACAACGGCATTGTGGACCGGGAAGCCAGCGTGCTGTACCAGTCCATGAAGCAGTTCTATGACCCCAAGACCGGCAAGCTGGATCTGCCGCCGCAGATGGCAAGCATCCCCGGCCTGAGTGCCGAAAGCCTGACTGCCATGTTCAACGCCGTGGGCAAACCCTATATCGAGGGTGCGTTCATGACAAAACACAACGGCACCTATTACCTGCAATACGCCTGCCCCGGCACCCAGTACAACACTTACGCCGATGGTGTATACACCTCCACTTCTCCGCTGGGTCCCTTTGTGCGGCAGGCATCCAACCCGTTTTCCGCAAAGCCCGGCGGATTCATCACCGGCGCAGGCCACGGCAGCACCATTGCGGATGCATACGGAAACTGGTGGCACGCCTCTACCATGCGCATTTCCGTCAACTATGACTTTGAGCGCCGGGTGGGGCTGTTCCCTGCCGGGTTCGACAAAGACGGGGTTCTCTACTGCAACCAGAACTTTGCCGATTACCCGCACCGCATCCCGGCTGGCAAATTCGATGCCTCCAGCCAGCAGCCGGAATGGATGCTGCTGAGCTACAAAAAGCCGGTCACGGCTTCCAGCACTGCCGAGGGCAGCAGCCCGGCACTGGCAGTCAACGAGGACTGCCGCAGCTGGTGGAGCGCCGCTGGTACAGAGCCGGGCGAATGGCTCTGCGTGGACCTTGGCAAAGAGAGTGATATCCGCGCCATTCAGGTAAATATGGCAGATGAAAAGCTTGTGGTGGACTTCCCGGCCGACAGCTACGGCGATACCCGCAAGACCCGCCACATCGAGACCCGGCCGCAGATCTCCCATTACACGGTAGAAACCAGTGTGAACGGAGCAGACTGGACGATTTGCGAAACGGTTGCCCGGGAGTGCTCCAACGGCTACTACGAATATGCCGACGGCATCCGTGCCCGGTATGTCCGGGTGACCGGCGGCGAACTGCCCTATGGGCAGGCACTGCGCATCAGCGGCCTGCGGGTGTTCGGCAACAGCGAGGGCGCAAAGCCCGCACAGGCCGAAGCCGCCGGGATTCGTGTGGATGCACTGGACGCAAAGATCAGCTGGCAGCACATCGAAAACGCGCAGGGCTGCAATGTCCGCTATGGCATTTCACCCGACAAGCTCTATCTGAGCTGGCTGGTCTACGATGCAGACGAAGTGACCCTTTCCACCCTGACCGCCGGGCAGGAATACTACATCTGCGTGGACAGCTTTAACGAAAACGGCATCACGCCGGGCAAGACATTCAAACTGGAGGGGTAAATCATGCCCATCAAAGCCGTGCAGCAATTTATGCTGGGCACTGTACTGAGCAACGAGCAGCAGGCCAAAGAGACCCTTGCTGCCATGAAAGCCGCCGGGTACGACGGCATTGAACTGTGTGGATTTATGATTCATCCCATTGGCTTTGTGGTAAAGCTGCTGACCAAAGCCGCCGGAATGCCGGTGGGCAAGGGCGGCAATCTGGACTGGCACAAGCTGGTGCAGGAAGCCGGCCTAAAGGTGGTCAGCCTGCACACCGACCTTGGCAGTCTGGAACGGGATGCCCATGCAGTGGCCGAGGAAGCAAAAAGTTTTGGCACGGAGTATGTGGTCATCACCGGGATGTACCGCTTTGATTACGGTGATGAAACCACGATGCACGAACTGGCCAAACGTCTGAACAAGGCGGGCGAGACCCTGCAAAAAGAGGGCATCCACCTGCTCTACCACAACCACAACTGCGAGCTGCGTCCTGTGAACGCAGAAAAGCGTGCTTACGATATTCTTTTAGAGGAAACCGATCCAGCCTTCGTCAACTTTGAGTTTGACAGCTACTGGTTCACCGAGGGCGGTGCAAACGCCTTGGCGTGGATGCAGCGGCTTGGTCCTCGCATGAAGCTGTGGCACATCAACGACCGGGGCACCCGCATTACCGGCAGCTCCATTACCCCCATTCTGAAAACCGACAGTATGGAGCTGGGCACCGGCAACATGGATCTGGACAGCCTGATGACACAGGCACTTTCCGTGAATGTAGATGCCATCATTCTGGAAAGCCACCGCAACTGGGTGGACAATTCCCCTGTCAAGAGCTTCCAGCTCAGTGCAAAATACCTTGCACAAAAATTCTGATCTGCCATTTTCTCATCATTTTCTTCATTATCCCCATAAAAGCAACGCCCCGCACCGGTTACTCCTTCCGGTGCGGGGCGCTGTGTTTTGCGGGAAATATTTTTGCGTTACAGGGTATGGGTTCCCGGCTGCAAGGTCAGGTTTCTGCCATCCGGGAGGGCAACCTCTGCGGTCAGATTACAGGGCACGGTGATGGTGTAGGTCACGGCATCGCCTGCATACTGCCAGCCGCTTTCAATGCGCCCCACCGGGGAATCGTACACTGCTTTTGCCCAACCCAGTGCAGGGTTCGGGGTGGGGGAGATGGTCAGGGTCTCCCCTGCCAGATGGATACCGCACACGCCGCCGAACAGCCACCCGCAGATAGCACCGTAGGAGTAATGGTTCAGGGATTCACTGGGGTGTCCATTGGTGTCAATGCCCGTCCACGTTTCCCAGACGGTGGTAGCGCCCTGTTTGACCTCATAGAGCCAGCTGGGGGCGGTATCCTGCAACAGCAGCTTGTAAGCGGTGTCGGTGTGGCCATACTTTGCCAGCACCTCACAGAGGAAGGGCGTGGAAAGGAAGCCGGTGTTCAGGTGGCAGCCGTTTTCCAGCACCATCTGGTTCAGCGTATCCGCAGCGGCTTGGCTTTCCTCCTCGCCCAGCAGTGCAAAGGCAATAGCGCGGACGTATTCACACTGCCGGTCGGATGTGATTTTTCCATGATCTGTAAAGGCTGCATGATAGGCAAGGCGGGCTTTTTCCGCTGTGTCACGGTACTGCGCTGCGTCCTCTGCCTTGCCCAGCGCCTGTGCAATTTCTGCCAAAAGCCGCCCGGAATAAGCCAGATACGCCGTACCCACGCTTTTGCGGGGGTTCATCATCGCCTGCATGGGGGTAATGCCCGGCTCACACCATTCGCCGTAGTCCAGACCATTCAGAACGGTGTATTTGGCGTACTCGCCGGTCTGCTGCTCCTCGGTGGTCTGCTGGGCACGACCCAGCAGGAACGCATACCACTTCTGCATCATCTCGTAGTTGTCTGCCAGAATCTTGCGGTCGCCGGTACGCTTATAAAGAGCGTAGGGCACCAGAATGGAGGCATCGCCCCAGCCCGCCGACATACAGAGCATGGGAGTCATATAACCGGGGCGGCTGGTGGGCGGGGCAATGTTTGCCATGCGTCCATCCGGGTACTGGT